>OGPF01000021.1_pt1 | contig 107821 bp, 76 predicted proteins | sample 1552871 | NCBI WGS metagenome assembly OGPF01 (sample SAMEA2580276, study PRJEB22360) | human gut metagenome | biome: human gut; feature: human-associated habitat; material: faeces | place: Denmark | collected 2008/2010
TCTTATGAACGTTTGGATTGCGCATTACGCAAGTACGAAGTTGAGTCTCCATTTCTTCGTCACAGGAGTGGTCAACCATTTTGTCGATTGCATCTTTGAAAATATCGGAAGCAGCCTTTACGATAAATACAAAAATCACTAAGCTGGCAATGGAGTCCATGATTGGAAATCCAAGTCTTGAACCGGCGATTCCGACCAATGCGCCGATGGAAGAAAATGCATCGGAACGATGGTGCCAGGCATTGGCCACGACTACCGACGACTGATAGCGTCGGCCCACACGGACCGTGAAGCGGTAGCACCACTCCTTGGAGACCACGCTCAGCAGGGCGGCCACGAGGGCTATCCACCCGGGCTGCGGCAGCACCACACCATGGAGCGCGTCCCAGATCTTGCTCACGCCTTCCACACAGATCATCACGCCCACGGCCAGCAGCATGCCGCCAATCAGGGCCGTGGCGAGGGTCTCATACTTCCCATGCCCGTAGTCGTGGCCCTTGTCCTGCGGCTTACCGCTCAACCGGATGAAGACCAGCACGACAAGGTCGGTCACGAAGTCGCTCAGCGAATGGACGGCATCGGCTATCATAGCAGCCGAACCGCCCAGCACGCCTGCCACAAACTTGAAGATCAGCAGCACGCCATTGACTATGCTGCCGCCTATCGTCACGCGGTCAATGGCCTTCTTCCGTTGCCCGTCATTTTCCTCTTTCATCTCTTTCTCATTCCCCTCTTCCATCTCTTTCCTTCCTTTCTTCTCATCCCTCTCTTCCATCATTCTCTCCTTATCTTTAGTGTTTTCTATCGGGCCATAGCGTTTGTTTCTATCGGGTCCTAAGACGCCAGCCCACAGAATCAATTGCGCTTCCGCACAACTTCCATTGCGCTTCCATGCAACTTCCATGCCATTTCCGCACAACTTCCACAACGCTAATGCGGGGCAAAGTTACCAATATAATTCCAAGAATGTATGAAAAAACCGTTTTTTTCACCTACTTTTCGGTTTCGCCCCACTCTTTTCTCAAGCCCCATCGCCTGGAGCGGGCAAAAAACTCTTGCTTTTTCTTTGTGAACCGAAAGAAAATGTGTAATTTTGAAGCACGGAAAGCAATAATGCGTTGAAGCCGCAATCATGATACGCCAAGAAAACCGTTCCTATAGCAACTATCAATATTGATGGCAATAAGCCGTGGGGCTTTAAAATAGAATTGGCGAAACTACGTTTTAAGAAATTACTATCATAATCATCTATTGAAAGATATTGAATATGGCAACATGGGCAAAACAAAAACTTCCACGTGAGAATGGGGAGCTGGTAGACATGCAAGTTCCAGTCCTTGTCTCTGCAAGTCGAAGTACAGACATACCAGCTTTCTATGCAGACTGGTTCTTTTATCGCCTCGACAAAGCGGGATATTCCGCATGGAGCAATCCATTTAATGGAGTAAAAAGCTATGTGTCATACAAGGACACACGATTCATCGTCTTTTGGTCGAAGAACCCCAAGCCGTTGCTGCAATACCTGCCGATACTGGAAAAGCGTGGCATCAAGTGCTATATTCAATACTCACTAAATGATTATGAAAAAGAGGGGCTAGAAAAGAATGTACCTCTTTTAAGCAAACGTATAGATACTTTCAAACGCCTTGTTGACACCCTTGGCAAGGGGCATGTCGTCTGGCGTTTTGACCCCCTTGTGCTTACAGACCAAATAAGCATAGATTCGCTTTTGGGAAAGGTGGAGAATATCGGTAGCCAGTTGACTGGATACACGGAAAAACTTGTGTTTAGTTTTGCTGATATCCTGTCTTATCGCAAGGTGCAAGCCAACCTACAAAAAGCCCATATCAATTATGTCGATTGGCAGGAAGAGCAAATGCGAGAATTCGCTCATCGACTGTCTGAACTAAATCTAAAATGGGGATACGAACTGGCTACTTGTGGCGAGAAGATAGACCTTACAGAATATGGCGTAAAGAAAAACCATTGCATAGACGACAACCTCATCATCAGATTGGCATATAATGACAAGACCTTGATGGATTATCTAAAAGTCAAATTCTTTCCTATGCCGCAGAAAAGCCTGTTTGGTGCCCCCGCCCCTTTACCCAAGGGATCTATCATACTCCCAAATGGCATGTATGCGCTTCATGGCGATAACAAGGACAAGGGACAACGAGAATTCTGTGGTTGCATAAAAAGCAAAGACATAGGTGAATACAATACTTGTGTGCATGGTTGCGAATATTGCTATGCAAACGCAAGTAAGCAAGCCGCGGCAATGAATTTCAAATGTCACAAGGGCAACCCTTGGAGTGAAACAATTACAGGAAAATGAGTTACGCAGACGATATACAGAAACAATATCATTTGAGCATCAACGAGATTATCAGAATCTCTAGAAACTACGTCCCTGATAGGTTTAAGTCGTGCCCATGGCACTACACAGACGGCCAAGGGCGTGGACTTAATCACGGAACTGCAGTATTGGAAACAGAAGAGCAATGTTGTGCCTATATGTCTGCGTATGGGCCTATGCATCATCATAAGCTTATGCGTGCATTGGATGAAAAAGAGTTTCCATATTCTGATTTGACTGATGGCGTTGAGATATACGATTGGGGCTGTGGACAGGGTATAGGAACGATGGCAGTAATAGAGAAGCTCCGTCAGCATAATATGCTTGGGAAACTTCGTAAAGTTGTCCTCGAAGAGCCTTCTGATGTCGCAAGAGACAGAGCTATTCTGCATGTAAAAAAAGCATTGGAAGATTATCATGCTGACGTAGTTGCAGTCTCAAAGTATCTACCATCGGACTATGGAGACAATAGCAACTCTATCGCTTCTATAAATGTGGAGCAGCCAATAGCTATCCACATATTCTCCAACATACTTGATATTGAAGCCGTCAGCTTGAAGGGTGTTTCTAAAATGATAACCTCTTCAGGTAAAAAACATATTGTACTTTGTATTGGTCCTGCAAAATGTAATGAGAGCCGATTGTTCGCTTTTCGCAACTATTTCTTAGAAAATCACATTCATCTCTTTACCAACTTTAGGGACACCCAGTTCGGTCAACATCCTAATAAAAGAGATTATGGTTGCTTGATTAGTAGCTTTAGTTTTTGTCTTTCACCAGCTTCTGAAATTCTGCATAAGTTCAAATATTTTGCACCTATTCAGTATTTTGCTTCTTATACAGACAAGATCACAAGCTATTCTCTTGCGCAAGGCGCATTTGAAATATTGGCTCCTTTTGATATGACTGCTCACAAGAATTTGTGTCCAGTCTATGCATTAATGAGCAACCTGATTTCACGAGGCTGTCCTACATTGGCAAGCAAGAGAGTTCTGGATTACGTGTCAGCCATGGCTGATGAGCGAAAAGCAAAGAATCTAAATGCCGTTGCGCGTATTCAGAAAACGCTTATAGAAGCTATAATTTCTGAGCGCCTTGACATCAACAAACAGGAGTGGAACATCCTCGTGATAGAGGACAATACTTCTGTAGCGAAGATCTCTATCGAGGACTTTTCGGAGACATATCACAACCTCATAGCCTTGACAAACGACTATGACGAAATGGTGTTGCCAAGATTATCCGTTAGCACCAAGAAAAATGCTTTGTCTAAAAAGAAATACGATGCTGTTATTGACGTTTCAATTGACCAGCCATGCAATGCCAAAGATGTTTCTTTCTCTGATTTCAAAGCTTCAAACGATTGTTATTTCATCGTACGTTCGTCAGAAAGAGTGTATGCAGACCGCATCCTTTACACAACCGAACGGATCAGCTATAAGCCTTTAGTTGAAAGAAATAGCCAAGGCGTATATAATAGAATCGAGGAAAACTGCTCAAAACTCAGATACTTCTTAAACCTCATCTTTAGAAAAGAAGATTTCAGGCCTGGACAATTGCCAATACTAAACAGGGCTCTCCAACTAAAGAGCGTGATCGGTTTGCTGCCGACAGGAGGCGGTAAGTCTTTGACTTATCAGCTTGCTGCTATGTTGCAACCAGCTGTTACACTTGTTGTGGACCCATTAAAAGGTTTGATGAAAGACCAATATGATGGATTGTTAAATACTGGCATAGACTGTATATCATATATCAATAGTGACATAACTAAAAACTTTAAAGAAGGAAGGAGACGTGAACTTGCGTTGACGGGGTCACAAGTTCAAATCATGTTCCTGTCACCAGAACGTTTAAGTATTCACAGATTCCGTAATGTCTTACGCTCTATGCGTGAATCCGGCGTCTATTTTGCTTATGGCGTAATAGACGAGGTGCATTGTGTCTCAGAATGGGGACATGATTTTCGACTGGCATATCTTCATCTTGGCAGAAACTTGTTCAACTATGTCCTACCCAAAAAAGTAGAAGGAAAGGATAACCACATTTCACTATTTGGCCTTACGGCAACAGCTTCGTTTGACGTCCTTGCTGACGTGCAACGCGAATTATCAGGCACCAATGCTTTTTCTTTAGAAGAAGATGCGACCGTAAGATACGAGAATACAAATCGTCTTGAACTTCAATACAACGTGGTTGAGGTTGACGCAAAAGATGCAAATAAAGCATGGGGGGTCGGAGACATAAAGGAAAAGAAACTACTCGAAGTAATAAACGATGCGACTCAAAAAATAGTCGATATACAAGATAATAGTGCCGTAAAATACATCAAAGAGCGATTCATCGAACGAGAGAATTTGATAGACCCTGCCATCGTGAATAAAATACAAGATGCAAAGCTGGATGTTGATGTAGAGAATGGGTGGTACAATCAAACTAACACAGATACCGCGGGTATAGTATTTTGTATACGCGCATCGGAGAAAACGAACCTTAGCGTTCCTTCTGTGGAAGCCACCCTACGCGAGAAAGGATTAAGTAGCATATCAACATTCAAAGGAGGTGATGACACAGAGTATCAAGATGCATTTCTCAAAGGCAAAACCTGCATGATGGTTGCTACAAAGGCTTTCGGAATGGGTATAGACAAGTCTAACGTGCGAATGACATTCCACTTGAACTACCCTGGTTCTTTGGAGTCGTTTGTACAGGAAGCAGGACGTGCCGGGCGTGACAAGAAGATGGCATTAGCCACTATCATGTATTCACCAGAGAAATTTTGGGTAAAAAATGTAAAAACAGATAAATGGCAGGATTTTTCTGCCGATTACATTAATAACAAGTTCTTCTATGACAGCAATTTCCTTGGTGAAGCATTTGAATTGTATGTCATGGAACTACTTATAAATAAGCTACATGTAAAGATTAGCAATGAGGAATTCTATGGCATAGACAAACCATGTATTGCAAATTCGCAAGGTATTGTCAAGTTTATAAAGAGATATAATAAAGGGCAAATATTGACTTATTATATCTCTTACAAGGAGAACGAACAGATTCTTGATGAATACAACCAATATCTTTACGCAAATCAGATGCCTGTATTTAACACTTTGAATGCAAAAAAACTGAAAACTAATCGTGGATTTAGTTATATTCGCGACTATGGTTCTGCCGTTTATAAAGATGCGATACAGAAAGCTATTTACAGGATGTGCATTATAGGTCTGATAGATGACTTTACAGAAGACTATTCTGAACAAACATTCCGCATCACAACTGTATGCCAAGAAGATACAGAATATTACGAGCGTCTCAGTTCGTACTATCGCAAATACTATTCTACAGAAAGGGTGGAAAGTATGATGACAGAGGTAAGGACACTTGCCAAGACCGAAGGGGTTATTATGGCTTGTTTGAAGCATCTTACGTCTTTTATATACAAGAGTATAGCCGAGAAACGTGCGAGAGGAATCCTTGACATGGAACAGTTCTGCAACTTAGCTATCAGTTCGAAGCAGGATTGGAAGGAAACAAATGAGGAGCTCAAAGACTTCATCTTCTATTATTTCAATTCGAAATATGCACGGGAAGGATTTGTCACATACGACTCAAATTTACAAATAGATGTACCTTTCTCATTAAAAGACGACACGAATCACGATGATCATTCAGAAGAGGAAATCACAAGCTTCGACCTTGTAAGAAAATACATGAGAGTTGTAGATACTGAAATTGTCAACCATGACTCGCAAATGGACAACATAAAGCATCTCCAGGGTGCTGTTCGATTGATACGTCGAGCCATTGCAGACATGAATCCAGTATTAAACCTTCTCAATGTGTTCTGCATCCTATATCTGGGGCAAGAGACCAACGAAATGTTGGAGGATGAACTCTACGATGATTACAAGGCTGTGTTTATACAATATATGGACCAGGGCAGATGGGACCTCATAGAGGAGTTCACCCAACTTCTTGTTAGGCATGAAGCCTTGAAAGACAAAGAATACATAAACAAAATCCAGTTGGCAATCCAATTGGAGGAACATGCAAAAGAAATTAGTAACTTCTATAATAAATACACAGAAATATGATTGACCAAAAAATCAACAACTCCTTAAGGGAGTTGGAACAAAGTCTAAAAAATATCGACTCTGCTCGAAAACAAGTAGAAAAAACGATAAGTTCGTATGATGGATTGCAAAAGTCCACTTCTGAATATGTCGCTCAACTCGGAAGTTTAACGACAAAAATGAAAGAAGTTATTAAGACTATCGGAGAAGACTATAATCAGAAAATTGCCAATCTTGAAAAAGAATGCAAAACGATAATAGAATCGGCTAATTCTGCATCTCAAAATCTATCTGATGCTACGGACTCTTTCAGCAACTCTTTGAATAAAATAGAGTCTAAATTGAAATATAGTTTGATTATAAACATTATCTTGGCTATTGCATTGGGAGGACTCATCATCTTTTCCGCAGAATAATGGACATTCGAGTAAGCAAGTAGTATGACAGAAAAAAACAAAGCATATTTCGTCACCTCCAAGAATTTTCATGGAGACGAAGACTATTTCCAATGGCTGAAAGAGATTAAGAGTCGCTATCAGAACATTCGCAGTCGCGTGGCGCTACAAGCCAACTATGGAGCTCTAGAGTTCAACTGGCTCTTGGGGCGCGACATTATACAGCAAAAAGCAGAATCAAAATGGGGTGCTGGCGTTGTCAATCAACTCAGCCTCGATCTCAAAGCAGCCTTCCCCAATGTACAAGGATTCTCGGCACGAAACCTTTATTACATGAAGGAATGGTATGAATTTTATATGATAGATGAAGAGCACAAGGAAATTTTGCACCAACTAGGTGCAAAATTGCAAGAGGCTGAGAATCAGAATCCTATAAAATTGCACCAACTAGGTGCAGAAATTGCATCAGCAAACAAAATTGCTGATATTTTAGAACACAACGGCATGCTGCCCATTTTCGGAATCGTACCGTGGAAACACCATTTGATCATCACGTCTAAATGTAAATCCATCCAAGAAGCATTCTATTATATTGCACGCATTATAAGCGAAGGACTCAGCAAACGTGAACTGGAAGACATCATAGAAGCTGATGACTTCAGCAAGCACGGCCGGGCCATCACTAATTTCTCGACCCAACTGTCTGCAGAACAAAGCCAACTTGCGATAAATGTCCTGAAAGACCCTTACCGCCTGGATTTTCTCACATTGGAAAAGGGCTATAACGAGCATGATTTGGAAAACGCAATAGCAAAAGACATTACTCGGTTTTTGCTAGAACTTGGAAGTGGCTTTACGTTCGTTGGAAGGCAGCCAGAACTCGTGGTAGGGAACGAAGGCTACTTTCCCGACTTGCTGTTCTATCACATTCGTCTTAGATGCTATGTCGTCATTGAACTGAAAGTGGTAGATTTCAAACCCGAGTTTGCTGGTAAACTCAACTTTTATGTGGCAGCCTGCAATAAGTTGCTTCGTCAACCAGAAGACAATCCCACCATTGGACTACTGCTCTGTAAGTCAAAAGACCAAACGAAAGTGGAATGGGCGTTTGACAGCATACAGAACCCTATGGGAGTAGCTAGCTATGAAGGCATCAAGCTAATAGACAAACTCCCGTCGGTTGAAGATTTGAGGAAACGCCTCGATATGGTGGAAGAAGAACTTAGAGAATACAAAGAAAAAGAATCGCTTGAAAATGAAGAAAAGCATGGATCCGATCAGAAGACCCCAAAATAACGTCTTCTTCTTGCCCGGACTATGCTTTGGACTTTAGGCTTGACCCGCGCAGGTTGTCATTCATGCCACATTGATGTGTGTCAATCCGATGACATGAAGCCTCAACGGCCGAAATGGGCAAAAAAACTCTTGCTTTTTCTTTGTGAACCGAAAGAAAATGTGTAATTTTGAGGCACGGAAAGCAAAAAAGCGTTAAGGCTGGAACGAGCCGACTTGCCAAAAGCTGCCGCAAACACATAATAAACTAAACGATATGAGTTATTTAAGATTCGAGAAAGCGCTGATGACCAACTTGCAAGAGTCGCTGCCGAGGGAGTTGCTACGCACCAACCGGTCGGGAGCCTACGCCTGCTCGACTATCGTCGATTGCAACACACGTAAGTATCACGGGCTGCTCGTAGTACCGATACCCGAACTCGACGATGACAACCACGTGCTTCTCAGCTCCTTCGACCCGTCCGTCATCCAGCATGGCGTGGAATTCCAACTCGGGCTGCACAAATACAAAGGCGAGGCCTTCAGCCCCAACGGACATAAATACATCCGAGAATTCGACTGCGAGAAGGTGCCGACGACGCTCTACCGCGTGGGAGGCGTGAAGCTGCGCAAGGAACTGGTCTTCCAGCACTACGACGACCGCGTGCTCATCCGCTACACCCTCGTCGATGCCCACTCCGAGACGAAACTCCGCTTCAGGCCCTTCCTGGCCTTCAGGAGCGTGAAGCAGTTTACGCACGAAAACCCAACGGCCAGCCGCGAATACGAGGAGATAGAAAACGGCATACGCACGAGGATGTACGCGGGCTATCCTTACTTATATATGCAATTCTCCAAGAAGCCCACGTTTGTCTTCCACCCCGACTGGTATCGCGACCTGGAATATCCCAAGGAGCAGGAGCGCGGAAACGCCTCGCGAGAGGACCTCTACGTGCCGGGCTACTTCGAACTGCCGATCGAGAAGGGAGAGAGCATCATCTTTGCCGCATCGACCTCGAAAAGCGATACCGCCACCCTCGCACCCATCTTCGAGGAGGAGCGCGAGAAGCGCATACCGAGAGACAACTTCGTACATTGCCTCTACAACGCCGCACACCAGTTTCTCAACCGCTCGAAGGAAGGAGAGAACTATATCCTGGCGGGATACCCGTGGTTCAAATGCCGCGGACGCGACACCTTTATCGCCCTGCCCGGACTGACGCTCCCAGGCGGCGAGCGCACAAGATTTGAGGAGGTGATGGAGACGGCGGCCAAGGGGCTGCGCCAGCTCATGACGGGCCAGCCGATGACGGTCAGCATCTACGAGATGGAGAAGCCCGACGTGGGACTCTGGGCTGTATGGACCATCCAGCAGTATGCCAAGGCCGTGGGACGCGAGCGAGCCCACAAGCTCTACGGAAGCCTGGCGGGCGAACTGGTGGACTACGTCATCCGGGGCGGCCACCCCAACCTGCGCCTCGACGACAACGGACTCCTCTATGCCGAGGGGCGCGAGGAGCCGATCACCTGGATGAACTCCACGGCCAACGGCCAGCCCGTCGTGCCACGCACGGGCTATATCGTCGAGATCAATGCCCTATGGTACAACGCCCTGCGATTCGTGGCCTCGATGAAACGGGAGTTTGGCGACGCAGGCGAGGCCGACCGACTGGACCAGTTGGCAGACCAGACGAAGGGGGCCTTTGTCGAGACCTTCCTCAACGAGTATGGCTATCTCTACGACTATGTCGATGGGGCCATGACGGACTGGAGCGTGAGGCCGAACATGATCTTTGCCGCGGCCTTCGACTACTCGCCCCTCGACGAGCGACAGAAGAAGGGCATCGTCGATATCTGCACGCGCGAACTGCTCACGCCCAAGGGACTGCGGACGCTCTCGCCCAAGAGCGGGGGATACAACCCGATGTATGTCGGACCGCAGACGCAGAGGGACTACGCCTACCATCAGGGCACGGCATGGCCCTGGCTGGCGGGATTCTATATCGAGGCCTGTCTGAAACTCTACAAGCGGTCGCGCATCAGCTTCGTGGAGCGACAGATGGCGGGCTACGAGGACCAGGTGCTCCAACATTGCGTGGGCACGCTACCCGAACTCTTCGACGGCAACCCGCCCTTCAAGGGACGAGGGGGCATCTCCTTCGCCATGAACGTGGGAGAGGTGCTGCGCGCCAACGAATTGCTCGAAAAGTATAAGTACGCTAAGTAAAGAAACAAGGAAGGCTCTAATATAAGAATATGAAGGTATTAATGTTTGGATGGGAGTATCCTCCCCACGTATATGGCGGACTGGCGACGGCCAACTTCGGCATCACGGAGGGACTCCACGCGCAGGGCGACGTCGATATCACGCTCTGCCTGCCGCATCCCTTTGGCGACGAGGACCAGTCCTACTGCCGGATCGTGGCCATGAACCGCGTGCCGATTGTGTGGCGCGACGTGGACTATGGCTTCGTGGAGCAGAGGCTCGGCGGACTGATGACGCCCGACTACTACTATCGGCTGCGCGACCATATCTATATCTATGCCGACTTCGGCCACATGAACGTCAACGAACTGGGAGCCATGGAGTTTGCAGGGGGATACCCGGCCAACCTCCACGAGGAGATCAACAACTACTCCATCATAGCGGGAGTGGTGGCAAGGACCGAGGACTTCGACATCATCCACGCCCACGACTGGCTCACCTTCCCGGCTGGCATCCACGCCAAGCAGGTGAGCGGAAAGCCGCTCTGCATACACGTCCACGCCACCGACTTCGACCGGTCGCGCGGACAGGTCAACCCCACGGTCTATGCGATAGAGAAGGACGGCATGGACAACGCCGACTGCATCATGTGCGTGAGCGAACTGACGCGGCAGACGGTCATCAACCAGTATCACCAGGATCCGCGCAAGGTCTTCACGGTCCACAACGCGGTCTATCCGCTCAAGCCGGAGGTGGCGGCCCTGCCAAGGCCCGACCATAGGGGCAAGGAGAAGATCGTAACGTTTCTCGGACGCATTACCATGCAGAAGGGACCGGAATATTTTGTCGAGGCGGCCAGCCTGGTGCTCCATCGCACGAGCGACATCCGATTCTGCATGGCGGGATCGGGAGACATGATGAACCAAATGATCTATCTCGCGGCAGAACGGGGCATCTCGGACCGATTCCACTTCCCGGGATTCATGCGCGGCAACCAGGTCTATGAGTGTCTCAAGGACTCGGACGTCTATGTCATGCCCTCGGTATCGGAACCCTTTGGCATATCGCCCCTGGAGGCCATGCAATGTGGCACGCCATCGATCATCTCCTACAAAAGCGGATGTGCCGAGATACTGACCAACTGCATCAAGGTGGACTACTGGGACACGCAGGCCCTGGCAGACGCCATCTATAGCATCTGCAACAACGACAGCCTCTTCGACTATCTCTCCAAGGAGGGCAAGCGCGAGGTGGATCAAATCACATGGGAGAAAGTGGGCGCATGGATACGCCAACTCTATAGGCAGACGCTCGGCTGGCAATAAGGCGGAGACCGCGAATGGGGGAAAACGCCTTGACAGAAGGAGGAGCCCTCATCCACAGAAGCCATCGACAGCAGGAGACCCTCGACAGCAGGAGGCCCTCGACAGCAGGGGGGACTCATACCAATCAAACAAAATAAATAAAAATCAGAGATGAAAACTATTTGCTTATATTTCGAGATACATCAGATCGTACACCTCAAGCGCTACCGCTTCTTCGACATCGGAGCCGACCACTACTACTATGACGACTACGAGAACGAGCGAAGCATAGCCGATATCGTGGACCGAAGCTACATGCCCGCGCTCAACACGATCGGGGAGATGATCAAGGAGCATGACGACTACTTCAAGGTGGCGTTCTCGCTCTCGGGCGTGGGTATGGAGCAACTGGAGCTCCATGCGCCAAAGGTGCTCGACAAACTGCAGGAGCTCAACCAGACGGGATGCGTGGAGTTTCTGGCCGAGCCCTACTCCCACGGACTCTCCTCGCTCAAGGACGAGCAGGTCTTCCGCGACGAGGTGAAGTTGCAGGCGGAGAAGATCAAGGAGTATTTCGGACAGGAACCGAAGATCTTCCGCAACTCGGGTCTCATCTACAAGGACGAGATCGGAGAGGTCGTGGCCGACATGGGATTCAAGGGACTGCTCACGGAGGGCGCGCAGCACGTGCTGGGATGGAAGAGCCCGCACTATCTCTACCATTGCGCGCTCAACCCCAACCTCAAGTTGCTCCTGAGAGACTACACGCTCTCCGACGACATTGCCCTCCGATTCAGCAACTCCGACTGGGAGGAGTATCCGCTCTTTGCCGACAACTATATCGACAAGATCGCCAAACTGCCCGAGGAGGAGCAACTGGTTAATATCTTCATGAACCTCTCGGCCATCGGCATCTCACAACCGATCTCCAGCGGCATCCTGGAGTTTCTGCGCGCCCTCCCCGAGTGTGCTCGCAAGCGGGGCATCACGTTCTCCACGCCCACGGAGGTATGCATGAAACTCAAGAGCATGGGCGAGGCCAACGTGCCCGTGGCGCTCTCGTGGATGGACGAGGAGCGGGACGTCAGCACATGGCTCGGCAACCCCATGCAGCAGGAGGCGGTCAACAAACTCTATAGCGTGGCGGAGCGCGTACGCATCATCGACGACCTGGCCCTCAACCTCGACTGGATGTATCTGCAGGCGTCCAACAACTTCCGCATGATGTCCACCAAGCAGTCGAACGTGGGCGTGGAAAGGGGCATCTTCTCCTCGCCCTTCGATGCCTTCTCCAACTATATGAACATCCTGGGCGACTTCCTCAGTCGCGTGCGCCAGCTCTACCCGGAGTCGATCGAGGACGACGAGCTCAACTCCCTCCTCACGACCATCCGCAACCAAAGCGACGAAATCGAACTGAAGGGCAAAGAGGCTTCGCGCCTGCAGGCCCGCGTCGAAAAACTCGAGTCGGAGAACAGTAAGCTCCACGACCAAATCGACCAGCTGGAGGAAGAGGTCAAGAGCCCTGCCAAAGAGACGGCCAAAGGTTCGCGCAAGGGTGCTACCAAGGGCGCTTGCAAGGGGACCGCAAAGGCCTCCAAGGAGACGAAGCCGAAGGCTGCTCCCAAGACCGCTCGTCGCAGTCCGCGCAAGAAGGCGACGGAATAAACAGAATAAAAGTGATATAACCGCAGACGTTCTCTCCACTATATATAGCATGGCGAGAAAACGTGATATAAAAAGAAACGCTTCGCCAGGACAATCAGCAGGAAAGTCCAAGGCGAAGCGTTCCATTTCATGGTACCCTTTCTCGCCATGGCATAACTCGAACTCGGTTCTGCGCATGGCTTATCGAAAGCGTTGTGTTTTGTTGTTTACCTTGCAGCAAGATGGTTCAAGCGAAAGGTTGCAACTTGTTGTAAAAGTTGTATTGGTTGTTTTCCCTATTCGGCAGTCTGTATTGAAACGACACAAACTACCCTATCGCTCCACGGTCCGCACGCCATTGACGAAGGAACGGGCGTCCATGCGCTTCTTGCCCGAGAGTTGAACCTCGAGGAGTTCGAGCTGGAGGTCGGTGGCGTTGACATAGATGTGGCCCTTTTCGAGGACGAAGGTGCCAGGGGCGCCGGTAGCCAGACGGGCGGTAGGAGCGGCCTTATAGATCTTGAGCGTGGTGGTCGGCTTGCCATCCACGGAGACGGTAGTCCACGATCCGGGCACGGGACTCAGGCCGCGAACGAAATCGTGGAGCTGCTTGGCCGTCTGCTGCCATTGGATCTCGCAAGTCTCCTTGAAGATCTTGGGGGCAGGCTTGAGATCGCCCAACTGAGCCTCATCAATGATCTGCTGCTGGTCCTTGCTCGGGATATTGCCGTCATGGGCCAGCATCAGGTCGATGGTCTCCAGGGCCAGTCCAGCCCCGAGCGTCATCAGTCCGTCATAGACATACTCCACGTCGGCATCGGCCGGGATGGGGAACGGCTTCTGGAGGATAATGCGACCCGTATCGACATCCTTGTCGAGGAAGAAGGTCGTCACGCCCGTCTCGGTCTCGCCATTGATGACGGCCCAGTTGATGGGGGCTGCGCCACGATACTGGGGAAGGAGGGCCGCATGGACGTTGAACGTGCCAAAGCGGGGCATATCCCAGATGATCTCGGGCAGGAGGCGGAAGGCCACGACCACCTGGAGGTCGGCCTCATAGGCCCGAAGCGCTTCCACAAATTCGGGGTCCTTCATCTTCACGGGCTGGAGGACGGGGATGTTGTGCTCCTGGGCATAGACCTTGACGGCAGGGGGCTGGAGGCGGTCCTGATGGCGGCCCACGGGTTTGTCGGGCTGCGTGACCACGGCCACGACCTGATAGCCATTCTCTACCAAAGCACGAAGGGAAGCCACGGCAAACTCGGGCGTTCCCATGAATATAATCTTTAAGTCTTTCTTTTCCATTTCTTATGATTCCTTTTTCTTTTCGTTGGACGGGGGCGGCCAAAGCCTTACGGGTGGGCAGCCAAAACCTTACGAGGGCGTCAAAAACCTTACGGGGGAAGCCAATGGCTTGCAGGTGTGGCAAAACCTTACGAGGGGAAGCCAAGGCCTTGCGGGTGTAGCAAAGCCCTACGACCCGCGGGCGTGGCCAAGCTTACTCCGTGCTATAGTCGCGGATGACCTGCCGATACATAGTGTACATGCGCGTGCGGGAGATGTAGCCGACCAAATGGCCCTCCACGCTCAGCACGGGCAGGTAGTCGGCACCCGTCTTGTCAAACGTCCGCATGACGCGCTCCATGGAGTCGGTAGCGGCAAGCGTGGCAGGCGGCAGGGTCATGAGCTGGCGTACCGTGAAGCGATGGTAGAGCTCGGTACGGAAGATGACGTTGCGCACCTTCGTCAGGTCGATCTCTCCCAGGAGGTTGTCGTTGTCGTCGGTCACGGGCAGGTAGTTGTGGCGATTGCTACTGATGGCAAGCACCAGTTTGCCCATCTCCATATCGGGCCGCACGGAGGTATAGTCGCGCTCGATGATGCTATCCATGCTCATCAAGGTCAGGACCGAGTGGTCCGTATGGTGGGTGAGCAGTTTGCCCTCACGGGCCAGTCGGAGCGCATAGATGCTATGGCTCACGAAGATGGAGATCGTTAGGTAGGCACTCACGGCCACGACGATGAGCGGGATGAAGAGGCTATAGCCACCCGTCAGTTCGGCGATGAGGAAGATGCCCGTCAGGGGGGCGTGCATGACAGCCGCCATCACACCCGCCATGCCATAGAGCGTGAAATTCTTCTCGGGCACATAGACCCCGAGCTCATACTGATTCCAAAGGCGCGCGAAGAGGAAGCCGAAGGATCCGCCGATGAAGAGCGAGGGGGCAAAGGTACCACCACAACCGCCCGCGCCATTGGTGGCACTCGTGGCAAAGACTTTCGTGATGACCACCAAGGCCACATAGAGGACGAGATACTCGCCCTTGCCCGCGAAGAGCGACTCCTGCATGACGGTATCCCAGTCGGTTTCGGTCTTGCCCTCGATGAAGACGGCCAGGGTGTCGTAGCCCTCGCCATAGAGCGACGGAAAGAGGAAGATGAGCGTGCTCAGGGTGAGACCTCCCATGAGGAGCTTGACGTAGGGTCGCTTGGCCAGTCGCGCGTAGCCGTCCTCACACCACGACATCGTGCGCATGAAGTAGATGGAGACGAAGCCACAGCCCACACCCAGGAGGATGGTGGCTGGCAGACGGTCGAGCTGGAAGATGTCGTCGGTATGGAAATTGAACATCGAGGCCTCGCCCGTGAAGAGGTAGGAGAAGCAGGTGGCCGTGACCGAGGAGATGAGGATGGGCAGGAGCGAGGCCATGGTCAGATCGACCATCAGGATCTCGATCGTGAAGACCAGTCCCGCTATCGGGGCCTTGAAAATGCCTGCCACGGCTGCCGAGGCGCCACAACCCACGAGGAGCATCAGCCGCTTGCGCTCCAAATGGAAGAGCTGGCCGAGGTTGGAGCCAATGGCCGATCCCGTCAGGACGATCGGGGCCTCGGCTCCCACGGATCCTCCAAAGCCGATAGTGATGGCCGAGGCCACGACCGACGACCAGGTGTTGTGGGGCTTGAGGTGGCTCTTCTTCGTGGCGATGGCATAGAGCACGCGCGTGATGCCGTGGGAGATGTTGTCTCTCACGACATATTTGATGAAGAGGGAGGTCAGCCAGACGCCTATGATCGGATAGACCAGGTAGAGCCAGTTGATGCCCGTGATGCTGAAGCCCGAGGTGATCAGCAGTTTGATCTGATGGATGATGAAGTGGAGCACCCAGGCCGATACTGCCGCCAAGAATCCTATGACAAAGGCGAGCAGCAACAGAAACTGGCGGTCGGAGACGTGCTTGCTCCGCCATCGGTCGATGCGCAATATGAGGGATTGGGTTTCCTTGACCGTCTTGTTCGGTCCTTTGAGGATGTCCATTGACTTGCTTATTTCCTATGCTTGCTTTCTATGCTTACTTATTCCTATGCTTGCTTATCCTATGCTTGCTTATTTTCTGATGACCGTCACCACGCCATCGGCCGTCAGCTTGATGATGCTCGACGGCTTGTGGGGCTTGTGCTCCTGCCGTCTGGTCTCGCAGACATAATCGACGGCCTCGAGGATGGCGGGGTCGATGTCGCGGTAGTTTTGTGCCGTCGGCATCCCGCTAATGTTGGCCGAGGTACTCACGATAGCCTTCTGCATGCGGTAACAAAGGGCCTTGGAGAAGGCCTCGTTGGTGATGCGGATGCCCACAGACCCGTCCTCGGAGATGAGGTTGGGGGCGAGGTTGACGGCATGGTCGAGGACCAAGGTAGTCGGACGGTCAGTCGTGGCGTCTATCAAGTCCCAGGCCACGGCAGGCACTTGGCGTACATAGCGCTGGAGGCGGTCGTCGCTATCGACCAGACAAATGAGGGCCTTGGCGTCGTCTCTCTGCTTGATACGATAGACGCGGGCCACGGCCTCGGCGTTGGTGGCGTCCCAGCCGATACCCCATACCGTGTCGGTCGGATAGAGGATCACCCCACCCTTGCGCATACATTCTACTGCATTTCTGATATCTTCTTCTTGTTTCATTTTCTTCGTTTACTTCTGTTGTCTTCTTTGACTTCTATTGCCTTTTGTTGTCTTCAGTTGTTTTGATGGCGGACCCGGTCGCGTCTGCCGACGGGGGCAAGCCCCTTTTGACTTAGTAAATGCGTACCCGATCGCCCACACGCACTTTGTAGTCGCGCGAGGCAAGTTGCGGATTCATCCGTTTCAGTCGCTTGAGCTGGATGCCAAACATCTGGGAGACCTGATAGAAACTGGTGCCGTCCTTGACTTGGTAGTACGGCTGCTTCTTGTAGCGCGACTTCGGAGCGCGCTTCTGCTTCTTGGAGAGCCAGACCACCTCGCCAGCCTTCAACTTCGCTTTCACCTCGCGGTCGTTGAACTTCGCCAGATGGCGCGCGCGGATATCCATCTCCTTGCCGATAGAGGCGTAGGTGTCGCCCTCGCGGGCCACGACATAGAAGTTGTCGTTATACTTCAGGATGCGATGGACATTGACCTGGCTAAAGTCAGGCTTGTTGATGGGGGTGCCCTGCATCACGGCCAAGTCTCGGTTGGGATCGTGGCGGACGATAGGGCTGGCCTTGTCGTGCTCATAGAGGCGGTAGGCTTCGATGATGTCGATCAGCCGGGAGGCATACTTGGGGTTGGTGGCATAGCCCGCACGCTTCAGTCCGTGGGCCCATCCCTTGTAGTCGGTCTTGTCCAAAGTGAAGAGGCTCTTGTAGTGGGCCCGGTTGGCAAGAAACTTGCTATGGTCCTCGTAGCTCTCCAAGGGGGAGTCATAGACGCGGAACAACTCGCCCCTGCGGTCGTCGTCATGGCGCATGGTCCGGCCTCCCCAGCCGTGGCTCTTGATACCAAAGTGGTTGTTGCCCTTCGTGGCAAGCTCGCTCGTGCCGGCTCCGCTCTCCAGCAGCCCCTGGGCCAGGGTGATGCTGGCAGGGATGCCGTATTTGTGCATCTCGACGATGGCGATGTCCTTGTATCGGTCGATGTAGTCTTGCCATCTTTGGTTCCATCTGATCTGAGCCTGGAGGGGCAAACAGAATCCTATCAGCAAGAGAAGCGTGAATAGTGAGAGTCGTTTCATATAGCCCGAAAAGTATTTTGCCCGCAAATTTACTAAATTCTTTCTATTTGCGGACGGGTTGGTCTCATTTTTTTTCATTACTTTTGCACACATGAAGATTACACTCGCCATTGGATCCAATATTCTACAGCAGAAAAACATAGACGAAGCGCAGTCGCGGCTGCGCCATCTGCTTCCCGGAATCGTCTTTGGAGAAGCGGTTTGGACGACGCCCATCGGCATCCAGTCCGACCGTTTTCTCAACCTCCTGGCCTATGCCGACACCCCGCTTTCGCTCGACCATCTGCAGGAGGAACTCAAGGCCATCGAGCGCGAGATGGGCGACAGTCATGAGAACCACCAGCAGGGCCACGTGATCATCGACCTCGACGTGGCGGAATATGACGGGAGGATCGTCAAGGAGGTGGTATGGATCAAAGGAGTCCAACAGGCACAAAAACAAGTTGTTAGCAATATTGGCAAACAAGCGCAGACGCCCAACAGCTAGCAATAAGAACAAACAGAAGCAAGAAACAAACAGAAATAAAAAAAACAAACAGTTAGCAATACAATCAACATGAAGAAAATCCTATCATTCGTTTTCCTTCTGCTCTGCTGCTCGTCTGTCTTCGCACAGCAATTTGACAGCTATTTTACGGATGCCACACTTCGCATCGACTACATCTTTGCGGGCAACTCCAAGCAGCAATGGATCGCACTCGACCAACTCAACCGCATCCCGCGTTGGTATGGCAAACGCCAGCACCTGGCCGAACTCCCCGTGGAGGGCAATGGCCAGATTACCGTCCGCGACCATCGCACGGGCACGATCGTCTATCGCAACTCCTTCTCCACGCTCTTCCAGGAGTGGCTCTCCTATCCGGAGGCCGAGACGACGACACGATCCTTTGAGAACGTATTCCTCATCCCCTATCCGAAGGATACGGTCGATGTGACGGTAGAACTGAAGAACAACCGACGCGAGGTGACGGCCTCCATGACGCATACGGTCGTGCCTACCGACATCCTCATCCGCCATATTGGCGAGAATAGTGTCACACCTTATGTCACGCTCCAGCAGGCGCGCGACACCTCCCGTTGCATCCATATCGCCTTCCTGGCCGAGGGCTACAAGCAGGAGGAGATGGCTACCTTCGAGGCCGACTGCCGGACGGCTACCGAGGCGCTCTTCGCCCACGAACCATTCAAGTCGATGCGCGACCGCTTCAATGTCGTGGCCGTGGAGGCTCCCTCCCAGGAGAGCGGCACCTCGGAGCCGGGCAAGGGTGTGTGGAAGGACACGCCCCTGAGAAGCCATTTCGACACGTTCTATAGCGACCGCTACCTGACAACGCTCCACCTGAAGGCGCTCCACGACTGCCTGGCGGGCACGCCCTACGAGCACATCATCGTGTTGGTGAACACGGAAAACTATGGTGGTGGCGGCATCCTCAATAGCTACAACCTCGCCATGGCCCACCACAAGGCCTTCAAGCCCGTAGTAGTCCATGAGTTTGGCCACTCGTTTGCCGGCCTTGCCGACGAGTATGCCTATGAGGCGGAACAGATCCCGATGTACCCGCACGATATCGAGCCGTGGGAACCGAACATCACCACGAAGGTCAACTTCCACAACAAGTGGGAGAACCTTATCGGCAAAGAGGAGGGCGTCGGCCTCTACGAGGGTGCTGGCTACTCGCTGAAGGGTGTGTGGCGCGGATGCAAGGACTGCCGTATGCGCACGAATGAGCATCCGGTATTCTGCCCGGTATGCCAGCAGGCGCTCACCCGACTGATCAACTTCTATACAGAATGAGACTAAGGAGGCTTCTCCTTATCCTATTATGCTTCGTCTCCGTGTCGGCCTTTTCGCAAGGCAAGAAGGCTGACACGGAGGCTTTGGGGCGTGCCCTGGAGTATTTCCAGTCGCAGAAATACCACGAGGCACTCCTCATCTTCCAACGACTCGACCAGTCGTATAAGCTCAACGCACGCTACAAAGCGTATATCGGACTGTGCTACTACTACGACTGGGACTACAAAAAGGCGACAGAATATTTCGATACCTTCCTACCCAAACTCGACATGCTGGCACCCGAGGAGCGGGCGCTCTACTATTATGCGGACGGGGAAAGCCACTTCCAGTTGGGCCACTACGACCAGGCGATCCTCCTCTTCCAGTCTGCGCTCACACTTTGCCACGACCGGGACAAGGGCGACAGTTGGTTTCGGATCGGCTTCTGCTATTACTTTCTCCAGCAGCCGGCCTTGGCCCAGGGGTGCTTCCTCGTAGCCGAATACTACTACGCCACGTTTCGCAACTCTCCCGACCTGCAAGCGAGACGCCAGCAGATGGCACACATGATGCGAGGCTTGCGGCCCGAGATCGTCCTCAAGCCCCTGCCAAAGACTTTCTCCCTACCCCACCCCGTGCCGACTACCGACTACCTCAAGACCGAGGCCGACACATTATCTACAGTTTCTATCGTCAAGCCTCATCTTCCACAAACAGAGCCACAACCTCCCGTAAGCGAGCCAAAGCCACAACAGGAAGAACCGCAACAGGAGGAAAGCCCTCAACAGAAGGAAAAGCAACAGGCAGAAAAGCAACCACAAGCAGAAAAGCCACAACAGGCAGAGCCTCAACAGGAGGAACAAAAGGCAATAGACTAAGCCTCCCTTCATAGACCGACCGCTTCCCCTCACACACGTTATACAAAAAAGACAAGCCCTTGCACACTCCTTAATAAAAAGGGAGGCACAAGGGCTTATGCTTGTCGTTCCCGCAAAAGGGGAACGGGATGGTTGTTCGGTCGTTACTTCACGGGATTGTTCTCCGCAAAGATGGCCATACGCTCCTCGAGGGCAGCATACTGCTCGTCGCGGATGAAGGACGTGCAGACGCGGAGGCCCTCCTGTTCGCTACCAGTAGTGACAAGGCAGATGGCAGAGACTCCATAATACATGAGCTCGTGTGCCAACTCGCCACTCGTCATGCCCGGATAGCCGATCGTGAAGTAGAATCCGTCGGCAATAGGCTGGTCGAGATCCTTGTCATAGACGATATAGAAGTTATGACGCGTGAAAATCTCCTTCAACTTGTGAGCACGGTCGCCATAGATCTTGATCTCACTACGGAAGTCAAACTTGCCCTCGGCAGCAGCCTTCAGCATGGCGGCCATGGCATACTGGGCACTATGGCTCGTACCAGAGGAGAGCGCATAGAGCATACGCGTGGAGAAGACGGGGCCGAAAGGCAGTCCCTCGTAGCGCTCGGCCAGGTCGTGGTAGTGGCGATGGAAGAGCTTGTCGCTAATGCATGTCACGCCAATACGCTCGCCAGCATAGCTGAACGCCTTGGATCCGCTAATGAGCAGGATATAGTTGTCCGTATAGTTGGCTACCGACGGCTGGTAGGGCTTCTGGAAAGGACGGATGTCACGACGGAAGTCCATGGCGAAATAGGCCAGGTCCTCCATGATGATGCAGTCGTACTTCGTGGCCAAAGAGCCGATCGTGCGCAACTCGTCGTCCGTCATGCAAATCCACGAGGGGTTGTTGGGATTGGAATAGACGATGGCACAGATGTTGCCATTGGTAAGGTAGCTCTCCAGTTTCGGACCGAGCTTCTCGCCACGGAAGTTATAGACATCAAAGGTCTCATACTTCGTGCCCTGCACCTGGAGCTGCATCTTCTGCACGGGGAATCCCGGGTCGATGAAGAGGACGGTATCCTTCTTCTTGTCGGCCTGAGAGCAGGTGAGGAAGGAAGCGAACGTGCCCTGCATGGAACCGCAGACAGGCACGCAGCCCTCGGGATTGATATCGACGCCGATGAAGGCCTTGACAAACTCCGAGGCAGCCTCCTTCAGAGCGGGGAGACCCTGGATATCGGGATAGCTGTGGGCGATACCGTCCTGCAACGACTTGATCTGCGCGTCCACGCCTACCTGGGCGGCGGGAAGACCGGGAATGCCCATCTCCATCTTGATGAACTCGACACCACTCTCCTTCTCGGCATGGGCTGCCACACCCTTCACCTCGCGGATCGTCGCCTTGGCGAAGTCCTGTATGCCATGCTCGCGGATGGTGTTGTCAATCAACTCCTTGTTGATGGGTGTCGGTCTCATTTCTGCGCCTCCTTTCCCAGCTCAAGGGCCTTGAAGTTGTCCTCGATGACGCGCTCACCCTTGCGACCGAAGATGACGCGGATGGCGTCCTTCAGCTTGTCAAACTCGATACCCAAAGCCTTCTGGGCAGCTCCGAGCAGGATCATATTGGCCGAACGGGGAATGTTGTTCTCCTTGGCCACCTCCTCGATGTTGATGCGGATGACGTTGTCCAACTTGGCATAGTCGGCATCGATGACGGCCATGTCGGGATAGTTGGGGATATTGACGAAAGGCGTGCTGGAGGTGATGATCCAGCCGCCCTTCTTCAGATAGGGCAGGTAGCGGAGGGCCTCCATCGGCTCCATGGAGATGATGACGTCGGCCTGACCCTTGGCGATGCGGTCGCTATTGATGGGGTCGGAGCTGAGACGGAGATTGCTCTGCACGTCGCCACCACGCTGGGACATACCGTGCACCTCTGCCTGCTTGATATAAAGGTTCTCGTTCATGGCCGCCTGGCCGATGACCGTGGCGATGGAGAGGATACCTTGTCCACCCACGCCACAAAGGATAATATCTGTCTTCATTGGTTTTGAATGCTATTTGGTTGTTGTTTGTCAGAAGGGGTCGCGGGACACTTTCAGGCGCCCGCGACACCCCATAAAACCTGTTCTTCCTCCTCGCTTACTTCTGTTCGGCAGCCTTCTTGGCCTCGGCAGCCTTCTTCTGCTTGAGGTGACGCTGCAACGTGTTCATGCACTCGCGGCGCGGGATGATGACGGAAGTGCCGTGATACTCGATCTCCTCGCGGATGGTCTTGGTGATCTCCGGCATGTTCTTCGGAAGCGGAGTGACGACCTTCAGATGGTCCTCGCTCACGCCCAGACCACGGCAGATAGCCTCAAACTTGTTGGTACCGGCACTATCCTGACCACCCGTCATGGCGGTCGTGAGGTTGTCGGAGAGAATCACGACGATATCGGAGTTCTCGTTGACCGCGTCGAGCAAGCCCGTCATGCCGCTATGGGTGAACGTAGAGTCGCCGATGACAGCCACGGCCGGCCATTGACCCGCGTCGGCAGCACCCTTGGCCATGCCGATAGAGGCACCCATGTCCACGCAAGAGTGGATGGCCTTGAACGGGGGAAGGAAGCCGAGCGTGTAGCAGCCGATATCGCCAAAGACGCGGGCGTTGGGATACTCCCTCAAGACCTCGTTGAGGGCGGTATAGACGTCACGATGACCGCAACCCTTGCAGAACTGCGGCGGACGGCTAGCCAAGTCGGGACACGGCTCATACTCCTCGCCAGAGGGCAGACCGAGGGCCTGCTTCAGCTCGTCGGGAGACAACTCACCCGTGCGCGGCAGCTCGCCCGTGAGGCGACCCTTGATGACGGCATTGCCATCCATAACGCCACGCACCTGCTCCTCGATGAAGGGCTGGCCCTCCTCGACGATCAGGACGGAGTCGCACTCGGCAGTCATGCGGCGCACCAACTCCTTCGGCAACGGATACTGAGAGACCTTCAGGACGGGATAGGGCACGCCATCGGGATAGCACTCGTTGAGGTAGTTGAAAGCAATACCGCTCGTGATGATACCCAGCGAGTGGTCCTTGCCGTCGATATACTTATTGAACGGGCTCTCCACGGCATCCTGCTCCAACTGAGCCTGCTGGCCTGTGACAACCACGTTGCGCTTGCGGGCAAAGGCGGGAAGCAACACCCAGTCGCTGGCCTTGGCCTCATAGTTCAGGGGGTTCTGCTCACGCGGCGTCTCCGTGATATTGACCACGGCACGCGAGTGGGCCATACGCGTGGTGACGCGCATCAGCACGGGCAGGTGCATCTTCTCCGAATAGTCGTAGGCCACGGCCATCATGTCGTAAGCCTCCTGCTGGTTGCTCGGCTCGAAAGTCGGGATCATGGCAAACTTGCCATAGAAGCGCGTGTCCTGCTCGTCCTGTGAGGAGTGCATAGAGGGGTCGTCGGCCACCAAGATGACGATACCACCATTGGCGCCTGTGATGGCGGAGTTGACAAACGGGTCGGCAGCCACGTTCAAACCCACATGCTTCATGCAGACCAACGCACGCTTGCCCATATAAGACATACCCAGAGCCTGCTCCATAGCCGTCTTCTCGTTGGTTGCCCAACGACGATGGACGTTGCGGTCCTTCGCAAGCTGAGAATTCTGGATGTACTCTGTGATCTCGGTAGAGGGAGTGCCTGGGTAGGCATAGACACCACTCAGTCCGGCATCCAATGCTCCTTGGGCGATAGCCTCGTCGCCTAAAAGTAGTTTTTTCATCTGATTTCGGTTTTTATAAATATTTAATTCTGTTCCTTACTAAATTAGGAGAAGCCAGGCTCCGCAAGCGGGCCGACCTTCTCCTAATCTATATTCACTCGTTTAAAGATTCTCGCAGAACCACTCTGCTACCTGGCGCAGCAAATGATTGCGGGTGTTGCCACCATAGATGCTGTGATTGCGGTTGGTATAAATGTTCTCCTTGAAGTCCTTGTCCGCCTGCACAAGTGCCTCGGAATACTCGAAGACATTCTGCGGATGGACGTTGTCGTCAGCCAAGCCGTGGCAGAGAAGCAGACGTCCGTGGAGGTTCTTGGCGCGTACCAACGGATTGAGCGCATAGCCCGTGGGGTTCTCCTGCGGCGTTCTCATGAAGCGCTCGGTATAGATGCTATCGTAGAAGCGCCAGTTGGTGGGAGGAGCGATCGACACGCCAGCCTTGAAGACCGGACGTCCTTCGCTCATGCTCATCAGGGTGCAGAAGCCACCATAGCTCCATCCCCAGATGCCGATACGCGAGGCGTCGATGTAGTCCTGCTTGCCAAGCCAGATAGCTGCCTCCACCTGGTCCTTGGACTCCAGGTCGCCGATGTTCAGGTAAGTGCACTTCTCAAACTCGGCACCACGTCCGCCCGTTCCGCGACCATCAACACTCACGATGATGTAACCCTTCTGGGTGAGGTAGTAGTCGAAGAGACCACCATTGCCCATCGAACCAATGCTCCAGCTGTCCGTCACCTGCTGGCTGCCGGGACCGCTATACTGGTGCATGATGACCGGGTATTTCTTGGTAGGATCGAAGTTGGCTGGCTTGATCATCCAGCCGTTGAGGGAGACACCCTCGGAAGTAGTGAAGGTGAAGAACTCCTTCTTGGTTGGCTCAAACTGGGCCAGATCCTGCGTGAGCTTGTCGTTGTTGAGCACCTCGCGTACCACCTTGCCCTTGCGGTCCATGATCGTATAGACGTAGGGGTGGTTGGCGTCGCTCCAGCAGTTGAGGAAGTAGCGGTAGTCGCCCGAGAAGGTGGCGTCGTTCCATCCTTCCGTGCCCGCGAGGGCGGTCACGCGGCCCTTCTTGTCGGCCACGTAGATCTCGCGCTGCATGGGCGAGCGGCGAGCAGCCTGGAAGTAAGTGTTGCCCGTGGCGGCATCATAACCATAGATGGCCGTCACGTCATAGTCGCCCTTCTCGATCTGGCGCAGGAGTTTTCCCTCCTTATTATATAGGTAGAGGTGCAGATGGCCGTCGCGGTCGGAAGGCACGAGGATGTAGTCCTTCATGATGGCGATGTCGCCCATGGCCTCGCTCTTGACATACTTCTCCACGCTCTCCTCCAGCAAGAGGCTCGTCTCGCCTGTCGTGGTGTTGGCGTTGTAGAGTCGGAGGCAGTCCTGGTGGCGGTTCATCGTGTAGAGGATGATGCGGCCTGCATCAGCCGTCGTCTTGATGCGGGGGATGTATCCATCAGCATCCAGCGGCAGGTTGTACTGCTTCGTGCTACCATTGTCGAGGTTATAGACCCAAGCCGTGACCTTGGAGTTGTCCTCGCCCGGCTTCGGATACTTATAGCTATACTCGCCCGGATAGACCTTATACTGCTCGTTGGTCGGATACATGCCGGCAAATATCTGGAGCGAATAGGTCTTCACGCCACTCTCGTCGTAGCGGATCCAGCTCAGCGTGCGGCTGTCTGCGCTCCATGCGATGGCGTTGTTGAATCCAAACTCCTCCTCGTTCACCCAGTCGGGGATACCGTTGATGACCTCGTTGAACTTGCCATCGGTCGTGACCTGGCGCTCCGTCGTGCCATCGGTAATGAAGATGTTGTTCTTTCTCACGAAGGCGATTTTCTTACCATCAGGCGAGAAGGTCGGGATCTGCTGGGCTCCGTTCTTCGAGAGTTTGCGAAGCTCCTTGCTTTGGATGTCATAGACATAGAAGTCGGCAGTATAGGAGCGACGGTAGATAGCCCGGTAGTTGGTCTCGATGAGCAGATGCTGTCCGTCGTCGGCCATCTGGTAGCCGTCGAAACCCTTGATCTGTTCGCCCTTCGTATCGTCGAGATCGAAGAGCACACCCGTCTCCTGACCTGTGACGAAAGAGTACCTCACCACCTTCTTGCGGTCGGCAGAGATTTGTGCATACTCGGAAGTACCCTTGATTGGACGCACGCCAGAGATTCTCTTGGCGACGTACTTCCAGCCCGTGACATCTTTCAACGAAAGAGGCTCCCCGGCAAGCACCTGTACTGCTGTCGAGAGCAAGAGAGCACACGCGATAAAAATGCTTTTCATCTTGTTCTTTAAATCTGTTCGAGTTTGGGTGGAGGCTTTCCGGCCTACCACTTGTTCATATTTTCTTTCCCGTGATGGGTTTCGTTTTGCCACCAGTTCCCGACAAAGCGGGGCCTTTAGTTATTTTCCGCAAAGGTAGGGATAATTATCTAAACTTGCAAAATATTTAGGAAATATTAGCGCAAGCCGCTATATGGTAACGAGCACACCTTGAACCCAAACCATGTATCATGGGTCGAAAGCTCGTCAAAAGAGGGAGAAACGACTATTTGCCGACCTTAAACTGACTGAAATCAGTCATTTCGATCAGCTCCAAATAGGACGAATGGGGATGATGGCGCATATAGTGCTCGATGGCGCAGACATACTTCGTCTTGTAGAAGCGGGTACCCATCAGCTGGTTGACCACCCATTGGAGCTTGGCCATGTGGAGGTCGCGCTCGATCTGCGGGCGCATCTCAAACTTGTCGATCTGAAACTCGCTCAGCAAGAAGAAGGTGAGGCAGTCTGGCAGGATGTTCTGGCGGTTCATCTGGCGACGTTGCTGCTCCGAGTAGTAGCGCTTATAGACCGGGTAGTTCTCACCCAGATACTTGTCGAGCGAGATACCGATCATGCCGTTGCCCACAACCACGCTTTGGTCCAAAGCAGAGATCTGCGTATAGATGCGGGGCACACGGATATCAGGGAATGCCTTCTTGAGTCGCGTGAAAGCGTGGCTGAAACCCGTATTCAAATCGTCGATGTCGGCATACTCGGCCTCCACGTCGGCAATGATACTTTGCAGGATCGTGTCCTGGTAGAACTTGAGCAACTTTGAATTGATGCTGGGGTCGGTGGCGTCGCCTACCTTCACGACATCCTCGATGAGCGTGCGCGTCTCGATAGGATACTCCGTGTTCATCTCCTGCAATGCCGAGAAGTCGCCCGTGGTGAGGTAGCGATACTCCAACTGGTCGTAGCGCGCGATGCTCACCAAGGGTTGCGTAGCAGCAGAGTCCTCGGGCATCAGCTTAAACTGACACCCGACACACGCTACCAGCAGCGACATTATTATATAAACTATTATCTTAGACAATGCAATTTCCTTTCTTCAACACCTATATAACGCTGCAAATGTACTAAAAATTATTTAGACCACCAAATAATGCGCTAAAATATGTTTAATTTCCCTTATTTTTGCAATTCAAAAGGGATATAGGGGTGATCGAGGGCAGACAAAAGGGCCTCACCAGACGATCCGCGATCCATACCGAGGCAGTCGCAGCCACGGGACCAGTTTCCTCCTTCCTGGTCCCCAAATCGTCTCCCATGCGCATTTTCTCCTTATTATAGTAGGTATTTGAATATCTTTTTCGTACTTTTGCAAACAGTAAACAATTACCTACACAAATATGAAACTTCTACGATTAGCAGTATTCTGGCTTTGTGCTACCTGCTCCCTGGTCGCCATGGGGCAGCGATACACGCAGTATGTCAATCCCCTGATAGGCACGGGCGGCCACGGCCACGTGTTCCTGGGTGCCAATGTTCCCTTCGGCTATGTGCAGTTGGGCCCGACCGAGCCCACCCGGGGATGGGACTGGTGCTCCGGCTACCATGCCAGCGACTCCATCATCGTCGGCTTCGGCCACCAGCACCTCTCGGGCACGGGTATCGGCGAACTGGGCGACGTGGCCTTCCTGCCCGTGAGCTGCTGCAAGCAGACCGAGGTGAAGTTTGCTCACGAGAGCGAGAATGTCACCCCAGGCTACTATAGCGTGAAACTCAAAGACCCCAACGTGCTGGTGGAACTGACCGCCACGCAACGGGCGGGATTCCAACGCTACACCACGGGAGCCGACGTGCGACGGGGCATGGTGCGCCTCGACCTTCACCAGGGCATCGGATGGGACAAGATGTCGAAGGCCAAGTATCGCCAGGTCGATGACCGCACGGTCTGTGGCTACCGCGAATCGACTGGATGGGCGCGCCACCAATACACGTTCTTCTATGCGGAGTTCAACAAGCCCATCAAACTGAAGCGCGACCAAGACTCGATCGTCGTCTTCACCTATGAGCCCGACAGCACGCCATTGCTCATCAAGACGGGTCTCTCGGCCGTGAGCGAGGACAACGCCCGCGAGAACCTCCACAAGGAGATACCGGGCTGGGACTTCAATGCCGTCGTTCGCCAGGCCGACGAGGCTTGGGAGAAACAACTCTCCCGCGTGCAGATCAAGACTGACGACGAGGATGCGCGCACGATATTCTATACCGCGCTCTACCATACGATGACTGCCCCGTCCGTCTTCTGCGACGTCAACGGCCAGTATCGTGGCGCCGACCTGCAGGTACACGAGGGCCAATTCACCAACTATACGACCTTCTCGCTTTGGGACACCTACCGCGCTGCCCATCCCTTGATGACCATCCTGCATCCCGAGATGCTTGCCGACATAGGCGAGACCTTCGTCAACATCTACCAGCAGCAAGGCAAGCTCCCCGTGTGGCACCTCATGGGCAATGAGACCAACTGCATGATTGGCAACCCTGGCGTGCCCGTGCTCGCCGACCTCGTTCTCAAGGGCTTTATTGCTGACAAGCGAGGGGCCTACGAGGCGATGAAGGCATCGGCCATGCTCGACGAGCGTGGAATGGCGTCGCTGAAGCGCAACAACTACGTCGCCTTCGACGAGGACCCGGAGAACGAGACGGTTGCCAAGACGCTCGAATATGCGCTTGCCGACGCTTGTATCGCCCAGGTGGCAAAGTCGCTGGGCGAGAAGAAGGACTACAAGTACTTTCTCCATCGCAGCCAGTCGTACCGCAACGTCTTCGACAAGCGGGTGGGCTTCATGCGCGGCCGCGACTCGAAGGGCAACTGGCGCGAGCCGTTCAATCCCTTCCATGCTGTCCATCGCATGGACGACTATACCGAGGGCAACGCCTGGCAATATACATGGCTCGTGCCCCACGACGTGCACGGACTGATCGACTGCTTTGGCGGCGAGAAGCCCTTCGTCACCAAACTCGACTCGCTCTTCTTCGTCACGGGCGACATGGGTGCGGAGGCTTCCCCCGACATCTCGGGCCTCATCGGGCAGTATGCCCACGGCAACGAGCCGAGCCACCACGTCCTCTATATGTACAACTATGCGGGTGAGCCCTGGAAGGGACAGAAGCTCATCCGCCAGGTCTTCGACGAGATGTACAAGAATGCCGAGGACGGACTCTCGGGCAATGAGGACGTAGGCCAGATGTCGGCCTGGTACGTCACCTCCACGCTTGGCCTCTACCAGGTGGAGCCGGCCGGAGGCAAGTATGTCTTCGGGTCGCCGCTCTTCGACGAGGCGACCGTGCAGCTTCCCGAGGGCAAGACCTTCACGGTAAAGGCGCTCGACAACTCGCCCGAGAACGTGTATGTGCAGAGCGTGCGCTGGAACGGCAAGCCCTACACGAAGTCCTACCTATATTATAAGGATATCATGGGCGGCGGCACCCTGGAGTTCACCATGGGTCCGAACCCCTCGAAGTTTGGAACAGCTAAGAAGGACAGACCATGACCGACGAGAGAAACATACCAAGTAGGAAGGTGAGCCCCGTAGCCTGGGTGCCCACCCTCTACTTCGCCATGGGCATGCCCTTTGTGGTTCTGAACATGGTCTGCACGCTCATGTACAAAGGCATGGGAGTGAGCGACGCGCAGATAGCCTTCTGGACCTCGCTCATCATGCTGCCGTGGACGCTGAAACCTCTGTGGAGTCCGTTCCTGGAGATGTACAAGACGAAGAAGTTCTTCGTTGTCCTGACCCAATTGGTCTCCGGCATCGGCTTCGCTTTGGTGGCCTTCGCGCTCCACCTGCCCGACTTTTTCGCCATCACGATCGCCATCCTGGCGGTCATAGCACTAAGCGGGGCTACTCACGACATCGCCGCCGACGGCACCTACATGAGCGTCCTCTCCAAGGAGGAGCAGGCCAAATGGATCGGCTGGCAGGGAGCGTTCTACAATATCGCCAAGATTGCCGCCACGGGTGGCCTCGTCTATCTGGCGGGCGTCTTCATCAAGCACTTCGGGGTGATTACCGCCTGGATGGTGATCATGCTCATCATCGCCGTCATCATGTGTGCCCTGGGCCTCTACCACATCTTCATCCTCCCCGCCACGTCCAATGCCACCAGCGCGGAGGACAAGAACCTGGGGGAGGCCCTGCACGAGCTGTGGAATGTCTTTGCCGACTTCTTCAAGAAGAAGCACATCGTCTATTACCTGTTCTTCATCATCCTCTATCGCTTCTGCGAGGGATTCGTGATGAAGATCGTGCCCCTTTTCCTCAAGGCGCCACGCACGGAGCAGGGCCTGGGACTGAGCGAGCAGGAGATCGGCCTCTGCTACGGCACGTTCGGAGCAGCCGCCTTCGTCATCGGAAGCATCCTGGCAGGCTACTATATCGCCCACCGCGGACTGCAGAAGAGTCTCTTCCAACTCGCCCTGGTGTTCAACCTGCCCTTCGTGGCCTACACTTTCCTCGCCATCTACCAGCCGACGAGCGTCGTGCTTATTGGATCGGCCATCACGCTGGAATACTTCGGCTATGGATTCGGCTTTGTCGGACTGACGCTCTTCATGATGCAGCAGATAGCGCCGGGCAAGCACCAGATGAGCCACTACGCCTTTGCCTCGGGCATCATGAACCTGGGCGTCATGCTTCCAGGCATGCTCAGCGGCTACCTCAGCGACGCCCTGGGCTACCGCACCTTCTTCCTCGTGGTGCTCCTGTGCGCCATCCCCGCACTCCTCATCACCTGGTTCGTGCCGTTCACCTATCCTGAGCCCAAGAAATAAGAGGGAAAACGTGGGTGCGCCATCCTCCCTTTGGACAACGGGTGCACCCACCTCTCATAGTCGCCAACAACAACTGACCAATAACAAACAAGAAGAATATGAGCAAACTCATCATCGAGGGCAACGCCCTCCCCAATATGCCGTGGCAAGACCGCCCTGCCGACAGCAACGCCCCCATGTGGCGCTACTCGGAGAACCCGATCATCCCGCGCGACTTGCTCCCCACGAGCAATAGTATCTTCAATTCTGCCGTCGTACCTTTCGGCAATCGCTTCGCGGGCGTGTTCCGTTGCGACGACACCAACCGCCGCATGGTGCTCCACGTGGGCTTCTCCGACGACGGCCTCCATTGGGACATCGACCCCAACCCGCTCCGCTTCGAGTGTGAGGACAAAGAGATAGGCGAGTGGGTCTATGGCTACGACCCGCGCGTCACCTTCATCGAAGACCGCTACTACGTCACCTGGTGCAACGGCTATCATGGCCCGACCATCGGCGTGGCGTGGACGAAGGACTTCAAGACGTTCCACCAACTGGAGAACGCCTTCCTGCCCTACAACCGCAACGGCGTGCTCTTCCCCCGAAAGATCAACGGTCGCTTTGCGATGCTCTCCCGCCCGTCCGACACGGGACACACGCCTTTTGGCGACATCTTCTATAGCGAGTCGCCCGACATGGAGTTTGGGGGTCCCCACCGCCCCGTGATGGCTCCCGCAGCTTTCGAGAAGAGTGCATGGCAATGCATGAAGATTGGTGCAGGTCCCATCCCCATCGAGACGAGCGAGGGATGGCTGCTGTTCTACCATGGCGTGCTCCATAGCTGCAATGGCTACGTCTATAGTTTCGGCACGGCGCTCCTCGACCGCGACGAGCCCTGGAAGCCTATCTACCGAAGTGGCCCCTACCTCATCTCGCCGCAGAAACTCTACGAGTGTGTGGGCGATGTGCCCAACGTCTGCTTCCCCTGTGCCGAGCTCCACGACCCTGCCACAGGACGCGTGGCGGTCTATTACGGTTGCGCCGATACCGTGACGGGCATCGCCTTCGGCTACATCCCCGAAATCCTGGAGTGGGCGCGCAAGACGAGCATCATCTGATATACTATATATAAGGTATAATACATGGACCGGGACTTTTTCTGATGATTCTCAGAAAGGGTCTCGGTCTGTTCTTTGAAAGGGCGATCCCCAAAAGCGCAAGACGCCCACCAAGCACAGACTTCTCAGAAAAAACTCGGATTTCCCTCAAGCGTGGGATTCTTCGCATCCCGAAGCGATCCCGAAAGCATCCCGAAGGAATAGGCACAAAAAAGCGACCCAACAAGGAGTCGCTCGAAACTTATAAAGAAGTCGGGATGACTGGACTCGAACCAGCGACCACCGGTCCCCCAGACCGGCATTCTAAACCTACTGAACTACATCCCGTTTTCTGTTTAGCGGGTGCAAAAGTACTAAGATTTTTGAAACCTGCAAAACTTTTCGGGCTTTTTTTGCCGTTTCGCCCTAAAAATAGTACCTTTGCGGGTGAGTAAGGACCCAAACAAGGCTTAAAATGCATTACATCATAGATCCTCCCCATGTTCTCCAAGCGGATGTCAACTTGCCCGCTTCGAAGAGTATCAGCAACCGCGCCCTCATCATCCAGGCACTGACGCCTGGCGCGCCGACACCGTTCAATCTGTCCGACTGCGATGACACCCGGGTGCTCAAGGACGCCTTGCGCCTCCTCCCCTCCCACATCGATATTGGACCGGCAGGCACGGCAATGCGCTTCCTCACCGCCTACCTGGCCATCACGCCCGGAGAGCACACCCTCACCGGTTCGGAGCGGATGCGCCAGCGCCCCATCGGCCAACTGGTTGATGCGCTCCGGCTGCTTGGTGCCGAGATCGCCTATGAGGGCGAGGAGGGCTTTCCCCCGCTGAGGATTACCGGCAAGCCCATCATGGGCGGCACGATAGAGATGGCGGGCGACATCAGTTCACAGTTCGTCACGGCCCTGCTGCTCATCGCCCCTGTCATGGAAAAGGGACTTACCCTCCATCTGCAGGGCCGCATCATCTCCCGTCCCTATATCGACATGACGCTCCAGGTGATGCGAAGCTATGGCGCGGACGTGGAGTGGATGGACCAAAGTGCCATCACGGTACGCCCACGACCCTACCAGCCCACGGAATATACGGTAGAGAACGACTGGACCTCGGCCTCCTATTGGTATGAACTGATGGTTCTCTTTGGCCGAGGCGACACCTCCATGCGCCTCAACGGACTCCTCGCCCACTCTCCACAGGGCGACGCGGCAGTCAAATACATCTTCAGTCTGCTGGGCATCCGCACCACCCTCTCCAAGGAGAAGGAGGGAAGGCTGGAGACAGCAGAACTACATTACCGCAGGATGCGACTGCCTCTCCTCGAATACGACTTCACGGGTCAACCCGACCTGGCACAGTCCGTGGTGGCTACCTGCGTGGCTTTGGGCACCCACTTCCGTTTCACGGGCCTTTCGACGCTCCGCATCAAGGAGACCGACCGTCTCGCAGCCATCGTCAGCGAGATGCGGAAGCTTGGCTACGACCTCCAGGCGACCGACGAGGACGCGCTGATATGGAACGGCGCACAATGCCAGCCCGACGCCTTCCCCGTCATCGACACCCACAAGGACCACCGCATGGCCATGGCCTTCGCCCCCTTGGCCATCCGCTTCCCGGGACTTCGCATCCACCATCCCGAGGTGGTGTCGAAGTCCTACCCCAGCTATTGGGACGAACTGGAGCGGGCCGGTTTCACCATCACCCCCGCCCAGCCATCCTAAACACCTGCTTATCATGAACCTACTACTCATCACCCTCGGATCGCTGGCCCTCCTGGCCCTCGTCGCCGCCCTCGTCTCCAAACTCACCAAGGGCAGCAACGATGCCGTCCAGCCGACCCATGGCGACTGTTCCACCTGTAGCGGCGAGGACGACCGTTGCGAACAGGTGTGCTATATGGAGGCCGCTACCCGCGACATCGAGTATTATGACGACGAGGAGCTCGACCAGTACAAGGGGCGCCCGTCCGATAGTTACAACGACGACGAGGTACAACACTTCGCCGACGTGCTCTTCTCCTTGCGTCCCGAAGACGCGAGAGGATGGGCACGGAGCCTCAGCCTGCGCGAGATCAACCTGCCCGACGCGCTCAAGGACGACCTCTTTGCGCTCATCGAAGGATGAAATATCGCAAGAAAAAGGCAATAAAACGACCCGTAAAAGAGTTTATTAAGCGTGAAGAAGAATTATACGCTATATAGTATCGGCGCACTACTGGCCATCATCGTCTTGGTCCTTAGTGGCTGCTCGACCCAGAAGAACACCGCCAAGACCCGTTGGTGGCGGGCGTTCAATGCACGCTATAATACCTATTATAATGGCAAACTGGCCTACATCGATGCCTGCCTGGAAAAGGAGAAAGGCAACAAGGACAACTTCACGGAGATGCTCCCGCTCTACACGGTGGGCAACAAAGGCAGCCGCGAACTGGGCAAGGGCAACTACGACCGGGCGATAGAAAAGTCGAAGAAGGCCATCGCGCGCAACAGCATCAAGCGCAAGCCCGAATGGAACAAGTCGAGACGCAAGACGGAGAAGGACATCGAGTGGCTCAGCCGCAAAGAGTACAACCCCTTCCTTTGGAAAGCATGGATGCTCATGGGCCGCTCCCAGTTCCACAAGGGATCGTTCGACGAGGCCGCGGCGACCTTCGCCTACATGTCGAGAATCTACAAGACGCAACCCGCTATCTACGGCAAGGCGCGGGCATGGCTTGCCAAATGCTACATCGAGCAGGACTGGCTCTATGATGCCGAGGACGTGATCCGCAACATGCAGCGCGACAGTATCGACTGGAGGGCCATCAAGGAGTGGGACTATACCTTTGCTGACTACTATATCCACACGGGCGAACTGGAGAAGGCCGTCCCCTACCTGCGCAAGGTCATCAAGCACGAGATGAGAAAGAAGCAGAAAGCGCGCGAATGGTATCTGATGGGACAGATCCAGGCGGCCTTGGGCCATCATACCGAAGCGTACAAGGCGTTTCGCAAGGTCGTCGCCCAGAACCCTCCCTACGAGTTGGAATTCAACGCCCGCATCGCCATGACGGAGGTGATGGCGAAGGGAAAGGCGAAGCAGATGATCGGCAAACTGCGCCGCATGGCTGCCTCGGACAAGAACAAGGAATACCTCGACCAGGTATATTACGCCATGGGCAATATCTACCTGGCACAGCAAGACACCATGAAGGCCATCGACGCCTACGAGAAGGGCAACACCAAGGCCACGCGTAGTGGCGTGGAGAAGGGAGTGCTGCTGCTCCACCTCGGCGACCTCTACTGGGAGATGCAGAAGTATAGCGACGCCCGTCGCTGCTATGGCGAGGCCATCGGCCTGCTCGACAAAGACCGCAAAGACTACGAGGCGCTTTCGGAGCGTTCGAAGGTACTCGACAAATTGGTACCCTATACTGACGCCATCCACCTCCAGGACTCCTTGCAGTATCTTGCCCAATGTCCGGAGGCGGAGCGCAATGCGGCCATCGACCGCGTGATCGACGCCCTGAAGAAGAAGGAGAAAGAAGAGAGAGACCGATTGGCGGAGCAAGAGGCAGCCCAGCGACAGGGTGAGGGTCAGAACATGGAGACCAACCGTGGTCGCATACCCAACCCTGCACAGGACAACAACCGCGATGCCGTCTGGTATTTCTATAATGTACAGGCGGTCTCCCAGGGTAAGTCACAGTTTGAACGACTCTGGGGCAAGCGCGAGAATGCCGACGACTGGCAGCGCAACAACAAGACCGTCGTCGGCAGCATAGGCTCGGGTATCGACGACGAGGAACTGACCGACGAGCAGCGCGACTCCATCGAGGCGGCAGAACTGGCCCAGGATTCGCTGCAGCAAGTGGCCGACAGCGCCCAGAACGACCCGCACAAGCGGGAGTACTACCTGGCACAAATACCCTTCACGCCCGAACAGCTTGCCGCCAGCAACCTGCTGCTGGAGGACGGCCTTCACCACGCTGGCGTCATCTTCAAGGACGAGTTGGACAACCTGCCCTTGGCCGAGAAGCACCTGCGCAGACTGACGGACCACTACCGCGACTACGAGCATATCGACGAGACGTATTATCATCTCTTCCTGCTCTACTCCCGGCTCAAGCAGCCTGCCACGGCCGAGAGCTATGTCGATAGCCTCAAGGCGCGGTTCCCCGACAGTCAATGGACGACGCTGCTCACAGACCCATACTTTGTGGAGAACGCAAAGTTTGGCAAGCATATCGAAGACTCACTCTATGCGGCCACCTACGAGGCGTTCAAGAAAGACCGCTTCGACGAAGTGGCTGCCAACGCCAGCATCAGCGAGACGCGATTCCCATTGGGTGCGAACCGCGACAAATTCCTGTTCATCAGCGGACTGAGCCGTCTCAACGACGGTGACGCCGAGGGATGTGTCAGCAATATGAAGCAGGTCGTGGAGAAATATCCGCGCAGCCGCATCAGCGAGATGGCGGGCATGATCGTCAATGGCGTCAACCAGGGTAGGCAACTCCACGGCGGCAAGTTCGACTTAGGCGACATCTGGACGCGACGGGCCATCGTGCTCAACGATAGCGACAGCATCAAGCAGGTGAAGTTCACGCCCGATCGCGACATCGACTTCGTCTTCATGCTTGTCTATAGCCCCGACTCTCTCAATGAGAACAAACTGCTCTTCGAGATGGCGCGGTTCAACTTCACCAACTTCCTCGTGCGCAATTTTGAAATTCAGATTGAGGAAGTGGGAGGCATGAGACAGATGCGCCTCACAGGTTTCCTCAACTTCGAGGAGGCCTACGAGTATGCGCGTCAGCTCTTCGCCAACCAGGCCGTCGTACGACAGACCAACGGCAAGGCGGTACCGATCATCATTAGTACGAAAAACGAGGAGTTGATCGGCAAGCCGTTCAGCTATAAGGACTACGAGGACTTCTATGCCCAAAACTTCAACAAGGTGGAACTGCCGAAGCGCAATACGCTCTTTGAGCCTGCGGACCTCAACGAACCGCGAGAGCCGGAGAAGGTACAACCCATCGGCATTCCCGAGGTGGACAACCAGCCCGTGACCAGCGAGGCGGGCGAAAGCGAGGAGACTCTGGAGGTGGAAGACGACACGCAGTTCATCCCCATCGAGGAACCGTCGCAAGTGGTGACGGACACCACGGCCACAGAGCCTGCCAAGGAGGACGAGCCGCAAGCCGATGCGCCTCAGAAGGAACCAGAGGCTAAGGACGCTCCCACGGAGCCACAGCCCGAGACTGCCCCGCAAGGTGGCAACGAGGGCGGCAGTACGAATGAGGGTGAACCCAAGGAACCAGCCAAGGAGACGCCAAAGGAAGACGCCAAAGATATAAACGTCCCCGAGGGTAAACCCACGGAACAACCTAAGGAGCCTCAACAAGAGGACAACGAGGGCACGACCATTGCCGTGGATCCGACGGGCGAGCAACCGGCAGAGACCGACACTCAGGGCGACCTAATAGAGATCGCCCCCGAGGACGAACCGGCCAAGCCAGCCCCCCAGCAGCCGGAGGAGGGTACCATCGTCATCCCCGACGAGCCAGAGACACCTCCCGCTCCTGCGGCTCAGCCACCAAGTCCCTCCACGCCGAAGACCGAGAAGCCTCAGCAGGATCGGCCTGCCCCACAGCCGCAGAAGCCCGTGCAGGACCAGCCGCAAGGCAAGGAAGACGACGAGGATGAACCCGAGTTCTTCTTCGAGGGCGACACGCCGTCCAGTCCGACGAATAGCGAGGACAAGGAGACACTCGACGATGGCCTCGACGACGAGTATTACGAGTTGGATGGTTTCTAAGTATCCACCCGACTACTACTGAGTTCCCCCCCAGGACTTCGCCACGAGGATCCGAAGACCAAGCAGCACTTCATGACAAGGAGTGTCCAAACAGTACAAGCCCCCATGGTGAGGAACAAAAAAAATGATAGGAGAAAAGACAATGAACAATAATAACGGATTGCTTTTATGGGTCGATGACGAGATAGAGCTGCTGAAGGCCTACATCATCTTCCTCGAAAAGAAAGGCTACGAGGTCGTGACCGTCAGCAACGGAGCCGACGCCATCGACCAATGCCGCGCGCAGACCTTCGATCTGGTGCTCCTCGACGAGCAGATGCCGGGCCTGTCAGGTCTCGAGACGCTCCAGCGCATCAAGGAGATACAACCTGCCACGCCCATCGTCATGGTGACGAAGAGCGAGGAGGAGAACATCATGGAGCAGGCGATAGGATCGAAGATCGCCGACTACCTCATCAAGCCCGTCAATCCCAGTCAGATTCTTCTGACGCTCAAGAAGAACATCCACAGAAAGGAGATCGTCACCGAGGTGACGCAGACGGGCTATCAGCAGGACTACCAGCAGATCTCCATGCAGATCAGCGACAGTCGTTCCTTTGCCGACTGGGCTGAGGTCTATAAGCGACTGGTACGCTGGGAACTGGAACTGAGCAGCACGGAGAGCAATATGACGGACATGCTGAAGATGCAAAAGGAGGAGGCCAATATCGGGTTTGCCAAATACATCCAGCAGAACTACCTCGACTGGGTAGCCCCTCAGCAGCCAGCCCGCACAGACCGATTTCAACTGCGTGGCCGCAAGGAGGAGAAGCCGGGAGCGTCGCGCCCCACGATGAGTCCCGACCTCTTCAAGCAGTTTGTCTTTCCAAGCATTGACCGTGGCGAGAAGGTCTTCCTGATCGTCATCGACAACTTCCGCTTCGACCAGTGGCGCGTGCTCTCCAGCGAGGTGGCCGACCTCTTCGACATCGACGAGCAAGTCTATCTCAGCATCCTTCCCACCGCCACGCAGTATGCCCGCAACGCCATCTTCAGCGGATTGATGCCTCAACAGATAGCCGAGATGTTTCCAGAGCTGTGGGTCGATGAGGACGAGGAGGAGGGTAAGAACCTCAACGAGAAACCGCTCATCCAGACGCAGATCGACCGCTACCGCCGCCACGACAAGTTCTCTTACCACAAGATCAACGACTCGGCCGACTCGGACAAGTATCTCTCCCAGTTCAACAACCTCTACCAGAACGACTTCAACGTGCTGGTCATCAACTTCATCGACATCCTCTCCCATGCACGCACGGAGATGAAGATGATACGCGAATTGGCCAACAACGAGAGCGCCTACCGCAGTATCACCCGCTCCTGGTTCCGCCACTCGGTACTGACCGACCTCCTGCGCCTGCTCTCGCAGAGCGACTACAAGGTCATCATCACCACCGACCATGGCAGCATCCGCACCACGAAGCCCGTGAAGATTGTCGGCGACCGCAACACCAACACCAACCTGCGCTACAAGTTGGGCAAGAACCTGAGCTACCACGGCAAGGACCTCTTCGTCATCAAGAATCCACACCAGGCTCAGCTCCCCGCCCCCAACCTCAGCACGGCCTATGTGTTTGCCACGGGCGACGCCTTCTTTGCCTACCCCAACAATTACAACTACTATGTATCTTATTATAAGGACACATTCCAGCATGGCGGCATCTCGATGGAGGAGATGATTGTGCCCCTCATCACCCTGACGCCACGCAAACGATAATAGACAAAAATAAAGAAAGGAAAAGCAATATGAAGAAAGTGTATTTTGAACTCGAAAGCCTCGACAAGATCCACGAGGCCGCCCGCTACTTCCTCAACGCCGTGGGCGACGCCAACATCTTTGCCATCGACGGAGACATGGGGGTAGGCAAGACCACCTTCATCAAAGCCGTCTGCGAGGAACTGGGCGTCAAGGATGTCATCACCTCCCCCACCTTCTCATTGGTCAACGAATATACCGATGGCAAGGGTGAGCCGGTCTATCACTTCGACTTCTACCGCATCAAGAAGATAGCAGAGGTCTTCGACATAGGCGTAGAGCAATATTTTGACAGCGGGCACACCTGCTTCATCGAATGGCCGGATATCGTGGAATTCTTCCTGCCCGACGATGCAGTCCACCTTGAAATATATGAGCAGGAAGATGGTGCACGCCGCTTTATCATCAAGTGGTACTTTGTCGATTAGCAAGAGGCCTGAAGCTCCCTCGTCACTTATCCGAACCTCACAAGCCCGCCGAAAAGAAACTTTTGGCGGGCTTCGTCATTTTTCCTTGCCATATATTTGCGCAATTCGGCTTTTTTTTGTTACTTTGCAAATCAAAGGAATAATAACTAACTTACAGGAATTATGGAAGAGACACAACTGCTTTGTGGTCTGAAGCGTGAGGACTTTCAGACCACCATCGACGGCAAGAAGACCGATTTATATGTGCTCCGCAACAGTCAGGGCAACGAGGTGGCACTCACCAACTACGGAGGCGCCGTAGTAGCCATCATGATGCCGGACAAAGAGGGCAAGCACGCCAACATTATTCAGGGACACGACAGCATCAAGGGAGTCATGGAGTCTCCCGAGCCTTATCTCTCTACCCTCGTGGGACGCTACGCCAACCGCATCGCGCGCGGACGCTTCCAGCTCCACGGCAAGGAGTATAGTCTCGCCATCAACAACGGTCCCAACTGCCTCCACGGCGGCAAGCAGGGATTCAACGCCAAGGTATGGGACGCCACGCAGGTGAATCCTCACGCCGTGGTCATGAAATACACCAGTCCCTATGGCGAGGAGGGCTTCTCTGGTGAGGTGGTCGTCTGGGTGGCCTTCACTCTGACCGACGCCGACGAACTGGTTATCAAGTATCGCGCCACAACCAACAAGAAGACCGTCATCAACCTCACTCACCATGGTTTCTTCTCCCTCGCTGGCATCGCCAATCCTACCCCCACGATCGACAACGTCCTTTTGGAGGTCAACGCCGACCACTATCTGCCCATCGACGACACTTCCATCCCCACGGGCGAGATACGCCGGGTGGAGGGCACACCCTTCGACTTCCGCACGATGAAGCCTGTGGCACAGGACATCGAGGCTGACGACGAGCAGCTGCGCCATGGAGCGGGCTACGACCATTGCTTTGTCCTCAACAAGCACGAGGAGGGTGAGCTGACGCTTGCCGCCCGCGTGAAAGAGCCGACCAGCGGACGTACCATGACCGTCTATACCACCGAGCCGGGCGTACAACTCTATACGGACAACTGGGCCGACGGCTATCAGGGACAGCACGGAGTCACCTTCCCGCGTCGAAGCGCTATCTGCCTGGAGTGCCAGCACTTCCCCGACAGTCCCAACCATCCCTACTTCCCATCGGTAGTGCTCAACCCGGGTGAGGAATACACCCAGAAGACCATCTACCAGTTTGGCGTAGAGAAGTAAAGCATTCCCCACAGCCACCCAGGAGCCACCCCATCCCAAACGGCCGTGATGCCGCGGCCCATCCATCCACCAAAGAAAGAATACAAAACAACAACACCGAAATGGAAAATTCCTCTAAAAAACAAGGAAATATCATCGCCATCCTGGCGATGGTCTTCCTGTTCGCCATGATTGCCTTCGTGACCAACCTCTGCTCACCCATGGCCGTCATTCTCAAAAACAACTTCAACGTCTCCGAGTTTCTCTCGCAGGTGGGCAACTATGGCAACTTTGGCGCCTACTTAGTCATGGGTGTCCCCGCAGGTCTGCTCATCACAAAATTCGGCTACAAGAAGACGGCCTTGATGGCCCTTATCGTCGGCATTGTCGGTCTGCTTCTCCAGTGGGTCAGTGGCTCTGCCGGCTTCGTGGTTTATCTCATCGGCGCCTTCATTTCCGGCCTCTGCATGTGCATGCTCAACACCGTGGTCAACCCGATGCTCAACCTCCTCGGCGGAGGTGGCAACCGTGGCAACCAGCTTGTACAGATCGGTGGAGTATTCAACTCCGCCGCTGCTGTCTGTGTCTATATTCTCATGGGAGCCCTCATCGGCGACGCCAGCAAGGCCAAAGTCTCCGCAGCCACGCCGGCTCTGATGATTGCCCTCGCCATCTTCATCTTCGCCCTTGTGGTCATTTTCTTCACTAAGATCCAGGAGCCGCAACAGCCGAAGCATGAAGCTACCCACGACCAGTACAGCTGCTACTCCTTCCGCCACTTCAAACTCGGCATGCTTGCCATCGCCGTCTATGGTGCCGTCGAGGTATGCCCGCCGACCTACATTCTCGCCTACCTCACCTCCGCCAAGGACGCCGTCAATCCGGGTCTTGGCATGGACGCTGGCTATGTGGGCACGCTTAGTGCAGTCTATTTCATTTTCATGCTCATCGGTCGTTTCATCGGCGGCATGGTGGGTGGCAAGGTATCACCCAAGGCAATGATCACTACCGTAAGTTTCGTGGCCATGGTCCTCGTGGCCGTGGGTATGTTGCTTCCCGTAGAGCAGACCATTCAGTTCCCAGGCATCGACTACGTCAAGATGTGCCTCATCTGGGGTGAGATTCCCGTAGGCATCTTCGCCTTCATGCTCATCGGCTTCTGCGCCTCCGTGATGTGGGGTGGCATCTTCAACCTCGCTACAGAAGGTCTGGGCAAATACACGGCCAAGGCTTCGGGCGCATTCATGATGATGGTGGCTGGCTTTGCTGTTGTCATCGGCCTTCAAGGATTCGTTATCGACCTTACACACAACTACATCGGTAGCTTTGTCGTCGTCCTCCTCGCCGCAGCCTACATCTTCTACTACGCCCTCTGGGGCTCCAAGAATGTCAATACCGACATTCCTGTGGAGTAATTGAGTAATGAGAAGAAATATCGTCATTAAAACCTATATATTACACAAGCAAAAGATATGGACATTGAATTTGTGAGAAGCCGTTTTATCAAGCATTTCGATGGTAAGACAGGCAACATATACTTCTCGCCGGGTCGCATCAACCTCATCGGCGAGCACACGGACTACAACGGGGGCTTCGTTTTCCCTGGCGCCGTGGACAAGGGCATTATGGCCGAGGTGCGCCCCAATGGCCTCAACACCATCATGTGCTACTCCATCGACTTGAAGGATCGCGTGGAGTTCAAGGTGGACGATCCTGAGGGTCCGCGCGCCACGTGGGCACGCTTCATCTACGGCATGGTGCAGGAGTTTCGCAAGCTCGGCGTGGAGGTGAAGGGGTTCAATATCGCCTTCGCGGGCGACGTGCCTCTCGGAGCGGGCATGAGCAGTTCGGCAGCCCTGGAGAGCTGCATCGGCTGCGCCCTCAACGACCTCTTTGCCGACAACAAGGTGTCGAAATGGGACATCGCCTTGGCGGGACAGGCCACAGAGCATAAGTACATCGGGGTCAACTGCGGCATCATGGACCAGTTTGCCAGCGTCTTCGGACAGGCAGGCAAGCTGATGCGTCTCGACTGCCGTAGCCGCGAGTTCGAGTACTTCCCCTTCGACCCGAAGGGATACCAGCTCGTATTGGTCAATTCCAAGGTGAAGCACGAACTGGTTGGAAGCCCGTACAACGACCGCCGCAGAAGTTGCGAGAATGTGGTCGCGGCCATCGCCGCCCAGTTCCCCGACCGCCACTTCGAGACGCTCCGCGACGCTGAATGGACCGACCTGGAGGCCGTCCGCAACAAGGTGAGCGAGGAGGACTATAGCCGTGCTCACTATGTGTTGGGCGAGAAGGCCCGCGTACTGGCTGTCTGCGATGCACTCAACCAGGGCGACTACGAGACCGTAGGCCAGAAGATGTATGAGACCCATGACGGTCTGAGCAACGAGTATGACGTGAGCTGCGAAGAGCTCGACTTCCTCAATGACGTAGCCCGCGAGTGTGGCGTCACGGGATCCCGCATCATGGGCGGTGGCTTCGGCGGTTGTACCATCAACCTCGTCAAGGAAGAGCGCTACGACCACTTCGTCGAGGAAGTGACCAAACGCTTCGCTGCGAAGTATGGCCATGCCCCCGAGGTCTATCCTGTCGTCATCAGCGAAGGTTCCCACAAAGTCTGCTAAGGACCCGACGACATTGCCTCTTTGAATCCCCCGAAAGGGCGGGATTTCAAAGAGGACAGTATTTCAAAACGGGGTTGGCAAGCGATTTAATTCGCACTTGCCAACCCCGTTTTCTTTTTCGGCGGCCTCTACCATTTATACATAGCGTGGCCGATTTGCAGAAATCGTTCTACCAACGTTCTCCAGAATCTGATCAGTTATGGACGAGCGTACCGATAGCCTCTCCCGCCATCACCTTGGCGAGATTGCCATAGACATCCATGTTGAAGACATAGATGGGAAGATGGTTCTCCTTACACATCGTGGTGGCCGTGAGGTCCATGACCTTCAGGCCGCGGGTATAGATCTCGTCGTAGGTGATGTCGTCAAACTTCGTGGCTGTCGGGTCTTTCTCGGGGTCGGCGGTATAGATGCCATCCACGCGTGTACCTTTCAGCATCACATCTGCCTCGATCTCGATACCACGGAGCGACGAACCCGTATCGGTGGAGAAGTAGGGGCAACCCGTTCCTGCACCGAAGATGCAGACATAGCCAGCCTCCATGGCTTCGATGGCCTTCCACTTGCTATACAACTCGCCGATAGGCTCCATACGAATGGCGGTTAGCACCTTGTTTTTGACACCCAATGCACCGAGAGCAGAACTCAAGGCGAGCGAGTTGATGACGGTGGCACACATACCCATTTGGTCGCCCTTCACGCGGTCGAAGCCCTTTTGCGAACCCGACAGGCCGCGGAAGATATTGCCACCACCGATGACGATACCAATCTGTACATCCATCTCCTGCACTTCTTTAATCTGGCGCGCATAGTCCGCCAAACGCTCGGGGTCAATACCATACCCCTGCTTGCCCATCAGGCTCTCTCCAGAGAGTTTGAGCAGTATTCTCTTAAATCTTGCCATTGCTGATTATATTGATAAATTTCTACTTTTATAATAAGTTACAATACCCCTCTATTGGGCTGCGGGGATCATAAACTCCACTTCTTTGAAGCTGTATTCGCGGATGCAGCCCTGCCGGTCGTGGAGCAACAGGCGTCCATCGTCTTCCACACCGAAGATGCGTCCCTCAAACTCACCCTCCTTGTCCCGGAAGCGATAATAGCCGTCGCGGTGGTAAAGGTTCATAAAATAGAGTTCGGAGATGTCTCCATAGGCTCCCTCACGGGTCAGTTCATAGTATTTCTTGAACGAGACGATGAGTTCTTGCAGCAGTTGCTCGCGATCTACGTCGTGGCCCACAATCTGTTTGAGTGACACGGGATTGGGCAAGTCGTCGGAGAAAGCGGTCTGATTGACATTCAGTCCGATGCCATAGACGCATTTTTTGAGACCTTGCGAACTGACCGCCGTCTCGATCAGCGTACCACTCAACTTGCGGTCGTTCCAATAGATGTCGTTTGGCCACTTCAGGGTGATCCCCTCCGTATAGCCATCGAGCACCTCCTTGATAGCCAAGGCCCCTGCCTCGGAGAGGAGAAACTGCCGCCCCACGGGAATCCATGAGGGATGGATGAGGACGCTGAAGAGCAGGTTCATTCCTTCGGCAGACTCCCACCGGTTCGTCCCCTGCCCCCTTCCCGCCGTCTGATGATCAGCGGTGACGACCACCATATCCTCGTCTTCTGCAGCGGGTTGGTAGGTCCTGAGGTAGTTGTTCGTGCTATCGACCTCGCCGAGGCGCACCACGGTCACGGGCTTCTCCTTCGGCTTGCGGCCCAGTTGGGCTTTGATTCGTGAAAAGATTTTCATGTTGTTGTGTTCGTTTACATCTGTGAGGCCCACATGACTACATCAATGGGACGTCCTCGACATGTCTGACTTGCGCCGTCTCTGCATGGGTTCCGACGATGGTGATGATGTCGAAGCGTATGCGGGAATGGACCTGATAGGTTTTCACAAAAGCATTGGTGGCAATGATGATCGACCGTATCTTCTGTGGCGTGACGGCCAGCGAGGCATCGCCAAAGCGTTCGTTGCGCCGCGTCTTCACCTCCACGATCACCAGGAGGTCTTCGTCCTCCTTCTGTGCGATGAGGTCAAGGTCGCGATGTCCACAATGCCAGTCGCGAAAGAGTATCTTGAAGCCTTGACGCTCCAAGTGGCGGGCAGCCAATTCCTCGCCCCAACGTCCCAACTCATTGTGCGCAGCCATACCGTGTCCTATTCGTTTGTTCGCTAATCATCGCACAAATTTACGAATTTAATCCGAATCCTCGGCCATCCTAAGGGGCTTTTTTCCTGGTTCTATAGCAAATTGAGGGAAGGAGGTGGTCCGTGGTGCGGCAAGACGAGGTGGTTGGCATCCTTTGATAGCGCCCCTCTGTCCGTCCTTACCGTACCAGTGAGCAAAGAAACGGCGCGTTTTCTTCCATAATCGGAAAAGAATTTGTAATTTCGCAATCTGATTGAAGAACTTGACTGTATGCAAGAAAAAAAGACATATACCTTTGAGGAGGCTTACGAGGCCACCTTGAACTATTTCGACGGCGACGCACTCGCTGCCCGCGTCTGGGTGAGCAAGTACGCCATGAAGGACGGGATGGGTCATATCTATGAGCAGACTCCCACCGACATGCACTGGCGCATCGCTCACGAGATAGCCAGAATAGAGACCAACTACCCCCACCCCCTCACGGCCGAGGAGGTGTTCACCCTTCTCGACCACTTCCGATATATCATTCCTGCGGGCAGCCCGATGACGGGCATCGGCAATGACCATCAGATTGCCTCGCTCTCCAACTGCTTCGTCATCGGTATTGACGGCGACGCCGACTCCTACGGAGCCATCATGCGACTCGACGAGGAGCAGGTGCAACTCATGAAACGGCGCGGAGGCGTAGGCCACGACTTGAGCCAGATCCGTCCCAAGGGCACTCCTGTCAACAACTCCGCCCTCACCTCGACGGGACTGGTGCCGTTCATGGAACGCTTCAGCAATTCCACGAGGGAGGTGGCGCAGGACGGAAGACGGGGCGCGCTGATGCTCTCGGTCTCCATCAAGCACCCCGACGCGGGGGCTTTCATCGATGCCAAGATGGAGGAGGGCAAGGTGACGGGGGCCAATGTCAGCGTCAGGATCAGCGACGAGTTTATGCGGGCAGCCGCAGAGAATGGTTACTTCACACAGCAGTTTCCTGTCGATAGCGACCACCCATGGGTCCGCAAGGAAATATCGGCACGCAAACTATGGGAGAAAATCGTCCACAACGCCTGGAAGAGCGCGGAGCCCGGTGTACTGTTCTGGGACACGATCATCCGGGAGAGCATCCCCGACTGCTATGCGGACCTGGGATTCCGGACGACCAGCACCAACCCCTGCGGCGAGATACCACTCTGTCCCTACGACAGTTGCCGTCTGCTCGCACTCAACCTCTACTCCTACGTCCTCAACCCCTTCACTTCCGAGGCGCATTTCGACTTCGACACCTTCAGCCGACATGCTCAGATGGCCCAGCGCATCATGGACGACATCGTAGATTTGGAACTGGAGAAGATCGACGGCATCATCGCCAAGATCGACAGCGACCCACAGGCAGAGGACGTGAAGTATGCCGAGCGTCGCCTCTGGGAGAAGATCAAGGAAAAGACGGCCATGGGACGACGCACGGGCGTGGGCATCACTGCCGAGGGCGACATGCTGGCCGCCTTGGGACTGCGCTATGGCACGCAGGAGGCCACCGACTTTGCCGTCAAGGTGCAGCGCACACTGGCCCTGAACGCCTACCGTGCGTCGGTGACGATGGCGCAGGAACGAGGCGCTTTTGCCATCTACGACACCCAGCGCGAGACGGGCAACCCCTTCATCCAGCGCATCAAGGAAGCCGACGGGGCCCTCTACGACGACATGGTGCGCTTCGGCCGACGAAACATCGCGTGCTTGACCATTGCTCCCACGGGCACCACATCGCTGATGACGCAGACCACGAGTGGCATAGAACCGGTCTTCATGCCCGTCTATAAGCATCGGCGCAAGGTCAATCCCAACGACGCCGATGTGCGTGTGGATTATGTTGACGAGGTCGGTGACGCATTTGAAGAGTATATCGTCTATCACCAGAAGTTTCAGAAATGGATGACCATAGAAGGGATCGATCCTACCCTCCCCTATTCGCAGGAGGAACTCGACGCCCTGGTGGCTCGTTCTCCTTACTACAAGGCCACGGCCAACGACGTCGATTGGTTGATGAAGGTGCGGATGCAGGGGGCTATCCAGAAGTGGGTGGACCATAGCATCTCCGTGACGGTCAACCTGCCCAGTGGCGTCGATGAGGCATTGGTCAACCAACTCTATATGGAGGCTTGGCAGAGTGGCTGCAAAGGGTGCACCATCTACCGCGACGGTAGCCGGTCGGGGGTGATGCTCTCGGTATCAAAGAAGAGCAAGGAGGATGCGCAGGACAGCGAAGCCAAGGACTTGCGACAGGCTACGGAAATCAGAAAACCGGTCTTTCAGCAACCACCCGTGCTCGAAACGAGACCAAAGGAACTGGACTGCGACGTGGTGCGCTTCCAGAACAACAAGGAGAAATGGGTGGCCTTCGTCGGACTGGTAGATGGACGCCCCTACGAAATCTTCACCGGACTGCAGGATGACGAGGAGGGCATCGTACTGCCCAAGACGGTCACGAAGGGCAAGATCATCAAGCAGACCAACCCCGACGGCACCCACCGCTACGATTTCCAGTTCAAGAACCGGCGTGGATACAAGACGACCGTCGAAGGACTGTCGGAGAAGTTCAACCCGGAATACTGGAACTATGCGAAGCTCATCTCGGGTGTGCTGCGCTATAGAATGCCGATCAGCCATGTGATCAAACTCGTCGGGTCGCTCCAGCTCAAGAGCGAGCATATCAACACATGGAAGGTGGGCGTGGAACGCGCGCTGAAGAAGTATGTCAGCGACGGCACGAAGGCCAACGGCCAGGTCTGTCCCGTCTGTGGACAAGAGACGCTGGTCTATCAGGAGGGATGCCTACTGTGTACGAACTGTGGCGCAAGCCGATGTGGATGATGTGCCCTATGGAAACCTTTGTTCTCATCAACAACCTGCAGCTCCACTGCCCCATCGGGGTGATGGAGCAGGAACAGATGATAGGCAACGACTTCTGTATCAACCTACGGATAGGCTACAACTTCACCCGCGCGATGACCTCGGACGATGTTAGCGACACGCTCAACTATGCGGCGGTCTATCAGCGCACACGAGAGGTGCTGGCTCGCCCGGTCGCCTTGATAGAAAAGGCAGCGGGCAATGTGGCCCAGGCACTACTGGAGGAATGGCCTGAGATCACGTCCATCGACCTCCGTATCATCAAGCGCAACCCGCCCATGGGGGCCGACTGCGACGGAGCGGGCGTGGAAATACATTTAATAAACGATAAAAACCGCTTGCGGTGAATGAGTTTTGCGATTTTATCCGTAATTTTGCACTTGGTATGGTAAAGAAGCTTTCCCTCCTTATGGTCCTGCTGTGTGTGGGGTGGTCGCTCATGGCGGCTACGCCCAAGCGTTTCACACTCGTCATCGACGCAGGACACGGCGGCCATGACACGGGCGCCCGTGGCGTTTTCTCACAGGAAAAAGACATCAACCTCAGTGTGGCCTTGCGTTTCGGCAAGTTGATAGAAAGCAACTGTCCCGACGTGAAGGTCATCTATACACGCAAGGACGACCGCTTCGTCACACTGCATGAGCGGGCCGCCATTGCCAACCGCAACAAAGCCGACCTTTTCATCTCCGTCCACACCAACGCCGTGGCCCGCGGCCACACCGTGCAGGGTTTCCAGGTCTATACCCTGGGTATGCACCGAGCCAAGGACAACCTCGACGTCGCTATGCGCGAGAACTCCGTCATCTCATTAGAGAAGGACTACGAGCAGACTTACCAGGGCTTTGACCCGAAGTCGTCGGAGAGCTACATCATGTTTGAGTTTATCCAAAGCGCGAACATGGAGCGCAGCATCGAGCTGGCACGGTTTATCCAGCGCAGTGTGTGCTCGAACGTAGGACGCAATGACAAGGGGGTGCACCAGGCTGGATTCCTCGTGCTCCGCGAGACGTCCATGCCGAGTTGCCTGATCGAGCTGGGATTCATCACCACGCCGGAGGAAGAGAACTTCCTCAATACGGAGGAGGGACAGGCCAGCATGGCGGAGGCGTTCTATAAGGCTTTCGTCAAATACAGAAAGAAGTATGAGCCACAATGGACGGTTCCCACTCGCGAGACGAAGCCGATTAGCATAGCGCCCGCGGTGACCAAGAAGCCGGCCATCGGCGCACAACCGAAGAAGGTGCAACCCGTGGCGGTACCCGTCGTCCCCGCTCCGCAGAAGCCGAAGGAGACGACCAAGGAGCAGGCACCAGACAAACAGGCCGCTCCGGCCCTACAGCCACAACTTCCTCCCGAGGCACAGGCGGCCATCAAGGGGGTGGTGCCCGTCTTCAAGGTTCAGGTCTTCGCCATCAACCGGCAGCTGCACCACGACAGCGAGCAGTTCAAAGGCCACAAAGAGGTGGACAGTTTCGTAGAGGACGGCCTCTACAAGTACACCATCGGCGCCAGCACCAACTACAACGACATCATTAAACTGAAGAAAAAGCTGACCACAGACTTCCCCAACTGCTTCATCATCGCCTTCGATGGTGACAAGCGGATGAACACCTCGCTGGCCATTGCGGCCTTCCTCCAAAATGCGAAGAAGAAGTAAGTACGCTGACAACGACCGCTCGGCAGTGCGACACAGATAGCCTTCTCAAAGAAAATCAGAACACATGGAAAAAAAGTATTTTAGCAACGAAGTGAAAATAGCCCTTGTGGCCGTCCTGGGAATCGTCATCCTCTTCTTCGGGATGCAGTTTCTCAAAGGGATGAACCTATTCTCTACCTCCAACGCCTATCTGATGAAGTTTGACAACATCAACGGATTGTCGGCTTCCTCTCCGATCTATGCCAACGGCTACAAGGTGGGAACGGTACACAGCATCGCCTACAACTACACCCAACCGGGCGACATCACCGTCGTGGCCGACATCGAGAAGGACATGAAGATTCCCGAGGGAACGGAGGCGGAGATTGTCAGCGATCTGATGGGCAACATCCAGGTGAACCTCGTCCTCGGCACTTCGAGCCAATACCTGCCCACCAATGGCGTGATCCCGGGCCATTCCTCCAACGGTGCCATGGAGGCGGTCAAGGGGATGGTACCGCAGGTGCAGGCCCTGCTCCCAAAACTGGACTCCATCGCCCACAACCTCAACGTGCTACTGGCAGACCCGGCTATTGCGGGAACGCTGCACAATGTAAACCAGATCTCGTCGGACCTGACGACTTCTACGCGCGAACTGAACCAGCTCCTGGCGTCGCTCAACCGTGACCTGCCGGCCTTGACAGGAAAGGCGGGGGTATTGCTTACCCATAGCGACCAGCTCGTCTGCGATGCCCGGTCGGGACTGTCCATGACGCTCGGCAATGCCAATGGCCTGATGACAAACCTCAACGGCAAACTCGAAGGGGTGGATGTCGAAGGGACCATGGCACGTGTGAACACCGCACTCGAACATGTAAACCAACTGACGGCGAAACTCAACTCAGGTGAGGGTTCACTGGGTCTGTTCCTCAACGATCCCTCGCTCTATAACAACATGAATCAGACGATGCGCGATGCCGACAGCCTGCTTGTCAACCTCAAGGCGCATCCGAAACGATACGTCCACTTCTCTATCTTCGGCAAGAAGGATAAATAAGTGAGACGCAAAGGCACGAGGGGCTGCACGGACCATGGCTGACAAGCCGTCCGTCGCAGCCCTTGACTTTTCTCATAGGGACAGCAGACTGCCGACACTATGCAAAATGTTTGCGGACACAACAAGCAGAAAGGAAAAAACTACTCAAATCGTTTGAGCAATCCAAAAACTTGTTGTATCTTCGCATCCATAATATAACGTAACAAAATTAAAGACCTTTGGCAATATGACAGATTGGAAGAAACTCCAAAACGGCTCTGACATCCGTGGCGTAGCGCTCGCAGGTGTCGAGGGAGAAGACGTCAACCTCACCAGTGAGGTGGCGGGCATTCTGGGACGATGCTTCGTAGCATGGCTCTCAAAACGCAACAACAAACAACACATCAGCGTCAGCGTAGGACACGACCCGCGACTCTCAAGCACGCAGGTCAAGGATGCCGTCATCGAGGGGTTGGAAGCCAGCGGTGCGAAGGCCTTCGACTGCGAATTGGCTTCGACGCCAGCGATGTTCATGACGACCATCGACAACGAGACTCCGGTTGATGGTGCCATCATGGTGACGGCAAGTCACCTGCCCTGGAACCGCAACGGACTGAAGTTCTTCACTCCACAAGGCGGCCTTGGCAAGAAGGACATCAAGGAACTGCTCCTCATGGCTGAGCAGGGCGAGTATGAAAAAGAGAACCTCTCGGGCGAGGCGGCCAAGTGGAACTTCATGGAGAAGTACTGCCAGCTGCTCCGCGACTACATCAAGGGCGAGGTGAACAAGGGGGACCAGCCGTTGGCGGGCCTCGACATCGTGGTGGATGCGGGCAACGGATCGGGTGGTTTCTTCCCCGAGAAGGTACTGAAGCCCCTGGGGGCTGACACCTCGGGCGGTATCTATCTGAATCCGGACGGACACTTCCCCAACCATGCTCCCAACCCCGAGAGCACGGATGCCATGATGGCAATCTGCCGGGCCGTCACCCGTCACCATGCCGACCTGGGTATCATCTTCGACACCGACGTGGACCGTTCGGCCATCGTGGACCACTATGGTGACCCCATCAACCGCAACTCGCTCATCGCACTCATCGCTGCGATAATACTCAGGGAGCACCCGGGCACGACCATCGTCACCGACTCCGTGACCTCTGAGGGACTGGCCGAGTTTATCAAGGCGCATGGCGGCAAACACCATCGCTTCAAGCGCGGCTACAGAAACGTCATCGACGAGGCCATCCGACTCAACAACGAGGGCGAGGAGTGCTGGCTTGCCATCGAGACATCAGGACATGCTGCCCTGCGCGAGAACTACTTCTTGGACGATGGTGCGTACCTTGTGGCAAAGCTCATCACCGAGGCTGCACGCATGAAGCATGAGGGCAAGGAACTGTCCGACCTGATCCACGACCTCAAGAAACCGGCAGAGAGCAAGGAGAAGCGCATCAAACTCGATCCGGAGCGCTTCGTGGAGGAAGGCAAGGAGAAACTGGAGCGCCTCCGCAGCAAGGTGGCAGAGCAACCCGACTGGCACATCGTTGAGCCCAACTACGAGGGCGTGCGTGTCAGTTGTACGGGAGAGTTTGAGCAGGGATGGTTCTTGCTTCGCCTCTCCCTCCACGATCCTGTCATGGTACTCAATATCGAGTCCAACACCTTCGGTGGTGTAGCGATTATCGAAGAGAGAATCCAAAAGTTGCTGGAGGAATAAAATCCTAAAAAAGACTAAAAGGAGGACAAGTTCCTCCTTTTTTCTTTGCCCAATCGAGAAATTTCAAGTACCTTTGCAACCGCTTTCGAAAGGAAGTCAACACGGGCAAGTCTCATACGGCTAGCTCCCTTCGAATCCCCCAGGACGGGAACGTAGCAAGGGTAGTAGGTTGTAGCAGCGCGATATGAACCGCTTGCCCACCCCGCCTCTTTAGCTCAGTTGGCCAGAGCACGTGATTTGTAATCTCGGGGTCGTTGGTTCGAATCCGACAAGAGGCTCAAACATCATCATTTCAATCAAGGCGTGTAACGAAGTAATTCGGCTGCACGCCTTTGTTTTTGTCCTATATTCACGAGTGTATGCCTCTACGGTGAACCGCTTCTGAGAGCAGCATCCATCTCAAGAAACAAAATGGGGTGGAGCAAATTACCCGGATGGATGAGGACCTATATAATAAGGAGAAAAAGATATGGAAAAGACGGACGAATACTTCATGCGGCTGGCGCTGAAAGAGGCCGAGATGGCACTATCAGAGAACGAAATCCCCATCGGAGCGGTCATCGTAGCCAATGGGAAAGTGATAGCGCGCGCGCACAACCAGACGGAGACGCTCCACGACGTGACAGCGCATGCGGAGATGCTCGCCATTACGGCCGCAGCCAACCAGCTGGGGGGCAAATATCTCTCGGGATGCACCCTCTATGTCACTGTAGAGCCCTGCGTGATGTGTGCGGGGGCTATCGGCTGGGCACAGCTCTCACGCATCGTCTATGGCTGTGGAGAAGAGAAACGAGGCTTCTCGCGCTTTGCGCCCCAAGCGCTGCATCCCAGGGCCACCATCACTGCGGGCGTGCTGGAGAACGACTGCAAGGCGGTCATGCAAGACTTCTTCAAACGGAAGCGAAAATAGACACAAGGAAAGCGTAGAAACGGTTAAGAAGCATCAAGGCGGAACCCTCATGGGATTCCGCCTTGATAGTATATAGCGAGGGACGAGTGATTATCTCACAACCGTCTTCTTGCCGTTGATGATATAGATGCCCTTCGGGAGCTTACCATTGCTGTTGACACGCTGTCCCTGGAGGTTATAGACCACCTTCTCAGCAGACTGCTGCTCCGGAGCCACCGTAGTGCCTTCGATACCGGCTGCAGTATTCAACTTATAGATACGGAGCGCGCTGGGGTTGCTGCTCACAACAGAGGTGAGGTAGTTCTGATCGTCGATGCTCAAGAGATGGTTGGCATAGTTGGCGGTGAAGCTGATAGAAGCCTCGCCATTGTTGATAGCCAGATCAAAACGACCGTTGGTGAGCGAAGAGGTCGTGGTCAGACCATCACGGCTGATAGCCAAATAGCTATAGCCAACCTTGAGGGCCCAGCTTGTGGTGTTCTTACGAACGGTGAAAGCCTGGACGTCGCCATTGGCGATAACCAATCCGTCTTGTGCAACGTTGACGGCAGCCACCTTGCCAAGGCCATCACGGAAGGTCGTACCTACAGAGAGCGTATTGTTGCCATTGACGACAATCACGGAGTCACCCGTCGCCAACTCATCGACCGAACGAACGAGTGAGTAGTACTGACCTGTGGTGGGCTTATACTCACCATCGATGGTACGCTGGCGGAAGTTGAACGTGGCAGTACCATCCTCGTGCAAGAGGACGCGATAGATCTCACTGTCATCAAGGTTGACGCCAGAGTAGAGCGGGAAGCGCGTGATGTTATTCACATTGTTGCCGTAAAGCTGTGAAGAGTTGACGCTATAGTTGATCTCGCTTTGATCGGCAGTGACACAGTGGCAGCGCTTCTTTTTCTTCTCATTGTTGAGGGTATTGAATTGCCACTGGTTACGGTTGTAAGCGATGTGGGTTTCCATCACACCACCGGGATTGTTGGTGAGGAACCAGTTGCCCGGCTGGCGGTTCTCGATGATGAAATACTCCGAGACGCTATAGGGGTTGTTGATACGGACGGCGAAACCAGTAGAAGAGGTGTTCGGATCGGTCAGCGTGACAGCCTGCTCGTCACTGATAGTCGGTATTTCAAGCCAGCCCAAATAACTCTTCTCATAGGCGGTGTAGCCCACGGGACGGTAGCCATTGCCAGCGTAGGGACCGCTATCCATGATAGAGTACATACCGAAGGCATTGTCGCCGCTATAGCTATAGTTGGTCACATAGAGGTCGGGGAGACCCAAAGCGTGGCTGAATTCGTGGACGAGGGTACCGATACCATCCGTACGGTTCTGAGAATTGAGCTCGTTACCAACGAAATAGGAATTGAACTGGATTCCATTGATGGTCATCTGAAAGTCGTACTCATGTGGCCAAATGGTCTCCGGCTCACCACCAGAGGCTTCGCCCTGACCAGCGTAGATCACGATGACGTTCTCTACCTTACCTTCCGCATTGGTGAACTTAGAGAAATCGACACCCTGCTTAGCAGCGAGCTCCACAGCCTCGATCACCATATCCTCGGCACGGATGTCGCCACCGTTGCTGCCACCACGGTTAGCACCGTAATAAGAACGATCCTTGCTCAAATTGACGGCTGCGACAACCTGGAAGTCAGGGTTGAACATACCGTAGCTATTCTGGACGAAATAGTCGCGGACCGAGCCAACACTACCATACAGGTCCGAATAACCTTCCTCGGTCATGATGCGCTGGTAGAGCTCGATGGTGGAATTTTCCTGGAGCTTGACATCAGCATAGTTGACCAAAATCACAGGGATCTTGGTATTACCAATACTTTTGACAGCGCCCAAGGCACTCGTACCATACTTACCTATACCATCAGCGGTAGAGGCATAGTGGACGCGGCGGGGACCCTCATTGCCTTCTCTCAAATCGAGAACCTCAGGAGAAGCGGCGTTAATGGTGCAGGTAGAAAGGTATTCGATCTCTGCCTGTGTACGCTCAGCAATATCGTGAGCGACGATGCTGGTCGGGACAAACTTACCATCAACGACCGTGGCGTAGCACAAATCGTAGTTGATATCGGGGTTGGAATACAGCACCTTCCCGTCGAGGGTGGTGTAATAAGCACAATAGCTTTCGCCATGCTTATAGACCTGGATGGTCGTACCATCACTTTGCTTCATCGTGTAAACCATACGCTTGGCAGGAACAGCATGTGCACCCAAGGACATGGCCAACAACGAGAGAGAAAGTAAGCAAGCTTTTTTCATTCGTCAAAAAATATTTTTCAATTGATTATTTATGGCGACAAAGTTAGTAAAAAAAATATTGCCAACAAAGAATGTGGGGAACAATTAATGTTAAAGGCTCTTTAGAAAATGCTTAGGGGTTGAAAATAGGGACGAAGACACAAGCAAGAAGGACACAGAAAAGGTAAAATAAGGCATATTAAGTGCGTTCGTGGATGAAGTTAACTTCGAAGGGCTATGAAGTTAACTTCGTAGCCCGATGAAGTTAACTTCGTAGGGCATTGAAGTTAACTTCATAAAAAGAGGGGAATTAAAGGCAAAAGAAGAGAAAAGAGCCTTTTGGACCGAAAAAAGGGAAAAGAAGTAAGTTGAAAAGAAAAAGGGCAACGGAGCGGGGAAGATAGATGAACAGGCTGAGAGATAATGTCAAAGAATTTTTAGTTAAATTATTGCTGAAATTGAAAGAGGTGCGACCTACACAGGCCGCACCTCTCAAAAAAGAAAGTGTGTATCTAAAAGTAAAAATTACTTCTGAAGCTTCTTCACACCATTCTGGATGACAACACCCTTGTAGTCCTTGCCAACCTGCTGACCAGCGAGGTTGAAGATGCGGTTGTCAGCGGGCTTCTCTGACTTAACAGTTACACCAGCGATACCAGTGGCAAGCGGAGTGAAGTGTGAGTTCACGTAGAACGGGGTAGCATAGCCCTGACCGTCTTTATCAATCTTAGAGAATCCACGATAGTAAACCTCGGGGAAGGCAACCTCACCATTGTTGTAAGTACCGCCCTCAATAGTTGGCATATCAAAGTCGGGAGTAATGATATTTCTACTGTTATCTTTTGGATCTGGTTTGACAACAACACCACGGAGCAAAATGTACTTGCCGAAGGTTGCTTGATCTTCCTCATTGGAAATATAAAGGAGAGGCTGACCAGTAGCCATGGTAGCATTCTGACCATCAACATCGATGGAAAGCTTGCAACCAGCACCAGTACCAGTCAAGAAGTGGTTATAGACGTCAACAACACCATCAGCAGCGGCACTATAGTCAATCCATACAGGCTGCTCAAAATCAACCCAATCAGACTTCACAGTATAAGAACCAGTATGAATAGCATTGGCGTGACCAATCTTCGGACCAATATTGCGCATCACATAAGCGTTCTTATAGGTACCTTCAGCAACGATAGCGTAGTAACCCTGGATCGTATCATTCGGAGTAAGAAGACCCGTGGCGGGATCATATTTGCAAACGAAATCGCAGAAATAGTCGTTGGTGCTAACGCCGAAGAAGACAATAGGTGACTGCTCATTACCGATTTCGATGGGAGCACCATCACCAAAGTACTGACGCATAGGCACGGTGAAAGTATTGGTAGCCTCGTCAAACTTGCCATACACATGACCAAGGGCGTTGCCATAGATATTCCACTTCACATTGAGCGTGTTGCCCTCATCATCCGTGACATTAGCAGTGTACAACGTATCGGTGGTAGAGAAGTTAATCTCCTCCTCCTCATCCCAGGCATTATTAACGAAGATACCGATGAATTTCTTCGTGTCAACCTTTTTAGCGGGAGCCTTCTTGGCGACACCCTCAAACTTAACTCCATTGAGACCGCTCAACTTCATTGTCTGATTTGCGAACGGAGCCTTCTGGAGATGCTGCTGTGCAGAAGCACCCATGCAAGCTGCGAAAGCGCACGTTACAAGTAAAAACTTCTTCATTGTTTTGAAAACTTTTTAATTAATTAAAAAAATAATGATCAATAAGTATATCTCCCCCCTGCCCGAAGAAAGGCAGGGGGAGAGAAAAGAGTTTATTGTTGCTGTGAACCGCCGAATGGATACATCACCTGAGTAGCGGTGAGCTCCAGAACATTCTCAGGATGATCAACCTGGATCAGCTTCATATAAGTCGGCTTACGCGGGTTGTCTGTCTCCATCTTGAGACGGAGCTTGTTGTTCAGAGCGGAGAAGGTCTTCAGGACCGGTGTGAGCTTGTAGCTCTTCATGAATACCTGAGCGGCCTTATTGGTGGGCGAGTTGCGGTTGTACTGCAATGCTATCTCGTCACCTGCCTCATTCGGATCACGAACCGTGAGCTCGACGTAAAGGTAGTCACTGCTCAACCATGCGTGGAAACCGAACTTGTTGTTATAGGTACCAATCATAGCCTGGTAGAGAATAGCTTCCTTACCATTGGCAGCCGTCTTGATAGCCTCCATGAAATCGTTCCAAGCACCCTCAGCGTAAGGTCCAACCTTGCTGCCATCGAAGAACCACTGGCCCTTCTTGAAAGCATCAACAACAGGCGGTACAACCGTCTCAAGGCAGATGCTGGCATCACCCTGCGGATAGAAACGCTCATCAGAGGGGTCATTGTAATCCTTAGAGAAGTTGGTGAACTTCTTGCCACCGATCTCAACCTCCTGGTAGAACTTATAGCCCTCCGGAGTAATGATGTACGGGTAAGCGTAGGCCTTCATCTGACCCGTAGAGTCACGATACTGGAAAATCAAGCTGTGGTAGTCGCCATACTGAGTGGCCTCTGCCAACGTGTCAGTACCTGAAAGAAGCGTGTAAGAGCTGGAAGCCATGAAATTCTTCACATTCTCAACCTCCTTGAGGTAGGAAGCCCAATCCTGATCAGCCTTCATCGGGAGCATGAGGATGCGATCACCATGCTTCAGACCCTGAAGAACGATCGTGTCGGAAGTACACTTGAGTACGCGGAACTCGAAGTCGCCACCGAAACCAGTACCAGCCTCACCGTAGTCATCATTCTTCGGATCAGCAAAGTAGTGGAACAACTTATTATAAGTATCGAAAGAGACAACGACACCCATAGACTGGTTGACAGTGAAGTGAGCCAATGAAGACTCCGTAATCAAGTTGCCAGAAGCATCGAGACCAGCCTCATGGTTCTTACCAGCCTTCTCAGAAGCAATCAGAACCGAGTCACCCTGAAACTTGCAGAGTACATTGTAGCCACCATAGGTGACATCACCATAGTACTCCATGCGCCATCCGTTGGATGCTTCCTGGAGGGTCTTCTTGACCTCGGCTACGGTCTTAGAAGCACGCTCAGGGGCACTCTCAGGAAAATAATTGTCCACGTCGCTGGTACAAGCGTTGAACGCTATGAATGAAACCAGCAGTGCGAATAAATAACTAATCTTTCTCATTTCTAAATAACCTTAAGCGTTGCTTTTAATTCTGATTTAAATCACGAAGATTCAAGCGAATTGCCTCCGAAGAGCGGCGCAGCAAAACAGCACGCATCTCATCGATGTCGATATTCCAGCTTTCGCTGAAGTAAGCACGAACGGCAGCGAGCTTGGTCTGCAGGAGGGCGGAACCCTCGGGGCCAGCCTTTGCAAGAATCATATCCCATGCAGACGGGGTCATCGTAACATACGTGGCATACATCTCGGCGAAGTCCTCATTGTACTCAGAAGAAGCATAGGCGGTTACGAAACCTTCCTTAGCCACCGCCGTATCCTTGAGGTTGACCCAGTCCTGAGAGTGGTAAGATCCACCGGTGATGGTCTGGTAGTCGGTGCTGTAGTTCTTCTGTTGTGTCAAGATGTGGCAGAACTCATGGTGCATCGTGTGGAAGAACCAGTAGTTCATGTCGATGGGCACCTCACTACGATCAGCATAAGGATTCTCAACATTGATACTGGGGTTATCGATATCCAAACGGTTGACACCGTAGAGCATAATCTTCAAACCACCCTCAGCAGTACCCAAAATGATAGATTGGTTGGCACTATACTCGTTGGAACCGATGAGCTGCATCTGACGCGGGCAGTACTTCTTAAGGAAGTTGCGACCCTTGCCCTCATAATAGGTAGCGGGATCCTCGCGCTTATAGATGGAGTCGAAGACTTCAGAATAAGCGTCGAGCCACATGTGCTTCACGAGGATAGCCAGTGCCTTGGACTTTTCAACATCGGCCGGAATGACGTTATAGACCTTATCCGTGAGCTTATCGTTGTAACGATACTGGAAATCGATGTTGTACGTCTCCAGATAGTTCTTGGTAAGCCACTTGTCAAACTCACCATTGGCCTTGATAGTATCACCTGCGAAAACTGACGTAGAGCTCAAGTCATCGTCGCTGCAACCAGTGAGCACGAAGCCCATGCTGCAAAGCAGGAGAGAGGCGAATAAATATATTCTTTTCATTGATAGATGCTATTTAAATTCAACGGGGGTTAGCTGTCTGACCAGCGCTAATGACATCCTGAGGCAACTGGATAGCACCTCTCAAGTCACCGGCCTTGAACGTAATACCTTCACCTCCGGAGATCTCATGCGTATATTCCATACCATAGCGCTTCAGATCGTAGAAGCGGAGACCCTGGAAGAGCGTATCCAGACGACGCATGTGGAGAATGAGAAGAATCAGGTTCTCCTGCGTGTTGACCTCGACACCATAAGAAGTGGTGTAAGGCTGCTGAAGGGTGAAGCCCTGCGGGTGCAACTGCTTACGGATAGAATAGTCACGAGGACCATCGAGAACTGCGGGCTGGTAGTCCATGTTGGTGAAGAACGTATCGACCACGGCCGTCGTCAGAGTAGGACGGATCGTGGAACCTTCCTTCTCTTTGCAGTGGCTGACCATCCACATGTTCATATCCTTCAGCGCGTTGGCAGTATCGTTCTTCAGGGCATAAGCCTCGGCACGAACCAAGAGCGTCTCATCACCCGTGAACGCGTGGTCCACGATGTGAGGATAACCCGTTAGATTGATACGGTCCGTCACCTCGAAGTGCTCCCACATCGTCGGGAAAGCAGCGCAAGCAGAAGTACCATAGATCTTCGTAGAATAGTACAGCGTATTGTCAGAAGATCCCTGACCCCACGGAGCTCGTGCCCAATACGTGTCATAAGAAGCCACCATAGTGTTGTGAGCGTAGCGAGAGCTAACACCCATGTTGAGGAAACGGGCACCTAAAGAGTAGGCCGTAATCAACATGAAGTTGGACTTCAACCCACTACGAATCACGGTGTTGGAGATATCCTGAGCACCAGATTGCATGATAGAGGGGAAGTCAAAGAGCTGTGAAGCCACATCGGTTCCCAAAGCACGGGAAGCATAGTTGATCGCCTTGTCGTAGTTCATATAATACAAGTTGAAACGAGCAGCGAAAGCGTATGCAGCCTTAGTGTTCCAGTGATACTTAGGCACAGAGTAGATAGCATCATCGACAGCAGGGAGAGCCTCCTCGATATCACGGTTGATGTTGGCATAGAGCTGACGAAGCGTACCACGCTTATAGGTATCGTTGACGCTCTTCTCCGGTTCCAGCGGATAAGCCAAACCGAGGTACTCGTCGGCCTTCTCCGGGTTCCAAGCCATACAGAAGACGCTGGCAAGCTGCATCATACTGTAGGCACGGCAGAGCTTGGCCTCAGCCAACTGTGGAGCCAATGCGGCAGAATCGCCATACTCCTTGATCGCCTTGATAGCCTCGTTGGCCGTAGCTACAGAACTATAATAACCGTTCCAAACATTGTTCGGGCAGTCATTACCAGCCGTAGATTTTACATCCTTGAACTGATAGAGCTCGTCAACTAGCTGGTCCACTCCATAAGAGTTACCGTTATTGCCGACATTATCAGAACTGATCTCAGCCATGACAGCTATGTGGTTAGCCGGATAGGCAGAGGTGAGCAGCTGAGTAATCTTCTCCTTCGTGTCGAGCGTTGCACGATCATCTGGCAACTTGTCAAGATAATCATCGCAAGATGCCAACGACAGAGCGGCAAGACCTAAAAATAAATATTTTGTCTTCATATTCTTGATTGCTGATATGTTTAAATTCCAAGACGAACCGTGAAGGTGAACTGACGTGCCATCGGTACGGCAACACCACCTGAGTTCATGAACTCAGGATCCTGACCGTTCAACTTCTTATCAGAGTAGATAAGGAAGAGGTTGGTACCCTGCAACTTCAAGCTCATGGAAGAGAGACCGATGTGCTTGATCAAGCTCAGAGGAACGTCGTAAGCAATGGAGATCTCCTTCATACGGATGAAGTCACCCTTTGCGATACGGTTGTGAGAATAGTTATAAGCCGTGTAGGCATAGCCGAGGTAAGCGTCGCCCTGGAGCTGACGGTAGTCGGCGATAGCCGGGATGTCGGTGTGCTTCTCATCACCAGGCACAACCCAACGGTTCTGGAACTCCTTCGGCATAGCGGTGAGGTCAGAGTAGCCAGTGCTGAAAGCCGGGTCGAGGCGGACCTTGTTACCAGCAGCGTAGGTGATGAACACATTCAGGTGCAGACCTTTATAAGAGAAGGTGTTGCCCAAAGAACCAGAGAACGTCGGATCCGTCGGACCCTCGTAGATGAGGTGGTCGAGGTTGTACGACTGGAAGTTGATATCGCTCGTGACGAGTTTGCCATCCTGGTTGATGAACGTAGGAATACCATGGTTGTTAAGACCCTGGAAGTCCATAGAGAAGAGCGCACGGTAGGGATAGCCCTTAGAGGTGAAACCAGAGCCAGCGATCATGTCGATCAGGCGGTTCTGAGACTGCAGATCCGTAACCTTAGACTTGGTGTGAGAGAAGATGAAGTCGGTGCTCCACTGGAAGTCCTTGGTGACGATATTGCGAGAAGAAATCGTGACCTCCTCACCATAAGAGCGCATAGAGGCAACGTTGGCGTACTTCACAATGGTACCGCCCTCACCCGTGGTGATCTTCGGACCAATCAAGTCGTAGTTGTTACGGAGATAGTAAGCCAGCTCCACATTCAAGCGGTTGTCGAGGAAACCGAGGTCGAGACCGAGGTTGAGCTCGTGCTTCTTCTCATAAGTCAGATCAGGGTTGGCGAGAGAGTAAACCTCGATACCAGACTCCTTGTCTGCGCTGAACGGACGCCACGGGTTGAAGCTCTGGAAGATAGACTCTGCGTTCGTGATAGCAGGCTTATCACCCGTCAAAGAGTAAGAAGTCTTGAACGTAGCGTGAGAGAGAGCGGGACGAAGCTTTTCGAACCAAGGCTCCTCATGGATGTTCCAAGCACCTGAAACGTTCCAGGTCGGCAACCAGCGAGCGCTGCGGGCCTTACCCAGACGGTTGCTACCCTCGTAACGACCAGTGACGTTGAAGGTATAACGACCCTTCCAAGAGTAAGTAGCGGTAGCGAAGAAGGAAACCTCGCGGCTATAGCCATTGCTCAAAGAGTAGTACATAGAGTTCTCCTCAGAAGCCTGCTTGAAGTACTTGTAGTCGTAGCTACCGAGCATACCCATGCCATACTGCATACCTACACCATTGAAGTAGGTAGAGCTACGGTCAACGTTGTTGACCTCCATACCACCATAGAGGTTGAGGATGTGGCGATCGTTGTAAACATCGTTGTAAGAAGCAGTGGCACGGAAGTCCCAGCTGTTCATCTTATACTTGGTCTCACGGAAGAAACCACCACGGGGAAGAACCGTCTGACGGAGGCTGTTGGGCACATCCGGGTCGAGGTACAACCATGAGTTGGCATCACGCATGGTAGCGTCGTCCATGGCACGGTAAGCCATAGCCTGGTTAGAGTTCTCCTTGATACGGTGATCCATCGTCGTGGTAGAGAACTTGTAAGCACCCAACACGCTGATTTCCACCTTGGAGATGGGCTTGTACTTCAACTCGGCCTGATACTTCAAGTCAACGATGTCGTAGTCCATGTAGTTATTGTCGAGCTCGTTCTTGATGTTGAACGGAGCGTAGTTGCGAACGTAGTACTCGTTAGGATCGAGCGTACGAGAAGAGTTCAACGCGTAAGAATACGGGTTGATATCGAAGTCACGAGACACAGCACCCGTCACGGCGTTGGTTGACTGGTTGCCGGTACCCGGAGCCTGCTGCTTACGGTAGCTGGCATTAGCAATCATGTTCAAAGACACCTTCTTGCTAATGTTGTAGTTGGCATTGATGTTGGCGGTGTAACGCTGCACGTTGCTACGCTTCGTCCATCCCGGGTCATCGAGGAAAGAGAAAGAAGTATAGTACTGAGCCTTATCCGTACCAGAGCTCATACTGATAGAGTGGTTCATCTGAATGGAGTTGGAGAACAACTCATCGAACCAGTCCGTATTGCGATACTCAGCCTCGCGGAGGTAAGCATTCATAGCCTCCTGCGTGTTGGCAAGACCGAAGCGGCCATTGGTCTCATCGTACTCATTCATAAGGTGATACATCTTACCGAAGACACCGCTTGCGCTGGCGCGATAAGAGTTCATGAAAGAGAAGAAGCCACCCTTCATCATCTCACGATAGACAGACATCTGCTCCTGTGAGTTCATGATGTTGAACTGGTTGTAGTTCGGCTTCAAGCGCATGGTGAACTCACCCGTATAAGAAATACGAGCGCTACCAGCCTTACCACGCTTCGTGGTAACGACAATCACACCAGCCATAGCGCGGGCACCATAGATAGAGGTGGCCGAACCGTCCTTCAAGATATCGAAGCTGGCGATATCGTCGGCGTTGAGACCAGCGATAGCATTGGAAATGACCGTAGCGGCATCACCAGAGGAAAGAGCGTCAGCATCGACCTCAGTCACATCCTCCATGATGACACCATCGACCACCCAAAGCGGCTTGGAAGAACCATAAATAGAAGTAGCACCACGGACACGAATCTTCGGTGCCGTACCAAAGGTACCAGAGACGTTCTGCACGCTCACACCAGCTGCGCGACCCTCCAACGAACGAGAGATGTCGGCGACACCGTCGAGCTTAGCCTTCTCTGCGTCGACTTTCGTCGCGGCACCAGTAAACAGACGCTTGTCCATCTTCTGCATACCCGTAACGATGACCTCACCCAACTGGTGACTGTCAACGTCGGCTTCCAAAGTGATTTTCATGTTAGAGGCACCTTTCACGGTCAAGGTCTTCATACCTACGTAGGAGACGACCAACTGAGGATGAGCCTCCGTTGTACTGATACTAAAATTACCGTCAATGTCGGTGGCAGTTCCAGTCTTCGTGCCTTTCACCATAACGGTGGCACCGATAACTGGAAGACCATCGTCACCCAAGACGGTTCCGGATACAGTGTTCTGAGCTACAGCTATTCCTATGGAGAACAGCAAGCAGACCAAAACAAAGCCTAGTCTTTTACCCATATAAACCCCAAATATTAGTTATTAATTTGAATTACTTCAATACACAAGTACAAAGATAGCCATTATATCCCGAATTTAGAACGAAAGGAATAAAAAAATCAACAGACACACCTAAAAAAGTCAAATATACGGACAAACTTAGGCCATTTTTAACATTTCGAGGTGAGATTTTGGCTAAACTTATCTAAGAAATGTGCTCAACTGAGAACAAGGAAACGAGGCTGGGAAAAACGCTGGGATCTGTCCGAGCAACCAACAAGTGAAGACGGAACAAAAGGGAGCAGAAGAATACAAAGCCAAAAACAAGCACAAAGGCTTGGATAAGGGCAGAAAGGGGGATTTTAAAGGCTTCATTATTTGCGAATTTACGAGCAGCTGGACGATTGGGCGCAAATTCGCAAATTATGAGCAAGGTGGAAAAGGAAGGAAAACAAAGAAGAACGAGAAGAAGAAAGGAGATGAGGGTATCATAAATTGCTTATTATAAATGTACGCGCGTACATTATATATATACTCGCAAGAAAGGGAATAAAAGCAGGCATTTCCTTTTGCTCGTTCACACAATCTTTGTACCTTTGCATAACGGCAAAAAGAGCGAGCAAAAAGCAAGCTCCAAAAACAGGCATTTAAAACATGGCATCAACATACCATACGACAGGAGAGAGAAAAAAGCAAGGCAGGATTGAGGTGGTTTGCGGCAGTATGTTTTCCGGTAAAACGGAAGAACTCATCCGCAGACTGAAGCGTGCCATCTTTGCCAAACAAAAGGTCGTGATATTTAAACCCTCGATTGACACCCGCTACTCGGAAGCCGACGTGGTGAGTCATGACCACAACTCCATCTCCTCTACTCCCGTCAGTTCTCCGAAGAGTATCCTAAAACTAGCGCAGAATTTCGACGTAGTAGGAATAGACGAAGCTCAATTTTTCGACAAGGGCCTTACGAAGGTCTGCGACCAACTGGCAAACCAAGGCATCCGTGTGATCGTGGCGGGTCTCGACATGGACTACCTCGGCGTACCATTCGGACCAATACCAGACCTCTGTGCCATAGCAGACGAAGTGACCAAGGTTCACGCCATCTGTGTGAGATGTGGCGCATTGGCCTATTTGAGCCATCGCTTGACTCACAATAGCGAGCGCGTTCTGCTGGGGGAACAGTCTGAATATGAGCCGCTTTGCCGTGAATGTTATCGAAAAGCCAAAGAAGAAGAAAAGGAGGAAAACAAATGAGAAAAGAAATCACTTTCGACCGGTTTATCCGCGGGGCACTCGTAGCTGCAGCCATACTGGCTGTCTTTTGGTTTGTGAAAGAACTGAGCAGCGTACTGCTGCCCTTCTTCATCGCCTGGTTTTTGGCCTACCTGCTCTACCCTATCGTAAAATTTGTGCAATATAAGTTGCATGTGCCTACCCGCGCGCTGAGCATCATCGTCACACTTATCTTCGTCACAGCGATTATCGGCGGCGTGACCTATCTGATCATCCCGCCCATGATCGAGCAGTTTGACAAACTAGGAAGTATCTTCACGCGCTACATCCAGCAGACAGCCCATACCAACAATATTGGCGAGATGGTGCGCGACTGGATAGCACAAAACAAGGAATCGATCGCCTCATTCTTCCGTAGCAAGGACTTCACGGAGACCGTAAAGACCACGATGCCAAAGGTTTTCAGCATGTTGGGACAAACGGCCAGCATCGTGATCAGTATCGTGGCGAGCTGTATCACGCTGCTCTATATGTTCTTCATACTCCTTGACTATGAGTTTCTTACGGAGAATTGGATCCGAATCTTCCCCAAGAAGGTGCGTCCCTTCTGGCACGAATTGGCTACCGACGTGGAGCGGGAACTCAACAACTACATCCGCGGCCAAGGACTGGTAGCACTCTGCATGGGAATCATGTTCTGCATAGGATTTACGATCATTGGATTTCCGATGGCAATCGGTTTGGGAATCCTTATCGGCATCCTCGACCTGGTGCCCTACCTCCACTCCTTCGCCCTCATCCCCACGGTCTTCTTGGCCATTCTGAAAGCGGCAGATACGGGTGAGAACTTCTGGGCCATCTTCCTGAGCGCACTCGCCGTCTTCATCATCGTGCAAATTATTACCGACATGGTGGTGACGCCGAAGGTGATGGGCAAGGCCATGGGACTGAACCCCGCCATCCTTCTCCTGTCGCTATCGGTATGGGGTGCGCTCCTCGGATTTCTCGGTCTGATTATCGCCCTGCCACTCACCACCCTCATCATTGCTTACTGGCAAAGATACGTGACGAAAGAGCATGAAGACCAAATCCCCCTACCCCTTGCTTCGAGCTCCGATGAGCCAAAGACCAAGAAAGGTGAGGAGACCGTTGAGCATCAATAGCTCATAGCCAAAATGATAGTCGAAGAGGCTAGAACAGCTATAATCGACAACGAAACAGACCAACGGACTTGCCACGGCGACGAAAGGAACCAGGCGATCGTTGGTCTTTCTTTTTGTAAATAAACCAAAGGCAAAGAGGCCGAGCAAGGGACCATAGGTATAGGAACAAAGGATGTAGATGGCGTCGATGACGCTGGTGGAATTGACAACACGGAAGAGTAAAATAAACAGGACAAAAAGCAAAGCCACCACCGCATGAGAACGATGGCGGAGCCGCTCATCTTTGGGCCGCTCCATGATATCCACACACCAACTGGTAGTGAGCGCCGTCATGGCACTATCGGCACTGGAGAAGCTCGCTGCTACAATTCCGATCGTGAAAAAGACCACTACGGAAACACCCAACTGGCCTGTGGCAGCATACATCGGAAGGAGGTCGTCGGTAGCCTCAGGCAGGACAACACCCTGACGCTGCGCCAGTTGCGCAAGCAAAATGCCTAAACAAAGAAACAGAAGATTGACAGGAACAAAAGCGAAGCCATAAGTACACATATCCTTTTGGGCCTCGCGCAGGGTGCGACAGGTGAGGTTCTTCTGCATCATATCTTGGTCCAAGCCCGTCATGACAACAGCCACAAAGACACCACTCAAAAACTGCTTCCAAAAATATTGACGATTGGCTACATCATCAAAGATGAAAATACGACTTCTCTCATCTGAAACGATCGCCTGGAAAGCATCCGTCAGAGAGAAGTGGAGATGGCCCATGACCTGGTAGATAATGAGCACCAAGGCCGAGAGGAGACAGAAAGTCTGGAAGGTATCAGTCCAAACCAACGTCTTGATGCCACCCTTTCGCGTGTAGAGCCAGATCAGTCCGACCATGACCACTACCGTGAGAGGAAACGGGATGGAATAGGCATCGAAAACAAATCGCTGCAAGATGATACAGACCACATAGAAACGAACAGCAGCACCCGTCATCTTGGAAAGGAGGAAAAAGGAGGCACCCGTCTTGTAGGACCTTCGACCCAGCCGATCGCGCAGATAGGTATAGATGGTGGTGAGATGCAAACGGTAATAGACCGGAAGGAGGACAAAGGCAATGGCAAAATAACCAAAGATGAAACCAAGGCACATCTGCAAATAGGTCATGCCCGACTGGAGCGACATACCCGGGACAGAGACAAAGGAAATGCCCGAAATCGAAGCCCCGACCATGCCAAAGGCTACCATATACCAAGGCGAACGGCGATTCGCACGAAAGAAAGTCTCATTGTCCGACTTACCTGCCGTGAGCCGGCTAAACAACAAAAGGACAAGGAAATAGACAATGACGACAAGGACTATCAGCATAAGATCCTTATAACAAAAATCCATAGGAGCACGAAACGTTCCGCACTCCTATGACAATAAGTATAAAATACATTCCAAAAAATCAAACTGACGGCCTCGTTACCGTTCGCACTCCTTCGGGATGCCTTCGGGATGCGTTCGGGAAGTAGGGCTAAGCAACGCCCCGAATTTGCCTTAACTTATGACCAACGACAGATATAAGTAACGTCCGGCATCTAACATAAGCTACAACGGGCGTTGGCCGTAAGCTACGACCAACGCTCGTCTGAGACGAAGCCCTTTCCGAGGGCCGCAGGTAGAAGTCCGAGGACTACTACTTCACCTGGACAACCAGATACTTGCTGGTGCTCCAGAACGTAGCCGGATCGCTGATGCGGAGGACATACTGACCAGAGGCGTCCTTCGTCAGGCTATAGCTGGACGTAGGATGAGAGGTCAGGATCTTAGCGTTCTTGGAGTAGAGCTTAAGCTCGCGCGTCTCGCGGATGTCGATCTTGGTAAAATAGTTCTTGTTGAATGATCCCTGAAGGACCTTGCCCTTGACGAGGACGTTCTGACGCTTTAGCTCCTTCTTCGTACCGAAGGCGAACCAAGCGGTATTGAGCTGCTTGTCCTGCGTATTGATGGTCTCGGTCTTTCTGTTGCTCTCGTTCTGCAAGTTCTGCTTCTCTGTCTGCAGGTTCTGCTTGTCGGTCTGGAGGTTCTGCTTGTCGGTCTGGAGAGCAGCCACATCGCTATTCAAGCCAGAGATGGTCTGGTCGAGCTCCTTGATATGGATGTTCTTCTTCTCCAGTTCGGCACGCAGCGCGCGAAGCTCCTTGTCCTTCTCGACGAGCTGAGCGTTGAGGGACTCGATGGCCTTCTGCATCTGCTCACCCTTGAAGCCCGTCGTGCGGAGCTGCTCCTGCAACTTCTTGATCAGCTCGCGGTTCTCCTGCATACGCTGGGCGATAAACTGGATGTTCTCCTTGATCACGGCCGTCTTGTCACGACCTTCGCCATCCTTCGCAACCGTCACACGGTTTTCGGCCTCGTTGATCTCGGCAAAGCCCTGCTGAATCTCGTTCAGCGTACCCATCATATCATTGATCTCATTATCACGAGCCGTGATAATCGCACGCAGCGAGTCGTTCTGGATCTGCTCCGGGCTAATAGCAGGTTTCTTGTCCTGATTGCAAGCGGCCAACGACAACACGCAGGCGGCAATAAAAAATAGCTTTTTCATAATTGTTTTGGCTTAATTCGTACTATTTTGATTATTAGTCTCTTCTTTTCTCTTTCGATCACGTTTATGTTCCTTCACCTTGGGCGCTCCCGCCAGGACGATGACAAACTCGCCCTTCGGTTCCACCTCGCGGAAGTGGTCGATGACCTCGCGCAGGCTGCCACGGACACTCTCCTCATAGACCTTGGAAATCTCGCGGCAGCAACTCACGCGTCGCTCCTCACCAAAGACCTCGGCAAACTGCTCCAGCGTCTTGAGCACACGGTAGGGCGACTCATAGAAAATCATCGTCCGTTCCTCGGTCTTGAGATGCTCCAGCATCGTCTGGCGTCCCTTCTTTTGCGGCAGGAAACCCTCGAAGCAGAAGCGGTCGCAGGGCAGTCCGCTCGACACCAAGGCCGGAACAAAGGCCGTGGCTCCCGGAAGGGTCTGGACCGTAACGCCGGCGGCTATGGCCTCGCGGGCCAAGAGGAAACCGGGATCGCTGATGCCCGGCGTGCCAGCATCGCTGACCAAAGCAATGACCGCTCCAGCCTTCAGTCGCTCGACGAGTCCGGCAGCCGTGCCATGCTCGTTGAACTTATGGTGGGCGACCAGACGATTCTGAACCTCAAAATGCTTCAGCAGGACAGACGACGTGCGTGTGTCCTCGCAGAGCACCATATCGGCCTCGCGCAAGATGCGAATGGCACGAAAGGTCATATCTTCCAAGTTGCCCACAGGAGTGGGTACGAGATAGAGTGTTCCCATAACGCCTGCAAATGTAGGCGAAAATAGCGAAACACCAAAATAAATTAAGTAATTTTTGAATATTCCCCCATTTAATAAGACCTTTGCTCGCCTTTTTTCTGCTTTTTGCATTCATTGAACCTTTCAGGGGTGGTAAAAAGCGGCATACAATGCACCTTGCAACGTCACAAAGAAGACACGAGAAAAGAAAGAAACCTACCACTCCCCTCCTTCGGACAAGCACCCGAAAAAGAGGAGGAAGAAAAAATATCGGCATTTTTTTGTTTTGTTCAATAAAAAGCCGTACCTTTGCACCCGCAAGATCAGACAACGGCTCTCTGAAGGCGAGCAATCGACAGAAGGAGCACGAGGACGAGGAAAGCATACACCACAAGGAGACCTGTTAGCTCAGCTGGTAGAGCACAACACTTTTAATGTTGGGGTCATGGGTTCGAGCCCCATGCGAGTCACAGATCTTCAAGAAAAAGGCTTTCCATTACGGAAAGCCTTTTTTTGTTATATCCTATTACCGGATACTGCAGAAATTCCTTTTTAAAACATTTCAGCCTTAGCCTCTACCCTCTTCTCAACATCATCCGGAAGCTGAGGGAAGAAATCATAGCCGGTGATACGCTCCACTTCATCCACTGAATTTACGAATTCCGTCTTCTTTCTGCCTTTCTGCGACTGGTTACGGCAGATAAAGCCGATGGCTTGCGGATTCTTGCCCGTATGAAGAACCACCTTGAAGAAGGCATCAGGCACTACCACCTTGTTCTTACCCAACTTGCGATGCTGCTTATTCAGAAATATCGGTCCGCAGACAATATAAACCTTACCATACTGCTTCGCCCAGTTGCGGCACTGCTGCTCTATCGTGTTCCATACCCCCGCATTCAGACTGTGGTTCTGCGGACACATATTGGTCATCAGGAAACATTCATCCATCGCCTTCTGACTCCATTTGTTATCGCCTGCCGGGCACATGTGTCCCCTGTCGAAACCCGTATTGAAATAATCTGCCTTCGTACCCTTAGGTGATGGCATATCCATATCATCCTCAAAATCGCCACGCTTCAGTTTTCCCGATGCATGGGCACGGGTCAAAGTCCATGCCACCCAGTTAGGCTGTCGGGTACCATGGTTATAAGATACGGTATAGGCGAATCGGCGCTTGATGGTTCCAGAAGCCTTGCTATTCGCAGCCTTCTTCTGAACCACCGGAATCTCCAGTCCCGGAGCATCCGCCTGAGCAACCGGCAATTCATACGAAGACAACATAAAGGATGAAAGCAAGGCGATAAATCCCGCCATCATCCACATCTTGATTTTTCTACTTTTTCTTTCCATAATTCCTAATCCTGTATTTTTATTCTTTCATTCTTGAGTCTTTGATGTCTCAAAAGAGCATCACAAAAGTAGTGCTTTCTATCATTTCTGCCAAGATTATCCGACAAAAAAGCAATATCTTGCAGATATTCTCCTACTTTTTAACTGCTTTTAACAAAAACAGATGCAAGTTTTCGGCAATTCGGGAGTTTATTAATAGAAATAGTGCGGGAAAACCTGCTTGAAAAAACAGGGTTTAGAAATCCTTGCAAATACTGTTCGACAAATAAATAAAAGAAATAAACATCAGCAGAAAAAAAATGAAAAAGATTACATTATTCTCTATTCTGGCAGCCTTCGTGGCAGCCTTGTCTTTCACATCATGCAACACAGATAGCGACAACGGCTACAGCCCATTGAGCAAGGAAGCACAGAAAAATTTTCAAATGGCAATGTCAGTAGGTTCTTACGACGACATGGTCGTTCTCTTCGAAAAGAAGAACGATGCCAATGTCAAGAACCAGATCGACTCTGTGCCTTCATCTGTACGCATCAGCATGACCGGTGATAGCACTATGAGCATCGCAAACTTCCCTATTGCTGCAATCGCAGAGCACATCTCTAATAAGGATTTGTCTAAAGCCATCGCAAAGGAGGCTCCAAGAACCATCACCTGCAAGTATAACGTGATGCCAAAAAGCACTTCAGAAGTGGCATATTACATCGCATGTCCTAACGTTATCGAGCTGAATTTGGCTTATGGCGCAGACAACAAGAGCCACAAGGTGCAGCTGGTATTCATTCCTAACCAGAACTATTACGGCTATTGCACCCTCAAGGATCCAAGAAAGCTGGGCTTCCAGTTCGCTCTCTATCAGATTTGGGTGGATGGTGCACTGACTGGCTATATCAAGAATTCCATTTCTAACTATAGTACAGTTGCCTTCGCTGTTCGCAATATATGGAAGAAGACAGGCAAATAAGAACAAGCAAGAAAACGAAAACTCTATCCCGAGAGAGAGACATCTCTCACAAGATACAGAATACTCTAAAAGAAATATATATGTTAATACTCTCTTAAAAATTAAACAAAAAAAGAAAACTATTAGAGGCGCAGTCTTCGTGAGAAGGTTGCGCCTTGTTGCATATATACAAAGAATGCTTTTGGTTGTACTCCTACCGAATGGCGGGAGAAAATGGCTGAAGATCATTCGTATTGAATAAAAAAGTACTGATTTTATTCAATACGATGGATAAAATGAATAAAAAACGACAAGGGTCTATATGCCACGATGAACCATCTGTTTTAAAATTCTATAGCGCAAAGTTACGGTTTTATTTTCATATCTGCAAGAGTTTTCTGGGAAAAGTTTCTGAAAAAGTTAGAGAATGGTGAATGTTGAGTGTTGACTGAAAGAAATATGACGACAAAGAAAAAGGGCGCATCCGGATTGGATGCGCCCTAACTTGTTAAATAAATTCGGAGGGATTCTGCTCTTGAAAAACCCTCTTAATGGAAGAGAATCAGGAAGCATCCAGAAGGTACTGGAGCTTCGTGGCATCAAAACACGGACAGGCTTTCTGAACGCCAGGCAAATCGCGATGACCCAGGATGGTCCGGATGCCCGGAAAACGGTGGTGAAGATCCAGGATAAGATGCTTCATCGACTCTTTCTGCTTAGGAGTGCGGGTGTCGCTGATGCAGCCCGATGGCGAAAGACCACCCTCGTAACAGATACCTATGCTGTGCGCATTGTAACCGATGGCATGAGAGCCCATACGCTCTACCGGGCGACAGGCATGCACCACTCCATCCAGCGTGATGTAGAAATGGTAGCCGATGTCAGTCCAGCCGTTGTTATGCACATGGTCGTAGCGCAGCATCTTCATCGTATAACGGTGATCGCAGCGGCTACCGCTGCAATGCACCACTATCATATCGATATCTCTCATAGGCATCCTTCTAAAGTCCACCTGCCGAAACGCCCAACGCCCCGAGGAGAGCTGTCAGTACGGTTACTGCAAACTTGAGAATCTCATTCCATTTCTGCTTGTTCTTTTCTGTCATAATCTATTCTGTTTTAAAAGGTTAATTATTCTAATCCGTCTCCTGTGTCACCGTTGCCAGCGCTACCCGTGCCGCCGGTCTGCTCGCCTGAGGTGTTGCCACCCGTGGTATCGCCGCCTGAAGAAGCATTGTCCTTGGCAGGCTTTTTCTTAGCCTCCTCGATGTCGAGGGTCTTGGCACCCTCCTTCTCAGCCTTGAGGGCAGCCTTCTGTACGGCACGTGATGCAACCTGCTCAAACTCCATACCTACGAAGATGTTGGCAAGATCGCTGCCCGGGATAAACTGGATGTTCACACCCTTGATGTTGATGTCGCTCTTAAATTCGGCTGCAGTTGCAGCACCCTCACTGGTAAGCTGGAGGCGGAACTTGCCCAACTCGCCGAAATCAATCTGGTTGCCTCGCTGCAACTCGATGATCATGTTCTCCTGCATACTGACCAGAACGGCTGTTACATCCGCATAGGATACAGTGGTCTGCATAGCGATCAACTTCGCAAACTTCTTGAGCGAAATAGACTCGTTCATCTGAGCACGGGCGTAGAACTTAGGAACTCCTGCTTTGTCACCAAATTTTGACGCAAGCTTTACTAAACTGTAATTAATTGCCATAATACATAAAATTTTAAAATTGTGAATAATCATGTTGTGCACCGGTCTCTTCCCGAATGCTGATACAAAGATACAACATCGGCGGAGTCCTAGTTGTCCACTTTGGTACGATAAGTACCAGTTGTGCACTATTTGGCTCAATTATGTATACTTTTGCACGCAAGCGTATGCAGCAGAATACTGATATGGTTCAGTCAGCTACTCCAGATGGTTCTGTCAGCGAGTCAAGACGTCTCGATAAATCGACGGATACGACTCCGTTAGCCTACGTTGTCGAATCCTTAACCCGATGCAGTCGAATCCTTAACCTTGTCCAGCCGTCTGCGTAACCCAGTGCAGCCATATCCTTAACCCGACGCAACCGCTTCAGTTGGTAAACGGAAGTACATCATTTTTTTACCTCATTTGGATGGGCAATGACTATCAGGGCAATTTAGTCTTTCAGAGGGTACCATGAGGGCCAATAATAGGTACCATGAGGGCCAATCATGTATTTTCTGATATGCCCGAATGACTATCTTGGCGAATCTTAAAAATGCAAGACGATGAATATCAGATAGTTAGATATTAATTTTTCTTTCCTATACTATACCAAGTATATTATATATATACATTTACATCAATTACACTATACGTAATACGGGAGGAAAAAGATTTTTTTTTCAACAAATCAGCTATTAAAATGCATTTTTTCTCTTCAAAAAATTGCATAAGTCTGAAATTAATATTACTTTTGCATCATAAAAAATATAAAGCTTATGAATTATTCCCAACGTATGTACAGCAAGACCGAGCTGGGTCTGCCCTACTTTCCCGACACAACCGACGGGGCGACAGCGCGCCGTCATATCATGGTATGGATTAAGCGTTGCGAAGCCGGGGGCATAAAGAAAGACCGCCAGGCGTTTCTTTCTACGCCTGGCGGTCTAGATATTTCACAGAATAAGAACTTAGTTTTTCTTCCAAAGCTTGGTCATATCCTCCAGCGTCTTACCCTTGGTCTCAGGAACGAGCTTCCATACAAAGATGGCAGCGAGGATACAGATAACACCATACAGGCCATAGGTGAACCAATAGCCCAGGCTGTTAGCCATCGGAACGAAAGAGGTAGAAACAATCCAGTTGAAAATCCACTGGAAGGCTACGGCAATCGCTACGGCAGCACCACGAATGGTATTAGGGAATACCTCGGCAATAAGTACCCAGCAGATGGGTCCCCAAGAGAACATGAATGATGCTGAATAAACCATGATGGATACCATGCACAACAACTGCAGATTAGGATTACCGAAGGTGATGGCTACACCGATGGCACCCAATGCCATGCCCAGAGAACCGGTAATGAGCAAAGGCTTACGTCCCAACTTCTCTACCGTAAAGATGGCTACACAGGTGAAACCGAGGTTCACGATACCATTGAATACGGTCAATACCATCGGATTGTCAAAGCCCATAGCCTCATAGATACGAGGAGCATAATAGAGCACGGCATTGATACCTACAGCCTGCTGGAATACAGAAAGCATCACACCTACGAAGATACAGAGCACACCGTAAGTAAGCAGTTTCTCCTTCTTCTCAGTAACCGTATTCTTGATGTCATCCAAAATCTTCTTAGCCTCCTCAGCACCATTGATGCGAGCCAGGATACGCTCAGCCTTCGCATCCTGACCAACCATGGCAAGATAACGGGGAGTCTCAGGAACAAAGCAGATAAGCAGAGCAAACAAACCCGCAGGAACCATCTCAGAACCAAACATATAGCGCCATCCGGTTTCAATAGCCCAGGCAGCCTCGCCACCATTCAGAATCTGGTTCATACCATTGCCCACACTCTGGATAGCAGGAGCAATATGATCGCCAAGAATGAAGAAGTTGACGAAATAAACCACCAGCTGACCGAAGATGATGGCAAACTGGTTCCAGCTGACCAACATACCACGGATGTTACTAGGCGCAATCTCACCGATATACATCGGACATACAGCAGATGCCAGACCCACACCGATACCGCCAATCACACGATAGAGGTTGAACACGATGAGAAGCGTAAGATTAGGTTCGCCCTTTGGCAACACCAAAGACTCAGGACACATAGATCCCCATGCAGAGATGAAGAACATCACACCCGCAAAGATCAGCGAACGCTTACGGCCCCAGTTAGAAGCCAGCACACCCGAAAGCGCCGAACCGATGATACAACCAATCAGAGCACTGGAAGAAGTGAATCCATGCCAGAAATCGGTATAAGTGAAATCCTCAGCACCCATGAAGAATGCCTGCAACCCCTTCTCGGCTCCCGAGATTACCGCGGTATCATAACCGAAAAGCAAGCCGCCCAAAACGGCTACCATCACAATTGAAATAAGATAGGCTCTAGAGCCTGTTTGTTTTTGTTCCATTATTTTTTAGGTTTAAATTTTAATCACTTTTCTGTAGAATAGCGTAGCATTTACCGGCAGGAAATCTTCTTTTTTCATGCCAAAAATCAATCTCCACCTAATAATATACGTTTTTTCTTTATAAATATTACGTTCAACATGCGGTTTTCCCCTATTTTTTTTGTAAATTTGCACCAAAATAAGAAGAAACATAGAATTTAGGTAATATGAACATAGCAGATTTTCTACATCAGCAGGGCGATAAGCGAGGCTTTTCGTTCGAGATTTTACCTCCGCTGAAAGGTAACGGAACAGCAGCACTCTTCCGTACCATCGATGCGCTGAGCGAGTTTGGTCCTCGCTTTATCAACATCACTACGCACCATAGCGAGTATGTATACAAGGAACTGGAAAACGGTCTCCTCACTCGCCAGCGTGTGCGCCGCCGCCCGGGCACCGTGGCCATCGCAGGCGCTATACAGAATAAGTACGACATACCTGTCATCCCTCATATTATCTGCAGCGGTGCTACGAAGGAAGACATCGAGTACGAACTGCTCGACCTCCAGTTTCTGGGCATCAGCAACATTCTCGTTCTGCGAGGAGACAAGGCGAAAGAAGACCGGCAGTTTACACCAACCGAGAACGGTCATACCCATGCCACCGACCTCCTGAAGCAGGTGAATCTGTTTAACGATGGTTTCTTCTTTGACGGCACACCCATCAAGCACCCGGGCGACAAGTTCTGCTGCGGTGTAGCCTGCTATCCGGAGAAACATGAAGAGGCGCCAAACCTCGAAATGGATATGCAGCATCTGCTGGAGAAACAACAGTTGGGCGCAGCGTATGCCGTTACCCAGCTCTTCTACGACAACGAGAAGTTCTATGCTTTCGTTGAAAAGGCTCGGCAGATAGGCGTAACCATTCCTATCATTCCTGCCATCAAGCCTTTCGCCAAGTTGAGCCAGCTCACAGTAGTGCCGAAAACCTTCCACTGCGATATTCCTGAAGAACTCGCACAGGAGGTATTGAAATGTAAAACTGACGAAGATGCCAAGCAGCTCGGTATCGAGTGGACTACCGCTCAGGTGCAAGATCTCTTCGAACATGGTTACAAAAATGTTCACTTCTTCACCGTATCGGCTGTAGACAGCGTCAAGCAAATAGCAAAAATACTGTTTTAAATGCAAAGAAATGAAGTTATAGGTCAGCAAGAAGTATGGAACCGGCTCATGGAGATGGTTCAGGAGAACCGTTTGCCCCATGCGCTGATGTTCTGCGGCCCGCAGGGTTGCGGCAAACTGGCGATGGCACTGGCTTTTGCCAGCTATCTTCTGGGCGATTCACCGATGCTCAGGAAATGGGAACATCCGGATCTCCACTTCACCTTTCCTACCATCAAGACCGCCAATATGGGCAGCGAACACAAACCGGTGAGCCTCGACTTCATCAAGGAATGGAGAGAGCTGCTGCTTTCTAAAGGTCCCTACATCCAGATTAGCGACTGGATGCTGAAGATGGGCAAGACGGATGCCGACTATAACAAACAGGCTATCATCACTGCCGAAGAAACCGATGCCATCTCTCACGAACTGATGATGATGTCGAGTCAGGGCGGATATAAGATAAGTCTGATATGGCTCCCGGAACGTATGAACATACAGAGTGCCAACAAGATACTGAAACTGCTGGAGGAGCCGCCACGCCAGACGGTGTTCCTGCTGGTAAGCGAGAATCCGGAACTGCTGCTCGAAACCATCAGAAGCCGTACGCAGCGTATCGACTTCAAGAAGATAGAAACCGCTGAGATGGAAAAAGCGCTGACGGAACGGAGAGCGCTGGAGCCAGACATGGCACACCGCATAGCCCGTATCGCCAACGGCAACTGGAACCTCGCACTCGAAGAACTGGATGCAGGAAACGAAAACCGGCAGCATCTCGACATGTTCATCATGCTGATGCGACTGGCTTACATGCGCAAGATTGGTGACCTCAAGAAGTGGACCGATGTGATAGCAACCTTCGGAAGAGAAAAGCAGAAACGCATGCTCGACTACTTCATGCACATGCTCAGAGAAAGTTTCATGTACAACTTCCGGAATCCAGAACTGAGCTACATGACGCAGGATGAGGAGAACTTTGCCAAGAACTTTGCCCGCTTCATCAACGAGGCAAACATCATTGACATCTCCAACCTCTTCGAAGACAGCAAGCGCATGATTTCGCAAAATGCCAATGCCAAAATCGTTTTCTTCGATATGGCGCTCAAAATCATCGTACTCCTGCTAAGGAAGTGAAGAGTGAAGAATTCAAATGAATAACGGGGCAGATGCCTGGTCATTATTCATTGTACATTATAAATTAGACATTATAAATTAGACGATCGTGGATTACAAAAATATGAAATTCAGGATGTGTAACGGCTGCGACCGTGGTCTGTGCGCTAAGGGCGTAGGAAGACAGAACAGACAGCTCAACACATACGACTGGCTTGCCGATGTACCCGGCAATGCAGAAAGTACTGACCTCGTGGAGGTACAGTTCAAGAATACCCGTAAGGGATATTACCACAATGTGAATAACCTCGACCTGAAGAAGGGCGATATAGTGGCGGTAGAGGCTAACCCGGGTCACGACATCGGTGTGGTTACGCTGACCGGAAGACTGGTAAAACTTCAGATTAAGAAGGCAAACCTCAAGTCGCAGGATGATATCAAGCGTATCTACCGTATCGCCAAACAGGTGGATCTTGACAAATGCAAGGAGGCTAAGAGCCGTGAACACGGCACCATGATCCAGAGCCGCCAGATAGCCAAAGATCTCGGACTGAAGATGAAAATAGGTGATGTAGAATATCAGGGAGACGGCAACAAGGCTATCTTCTATTACATCGCTGACGAACGTGTGGACTTCCGCCAGCTCATCAAGGTTCTTGCCGATACCTTCCATGTGCGCATTGAGATGAAACAGATCGGTGCGCGACAGGAAGCAGGCCGCATCGGTGGAACGGGTCCTTGCGGCAGAGAACTCTGCTGCGCTACCTGGATGAAGAACTTCATCAGCGTTAGCACCAATGCAGCACGCTACCAGGACATCTCTCTGAATCCTCAGAAACTTGCCGGTATGTGCGCCAAACTGAAGTGCTGTCTCAACTACGAGGTAGACAGCTATGTAGAGGCTAGCAGAAAGTTGCCTCCTAAGGATGCCGTACTGCAGACTGCCGACGGTGATTTCCATCAGTTCAAGGTGGATATCCTGGCAGGTCTTATCACCTACTCTTCTGACAAGAACCTTGCTTCCAACCTCGAAACCATCAGCATCGAGCGTGCCAAGGCTATCATCGAAATGAACCGTCAGGGCGAGAAGCCATTGAGTCTGCTGGAAGACGGTAAGGCAAAACCTGTAGCCAAGCCAACCGACCTGCTTGCCGAAGCTGATTTGAGCCGCTTTGACAAGGCTAAGAAAAAGAAGAAGAAGAAGAACAATAAGAACAAGGGACCTCGCCAGCAGGAGGGAGACAACAAGTCGCAGAAGAACGAGAACCGCGCGCAGAATGGCGACAACAAACCTCAGAAGAATGAAGGCAAGTCAAACAACCAGCGCCGCGACAACCGTAATCAGGGCAATCATCCTAAGGGTGACAACCGCCAGCCAAGAAACGACAGACGACCTAACAAGGGAAACAAACCACAGGGTGGAAACAAGCCGCAAGGTAACAACACCCCTCAGAATGGCAACGCCCCACAAGGCAATAACGCCCCACAAGAATAAAGAATAGGAGCTAGAAAAAGATGAAAAAGACTGTTTATTTCATCGTTTTGACAGCGATTGTTCACATTCTCTCTGCCTGCAGCGGTTCGACCGTATACGATGAGTATGCCCATACACCGATTGCAGGATGGGAGAAGAACGACACCCTATCATTCGAAGTATCACCTCTACTCGAGCCCGGGCATTACAAACAAAGCCTAGGACTTCGCATTACAGGTGCCTACCCGTTCATGGGACTTACGCTCATCGTAGAACAGACGGTTTATCACCGAAACAGAAAGATACCTGGCGAATGCAAGATAGATACGGTCAACTGCCAGCTGATTGGCAACAACGGCGTGAGCAAAGGACAGGGTATCAGCTACTATCAGTATAACTTCCCTATCAACATCTATCAGATGCATCAGGGCGATTCCATACACGTAGCCATCAGACATGATATGAAAAGAGAAATCCTGCCCGGTGTGAGTGACATCGGCATCAAGATTTCAAAGATACAATAAAAAAAGAGTGAACAGATTCATCAACAATCTGTTCACTCTTTTTTTTAACTTCTCACTAAGTTCCTTCCCGCATCAATTCTCAAGAAGATGAAAAGAAGGATGGTGAATCCCCATAACGAACTGCCACCATAACTGAAGAACGGCAGCGGAATACCGATAACCGGTGTTAAACCCAACACCATTCCCACATTAATAAACAGATGGAAGAGGAATACCGACAGGACACAATAGCCGTAGATACGCCCGAATTTATAAGGTTGCCGCTCAGCCAGATGCATCAACCGCAATATCAAAGCCAGGAAAAGCAGCAGCACGCCTGCCGAACCGAGGAAACCTTCCTCCTCGCCTACCGTACAGAAGATAAAGTCTGTATCCTGCTCAGGCACGAACTTCAGTTTGGTCTGCGTTCCATTGAGGAAACCTTTGCCCTGAAGTCCGCCGGAACCAATGGCAATCTCACTCTGATGCACATTATATCCCGCACCTGCCAAATCTTCATCCAGTCCCAGCAGTACGTTGATACGCACTCTCTGATGAGGTTCCATCACATGATTCAACACATAATCGGCAGAATAGAAGAAAGCGATACTTCCCAACGAAAAGATTGAGATGAGGAAGTAATTCCGGAACCGGGTTCTCAGTCCCTGATAAACCAGGAATCCGATGAGCATAGCACACAGGAAGAGTTGGATCCACACAATGTCGAACGGAATGACATAGGTAGAAAAGAGCACGAAGAGCAGCGTAATGCCTACCGAATAGGCAAGGATCATCAGTGCCTGTTTCCTATCGCCCGTATAGGAGTTCACCATGCCAGCCGTAAAAATCTGCACCAGCAGAAGCACTACAAACTTACCCACAGAAGTATAGGTATCCCACATCATCACGTTCTCATACTTCACACCCACTACGAAGTAAGCCACCATCGACACGCCGGTAAAGAGAATGGCACCCGGCATTCCTTCGCGGTAAAGCATGAGGAAGAATGAAAGATAAACCAGGGCAGAACCCGTTTCGCGCTGACCTACAATACAGAGCATCGGCAGAACGATAATGCCTACGGCTGCCATGAAATGCTTCAGGTTCTGCATACTGAAACCATAGCTTGACATAAACTTGGCTACCGCCAGAGCCGTAGCAAACTTACCAAACTCAGCCGGTTGCAGTCGGAGCGGTCCCAACACCAGCCAGGAGTGGGAACCCTTGATGCTATGCGGATTGAATATCGTAGCAAAGAGCAAGAGTATCAGGACGCCATAGATGACATACGAGAAGGTATCGTAAAACCGGTCATCAAGCAGCAGGATTACCAATCCCAGTGCTATGGATGTGCCAATCCATATAATCTGCATACCCGAGCGGGCACCCAGACTGAATATCTCGTTGTCACCATAGTTATAGCTGGCTCCACAGACGCTCACCCATCCGAAGATGAGGAGTACCAGATAAATACCTATCGTCCACCAGTCAAGTGAAGCAAGCACACTAGGTTGTTTATTATCGATCATAATCTATAAACTATTAACTGAAAACTATCTACTGCTTAATCCGTAGGCGATTCTACGGGCCTGCATCTCTGCAGCCCTATGCTCAGAATCAGGAGATAACTTACCCTTGAGATACTGTTCCATCATCAGACCACCGATAGGCACACCATAGTCAGCACCCCAACCACCATTCTCTACATACACGGCAATGGCAATCTTCGGGTTGTTCATCGGAGCAAAGCCCATGAATACAGAGTGGTCATGGCCACGGTTCTGTGCCGTACCCGTCTTGCCGCAAGGTTCGAAATCGTAGCGGCCGAGCATCTTACAGGTTCCCTTCAGCGCCGAACTTCTCATACCGGCTACCACATAGTCGTAAGCCCGGCGGGAAGCCTTGGTATAATGGCGTCGGGTATAGAGCGTATCAAGCGGTTCGCCCTTTACCTTTCTCACTACATGAGGCACATAATAGTATCCCCTGTTGGCAATGGTAGCACCCAGGTTAGCTATCTGCAACGGCGTGAGGTTAACCTCACCCTGACCGATAGAAATACTGATTACCGTCAGTCCGTTCCATGAACCATTATAAGCCTTATCATAGAACTGTGCATTCGGAATCAGACCGCGTTTCTCGCCAGGCAAGTCGATGCCCAACTTATATCCGAATCCCATGCTCACCATATAATCTTTCCATACGGTCATCGCATTCTGTACGCTGCCATACTTCTTGCGGTTACCTATCATATAGTAAAGACCCCAACAGAAGTAACCGTTACAAGAGGTACTGATGGCATCAACCAGCGCAATAGGCGACGGGTGACCATGACAGCCCACATGCAGACCCTTATAAGAGAAACCATGATTACATGGGAATGCTGTTCCCGGTGTGATGATACCTTCAGTAAGATAGGTCAGCGCCTGGCTGGTCTTAAAGGTAGAACCCGGAGGATACTGACCCTGAATACTACGGTTCAGGAGCGGTTTCCAAGGATTATGCGAGAGCCACTTGTGCATCTTACCGCGGTTTCTACCCACCAGACGTCTTGGATCGTAAGAAGGAGAAGAAACCATAGCCAGCACATCGCCCGTTCTAGGATCGATGGCAACGATACTGCCGATTTTACCCTGGAGCAGACGTTCGCCCAAGGCTTGCAACTTGACATCCAATCCCAGCGTCAAGTCCTTTCCTGCCACAGGCTTCCGGTCGAGTTTACCATTCTGATAGCTACCCTGTATTCTTCCGTGGGCATCTCTCAGCATGATCTTCACACCCTTCTCACCACGCAGCTGCTTCTCATAAAACTTCTCGATACCCAGTTTTCCGATATAGTCACCAGCCTGATAGTAGTCATCATCTTCAATATCGCTTTGCGAAACCTCACCCACATCACCCAGCACATGGGCAGCATAAGGATAGGTATATTCTCTGACGGTACGTTTCTGGACATAGAAACCGGGGAATCGGAACATCTTCTCCTGGAACACACTGAAATCCCGGTCGCTCAACTGTCCCATAAAAAGCTGCTGGGTATAGCGCGAATAGCCCGGATTTTTAGAGCGGTCCTTGATATCGTTCATTCGCTTGATAAAAAACTCTTTCGTGATACCCAGCGAATTACAGAAATCCATCGTATCAAGCCTGCCGCTCTCCTCGTTCATGACCACCATCAGATCGTAAGACGGCTGATTATATACCAGCAGCTTACCATTACGGTCGTAAATGGCACCACGGGCGGGAAACTCAATATGCTTCAAGAAGGCATTACTGTCGGCATTCTTCTTGTAGTCGTCGCTCATAATCTGAAGCGTAAACAGACGAATCATGTAAATGACCACAATAGCTGTGGCCACTCCACCGATAACGAATCTACGTTTTTCAAGATTGTAATCCAACATACCTTATTATATATAGCAAACTAAAAATCGTGTTCTTTTCTCTCTCATCACTTATCCGGAATCTTACTTTCTGAAACTTTCTGTCGCCATCACCAATATATAAGTGATAACCGTACTTCCGCCTATACATTCCAACCAGTGAACCCAATTAAAGAAATTGAATGTTTCAAGTGTAAAGAACAATAGATTATAAACGAGAATGATGAAGAATACGTACCAGCAATATGCACCTACGCCGATAGAACGCATGGACGGTTCCAGATCGTCGGCGCTGTCACGCGGTACGAAAAGTTCAAACAAATAAGGTTGTAGCAGTCCTACGGCAGTCATCGAAGCTGCTGCAACACCTGGCGTATTGGCAAATACGTCCACACAAAGCCCCATCATAAAGCACCACAATAACACCGCCCATTTAGGATGGTTGCGGCGGAAATGCAGTACCATAATGATATACAGCAAGGGGGTGGCACAATTAAATAGATGAATATGATTAAACACCAATCCCTGTACCAGCACGAGCACCACAAAGGTAGCTAGTCTTTTCACTAAATCTATACTCATTGCTTTTTATATCCTCTTACTATACGTCATTATTGATTATTGTCTCCATTTGTTTCGATGCTATCCTGTGCTGCACGCATAATCTCCAATCGCTCTTTCATGGCGGCATCATCAATTACACATACATCACGCAGACGGGCAAAATCGGTAGAGAGGCGAAGTTGTACGCGATACGACAGGCCATCGGCGGAGTTGAACACGTGCAATATCCTGCCTACTCTCACTCCAGGAGGGAATACAGCAGAATAGCCACTCGTTACCACATAGTCACCCAATTTAAAGTGAGCATGACGTGGCACCTCTTCCAGATAGGCAAGGTCAGACACACCACCCTTCCAGCGCAGATAGCCAAAATAGCCTCTATTCTGAATCATACAACTGATGTTCGACTTCGTGTTCAATACCGGAATCACGATAGCGTAATGTTCTGCCACCAGATACACGATACCCACAACACCCGTACCGCTGATTACACCCATATCCTTGTGGATGCCATCCGCGCTACCCTTGTCAATTGTCATCAGGTTGCCGGGTTTATCGACACTATTCGCCACTACCTTAGCCGGAATCAGACGATAGTTTCTCAGCAATGCAAACTGGTCACGATGGTAGATGCTGCTATCCTTGGTCACGCTCACGAGACTGTCAGAAAGTTTCTGCACCTCCTGTTCGAGATACGCATTGCGCTGTGTCAGTTCCTGATTCACCTTGGTAAGCGAGAAGAATGTTTCCACATTCGCATCCCATTCATACAACTTACCCGTTACGGCATTAGCCGAGGAGAACCAGGCACTGCCCTGATAGCTGTTATACTGAAACAACAGCACCATACTCACCACCTCAAGAATCAGGAAGACAAACCAATGGTTGTATTTCGCTAAAAACTCTAAAAGGTTGCGCATACTTTATTCTTACTATTAGAATAAGTTCTGATTATCTCATCAAGAATGAGAAACGGTCTACATTCTTCAACGCAATACCAGCACCCTTGGCAACACTGTGCAATGGATCTTCTGCAATGTGGAATGGGATATTGATCTTATCCTGCAAACGCTTGTCGAGACCGCGGAGCAAAGCACCACCACCAGAGAGCCAGATACCATTCTTCACGATATCGGCATAGAGCTCAGGAGGTGTGTTCTCCAATGCTGAGAGCACAGCGTTCTCAATCTTTGCCACGGTCTTATCCAGACAGTGAGCAATCTCCTGGTAGCATACAGGCACCTCCATAGGCAACGCTGTAATACGGTTAGGACCATGCACGATGAAGTCCTCTGGAGCCTCATCACCCAGATCGGTCAGAGCTGAACCCACATGAATCTTGATACGCTCAGCCATACGCTCAGAAACCTTCACGTTGTGCTGACGGCTCATATATTCCTGGATATCGGCAGTAAGGTCGTCACCGGCTGTACGGATTGAGTTGTTCGATACGATACCACCCAATGAGATGACAGCGATTTCGGTAGAACCACCACCTATATCAACAATCATATTACCCTCTGGAGCCTCAACATCGATACCGATACCGATAGCGGCTGCCATTGGCTCAAAAATCAAATATACATCACGTCCGTCGGCATGCTCGGCAGAGTCGCGCACAGCACGAAGCTCAACCTCGGTAGAACCAGAAGGTACACCGATAACCATACGGAGTGAAGGAGAGAAGAGACGGCTACCAGTATGAACCATCTTAATCAATCCACGCATCATCTGCTCACAGGCAGTAAAGTCGGCAATCACACCATCACGCAATGGTCTGATAGTACGGATATTATCATGAGTCTTCTCGTACATCATCTTAGCCTTCTCGCCCACAGCAATCATCTTGTCGGTGCGGCGGTCAAGGGCTACAACAGAAGGTTCATCCACTACAATCTTATCATCACTGATAATGATGGTATTGGCTGTTCCCAAGTCCATTGCGATTTCCTGAATAAATGAAAAAAATCCCATTTCGTTTCTAAAATCTATATTATTTTAAGCTTAAAATTTTCTTTTTATTTAAGGAGTTAAGGAGTTAAAGGAGCATAGAAGCCACGGCAACAGTCTGTCATATACCGGGGAGGAATCCCCGCAGACACTTGTCCTGACTTCTTCCACTTCTTAACTCCTTAACTACTTTATTTTTCCGAGAGTTTACTTAGCAAACCATGCATGGATTGCAGTATCGTAGTGAGAGCTTACACCGAATGCACGCTCTGCAAACATCTTGCGGTCTTCGATATCAGTCTCAGCACCCTTCTTCTTCAGGATATCGAGCAATACGCCGTATTCAGTCTTGCTAGGAACGATCACCACGTCCTTGAAGTTTTTGGCACCTGCACGAATCAAAGAGATACCGCCAATATCGATTTTCTCGATGATATCAGCATCGCTAGCACCGCTAGCTACAGTCTGCTCGAAAGGATACAAGTCTACGATGACGAGATCAATAGAAGGGATTTCGTATTCCTTCATCTGCTCCTGGTCACCCTCGTTGTCACGGCGAGCCAAGATACCTCCAAATATTTTAGGATGAAGAGTCTTTACGCGACCACCCAAGATAGATGGATAGGTAGTGACCTCCTCAACTTTCTCGCATTCATAACCCAAAGATTCGATAAACTTCTGGGTACCACCAGTACTCAGGAATTTTACACCCTCTTCATTCAACTTGGCGAGCAATTCGTCCAAGCCATCCTTGTGGAAGACAGACACCAACGCTGTCTTGATTTTCTTTGTTTCAGCCATTGAACTTATAAATTATAATTTATGATGGTGCAAAGATACGAAGATTATTTTGATTACACAACATTTCCCCCCATAAAATAGCATTATTTAAAGGATATTTAAAAGATAATTGAGAGAAATCAAGAAATAAGCAATCTGAGCGAATTCTAATCCTATCATTTCTTCGCGTACTGAACTTTCGCCAGTAAGCCCCACATGTCCTGAAAGGAACCTGGGCCTTCAGCCCGTACTCAAATCGCCTTCTTCTGTCATTCTGTCCGGAAATATATCTTATTTCTATCTTTTATCTATTCAAAACAAGACAGATTGTCAGTAAACCATTGATTTTCAACGAATAGGCATAAGTTTCGCTAAAGGATGGGAGGAACGCACCGGGAGGTTTCCGAAGAGGAGATTCCGGGGCTCATCCAAATAATACAAATATGAATATATAATATAAGAAAGGAGATATTAATATGACATTCGACAAATTTACAATCAAGGCGCAGGAGGCGGTACAGGAAGCCGTAAACATTGCGCAGCGAAATGGTCAGCAAACCATCGAACCGGTGCATCTGCTTAGCGGTATTCTTGAAAAGGCTACCGATGTGACCAACTACATCTTCCAGAAGTTGGGCATGAACGGACAGCAAATCGCCATGCTCTTGCGTCAGGAGATGCAACATCTGCCTCGTGTTCAGGGCGGCGGTCAGCCGTACCTCAGCAACGAGACTAACCAGATACTGATGAATGCCGAGGATACCGCCAAGAAAATGGGCGACGAGTTCGTTAGCGTAGAACCTATCCTGTTGGCTATCGTACAGGGCAACTCTACTGCTGCACGTATTCTGAAGGATGCTGGTGCAAATGCCAAAGATATGCTCGCTGCCATCCAGGCACTGAGACAGGGACAGAACGTAAAATCACAAAGCGCTGATGATAACTATCAGAGTTTGGAGAAATATGCGAAAAACCTTGTAGAACAGGCTAGAAGCGGCAAGCTGGACCCAGTTATCGGACGTGATGAGGAAATAAGAAGAGTACTCCAGATTCTGTCACGAAGAACCAAGAACAACCCTATTCTGATAGGTGAGCCTGGTACAGGTAAGACCGCTATCGTAGAAGGTCTTGCCGAGCGTATCGTACGTGGCGATGTACCGGAGAATCTGAAAAACAAACAACTCTATTCTCTCGATATGGGTGCGCTGGTAGCCGGTGCCAAATATAAGGGTGAGTTCGAGGAGCGTCTGAAGAGCGTCATCAAAGAGGTAACCAACGCCAACGGCCAGATTATCCTCTTCATCGATGAGATTCACACGCTGGTAGGTGCTGGCGGTGGCGAGGGTGCCATGGATGCTGCCAACATTCTGAAGCCAGCCCTGGCTCGTGGTGAACTGAGAGCCATCGGTGCTACTACCCTCAACGAGTACCAGAAGTACTTCGAGAAGGATAAGGCGCTGGAACGCCGTTTCCAGACCGTCATGGTTAATGAGCCTGACGAGGTAGACGCCATCAGTATCCTCCGTGGTATCAAGGAGCGCTACGAGAACCATCATAAGGTACGTATTCAGGATGATGCCTGCATCGCAGCCGTCAAGTTATCAGAGAGATACATCTCTGACAGATTTCTCCCTGATAAGGCTATCGACCTGATGGATGAGGCAGCAGCCAAACTGAGAATGGAGCGTGACTCTGTACCAGAAGAACTGGATGAGATTACCCGCCACTTGAAGCAGTTGGAGATTGAGCGTGAGGCCATCAAGCGCGAGAATGACCAGCCTAAGATTCAGCAGTTGGATAAGGAAATTGCAGAATTGAAGGATCAGGAGCATGACTTCCGTGCTAAATGGGAAGGCGAAAAAGCGCTCGTCAACAAGATTCAGCAGGATAAGCAGGAGATAGAAAACCTGAAGTTTGAGGCTGAACGCATGGAGCGCGAAGGCAATTACGAACGCGTAGCTGAAATCCGCTATTCTAAACTGAAGGCGCTCGAGGATGACATCAAGAAGATTCAGGAGCAGCTGAAGAGTACACAGGGTGGCGCAGCGATGGTCAGAGAGGAGGTTACTGCTGATGATATCGCTGAGGTTGTAAGCCGCTGGACCGGAATACCAGTAAGCCGTATGATGCAGAGCGAGCGTGAGAAACTGCTCCATCTGGAGGAAGAACTCCACAAGAGAGTCATCGGACAGGACGAGGCTATCACCGCTGTAAGTGATGCCGTTCGCCGCAGCCGTGCCGGTTTGCAGGATCCTAAGCGTCCTATCGCCAGCTTTATCTTCCTCGGTACTACCGGTGTAGGTAAGACGGAACTTGCCAAGGCGCTGGCTGAGTATCTGTTCAATGACGAGTCGATGATGACCCGAATTGATATGAGTGAATATCAGGAGAAGTTTAGCGTAACCCGTCTGATCGGTGCGCCTCCAGGGTATGTAGGCTACGATGAAGGTGGTCAGTTGACCGAGGCTGTACGCCGCAAACCATATAGTGTGGTTCTCTTCGATGAGATAGAGAAGGCGCATCCTGACGTATTCAATACCCTGTTGCAGGTATTGGACGATGGTCGGTTGACTGACAACAAGGGTCGTGTAGTCAACTTCAAGAACACCATCATCATCATGACTTCCAACGCAAGCCGTGAGATGTTGCGCAAGACCTTCCGTCCTGAGTTCCTGAACCGTATTGATGATATCATTACCTTCAAGCCGTTGACCCAGGAGCAGATTGCCGAGGTTGTAGAACTTCAGATGAAGCGAGTAAAGAAGATGTTGGAGCCTCAGGGCTTTGAACTTCTCTGGACTCCTGCAGCTATCCAGTATCTGGCAAAGGTAGGATACGACCCTGAGTTTGGTGCCCGTCCTGTAAAGCGCGCTATCCAGGATTATGTCTTGAACGACTTGAGTAAGAAGATTCTTGCAGAAGAGGTTAGCAGAGAGAAGCCAATTACCATCGAGCATACAGATGCAGATGGATTGGTCTTCAAGAACCAATAATTCCAGCAGATAATCTATCCGCAGGATACAGGTTTTAATCATAAAGATAATGGGTGACAGATATCAAATCTGCCACCCATTTTTTATTTTACAGAACTTTAGCAAGTTATTTCTGTTTTATATCAAACTGATAAGATCCAGAGGCGAGCTCCAAATGATGGAGTTCCTTATCAGCACTTACGTATCTGACTCCCGATGCCTTTTTCAACGGCTTACCATTCTCTGAAATGAAAGAGACAGCAGGGGCAGGCAAGTAGAGAGAGGCTGTCGTATTGGCAGGAACCGTAAACTCATAACGGATACCGGAATCAGTATATTGCCAACGGCTGCTGATTCTGCCATACATTGAATCGTAATAACCCTCAGCATGAGTAATGCCACGCGTAGGGTCAACCTCCGGCTTCAGGATGAAATGCTTGAAACCAGGCGATTTCTCATCACGGCAGATACCGAGAGAGTAATTGTACATCCACGATGCTACAGCTCCAAAAGAATAGTGATTGAACGAATTCATACTGTTGTTCTCACCAAATCCATCCTTTACTGTATAAGAGTTCAAACGCTCCCAAATCGTCGTGGCTCCATTCTTTACAGGATAAAGCCAGGAAGGATAACCCTCGTACTGCAGCAAACGGTAAGCCTCCTCGGACATACCATTATCCGAAAGTGCCTTACTTATCCAAGCGGTACCGATAAAACCCGTCAGGAGCGAATAAGCAGGATAACCGGCCATCGGAGTCTTGATGGCTGCAGCGAGATGAGCCGCCATCTTCTTCTGTAAGTCACCATCTACCACATGGAATGCCAAAGGAAGAGCATAAGATGTCTGGGTATCAATCAACTGTCCCTTGCGCTCAGCATCATACCACGAACAGATGGTCTTACCTGTAGCCTCATCAACGAATGTTTTCCTGAAGAAAGCCCTGCGCTCGTTCGCCAACCGGGTCAGCCATGCCGCATCCTCAGTCTTGCCCAAAGCCTTTGCCATCTGAGAAAGAATATCCAGATCGAATATGAAATAACATTCCCATACGAGCGACTTATCATCTTTTTCATAAGACGGACTGAGCCAATCGCCCAAATCGCCCCACTGATGATGCTGTACGATAAGTCCTGTTTTCTTATCCACATACTCATCCAGCACAAACTGGATATAGCGTTTCATCGATGCGTAATGTTCAGCCAACATAGCCTTGTCGCCATATTGCTGGTAGAGCTCCCAAGGCAAGGTTACACCGGCACTTGCCCATAACAAGCCACCGAAGCCACAATTGGTTGGAGCTACATCTGGATACTGTCCCTTAGCACTCTGCAAATCACGGACAGAGATAAGATAGCGGCGCAAGAACTGGGAAGCATCGGTAATATATGTAGCAGAACGCCCGAATACGGAAATATCACCCATCCAACCCAGACGTTCATTACGCTGAGGACAATCGGTTGGAACAGACATAAAATTAGAACGCGTAGACCATAGCGAATTGAGCCACAAGCGGTTGATATCAGAACGGGAGGTAGAATATTGCGAAGCCTGCTCATTCATCGAACTCACTACGATCGCCTTTATCTGGTCTGGCGCTACCGGAGCATCAACACCCGTAATCTCAAGATATCTGAATCCATGAAGGGTATATCTAGGCGAGAAAGTCTCTTCACCTCCCCTGGCTACATAAACATCCTGCGAAGTTGCCACACGCAGATTCTCGGTCATGATCATGCCTACATGATCCTGATAGGCTGGCAAATCAGGATATTTGATTTCGGCTGTACGGATCTTTACTTCCGTGCCAGGTTTCAAACCTGAGAAATGTACCAGCGGAACACCCGCCATATTCTGTCCGAGATCATAGACATAAACACCCTTGCGCGGTTCTACACAATTGAGAGCCGTCAGGGTATCAACAGGCATGATTGCCTCTGCCATATCAGGAAGAAGCTGGAAATCCTCAGAAGTCTTGAAATCTGATTCCTTCACTTCTACAGCAGTCTGCCAATTTCTGTCATCGAAATGAGGCATCGCCCATCCTTTGCAGTCTTGTTCCTTGCGTGCATCATATACCTCACCCATAAAGAAACTGCCATATCTTACAGCGCCATCATCATAGCTTTTCCAGGTTGCAGGATCGGTAACGATGGTTTGCTGTGAACCATCCTCGTAGGTTATCTGCAACTTTGCCATTAACGACTGCCTGTCGCCATAGAAATTCCAATTTCCGGTTACATAGGTGGCACCACCACTCCACCATCCTTCGGAAAGGACGGCTCCGATAGCATGCTCACCCGACTGCTGAAGCAAAGAAGTTACATCGAAGGTCTGGTAAGTATGAGTATGGTTATACTCTGTAGTACCAGGGTTGAAATAAGCTTTACTTACTGCCTTACCATCTATATAGATGTCGTAGATTCCGCGGGCAGTAGCATAAAGACGGGCTTTTCTGACTTTTTTGCCGGAGGTAGCGAACTCTGTACGAAGCATAGGCGCAGTATTCTCCTTAAAGGCAAAGATGCCAAGCGCACCCTCTTTCTTTCCATCTACAGAGAGCTGATTGGCAGAGAGTTGCTGTAAAGGAGCAGCTACCACATTCTGAGGCGATTTAAAGTTTCTTACCTCAATATGACTGAAAGTAGCCTTCTGACCTTTAGCCACGTAATATCCCCAATCGACTAGCATCGGATAGGCAACATAGTTATTACCCTGTTCTCCGGTAGGATTCAGAATCAGACTTCCTACAGAATGCTGTTTGCCATCAGTATCGATTTCTACCTTTTCACCAACAATTTCCTTTCCATCCAGGAAGAGAGTTGCCGCACCGGTATCCATCGAAATATCTATCTGATGGGCAGCATACTGGTTCTGCCTGTTGATAACCGCAGCAGGAATATCGTAGGAAACCAAAGGTGCGGCATCCGTCTCGCCAACCTTGTAGCCCCGACGATAGAAATTGATACGGGCAGGCTTCGACTTTCTGAGAGGCGCAATATCAAGTTCTACGCGGATATAAGAAGAATCCTTCGCATTGGATACCCCTAAGAGATTCTTATTGCGATCCATCAGTCGGGGATCGTTGGCACCGAAGATGAAGGAAGCTGCTGTTGACTTCGATTTCTTATCGAGTTGCAGTTCGTAATGAAGTCGGAAGGTTGGGAAATAAGGGGCATAGAACATCACGGGAGCATTGCCTCTTCCTATCCATTTAGCACCTTCCCAAGCCAGATATGTTCCTTTTCCGGCTGTCGCGACAGGATGGTTATAGTCTGTACCCAGCACCAAGGCTGTTTCAAAAGCAGAAGAAGCCTGCAGCTCTTCGTTTTTCTGATTCCAGACTGTAAGATGCCACTGGTAGCGGGTAGAAGGGCGAAGCGATTCGCCAGCATACTGTATGCCTAGCGATTCGGTACTTTTCACCTTACCCGTATTCCAGACTTCCTTACCCGTTTCATCAATAACAGATATCCGGTAAGCACTCTGCAGATTTCCTCTACTTTTGTCATCAACCTCCATCTGCCAGGCAAACCGAGGATGCATGACACCTACTGCCAGTGGAGTATTCCGATATTCCACTTTCAGATTCTTCAGCCATGTGGCTGCATGTAATCCAGATGGCAGCATCATACTGACCATCCATATTCCGATAAATTTCATACGCTTTTTACTTTGAACCTTGAACTTTCTAATTAGCAAAGACAGCTGTTTTTATTTTTCACTTCATCCCTACTCCTTTATTTTCCCTGCCTTCTTCACAATTTCATCAGCCACCTGCGGACCATTATTCTGCCAGACATTATTAGGACCGCAGGCGTTTTTCAGGAATTTCTCTTCTGGCGTCCAGTTATCTTTCAGGAGAATATTAGAAGAACCCTCATCAGTATAGAGATAGAAATAATGATGAGGATCGTGTACGTAGGAAGGATGGAAGATATCCCGCACTACATTCTCTGAAATAACCGTGTTTGGCTGGTTGCCAAGTGTGTAGATGCCAGCGCAATCGTACATATGGGCAGCATAGCGCTCGATAAGATTGGCATGAATGCGATTATCATGCATCACAACCAAATCGCGATTCCAACCCCATCCCATACTGATAGCCGAATAACTGACATCATGAATATAATTATGTTCGATGTTCATGCGGCTGACGTAACCCAAAGCGATAGCACAAGTACCCCACTCCTCGTTTGTAACATCAGAGAACTCGCAGTTCCTGACATGCAGTCCGCTGCACACCTCACGCAAATCCTGCGGACGATAAGGCAGATGCGTCTCCAGACCGGCAGGCGAAAAGCTGCCACATACCAATCCATTCATCGCTATATCTTCGAAGGTGCTGCTAAGTACTGCTCCATCCCGGCAACCCTCAACAAAATCGAGACCATCGCCACCCAGATGTCCAAAAGAGCATGAATCGAAAACCGCTCTGCTTGCATAGCGCAATTCAACAGCAGCAGCGGGTCTGCCAAGCCAATCCTGATTATCTAGTTTATGGTTGTTCACACGGTCGATACTAGGGCGCAGTTTGTAACCTTCGGTAATGAACATTCCCGCCTGCAAAGGTACATGTCCCTTGTAAGAAGGGCGGTTCCATGTTGTAACTTCAAAGTTTACATTTCTGAAAGTAACAGCATCCACCATTTTTTCTCTGGTTCCCTCGAATTTCACCAACGTTTCCAAAGCCGGCGCCGCAACATCCATACGCTCCCCTTTCCTAGGCATATAATACAGTTTATGCGTACGGATATCATGATACCATTCGCCCGGTTTATCCAGAAGAGGCAGCGCATTCGAGATAAAGAAAGGAGAATTGTGCTCACAATTATACATAGGTGAAGGCCAAGGACGTTCAAACTGAATCTTAGCCTCAGGATCGTGGAAAGATATGGCAGCAGAATCGCCCTGAATACGGATGTTTCTGATGCGCAGATAACTTACCTCCCACATCTGATGCAGCGTCATCTCTGCATATCTTGCATCCGGTCGGATGATGCTGTTACCCGCCTTATCCTTAGCACCCGTCAGAAGCTGACGAACAGCAGAAGCCGGAACCCAGATGACGCGTTTCTTCTTGTCTACCCATCTGATGCGCGGCATCTGATTGAAATCACTCACGCCACGTGCCCTATCAGCCCGCGAGTGATTCACCCAGAGATGTCGGAAATTCATAGGACATCCATTGAAATCAGGCACATCAGCCACCAAATATCTGCCCTGTTTCTTCCATCCGGTAACAGGTACGGCTCCTGTAAGTACCGTACCTGCCGAATGCTTTACCGAAGGCGTTCCCTCAAAACAGAGATGACTGTCTTCCGGACGGAGCACCAGAGGTTCATAGAGTCGGTATTGCCCCGCCTGCATTTTAACTACTACCGAATCTGCCTGTCCCAATCTTCTCATCTCGCGAGCCTTGCGAACCGCATCAGCGAGAGAAGAATCTGGTGATACTTGCACATAGCCTATCTTCTTATTTTCTGCAGAGAGAGCGAGGCTGAAGCCCAGCATTCCCAGCAATAGGATTCTTCTTAATTTCATAACTAAAAAAAATTATTTTCTAACTGAAAGCCAAACCGACATTTCCACATCACTACCCCGATTATCCCAGGCATAATAAGGAATGAGCGTAACATTTACTTTTTTCTGGGCAGGAGCAAGTGTACGGTAAAGCTGGTTCTTCTGCCAGGATGCTGCAGTTCCCTTTTCAACAAGCAGCGCCTCCCCCTGGAGCGCAACAAACTCGTGACCGTCGATCGTCTTTTTTACTTCAGTCCATTGGATATCAGCAGGAATCACGATATCATTCACGCTTACCCTACCATACTTATCTTTGCAGGAAGCAGGAACAGAAGAAGCATCGATATCCACATTTTCCAAACAATAGACAATAGGTCCGCGCATCACGGCTATCTGGTTCTTATTCTCTTCAACCAAAGGGTTAGCCTCCACCAGACGAGGTTTCATATCAAATGTTCGTTCTACGAGGGTTCCCTTCTTCCAACCAGTCTGTCTGCCTTTTGAATCAGTAGCAGAAATCGCCTCATATCTACCCTCTCCCGGCACGCGGAGCATCAAGGTTCTGATATTCTTAGCCTTGTTGATGCGAATGGAGACCTTGCCATCATAAGGATAACCTGAAGTCATCTCCATATCAACATCCTTTGTTTTCAGATGATTATCACCATACATGTTCACCCACAAAGTATCCCCTTTCACGGCATAAGCATACTCCTGCGCTTCGCAAAGTGCACGAAGGGTGTTAGGTGGACAGCAGAAGCAACTGATATACTTCTGGCGGGTTTTCGGCCAGCGCATCACATAAGGGAAATCGCCCGTACGGCGCAGGGCCTGAGTATAGAAATATCGGGTACCATCGAGCGAAATGCCCGGCAAGACTCCATTCAGGAGTTCGTTTTCTACCATATCCATATAGCGGGCATCAGCTGTGGTTTCGAGCATACGCCAGGATAAGAAGATATTACCAATCTGCGCACAGGTTTCATTATGCGAAGTCTCGTTTGGCAACTGATATGCTCTGCCGTATGCCTGGTGAATCTGCTGAATGCTAGGCTGATCGTAAGTGGTTCCATCAGGTGACACACCATCATAGAGGGCACCGCATCCACCTGTGATATAAATCTTGCGATAGGTGATATCATCCCAGATACTGGACAGATTCTTCATGAGTTGCTTCTCGCCTGTTTCGGCATAGAGATCAGCTACACCCGCATAGAGATAGTTGGCTCTCACCGCATGCCCCATCGCCTCATATTGCTCACGGAAAGGATGGCGATCCTGATTGTGATCTTCACCATTCTTCACTTCATCACGAATAGCTATCAATCCCTCTGCCAGTTCCAGATAACGCTTGTCACCGGTAGCACGGTACATCTCTGAAGCTGCCATATAATGAGAAGGACAGATTGCATTGCGCGCCAACTCATCGCGCTGGTTCTTCAGAAAATCATAGAGAAAATCGGCTGCCTTGAGTGCACAGTTGAAGAGTGTCTTCTTGCCTGTGGCACGCCAATGTACGATACCGGCAGTCATCAGATGTCCCAGATTATAGGTTTCGAAGTTGAGACGGCTGGCAAAGGCTCCTTTCTCATCTTTTCCTCCTACTGTGATACCGATTTCGGCTTCATCTTTCCGGTCTTTGAGAGCATGCGTATCGATGCCCTTATGGCGCTCATCTATCACCACAGGGGTATGGATATAACCATCGGCACGCTGTGCCTTAGCTACTTCGGCAATAAAGCGATCCATCAGGGCATCTAGTTTCTGATCATGGGTTACTGCATAAACCGAAGCACATGCCTCAAGCCATTTATACATATCGCCATCATGAAAAGGAGGTCCCCAATGTTCGCCTTCAGCATCGCCCGCCGCAATCTCGAAATTACGGAAGCCGTGCGATACCTCGGGTGTATCCCAGGTTTTCCACATATCCCAAAGCGAGGTTTCTGAAAAGACCTTGAATCGGCCACCCCAAAAACCGCCTGTCCAACGGGTACTTCCCAAAGGCATATTTACCATTCGGGCTTCCTTGCTGTGGCTCATATCTACCAGTCCATTGTGCTGTGCCATGACTGGGGAGGTAAAGGCAGAAAAAGCAAGAAGACCTGCCATCATCCACTTTCTGCTGTAGTTTGCTGTCATCATTATTGTTATTCGTTTAGTTTTTAATTTAGTTTTAAGACGAAAAAAGGGATGATTTTGTAATCACCCCTTTTTATTTATTATGTATTGTTTCTGCGGATTCATTACCGGCGATGAACAGCATTCTAATTGATGATAATACCGCCATTTGGCTGAATCACAACCTTTGCCTTACCATTCTTGCCTACTTTCAAGGTCTTCTTTACCGAAGTGTAGAACTTCTCACCCTGTTTCTTTGGCTGGTCGGTAAGATATTCCACAGTCTTGCCAGCGAACATAGGCAGATTGAGGGTCAGGGTGAGCGGCTTGTCTGTAGCATTCAAACCACCGACAATCCATTTTCCGTTATTGATTGCTGCACCTGAGCCGTTCTCTTGAGACGCCTTACGGGCTACAACCGCATACTTCGTAGGATATCCTGCGATAAACTTCACATCGTCCCATGCTGTAGGCAAGCCCTTCAACCAGTCCAATTCCCATTGAGGAACATCCTGAAGATTGTTAGGATAGAGACAAACACAGTTTACGCTGCTCTGATTGGTGATAGCGGTTGCCATCTCGAAGACATCACTTGTATAGCGCTGATGGCGGCTCTTGTTATCTCTTGAAAGATATTTGTTCATCATCACGCCACCCCAGTCGAAGCTGGCTACAGCATTTCTTGAGAACGGATGCATCGTCATCTCGAAAGCCTCCTTTTTGGCATGATAATCGGTGAAATATACATTCTCAGAAGCCAATGCTGCCTCGCTGGAAACATAGTTAGGATACATGCGCTCCCAACCTCTAGGCATGGTACAACCGTGGAAGATCACCTCCAGACCATAATCGTTGGCATCGCTCAGAATATCTTCGTAGAGTTTCATCGTCTCCTGCTTGTCACCACCGAAGAAATCAACTTTGATTCCCACAATACCTATCTTCTTCATCCAAGCCATCTCCTTCTTGCGGGCGATGGAATTGTTCATAATCTGACGTGGAGTCTGTGGAGCATCATTCTCGAAACCATTCGAATTATACCAGAGCATCAGACTAACCTGCTTACTCTTGGCATACTGAGCCAATTTCTCAATCTTGTCACGACCGATGCGCTGGTCCCACCAGTTGTCTACGAGGATAGCCTCATAGCCCTGAGCCGCAGCAACATCTATCATCTTCACCTGGTCATCATAGTTGATACTCTCATCCTGCCAGATCAGCCAGCTCCAGGTATAGCGTGAAGGCTTATACTGCTGAGTTGGCTCATACAGAGGTTCTACCACATCGTAAGGGATGGTAGTTTCTACTATAGGAGCCAATGTGGTGCCAACGGTGATGGTACGCCATGGTGTTTCGCCCGGCAAAGGTATACCGGCATATTCTGAACCGATTCCGTTGTTTTCACCTTTCTGAGGGAAAGCTACCGTATATCCCTTCGCTGCATCATAATCAGAAAGTCTGCTGGCTGGATATGCACTCGATACTCCTGTTTCGCTGACCAATGCCCAACCGTCATTACCCACCTTGAAGAGACAAGGGAAGGTATAGCCCACACCAAACTGCGACTTCTTTGTCATCGGAGCATTCGGAGTATATTCTTCTTCGTAAGATGGTTTGGTTCGTTCCCAACCAGTCATCGGACCGATTTGAGGGCAGAGGAAAGTGGTGGTCTGCTCAGGGAAATTGAAACCGCTCACCTCATTATATATAATCACCGACTTAGGGTTATTCTTCTTCGGACGGATCATCTCATATTTGTAGGCAACATCGTTGTTGCTTACATGGAGATGCAAGGTCATGGAATCCTTCTTGGCATTGAGGAATCCGATGGTAGCCTCATAAACATCCTTTTCGATGTGGCTTTTCTTGATACGGGTCATGTCGTAAGAAAGATGCTTCTCTGTTCCTTTCATCGCACCCATGGTAAGATGCTGGGAGAAGTCGCCATAGTTGGCTACCAGTCCCAAGGCAGAAGGTTTAAGCATCTGCTTGCCATTCAGCTCTACCGAATAGAAAGCCTTTCCGTCTACACATTCCACCTTGACCGCCAATCTGCCGTCAGGTGAACTTACTTTATAATTGTTGGCTTTCGCACAAACCGTGCCGAGCAACAAAATACTAGCAATACAAACTTTTTGCTTCATTTTCATTTTATTGTTAGGTTGATTTATAATCTTCTCTATGATGCTACAGCAGTATAGCCGGCATACTACTCCAGTTACTGCTGCATACAACAAAACCGCATGCAAAGATAAGTTATTTTGCAGAGAAAAGATATACTTTTTGTTCAAAAAGCATCCATTTTCGTAAAATCTAACGAAAAAGAGACAAAAACGAGGAAAAATAAATGGTAAGAAAAGCCTTTAGATGAGAAGAAAACAAAAAGCCCCGACATCGCGTCGAGGCCTTTGAAGTTTTTGAATGTTTCAGCAGTTTGTGTTTTTTATGTAGTTATGATTTTATCGTTTTTGAAAATCAATTCTTTTTCTGGGTGCAAAATTAAGACAAATATTGATATAAATCAAATAAATCTCGATTTTTTATGCAAAAAACCACGTAAACGTTTACAATTTTTGCGCATCAAAAAGACCATTTGTGAGCTGTTGTGGCTAAAATACAGCTATGCATTTTGTGTCTTTTGAATATTTTCTGCCACATTAATAAAAAAGTTAAAATATTGATGCTATATTTTGTTTTCTCTGTATTTTACACTATCTTTGCACTATCTTTTCACATTATTATATAGATAAAGAAAATAGATGAAAGAATTTGTAATATCAGAAGTCAAGGCGGAAACCGCTGTACTCGTGGGTCTGATTACCAAGACACAGGACGAAGCCAAGACAAAAGAATATCTCGACGAGCTGGAATTTCTTGCCGATACTGCGGGGGCTGTCACCGTAAAGCGATTCACGCAGAAGGTGGTTTCTCCTAACCAGACCACCTATGTGGGTAAGGGTAAACTCGAAGAAATCAAAGAATATATCAAAAACGAAGAAGAGGAAGATAGAGAAGTAGGTATGGTCATCTTTGATGATGAACTTTCTGCCAAACAGATCCGTAACATCGAACAGGAACTGCAGGTGAAGATTCTGGACCGCACCTCACTCATCCTCGATATCTTCGCCATGCGTGCGCAAACCGCTGCGGCTAAAACCCAGGTAGAGTTGGCGCAATACCGCTATATGCTCCCTCGTCTGCAAAGACTCTGGACTCACCTGGAACGACAGGGTGGTGGTTCAGGATCGGGTGGCGGTAAGGGATCTGTTGGTCTGCGTGGACCGGGTGAGACCCAGCTCGAGATGGACCGCCGTATCATCCTCGGCAGAATGAGTCTCCTCAAAGAGCGACTGGCAGAAATCGACAAGCAGAAGACTACACAGCGAAAAAACAGAGGCAGAATGGTGCGCGTGGCACTGGTGGGCTATACCAACGTAGGTAAATCCACCATCATGAATCTACTCAGCAAGAGCGAGGTGTTTGCAGAAAACAAACTCTTTGCCACTCTCGACACCACCGTACGCAAGGTGGTGGTAGACAACCTGCCGTTCCTCCTTGCCGATACCGTAGGATTCATCCGCAAATTGCCAACCGACCTGGTCGATTCATTCAAGAGTACCCTTGACGAGACACGCGAGGCCGACCTCCTTCTACACGTAGTAGACATCTCACATCCCGACTTCGAAGAGCAGATCCAGGTAGTAGAGAATACGCTCAAGGAACTGGATTGCGCCGATAAGCCATCGATGATTATCTTCAACAAGATAGACAACTACTCATGGGTAGAAAAAGAGGAAGACGACCTCACACCGATGGAGAAAGAGAACATTCCGTTGGAAGACCTGAAGAAGACCTGGATGGCAAAACTCAATGAGGACTGCCTCTTCATCTCAGCAAAGAACAAGGAGAACATCGACGAATTCCGCGAGATACTCTACAAGAAAGTAAGAGAGTTGCACGTACAGAAGTATCCATACAACGACTTCCTGTACCAGGATTATGAGTAAGAACATAAATATCAATAACAAGTAAGTTATGAATGATTACAGACCTTTAACCACCGAGGAAATCGAGGTGCTTAAACATAACGACTGCTGGGCCGAAGACTGGACCTCAGTCAATGTATCAGAAGATTTCAAGCCCAACTTCATGCACCGCGTGATGCTCTATGGCGAAATAAACATCGGATCCTTCAACAAGAACGTGGAGGTGAGCCAGGGCTTCGTAAAGCATTCGGGCATCAACAATGCCACCTTGCGCAATGTAACCATAGGCGATGACTGTCTGATAGAAAACGTAGGCAATTTCATCAACAACTATACCATTGGCGATGATTGCTACATCTCAAACATCTCGACCCTGGAAACCACCGAGGGAGCTACTTACGGCGAAGGAAATCTTGTGAGCGTACTCAACGAGGTGGGCGAAGGCAACGTAATCCTCTTCAGCGATCTGAACAGCCAGCTGGCAGCCTTCATGGTGAAGCATTTCCCTGACAAGGAAATGAAGGAGAAAATACGCCAGCTCATCAAGACCGACATCGACAACAAGATGCCGGATCGGGGCCAGATTGGCAACAATGTGAAGATCATCAATACCAAGGAGATTACCAACTGCGTAATCAATGATTACTGCGAAGTGAACGGTGCTTCCCGTCTGAGCGACTGTACGCTATTGGGCTCTGTGCATGGCAACGTATATATCGGCACAGGCGTTATTACAGAAAACAGCATCATCGCTGAAGGCGCCAGCGTCATCAACAGCGTAAAGATACAGGATTGCTTCGTAGGCGAAGCCTGCCAGCTGTCTAACGGCTTTACCGCATCAGCCTCCGTATTCTTCGCCAACTCCTATATGAGCAATGGCGAGGCTTGTGCAGCCTTCTGCGGTCCTTTCACCGCTTCTCATCATAAGAGCAGTCTGCTTATCGGAGGCATGTTCTCTTTCTATAACGCCGGTTCTGCCACCAACTTCAGCAACCATGCCTACAAGATGGGACCCATGCACTGGGGCATTCTGGAGCGCGGTTCCAAGACAGCCAGCGGTGCTTATCTCCTGATGCCAGCCACTCTGGGTTCCTTCTCAGTATGCTTCGGCAAGCTGATGCATCACCCTAACACCCGCAACCTGCCTTTCGCCTACCTCATTGCCGATGGCGACAAGATGTTCCTCATCCCGGGCAGAAACATCACTACCGTAGGTCTGTACCGCGACATCAAGAAATGGCCTAAGCGTGATCTCCGTGCTATGGAGAACCGCAAGAGCATCGTCAACTTCGACTGGCTTTCACCTTATTCTGTTGGCGAGATTCTGAAGGGTAAGAAGATTCTTGAAAACCTGCGCGAGGTAACGGGCGATAATGTTTCGCAGTATCTTTATCACGAATATATCATACCGGCTTCATCGCTCCACAAGGGCATCAAATATTATGATATCGCCCTCCGCATCTACATGGGTGCCGTATTGAAGCGTGTACTGAAGCGCGACCCAGCCATCACTCCTCCAGCCAGCCATGTCGGCGTGGGCGATTGGGATGATCTTTCGGGACTCCTACTCCCGGTTTCTGAAGAAGAAGGCATCGTTAGGGATGTGAAGGAAGGAACTATCGAGAATATAGAACAGTTGCTCGACCGGTTTGAAGAAATCAATGCCAACTATCGCGACTACCAGTGGGCATGGACCTACCAGATGATCTGCGATTACTACGGCATCAGTGACATCACACTCGAAGATGCCAACCGCATACACGAAGATTATATCAAGGCACGCCGCTCATGGATAGCAGAAATCCGAAAGGATGCTGAGAAAGAATTTGCCATGGGCGATGTGGAGGAAGAGGTTTTCCGCAACTTCGTCGACAGCCTCGACCAGGAAATAGAATACGAGAATTAATTAGACTTGAATATTTCAACAGTTTAAAATAACAAAAAACATTATGGCAAAAACTCCAGATTTTAAGTATGCTCCAATGTTCCAGATTGGAGAGGACAAGACAGAGTATCGCCTTATCTCTAAGGAAGGCGTAAGTACAGCAGAGTTCGAGGGTAAGACTATCCTCAAGGTTTCTAAGGAAGCTCTTACTTTGCTGGCACAGCAGGGTTTCCACGACGTAGAGTTCAAGCTCCGTCGTGAGCACAACCTCCAGGTAGCTAAGATTCTCAGCGACCCAGAGGCTTTAGAGAACGACAAGTACGTAGCTCTCCAGTTCCTTCGCAATGCAGAGACTGCCGTGAAGGGCATCCTCCCATTCTGCCAGGATACAGGTACTGCTATCATCCACGGTGAGAAAGGCCAGCGCGTATGGACCGACTTCGAGGATGAAGAGGCTTTGAGCCTGGGTGTTTACAACACCTTTACACAGGACAACCTCCGTTATTCTCAGAACGCTCCTCTCAGCATGTATGATGAGGTGAACACCCGTTGCAACCTTCCTGCTCAGATTGATATCGAGGCTACAGAGGGCGACGAGTACCGCTTCGTGATGGTAGCTAAGGGTGGTGGCTCTGCCAACAAGACCTACTTCTACCCAATGACCAAGGCTACTATCCAGAACGAGGGCACATTGCTCCCATTCCTCGTAGAGAAGATGAAGAGTCTGGGTACAGCAGCATGTCCTCCTTACCACATCGCCTTCGTTATCGGTGGTACTTCAGCTGAGAAGAACCTCCTCACCGTGAAGTTGGCTTCTATCAAGTACTACGATGAGTTGCCTACAACAGGTGATGAGACGGGTCGTGCTTTCCGTGACATCGACTTGGAGAACAAGCTCCTCGAAGAGGCTCACAAGATTGGCTTGGGTGCACAGTTTGGCGGTAAGTATCTCGCTCACGATATCCGTGTGATCCGTTTGCCACGTCATGGTGCAAGCTGCCCTATCGGTATGGGTGTAAGCTGCTCTGCCGACCGTAACATCAAGGCTAAGATCAACAAGGATGGTATCTGGTTGGAGAAGATGGATGAGAACCCAACAGAGTTGATTCCTGAGGAGCTCCGCAACCCTGGTGAGGGTACCAAGGGTATCGAGATTGACCTCGACAAGGGTATCGACGCAGTTCGTGCTGAATTGAGCAAGTATCCTGTAAGCACCCGTGTTAACTTGAAGGGTACCATCATCGTGGCTCGTGACATCGCTCACGCTAAGCTCAAGGCTCGTCTGGATGCAGGCGAGGAGATGCCAGAGTACTTCAAGAACCACCCTATCCTCTATGCTGGTCCAGCCAAGACTCCAGAGGGTTATCCATGTGGCTCTATGGGACCTACCACAGCCAACCGTATGGACCCATACGTAGATGAGTTCCAGGATCATGGCGCTAGCCTTGTAATGATTGCCAAGGGTAACCGTGGCGATGTTGTTACAGAGGCCTGCAAGAAGCATGGTGGTTTCTACCTCGGTACTATCGGTGGTGTAGCTGCCGTTCTCTCTAAGAGTTCTATCAAGAGCATCGAGTGCGTAGAGTACCCAGAGCTCGGTATGGAGGCTATCTGGAAGATTACCGTAGAGGACTTCCCTGCATTCATCCTCGTAGATGATAAGGGCAACGACTTCTTCAAGCAGTTGAAGCCTTGGACTCCTTGCAAGGAATGCCAGAAGTAAATGATACAGAAATCATGAATCGGGTAGGAGGTAAATGTTACTCATAAGAGGCATTTACCTCCTACTTTCGCA
>OGPF01000054.1_pt1 | contig 76461 bp, 78 predicted proteins | sample 1552871 | NCBI WGS metagenome assembly OGPF01 (sample SAMEA2580276, study PRJEB22360) | human gut metagenome | biome: human gut; feature: human-associated habitat; material: faeces | place: Denmark | collected 2008/2010
AATGGACTATTTTTATTCTGTTTTCAAGGTGTGCAATTTCATTTTACAATGAACCACTCTTATTAAAATTTTCATAATTTCAATAAGAGTAATTTGTCTATTTTCATCATTGCTTATTTATAAAAATAAAAAACTCCAACCCTACCTAAATAGAGTTGGAGTTTAATTTTATCCTACTAGCAAGCTTATTCGCCAGCTTTTTTACCACGCAGGAAGAGCCACATCGGACCTGCAAGCAGTGTAGAAGTATAAGCACCACTGGAGAAACCTACCAGCATTGCAAACGCGAAATTATGGATGGTATCACCGCCCCACAGGAAGATGGAAACAACGGCAAACAAAGAAGTACCTACAGTATAAACACTACGGCCCATGGTTTGCCAGATACTGTTATCAATCATTTCGCTCATGCTTTCGCTACGACGATGGATTTTAAGATTTTCACGGATACGGTCAAAAATTACAATAGTACCGTTAACAGAATAACCGACAACTGTCAGCAGAGCTGCAACGAAAGAAGAATCCATTTCCATATGGAACAAAGAAAAATAGCTCAAGGTTACCATAACGTCGATAATCAAAGCAATAATCGCCGCAATAGCGAAACGGAATTCAAAACGCATAGTAATATAGGCAATCATCAGGAACCATGACAGCACGATAGCCATAACAGCTTGTTGAATCAACTCGCCGCCAACGGTTGCACCTACGTTTTCTACACGTTGAATGGAGAAATCGCCCAGTTTACCTTTCATATCATCCATTACTGCACGACGTTGCTCATCATCAATAACACCTGTACGAATCAGTACGCCTTTAGATGACTGACCACCATCACTGCCTTCCAATTGGATAATACTGTTGCCAAGCTTATGTTCTTTCATAACGTCACGCACTTCAGCAACGGTTACAGGCTTATTAAAGGAAAGGTCCATAATACTACCGCCGGTAAAATCAATACCAAGATTGAAGCCACGGAAAATCATAGAGCCGATACCGATAATCAGGAAAATAATGGTAATAGAGAAGAAAATCTTATAATGATTTACAATAGAGAACTTACGCATTATTTAGCCACCTCCTTGGTATCAGTAGTTTTCGGTGTACGTGCACCAAACCAGAAGGGACTCTTAATTAAGTTACTGTAAATCAAAAAACGCATTAAGAATTTAGTTACAGTTACAGCTGTAAACATACTCAATAAAGTACCAAGTGCCAATGTAACAGCAAAACCTTTAATCGGGCCGGTACCTAAATAGAACAGTACAGCTGCAGCCATTAAGGTAGTGATGTTAGAGTCAAAAATAGTTACGATTGCACGACCGAAACCGGAATCCATTGCACTGCGCAGAGTTTTACCACGTTTAATTTCTTCCTTAAAGCGTTCAAAAATCAATACGTTCGCGTCAACTGCCATACCGATGGACAGGATGATACCTGCGATACCTGGCAAGGTTAAGGTTGCACCTAAATAACGCATAGCTAACAAAAGCAGCATTACATACAACAATAATGCAATATCGGCAACAACACCGGAGAAACGGTAGAAAATCAACATAAATACGAAGACACCGATAATACCAATGCTGAATGCTTTAACACTCTTATCTTTAGAGTCTTGACCCAAAGTAGGACCAACAGTACGGTTTTCCATTACTTCAATTTTTACCGGTAAGCTACCGCTACGCAGTAAAATTGCTAGATGTTCAGCTTCTTCTACATTACGGGAGCCAGAGATTTGTGCACGACCGCCGGTAATAGCTTCTTGAACAACAGGTGCAGTTAAAACTTCACCGTCAAGTACGATGGCAATTTGTTTGCCAATATTACGTGCAGTTAAATCAGCAAATTTTTGGCCGCCTTCTTCACTGAATTCCAAACCTACAACAGCTTGGTTACCTTGAGAAACCTGAGCCTTAGCATCTTTTAAGTCTTTACCTGTCAGGACAACATTGCCTTTGACATCTTTGAACTGCAGCATTGCAGTACGACCTAACATGCTGATTGCTTTTTCAGGATCCTTTACACCGGGCAGCTCAACGATAATACGGTCCTTGCCTTGACGCTGAATAACAGGTTCAGTCAAGCCTAATTCGTTGACACGACGCTCAATAATCTTAACACTACGGTTTACCGCGTCATCATCAACCTTTAATTCAGGAGTATCCACTGCTTGTAAAACAACGTGAGTACCGCCTTGTAAGTCCAGGCCTTGTTTAATTGAGTTAGCCAGGGGGGAGATGTATACGCAGAAACCACCGATAATTGCTAAAGCAATTACCAGAAATTTCCCGAATTCATTCCAACGCAAAATAAATTCCTCCTTAAAATCAGGTAAAATATATCAATTAAAAGCGATTAATTTGCATTATACCGCTTTCGCATGCTAAATAGTCCATATAAATATCATGTTGTTCACACGGAATTTTTTCCTGTAGAAGTTCGCTATAGGCTACACCCATAAACATCGCATTTACCGCTTGCGGCAGAAAACGGTCATAAAATCCCGCCCCCATACCTAAACGGCTTCCATCTCTGCCAAATGCCACTCCCGGTACTAATATTAAATCTATTCCCCGGGGAATAACTATTTGAACAGGCTCTTGAACACTACGTATACCATAACGATCATACGTAAAATTGTCCATATCATGTAAAATAGCGGCTTTCATTTCATGTTCCGAAATAATCCATGGTACTACCACCTGCTTTTTATCTGCTAGAGCCTGTGTTAATACCAAATCTACGGACAATTCCCGCTTAAAAGCCAAATAGCCCATGATGCATTTGGCTTTGCGATATGCATCACAGGCTAATATATGACGTGCAGCCTGCAAAGCACTGACAGATGCTTGCTTTTCGGAAAAGTGCGAACGTTGCAGTTGTAAGCATCTACGTAATGCTTTTTTATTTTCTATTCCGGAATCAAGCATTTTTAGTCGGGTTTTGATAACCGCTGACAGCATTGCGGGCCATTTCAATTTCTACGTTTTCAGCAACTTTTACCTTAACGCGTTTTTCGGAAATAGCTGTAATAGTACCATAAATACCACCAATAGTGATGATATTGTCACCCTCTTTTAAACCATTAAGTAGATCGGCTCTTCTTTGTTGCTCTTGTTTTTGGGGTCTCCAGAGCATAAAATAAAAAATACCGCCCATTAAGAAAAATGGCCAAATAGAGTTCAATAATGCCATAGTGTCTCCACCTTGCATGCTTACACCTCCCAATTACAATGTAAATACATATAGTATATTCTACATTATATAATAAAATCCTTTTATCCGCGATAGTTTTCTAAAAATCTTTCTCTAAATTCAGGGAAAGTATCGTTAGCAATAGCTTCACGGATTTCTTTTGCAAAATGCAGTAAGAAATGTAAATTATGGATAGATAACAAACGTAAACCGAAAATTTCCTCGGCTTTAAACAGATGACGAATATACGCACGACTGAAGTTACGGCAGGCGTAGCATTGGCAGCCTTCTTCAATCGGACGGAAATCCTCTGCATAAACAGCATTGCGGACAACAAGACGACCTGTATGGGTCATCGCAGTACCGTTACGTGCTACACGTGTCGGGAACACGCAGTCAAACATATCAACACCTAAGTTAACAGCTTCGACAATGCAGTCTGCAGTGCCGACTCCCATCAAATAACGTGCTTTATCCTTAGGCATTAAATGTGTAGTTTCATTCAAAATATCATACATCATCGGTTTCGGTTCGCCAACGGATAAGCCACCGATACCAAAGCCGGCAAAATCCATACTCGTAATCTGTTCTACGCTCATTTTTCGCAATTCGGGGTACATACCACCTTGGATAATACCAAACATTGACTGATCCTCACGCGTATGTGCTTCCAAGCAACGCTGAGCCCAACGGGTAGTACGCTCAGTAGAACGCTTAGCATAAGCAAATTCAGCAGGATAAGGAATGCATTCATCAAAAGCCATGGCAATATCTGCACCTAAGGCTTCTTGTACATGAGTAGAAACCTCTGGAGAAAGGAATTGCTTGCTACCGTCAATATGAGAGCGGAACATAACGCCTTCTTCTGTAATTTTACGCATTGCCCCCAGGCTGAATACCTGGAAACCACCACTATCGGTCAGCATACCGCGTTTATAATTCATAAACTTGTGTAAACCGCCTGCTTTTTTTACCAATTCATGACCAGGACGCAGGAACAGATGATAAGTATTGGACAAGATAACCTGACTGCCCATATCATACAGCTCCTCAGGAGAAAGAGTTTTTACAGTAGCTTGTGTGCCAACAGGCATGAACATCGGTGTTTCAAAGGTGCCGTGCGGAGTATGTAAACGGCCGAGACGGGCTCCACTACGGCTGCATTCTTTAACTAATTCGTAGGTTACTGCGTGTTGCATATAGCCTCCTTAAAATAACACGAAAATTATTTGTTTTTATCAACAATAAACATAGCATCGCCAAAGGAGAAGAAACGATATTTTTCTTCTACAGCGATTTTATAAGTAGCTAGCATAATTTCTCTGCTGGACAGGGCAGATACAAGCATCAGCAAAGTACTTTGCGGCAGATGGAAATTAGTTACCAGCGCATCAACAAAACGATATTTATAACCTGGATAAATGAAGATATTGGTCCAGTTACCGCCTGCTTTTAAAGTTCCGTCAGCACCGGCAGCCTCCAAAGTACGTACAGCAGTAGTGCCTACAGCAATAATACGGCGTCCTTCTGCTTTAGCTTTATTTACAGCATCAGCTGCTTCCTGAGAAACAGTATAGAACTCTTTATGCATTTTGTGATCTTCGATATTAGCCTCATTAACAGGACGGAATGTTCCTAGGCCTACGTGCAGAGTTACGAAAACTTCCTCGCAGCCTTTATCTTTGATTTTCTGCAATAATTCTTTAGTAAAATGCAAACCTGCAGTCGGTGCAGCAGCACTGCCACGTTCTCTGCTGTAAACGGTCTGATAACGTTCTTTATCTTCCAAAGGTGCAGTAATATACGGCGGTAATGGAGTTTCTCCTAAACGATCCAGAATTTCTTCAAAAATACCATCATATTTAAAACGAACTACACGGCCACCAAAATCAGTGTGTTCAATAACTTCACAGCTTAATTCATCACTGAAGTTAATTTTGGCACCTACCTGCAGCTTTTTACCAGGACGTACCAATACTTCCCAATCAGTAGCATTGCGACGTGTCAGCAAGAATACCTCTACATGTGCACCTGTATCCTTAGTACCATGCAGACGTGCAGGAATAACACGGGTATCATTAAATACCAATACATCTCCAGGGCGCAAATAATCTACCAGATCATAGAAATGTTTATGTTCGATATCACCAGTATTTTTATCAACAACCAAAAGACGGGAATGGTCACGAGGTTCCATCGGATGCTGTGCGATCAGCTCTTTCGGTAAATCATAGTCAAAATCTGTTACTAACATTATTATCTTCCTTCTTTTCAATATACCAGGCTAGAACCTGGATAGTAATGCATTAATATTTTATGATAATCGGCACCGGGATGAATATTAACAAAGCCTCTTGCACCCCAGGCACTTAAACCAAGTCCTGTTCCCTTGCCTTTACCATGAAAAATAATTTTTTCCTCTTTAACACCACTCAGCAGATGATAACTGCTGCTCAACTGCTGCCAAATAGGCTTATTGCTTTCTTTAAGCTTAATATCGATATCCTTACTGCCAATCTGAAAACCATAAGGATCCTCAATAGGTACATTCAGCTTATCCGGTGGCGGTGTTCCTGTTGCTAAATCGAAAAACGTACTTGGCAAACTCAGCATATCTACTAAATCCTGCCCGCTGATCTGAGCAGAACCCTTATCACCTGAAATCAGCAAATATTTTACTCTGCCGACTACCGTTCGGTCATCAGCAGGATTCTTTAATGGTGATAATCTGATGCTGGTTAATTTTCCCACATTATAACCACGCTGTGCTAGAAAATCTTCTAATAAAGACGGAGTTACTCGTTGTTCCCAAGTATATTCAGGACTATCATTATCATAATCCTCCACAGAACGCAGATAGTAAATATCTTTATTCCAAATATCTGAAGCAGACTCTGTACGACCGCCACTACTTGATGTAGTCACCGCTTGAATCGGCAGTCCGTTATAATCAGCCAAATATTGTCCTACAGTAGCCTGAATCAGCTTAGTGATAGCATCCTTTTCAATACGTTTACCGCTACCTTCATAATATAGTTCCTTATCCGTAGCCAATAAATCATAGGGTTGGTAACGATTTTGATAATGCATATATAAAGCATAAGACCGGGCAGCTACAGCCTGTGCTTTAATTGCTTCATCTGGCCATACAACCATTGTTTTAGCAGGAAGTACACTAGCTAAATAATTTTCCAAAGGCAGAGTATTCACTACTAACAACTCTCCACTTTTTAAATACACATCTAAGCGTCCATTATAAGTGCGTTTATTCACCAGAGGCAGCTTTTTACCTTCAACTGCTTTTATCTGCAATTCGGCACCAAAAGTATTATCGTCATTAAGGCTTAACCTGCCGTTTTTACCATGAATAAAGTATTTCCCCTTAGGCAGTCGTCTAACCTTTACGCCATCGCTGACTTCAAATTCATCATCACAGCTTATCTCCGCTGTTGCCTGATCTTTAACAAGCGCAACACGTATTTCTTGTGCTGAAACATTACCGCCGATAAAAAATACCAACAGCATGGTCAGCAACATAAGCTTTTGCAGTATAAACATAGCAAGCTCCTTCTGTTACTTAGAATCAGTCAGATGATTTACCATTTTAATGTTTTTACTTACCACAATAAATTTATCTTGAGGCACTTCACCTTTTATTTTCTTGTGAATTTCATAACGATCACGCTCACTGAAAACGCAGCCGCAATACTGTTGTCGGTATAACCCCATCTCCAAACTGATATCCACGCCACGCTGATAGCCGACACGGAAATTTTCATAATAAAAAGGTATACCGAATTCTTTAGCCGCAGCTTCTGCTTCCTTTACTATTAAAGCATGTTTTTGGTAGGGACTTACTAAAAGCGTAGTACTAAAAGCATCGTAACCGTTTTCCACAGCAAAACGTGCCGCATAACGCAAACGCATCCTATAACAGAAAGCACAGCGTACAGTAGGCTCATTAAGCATACCGCGAATGCATTCCTCAATAGGATAACTTTTATCGATAATTAGATTATATTGTTTCCTTTCACAAAACTCACGCAGAGTGCTCAGACGATGCTTAAACTCTTTGTAAGGTTGAATATTAGGATTAAAGTACAGAATATCAAAAGCAGTACCATCGGCAGTCAGCTTTTCTGTCGGATAACAGGAGCAAGGACCACAACAGGCATGTAATAATAATTTCATCAAACAGCCCTCCCTAGCTTCTTTCCGGATACGGCATACCTAAATAACGATACGTTTCGCGTGTAGCCATACGTCCGCGGGGAGTACGGTTAAGCATACCCTTTTGCATCAAATATGGTTCAATAACATCTTCAATAGTAGATGCTTCTTCACTTACCGCTGCCGCAATTGTTTCAATACCTACCGGACCGCCTCCGAAAGTTCTGACAATGGTATTTAAAATACGTCTGTCATTGCGATCGAAGCCATAGCTGTCCACCTCTAATTTAGCCAAAGCTTCATCTGCTAACTGACGGTTAATAGTTTCTATGCCCAAAACCTGAGCAAAATCACGCACACGCTTCAACAGACGATTTGCAATACGCGGTGTACCACGACTGCGTTTAGCAATTTCCAAAGCACCCTCGCTGTCGATTTTCACACCTAAAATTTCAGCTGCACGAGTAATAATAAACTGTAACTCTTCAGGCTTATAAAACTCTAAACAGCATTGTACGCCGAAACGATCACGCAGAGGCGCAGCAATCGCACCTAAACGAGTAGTAGCACCAATCAAAGTAAACTTCGGTAAATCTAGACGAACACTGCGAGCCGCCGGACCTTTACCGATAATAATATCTAAAGCGAAATCCTCCATAGCGGAATAAAGAATTTCTTCAACTGTTTTAGACAGACGATGGATTTCATCTATAAAAAGTACATCATTATCGCCTAGATTAGTTAAAATTGCTGCTAAATCTCCCTGACGCTCAATCGCCGGGCCGCTAGTCACACGGATATTTACATTTAACTCATTAGCGATAATATTAGCTAAGGTTGTTTTACCAAGACCTGGCGGTCCGAATAATAAAACATGATCCAAAGCTTCATGTCGGGCAGCAGCAGCCTTGATGAAAATGGATAAATTATCCTTAACCTGCGATTGTCCGATATATTCATTTAAACGCCTTGGACGCAGACTATATTGCCAGCCATCACTTTCCTGCTCCGAACCGGCAATTACACGATCATCAAAATCCATTGCTGCCCTCCATTCTACAAAATTTCATTTTCAATATCGTTAACACTGTTTAGCAAAAAGCTTTAAGGCTTGACGCAAAAGTGCCTCGCCTGACAAATCTGCAGCATTGGGTATTTGCTGTAATACAGGCATGATTTCACTATTGCTATAGCCAAGAGAGTTCAATGCTTCAATAGCCTCTGCTACGGCATTACTGCCGCCGGCAGCTACAGCTTCTTCAAAGCTATCACCCTCGGAAGTAATGCTGCCGACCTTATCCTTTAATTCTAAAAGCATACGCTCTGCAGTCTTCTTACCAACACCTGGCAACTTGGTTAAAGCCTTTATATCCTTACTTTGAACTGCTAAATAAAAATCTTCTGGTTTCATTGTTGAAAGAATACCTAAGGCCATTTTAGGTCCGACACCACTGACAGTTAAAAGCAACTCAAAAAACTCATAATATTCCTGGCTCAAAAAGCCATAAAGTAAAATTGCATCTTCTCGCACCGCTGTATGAATACGCAGACTTACCTTGCTATCTAAAACAAGCTGTGCCAAATGCGAGGCAGGCATAAACACACGGTATCCGACGCCGCCTGCTGTATCAATAAGGCAGTAATCAGCACCAAGATAGGCCACATTGCCCTTTAAAGATCCTATCATAATTATCTGCCCTCCTGCCAGCGACGTGTAGAAGCTGTATTCAACCCGCAGATAGCAGCTGCCAAAGCATCTGCCGTATCATCCGGCTTAATTCTTTCACGTATATTTAAAAGGTGCATTACCATATAGATAACCTGCTCCTTGGTTGCACTACCTGTGCCTACTACGGATAACTTTATCTGCATCGGTGTAAACTCCAATACGGGAATGCCCTTATTAGCAGCAGCCAACAAGACCACTCCCCGGGCCTGACCTACAGGAATAGCAGTAGTAACGTTGCGATTGAAAAACAATTTTTCTACACTCATATAATCTGGATGAAAATGTTCTATTATCTCAGAAATATCATCATAGATTTTTTTCAAACGCAGCTCAGGTAGCATATCCTTGTCCGTCAGCACCGAGCCATAAAAAAGCGGTTTTAATCTGTTGCCCGTCATCTCTACAACACCATAACCGCAGATGCCCGTACCAGGGTCAATACCTAAAATCAGCATAAAAGTCCTTTCAAAAACAGAAAGCAGACATCACTGCCTGCTTTCCAAAAATCTTATTCCTCGTCGTCTTCCGGCAAGTCAGCGTTGGTGTAAACATCCTGCACATCATCGCAGTCGTCCAGCGCATCCAACATTTTTTGTACTTTTTCAGCATCTTCGCCGGAAAGTTCAGCCATAGTGTCCGGAACCATAGTGATTTCAGACATTTCAACTTCAATGTTGTTATCAGCCAATGCTTTTTCAACAGCATCGAATGCAGCAGGCTCAGTGATTACTTCAAAGCCGTCTTCACTGCTCTTAATATCTTCAGCGCCTGCATCCAGAGCAATCATCATCAGGTCATCTTCGTTAACTTCGGATTCTTTGCTGATAGCAAAAATACCTTTTTGTTGGAACATATAGCTTACGCAACCACTTGCACCAAGGTTGCCGCCATGTTTAGAGAACACGTGACGAACATCAGCCGCAGTACGGTTACGGTTATCAGTCAGGCAGCTAACCATCATTGCTACGCCTGCAGGACCATAACCTTCATAAGTGATTTCTTCAAAGCTTTGGCCTTCCAGAGCACCTGCACCTTTTTGGATAGCACGTTGAATGTTATCTTTAGGAATATTGTTAGCTTTAGCTTTGGATAAAGCCAATTTCAATTTCATATTACCGGTCGGATCAGAACCGCCCATACGAACTGCAATAGTAATTTCTCTGCTGATTTTTGTGGTAATTTTACCGCGCAATGCATCAGCTTTGCCTTTTTTATGTTTAATGTTTGCCCATTTAGAATGTCCTGACATACTTAAATTCCTCCAAACTTATCAATAAAATTATTTAAGCGTTCATCTTAATATTTTACCACGCTAATTACTTTTTTACAACAGCAACAAAGGTTAAAAGCCTAAAAAAGCCTTGGCAAATACTTAAAAATGAAATAAAGACCTATTGACATAGCTACAAGAATACTGCCGCTATCATAATCGACATAACCCAAACGGATACTATTTAAGCCGGTTATAAAAAACATATTAATCCACAGAAAACCATAAGCATACAAAAAAATCTGAATAAACAGAGGTGGCTTCCTATAGGGAGATTCTTCCTCTTGCGGTTTTTCGTTTTGAAAATTATCTTGCATAATTTACTACCTAATTCATAAAGATTGATTTTATGTTAATTTAAATATATAGTAGACGGCCAAATTACCGCTATTATTTCTTTTATTATACCTAATTTTCATTGAAAAGTCTATCTAAAGCGAACATCTTTTTAGGATTTTTTACATTCATCTAATTATTTCCGAAAACATATCATTAATATATATGTATTTACCATTGATATCTAGACCCCAATGTTTGACAAAGGACTCTTTTTGGTTCTTTGTCAAATATTGGGGTCTAGATATCATAAGTAAAAATGACATCAAAGCGAAACTATTGTAGAAACAAAATTCTATTTCGCAATCTAGCAAAGTTTTTAATACCAAAACTTACTCGTTTTAAAACTTTGATTTTATTGTTATATCCTTCGATAAAACCATTAGATAAATTAGTGTTGACTATATTAGTAATTTCTGTACTCCAATTGGTAAAAGTACTTATACAATGTTTAAATTCAGGAATGTCAAATTTAGCAGCTAATAAAAGCCACATACTCAAGGCTTTTTTAGCTGCATTTTTATCCTGTTGATAAAAAATTTTCTGGAATTCTTTATTTAAAAGATATGCCTTCTCTAGTTCTGAGGAAGAGTTGAGAATTCTGTTTAACTCTATTTTATCCGTAGTTGTAAGTTTAGACTCGTTTTTAGATAACAGGCTGCGACTTCTTTTTAACCATCTTCTTTTTTCGTGATGGAACTGTTTTTGTACACGTTTTCTAACGTTTTCCATACTGTTTTTCACTAATCGTATAACGTGAAACTTATCCGCTATGATTTCTGCGTTATAGAAGGAATTTTTAACAACAGACCTAAACAGAGGGCTTAAATCCATGACAACAGTTCGAACAGATAATCTTTCGGCTTGAGAAAATTTATGAAAATAGCGATAAAGATTTTCAGCTTTTCTAGAAGGAAGAATATCTATAGTTTTATGATTTACTGGATCAGCGATGTTGCATTGAAATTTTTCACCACCGGCATTGCCCCTAAATTCATCTATGCTTATGCAAGAGGGCAGTTTGGGTATGGGGAAAGATATATTGTTAAACCAACGAATAACACTACTGACAGATATATGCATTCTTTTAGCAATAGAAGTGAAACTTTGCAATGTAGATACTTCTTTTATTGCAGTCATATAAAATCTGCAAGGAAAGTGACTGTACCTTTTAATATAGTCATTGTTCTCAGTAAAAGTAGCATTGCAAATTTTGCAAATATAACGTCTTTTTCTGAAAAATACTATTAAAGGTTTGTCGATAATGGGTAAATCTCTAATTTTTTGAATGCGATAATCTTCCCTAAATTGCAATAAGAAGTTGAAGATATGCAAGATTTTTTAATTGTTTATGATAGTAAAACTGGTAATACAGAAAAAGTTGCCAGAGCTTTAGCTGAAGCAGCAGGTGAACGTGCTTGTTTAAATAAAGCTGATAATGAAGTTGCGTGGGATGCTTTTGATGTAATTTTTGTTGGTTATTGGGTTGATAAAGGCGAGCCGAATGAAAAAATTAAGCATTTACTGCAAAATATACATGCAAAAAAAATAGTTTTCTTTGAAACCTTAGGTGCAGCACCTGATAGTGAACATGCTCAGACTTGTTTTGCCAATGCTGGTAAATATTTAAGTTCGGACAATACAATTTTGGGTACTTTAGCTATTCGCGGTGCAATAGACCCAGCCTTAATTGCTATGATGCGAAAAATGCCTGCAGGTAGTCCTCATGACCTAGCAAAGAAAGCGAGGCAAGATGGGCTGCAGCTGCTTCCCATCCCGATAATGAAGATTTGGCTAAAACTAGAGCTTATATGAAGCGTTTTATTAATATGTATGATAAGTTTTATAAGCATATATAAAAAATGGAGCCGTTATAATAAGCGACTCTATTATTTTTAGATAAAGTAACGAAAAGTAAAAAAATATATAATAATCTGTTATTTTTCTTCTAAATGAATATGTGGTATAATTTTATTTAGAAACATATGAATATCTATTCCTGTAATAAGAAATTTTAATATTGGAGAAAGAAGATGTATATATGAGTATTACTTTGGTATTAAGAGGATTTGTTGTTTTAGGTGTTATTTTGATGCATACAACGTGGTATTTCAGTCATACTCGTGCTGAATCGTGGGTAACGTTGTCGGAAATGGTGTTGGATATTATTTCTTTATTTGCAGTACCCTTGGTCATGTTTGTGTCCGGCTATATGTTTATCAGTCATAATGGGCATGCAGATCATTACAAATGGCCGTTTTTTAAGAAGATGTTTTTGTCAGTATTTGCACCATATGTATTGTTTTCACTATTGTATGTCGGCGGTGCTTATCTTTTTGCCAATCATGGATATAGTCTGCATAAGGTAATTTATTTATTAGCTACTGGTAGTAGTGCTGTACACATGGGTTTTTTTAGGGCATTATTTGGCTTTTATGTTATTTATCCGTTGCTTCTACGTTATTTCAATAATTGTCGTATGAAAAATAGATTACCGAGTTTTTTTATTCAAATGATTTTTTTGCAGGTAGGATGGAAGATATTAAATAATATTGTTTTTACTGATCAATATGTTTTATTTTTGATTGGTACAACGACATTTTTACGTTATATTGCTTATTTTACTTTTGGTATGGCAGCAGCAACTTATTATAAACAGTTATTACTTTGGTTAGATTGTAATCATGGTATTATTGTTGGATTATTTGTCATATCTTTGCCAGCAGTTATTGTTTGCTGGATTGCTAAATATTATTGGCATAGTTATCATTTTTTGGACTTTGTATGTTTTCCGTTAAATCTTGTTTTGTATACGATTACTATAGCTATGCTTTTCCGTCATGCCCATACATTAGAGGCACAGGATAGCCTGAGCAAGCACTTTATTATGTATTTAGGAAATTATTCCTTTGGTATTTTTCTGATTCATATTGTCTTTATGTATTTAGGAGATAGATTACTGACTTATATGCATATTACTCCTGTACAGGTCTATTTCTATCCCTTGCTATTTGTAATTATGCTGAGCTTGAGTCTGCTTTCTATGGAGTTGCTCACAAAGATTTCTTGGAGCCATTATTTAGTTGGTAATGTCGGTAAGGTGAGCCGGCATAAGCATAATGAAAAATTTTCTGAATAGGAATTATTCTGATTTTATTAAAATTAAATAAAAATATATTCAGTTGCCATATAAAATATACCGATTTTGCATAACTTATATGTAAAATCGGTATATTTGCATTATTGCTTTTAACTAAAGAAAAGCTTATATTATAGAAAAGGAGGAATATGAAATATTCTTCAAGGGAATTTTTTGCTAAAAAACAAGAAGCGAGGTAGTAAATATGAATCTGATGGTTAACAATTTATTAGGTATTAATTCTCAAGCTAAAAACCGTTTTTTGTTTATGGATTTATGGCGCATTTTGGCCATAGTAAATATGTTGATATATCAGATTTGTTATACAATTTATATTTTGCAGGGACAAGATCCTTCTTGGCTGGTGAATCCGTGGGTACAATTATGGCAGAAATATATTGTTGCTTCTTTTATTATTTTATCCGGGATGGCTTTATCTTTGGGAAAAAATAATTTAGTGCGTGCAGGCAGATTCATCGTCTTAGGCATATTTATTTCTGTATTAAGCTACTTTTTTGCACCACAGCAACCTCATTATTACGGTATTTTAATGTTTCTAGGTATAGCGATAGCGGCCTTGACACCTGTGCTTTGGTGGTTTAAGAAGGCTCCTGCTTCTTGTGGGTTGATTCTTTCCAGTATTGGTTATGAGTTGACGCGTCATCTTTCTAATCAGGTTATTATGTGGCAGGGAAAGATTATCGCTAATTTACCTGATTGGTTGTATGGCAGTTGGAATGCTTGGTTAGGTATGCCGCCTAAGGATTTTATCTCTATCAATTATGTACCGGTTCTGCCTAATATTTTTCTCTTTTTAGTAGGCCTTTATCTTCTGCGCTTTTTACAAGAGCATCAAGCAGGACAAAAATATTTAAAAATCAGTAATAATAAATCTTTGGCATATTTGAGCAGTAGCAGTTTGTTGATTTATCTTTTGCAGCAGCCATTGATTTTCTTGGGGTTAGAAATTAAGAAGTTTTTATGATAGAAAGTCCAATGCTCCCCTTTTCCTAGCTTGTAAAGCTAAAAAATAGTCCTTCTCTGAACACGTCATCGGAGAAGGACTATTTTATTTTCTGTTTATTTACAGAGCGTCATGTTTTAAAATTTCATCAAGATTGCAAACCTGTTGAGATCCGCGGGTACGTGCGTAAAATTTCAGAAAATGCTGTGCAGTGATAGAAAGAGGTCTGTCTTTGACCTTGACAACTGTTTTGCAGATATCAGTGTCGGTGTCTAAATCAGCAATTTTTTTGACGACGAAGGAATCGCCCAGTTCTTCACCAGGCTCTACAGGTACTATGGCAATAGCGGCTTTTACACGGGCCCATTCCATGGCAGTACTACGTGTGGTGCTGGTGCAGACAACACGGGGAACTATAGATTCCTGTGCACAGCCTTGTAAAAAGGTATCTGCAGAACCTGAGGTAAGGCTGAGAGGTACATTTTCTAGGTCTTTTAAGGTTACATAATCACGATCATTTTCTAAAAAGACAGAATCTTTATGATATACTGCTGCCATTTCTTCTTTGCGGTAGAAAAGGACATCAAAGTTATCTTGATGATTAACAGGTACGCTTAAAATACCAAGCTCGGTGATACCATTTAAAAGCTGCTGCGTTTGTTCAGCAATGCTTGCTTCATAAAGCTCACATTTGATATTAGGATAGAGCTGGCAGAAGCCTTTTAATGAAGACTCAATGAATAATGAGGAGCGAGAGTTGGCGATGCTGAAACGCAGTGTACCTATAACGCCGCCTATAATATTTTCGATTTCAGCCTTTGCTAAATCCTCAAGGGAGCAGATATATTTTGCTTTTTGATATAGAACATGACCAGCATCGGTTAAGAGAATCTGACGGCTACCGCGTTGTGTAATAATCAATTTAGTACCGAAGTAATTTTCCAGGTTTCGTAATTGTTTACTTAATGCAGGTTGGGCGATATGTACAAAATCTGCTGCGCCGGTAAAGCTGCCTGCTTCAACGATAGCCAGGAAGTTACGATAGTTTTCTAACTCCATATAAAACAACCTCCTTAACAAATAAATCAACAAATAGTATAAAATATCAAATGTTTTAATTCAGTGTATCATATAAAAAAGCATAATTCAATAACCTAAGGAAATTCAATTTTATAAAAAACTGTAGTCTATATCAATATAACTTTTAGTGATAATTATCATTCCTTTTAGGTATTTTTCTTAATAAGCAATATGAGGTATAATGATTTCAACAAAGGGAACGAACTTTGTTAGGTGTTGAATGACTGAAGTGAAAAGTTGAAAAGGAGCAGTATTATCATGGAAGAATTAACTAAAGAAAGAAATGAAGCTTTAAATAACGAATCTTCTATTTATAATTATTTATTTCAAAAACGTTACTATGCAGCGAAGGTTTTTCCGCATTGCGGTCAAGATGCTTCCGGCTATATTAAACGTGTTCAAGGTGCTAAATTAAGCGATGAAGCTGTAAAAGCACTGAGAAGAGGCTAAGACTTATGGGAATCTTAGTCAGCCTTAATCAATGGGTTAAAGAGTTAGAGAAAGAAATTAGTTGGAGATATTTCAGAAGTATCTTGTTATAAATTACATTGAAGATGAAATAAACCAGCGCATAAAAAGATGTTGTTAAATTCTCCTTGTACATCTTTTATGAGCTGGTTTTTATTCGTGTTTTTCACTTATAATATTTACTAAATTATAATAAAACAATATAACTTTCATTCCTATTAGATATTTTTATTATTTGGGAATATATTGTATAATCGTTCATGGTTAAAGGAACTCTCAAACATGATATGGAAAGGAGACGATAACATGGAAATGGCTTTAATAATGGATGAAGATGATGAAAAAGAAGCAAGTAAGATTCGAGAGTACCTAAAACAGGTGGATAAAAAATTCTATTATCGTGCTATTGAAAATCGTAAAAAGGAAGGAAAAGTTTTTCCTCATCGTGGTGAAGACGGTAAGTTATTTATCAATACTTTTCAATATGTAAATCTTTTTAAAAATAAGAAAAAATAAATAATGGAGGTAGAAAAGATATGTCACCAGCAATTAAATGCTTAATTCTTTTAGCAGTAGTTGCCCTTTTATTTGTAACTGAAATGATTCCTTTGGCCATGACAGCAGTTTTAGCTGCGATTGCCTGCAGTGTATTGGGTTTGGTACCTGAAAACCAAATTTTCTTAGGTTTGGCAGATTCTACCGTAGTTCTGTTCGGTGGTATGTTTGTAGTAGGTGCCGCAATGTTTTACACAGGCTTGGCACAAAAAATTGGCGGTGCAGTAGTAAAACTGTTTGGTAAAGGCGAAAACAGCTTAATGTTCGGCATCATGGTTATCGCAGCAATTATGTCTGCATTCTTGTCTAATACCGGTACTACTGCTTGCCTGATTCCTGTTGTTATGGGTATCTGTGCTAACGCTCGTCTGTCCGCTTCCCGCGAATTGATGCCGTTGGCTTTCGCTGCTGGTCTTGGTGGTACCATTACTTTGATTGGTACTCCTCCGAACATTCTGGCTAACGTTGCTTTAAAAGCAGCCGGTTTGGAACATTTACAATTTGGTTTCTTTGAATATGCTTACATCGGTATTCCTATTACTGTAGCAGGTATTTTGTACATGATGTTCATCGGTAAATACTTCCTGCCTGATGATTTGGCACAAGAAGTTGCTGAAGTAGAACAAGAATTTGATGCTGCTGCTACTAGCCCGAAAAAACAAGTTATCTGCGGTATTATCATGACCGGTGTTATTTTATGCATGGCTACCAGCCTTGTACCGTTGGAATTAGCGGCTGTTGTCGGAGCGGTATTGTGCGTATTGACAGGCTGCATCACTGAAAAACAAGCATATAATTCCATCGACTGGGTAACCATTTTCTTGTTCGCAGGTATGATTCCTGTAGCAAATGCAATGAACAGCAGCGGTGCAGGCAAATTAATTGCCGAAGTAACTGTAAACATGATGGGCGGCGATCCTTCTCCGTATCTGGTAACTGCAGTACTGTTCTGTTTAGCAGTTGTGCTGACTCAGTTCATGTCCAACACTGCTTCTAAAGCTTTGTTGTGCCCTGTAGGTATTGCACTGTCCACTCAAATGGGTGCTTCCCCGAAAGCAGTTCTGATGGCAATTTTGATTGCATCCAGCTGTGCTTTTGCATCTCCTGTAGGTACTCCTCCGAACACCTTGGTACTTGGCCCTGGTAAATATAAATTTATGGATTATGTAAAATGCGGTTCCGGTTTAGTTGCAGTATGCCTGTTAGTTTCTATCGCAGTAATTCCTGTAGTATGGCCGTTCTTCCCCGCTCAATAAGATAGCATTTCCTCTTTAAATTTTTTATAAATCTCAAAACAATCTTACACACTTGCTTGGACAAATAAATAGATAATTTCCTATTCTTTATGTAGATGCTTAGGGGACATTGGCAAATATGTAGAGAAAATAGAAAAACACCCTTCGATTAAGTGGGATTAATCGAAGGGTGTTTTATGTTTATACGAAAACATATTGGAGTAAGCACATATAAAAGAACGTACTAAGCAGAATTGTCAACAACAGCTTTTTGACGAAGATTTGTAAAAGTACGACCGAAAGTAGTGCTAATGCTTCTGGTAGTCCATGTGGTGGAGCAGTTAGTTCGGTATTCTTTAACGTATAGATGACCAGCATTCCCATAACTGCAGGCGGTAATATTCTGCCGAGAAAAGAAATTAATGGGGGAATATGGTCATGGGAGGGGAAAATCAGGAACGGTAAGAAGCGTGTGAGCATAGTACCGAGAACAACAACGGTAATAGTAATAATTTCTTCTGTTACGGTCATGCTTTTTTACATCCTTGATAATAAACGAAAATAAATAATGCCAGCATGATAAGCATACTAGGCATCATAAAGCTTTCAGGTCCCAAAAGAGTAATACAGAAAAGCGGAACAATAATACCTACTAAAGCAGCAGTATGTTTTTCACTTTTTTGCCATTGGCTGACAAAAACAGACGCGAACAAGGCTGTTAAGGCAAAATCCAGACCTTTGGTATTGATGTGAATAATATTACCTAAAAGAGCACCTGCTGTTGCACCGACTACCCAATAAATTTGGTTTAATAAAGTAACGAAGGTCATGAACCAGCCTTTATCAATATCCTTCGGGATGTTGGCATTACAGTTGATGGCAAAGGTTTCGTCACACATACCGAAAATCAAGAAAAATTTTTTCCAACCGGTATTGTTGAATTTTTCTAGCATAGAAATACCGTAGAAAAGATGACGAAAATTAATCATTAACGTTAGGAGAAAACAATACAGAGGATCAAAAGGGCCAAGCAGCATGGGTACTAAAATAAACTCCATGGAGCCTGCAAAAACTAAAGCACTGGTGAAAAAAGGATACCAGGGAGAAAATCCTTTGCTGCAACAATAAAAACCATAAGAAATGCCTAAAAAAAGAAACGCTGCGGCAATTGGCAGCGTTAATGGCATTGCTACTTTAAAAGCAGCTTTATATTTATTCATGTCACTTTACCTGCACTTTGCTAAATTTTCTTGTAGTGTAGGTATATTGTAAAGGAAAGCATAATATGTGTCAATCTACTGGGACGGGACCTGTACTTCCACGGACTACTAGGCGGCATTTATATTCGACGTGAGTGATGCTTTCAAATTTACCGTGATGGGCGTAGCTAGAAATTTCTTCTTGCAATAAATTAAAAGCACTTTTACCACACTCAGTAAGCGAATTATCAATAGTAGTTAGGCTGACACCATGAAGGTGCGAGGGAAAGATATTATCAAAGCCACAGAGGCTGATATCTTCAGGAATACGCAGACCACGGTCACAGATAGCATTATAAGCACCATAAGCTACCATATCATTAATTGTTACCATTGCAGTAACATCAGGAGCATGGTCCAGACATTTATTAGCTAATTCATAGCCTGTTTTATATTCAACATCGACATTGGAGAGCTCGAAATCAGGAGAAATATCTTTGGAAAAGATTTTCAAATTAGCATTAGGAACAGTTTTACAAGCTGCTTGAATACCCTTGCCGCGGCGTACGCGGGAGGTGTGTTGGTCATTCAAGGTTGTAGAAAGATAAGCTAGATTTCTGTGGCCAAGTTCTAAAAGATGTTTGCCGACTAATTGACCGGCATTGAAATTGTTCATATCAACTGTTGCTAGTTCTAAATCACCGCGGCGGTCACCAATAGCAACAACCGGCAGGTGACGGCTTAACTCATAGGCTTGCTCAGGTTGTTGCGGAATCATAGCAAAAATAACACCGGCAACATGGAGCTTTTTCGCCTGCTCCATAATAAATGTTTCTGTATCAGTATCCCAGTAAGTGGTGCGTACAGAAGTAACAAAGCCTTGTTTTCTAGCAGCAATTTCTATACCTTGAATTATAGTAGTATAAAAAGGATTAAAAACAGAAGGACAGATAATGATAATTAAAGTATCTGAAGGCTTAACTAAAGAGAATGATTGTCCTTTACTGCTTTTATAATTCATACTTTCTGCCAAAGCAAAAACATGCTCTATGGTTTCGTTATTAAAACGGTCTATACTGCGTCTATTTAAAATCATAGATACGCTGGCAGGTGAAAGACCGGCTGCGGCAGCAATATCTTTTAACGTAACCTTTTTCGGCATGAGCAAACCTCCTTTTTATACATATTTTAATAGGTATATTTATTTACGGCCAATTACTTTACTTGCAATATCAGGGAAATTGGTGATAAGTACGTCGGTGCCGCAGTCAACTAATTTTTTCATTAAGTCGGCATCATTAGGAGTCCAAGCTTGCAGTTTTATGCCATGAGCATGTAAATCTTCAGCAACCCCTTCTTTACAGCAGAACCAACTGCAGGCATTAACAGTAGCTGCGTTTTGAGAAGCGGCATAGCTACCGACGTTCATCAGCCAAGTATCCATTAAAAGTCCGCATTTTGCTTTAGGCATCAGCTCTTTTACTTTAGCGATAGTATAGTGATTGAAGGAAGAATACCAGATTTGTTCTTCTAAACCAAATTCATGTACCATCGCAATAAGCTTTTCTTCAATGCCTTTATATTCAAATACACTTGTTTTTAATTCGATATTAGTAATTAATTTAGTAGTTTTGAGCCAAGTGAAATATTCACGTAAAGTAGGAATAGTTTGGCGGGGAAAGAAACCTTTAACATTTACACCTACGGATAAAGTTTTTAACTCTTCTAATGTATAATCTTTTAAATATCCGCTGCCGTTTGTTGTACGGTCTAAGGTTTCGTCATGCATGATAACTAATTCGCCATCTTTAGTCATTTGAATATCAAGTTCTATACCATCTGCCAGACTCTCTTCAGCAGTTTTTTGGAATGCCAGCATAGTGTTTTCAGGATAATAGCCGGAAAAACCGCGATGAGCAAAAATCATAGTCATAAAAAAATCCTCCTAAATGTCTTGAACTGTAAAATATAGATTAAATATTTTCAACAATATTCAACAACATAATAGCATAAAATTCAATAAAAAACAAGCGGGACAAAATAAGTCCATAGAGGACAAAATGAGTCCAAAAGGCAGGCTATAAGAGGAGTTTCTAAAAATATGTAATTTTATTGACATTTTATAAAAGCTCTGTTAAGATGATAATATAAATTGCAATTGTAAGATTGCTTTGCAAAAATTCAACAAATTTCAACAGGGAAATTTAAGGAGGATGTCAATGAAAAAGATAGTTGCAATGCTCTTGATGGCAGTCATGATGTGTGCTCTGACTGGCTGTGGTTCTGACAAAAACGCTGAGAACAAGGCTGATAACGATAAAAAAGTCGTTTTGAAATTAAGCCATGTATTCTCTCCTGATGAACAGCTCTACAAATCCATGGAATTGGTTGCTGAACGTATCAACAAAAAAACCAATGGCCGTGTAGAAATTCAATGCTATGGTCAAAACCAACTGGCTTGCTACAAAGATGGTTTGGAACAAGTTGCTAACGGTGCTAACTTCATTTCCGTAGAAGATCCGTCCTATCTGGGCGACTATGTACCTGACTTCAAACCTTTAGTTGGTCCTATGCTGTACCAAAGCTATGATGAATATGAAAAAATGATTGAAACTCCGTTAGTAAAAGACATGGTAGCTAAAGCTGAGAAAAAAGGTATTAAAGTATTGGCTCTGGACTATGTATTCGGTTTCCGTAACTTGATTACCAATAAAGTAATCACTAAACCTGAAGACCTGCAAGGTATGAAACTGCGTACTCCTGGTTCTAAACTGTTCATTGACACCATCAATGCAATGGGTGCTACTGCAACTAGCCTGCCGTTCTCTGAAACTCTGTCCGGTGTTTCTCAAGGCGTAGTTGATGGTTTGGAAGGTTCTGAATTCACCAATATCGGTACTAAATGCTATGAACATTGCAAAAACGTAGCAACTACTAAACACTTCCTGGGTACCTGCGGTGTATATATTTCCACTAAAGTTTGGGATAAACTTTCTCCGGAAGATCAAAAAATCGTTGCTGAAGAATTCGCTTATGGCGGTAAAGAAATGACTAAAATTTCTACCGAATCCTACGATAAAGTTTATAAAGAACTGGAATCCAAAGGCGTAAAATTCAACGATGTAGATCATGCTGCTTTTGAAAAAGCAACTGAATCTGTATTCAAAGAAATGGAAGAAAAAGAAGGCGCAACTCCTGGTATCTATGAAAAATTGAAAGCAGAGTTGGCTAAAATCCGTAGCGCTAAATAATTTTTCTTAAGCTTTATATCAAGCGTTTCGTTTAATGCAGTATTAAGCGAAACGCTTTGATTTTTCAAGAAAACATAAATGTTTGTAAATTCCTTGTGGAGGCAAGTTTTACCATATGAATTTAAAATTTATTTTACAGAATTTCGAAGATCTCGTAGCATCTTTTTTTATAACCGTTACTACTATTCTCGTTATCATTAATATCGTTATGCGTTATATTTTTAACTCCGGCATTGTTTGGTCTGAAGAAGTAGCTACTGGCTGCTTTGTTTGGTCAGTGTTCATTGGTGCTGTTGCTGTATTCAAGCATCGCGGCCATGTAGGCGTCGATTTAGTTGTTAAACGTTTACCTGTTTGTTTGCAAAAAGTAGTATTAACTTTAATGGATATCATTTTAGTTTTATTGAATGGCTATATGGCGTATCTTTCTGTTTTGTACATTCAAACTTCTTATACTAAAATGACCCCTGTTTTGGGTGTTTCTTCTGCATATATCAGCTCATCTGTATTGATTGCTTTCATTATGATGACTGTTTATTCTATTAAATTTGTTTACGATGATTTATTTGGAAAAAAGGAGGTTGAAGCATAATGGCATACTTACCCGTGATAATTGTTTTCATCCTCTATTTTTCTAGCATTCCTATCGCTTATGCTTTGTTTGGTGCAACTGTTTCTTATTTCACATTTATTGATACTGCATCTCCGACTCATCTGATGTTCCAGAGAATTATCACCAGCACTCAATCCTTCCCGCTGTTGGCAATTCCGTTTTTCATCATGGCAGGTTCTATTATGAACTATGCAGGCATCAGTGATAAGCTGATGAAATTTACTGATGTATTAATGGGTCATATGACTGGCGGTTTGGCACAGGTTAACGTACTTTTAAGCTTACTTATGGGTGGTGTATCCGGTAGTGCTAATGCCGATGCTGCTATGCAAAGTAAAATGTTGGTACCGGAAATGGAAAAACGTGGTTATAGCCGTGCCTTCTCTGCTGCTGTAACTGCTGCGTCCTCTGCAAGTACTCCGGTTATTCCTCCGGGAATCAACTTGATTATTTATGCTTTGATTGCCAGTGTATCCGTAACTAAAATGTTTATGGCTGGTTACGTTCCTGGTATTTTGATGGCTGTTTCTATGATGATAGTTGTTGCTATTGTTTCTAAAAAACGTGGTTACAAGCCTTCTCGTGAAAAAGCTGCTACCTTCGGCGAAATTATGACCCAGCTGAAAGAATCTATCTGGGCTTTGCTTTTCCCCTTCGGTATTATTGCTGGCTTACGTATGGGTATGTTTACTCCGTCTGAAGCAGGTGCTGTAGCAGTTGTATATTGCTTATTTGTCGGTGTTTTTATTTATAAAGAGCTGAAATGGAAATATGCTTGGCCGATTATGAAAGAAACCATTTACGGTACTAGCTCTGTGTGCTTGATTATCGTTGCTGCTTCTTTCTTCGGTTATTACATGAACTGGGAACGTATTCCGCAGCAGATTACTTCTGCTATGTTGGATTTCACTCAAAATCCGTATATTATGCTGATGCTGGTAAACCTGTTACTGCTGGTTTTGGGTATGTTCTTAGAAGGTGGTGCAGCATTGATTATTTTGGCTCCGCTGCTTGTTCCTGTTGTAACTAAATTAGGTGTAGATCCTGTACACTTTGGTATTATCTGCATTGTTAATATCATGATTGGCGGCTTGACACCACCATTTGGTTCTATGATGTTCACTGTATGTGCAATTACGGAAACACCGCTTGGTGATTTCTTTAAAGAAGTTCTGCCGTTCATCATTGCTTTGATTGTTTCCCTGTTGATTGTTACTTATGTTCCGAGTCTGGTAATGTTCTTGCCAAACTTGTAACAAAGACTTTAAAAATGACGTCCGTAGCAGGCATTGTCTTGCTTGCGGACGTTTTTTGGTTTATTATTGTATATAGAAATATTTAAGAAAGGTTGTGACGTAATGACAACTGATAAATATATTATGGCGTTAGATCTAGGTACAACTAGCTGCCGTTGTATTTTGTTTAATAAACAAGGTGATATATGTAGTGTTGCCCAAAAGGAGTTTACGCAATATTATCCACAAGCAGGTTGGGTAGAGCATGATGCGGAAGAAATCTGGGCTACTCAATTAGGCTTGATGTATGAAGCAATGGGTAAACTTAATGTGAGCCCGGAAGATATTGCTGGTATTGGTATAACTAATCAGCGTGAAACTACTGTTGTTTGGGATAAAGTAACAGGTAGACCGGTTTGTAAAGCTATTGTGTGGCAGTGCCGCCGTACTGCAGAATATTGTGATTTGCTGAAAATTCGTGGTTATGCAGGTATGTTCCAAGAAAAAACAGGCTTAGTATTAGATGCTTATTTTTCTGGTACTAAGCTGAACTGGATTTTGGAAAACGTGCCGGGGGCTAGAGAAAAGGCCGAAGCAGGACGCTTGCTGTTCGGTACAATTGATAGCTGGATTATTTGGAAATTAACTAATGGTAAAGTTCATGTTACAGATTATTCCAACGCTTCCCGTACTTTAATGTTTAATATCCATACTTTAGAGTGGGATGATGAGATTTTAACTATTTTAGGTATTCCTAAAAAAATGTTACCAGAAGTAAAACCTTCCAGCTGCATTTATGGTACTACGGATGCTAAAATTTTTGATACCAAGATTCCTATTGCCGGTGCTGCCGGTGACCAGCAATGTGCTTTGTTCGGTCAAACCTGCTTTGCTCCTGGTGAAGCTAAAAATACCTATGGTACAGGCGGCTTTATGCTGATGAATACAGGTGATAAGCCGGTAGCTTCTAAAAATGGTTTGGTTACTACTATTGCCTGGGGTGTTGACGGCAAGGTAGAGTATGCTTTAGAGGGTTCTATTTTCGTAGCCGGTGCTGCTATTCAATGGCTGCGTGATGAATTGGGTTTGATTCGCACTTCTGCAGAATCTGAAGAATTGGCTAGTGGTGTACCTGACTCTAACGGCTGTTATGTTGTTCCTGCTTTTGTCGGCTTAGGTGCACCGCATTGGAATCAATATGCTCGTGGTGCTATTGTAGGCTTAACTAGAGGTGTAAATCGCAAACATATTGTCCGTGCTACCTTAGAAGCTATTGCTTATCAAGTAAATGATGTTCTGATGGCTATGAAGGAGGACAGTGGTATTCAATTGACATCTTTGCAGGTTGATGGAGGTGCTTGTGCCAATAATCTTTTAATGCAGATACAGGCAGATATCATTAATGCTAAGGTTGTTCGTCCGCAATGTATTGAAACAACTGCTATGGGTGCTGCTTACTTAGCAGGTCTTGCCGTAGGCTATTGGGAAAATAAGGAAGAAGTTAAAAAGAATCATGTAATTGCCCAAGAATTTATTCCGAACATGGATGCTGAAAAACGTGAAAAAGTTCTGCATGGATGGCATCGTGCTGTGCGTGCGGCTTGCATCCGTCTACAACCGGAGGAGTAAAAAAATTCGCGAAGTCCCTGAATGTTCTGTTCAGGGACTTTTATTTTAAGAAAAACGTTTTAGTTATCTAATTCACATAAGAATGTTAAGCTGGCAAATGCTATATAGAAAAATATCCTCCATAGGGAAAACATTTGTGAAGCTGAAGAAAATCTGCGATGTTTGTGTGGATGAGTGTTTTTTATGCTTGAAAACGGCAGCTTTGACTATTTAAAGTTACTTATAAAAGCTCCGAACAATTTTCTAAAAAACTGTTAAAAAGTTCACATATTTATTTGACGCTTATGCAAGCTGTTGGTATAATAATAGTGTATACATTGAAGTCGTGAACCCGAGAAAAGATTTTGCTTAGCGTGATTTTAAGATAAGATAATTTGCTTGGGTTTTGCTTTTTTCGGAATAATTTTAGGGAGGTAGATTTTCAATGAAAGTAGCAATTATTATGGGTAGTAACTCTGACTGGCCTGTACTTGAGCCGGCAGAAAAAGTACTGAAAGATTTTGGTGTAGAGGTTGAAGTTGTTGTTGCTTCTGCACACCGTACTCCTGATGTAGTACATGAATTTGCAGCAGGTGCGCGTGATCGCGGTGTAGAAGTTATCATTGCTGCAGCTGGTGCTGCTGCACATCTGGGCGGCGTTATTGCTGCTTATACCACTGTACCTGTTATTGGTATTCCTATTAATGCTACTCCTCTTGGAGGAATGGACGCTCTGTTGAGCTTCGTACAAATGCCTTCCGGTATTCCTGTAGCCACTATGGCTATTAACGGTGCTAAAAATGCAGCTCTGTTTGCTGTTCAAATCTTAGCTACCAAATATCCTGAATTAGTAGAGAAATTAGCTGCTAACAGACTGCAAATGCAGGAAGAAGTTAAAGCTAAAGGCGAAAAATTAGCAAAATTAAGAGCAGAAAGCAAATAATTAGTGAGGAGATTTATTGTGGAAAACTTTTTTCAAGATGACAAGCTGCATGAAGAATGTGGCGTATTCGGTATTTTCAGCCACAGCGAGGATGTAGCCCTCAACACCTATTGGGGCCTGTATGCATTGCAGCATCGTGGTCAGGAAAGCACAGGTATCGTTGTTACCGACGGTAAAGAAATGAACATAAAAAAAGGCATGGGCCTTGTTCCTGATGTTTTCAAAGACGGCGTTGCAGATTTGCAAGGCTTTGCGGCTATCGGTCATGTGCGTTATTCTACTACCGGTGCCAGCATGGCTTATAACACTCAACCGCTGAAAGTATATTTTGATGGCGGTAATCTGGCATTGAGCCATAACGGTAACCTTACTAATGCCGGTCAATTACGTGAAAAGCTGGCTAAAGAAGGTGCTATTTTCAATACTACTGTTGATACTGAAGTAGTACTTACCTTGATTGCCCGTAGCAAATGCAAAACCATTGAAGAACGTGTTGCTGAAGCAGTACGTCAAATCCGTGGTGCTTATGCAATTCTGCTGATGACTGATAATAAAATCATCGCTGTTCGTGACCCGTACGGTTTCCGTCCTTTGGTTTTAGGTAAAATGGAAAACGGTTGGTGCGTAGCTTCCGAATCCTGTGCTTTCGACTTAGTAGGTGCAGAGCTGGTTCGTGACGTAAAACCCGGCGAAATGGTTATTTTAGACAGCGACAATTCTGAACCTCGCAGTATGATGTGGGTAGAAGAAGTTCCTGAAAGAACTGCACACTGCATTTTCGAATATGTATATTTTGCTCGTAATGATAGTGTTATTGATGGTCAACCTGTTTATGAATCCCGTATTCAAATGGGTCGTGAGCTGGCTAAAGAAATCCAAGATATTCATCCGGATATTGTTATCTCTGCTCCGGACTCTGGTACTCCGGCTGCTATCGGTTACTCTTTAGAAGCAGGTATTCCTTTCATGGAAGGCCTGACCAAAAACCGTTATGTTGGTCGTACCTTTATTCAACCTACTCAAAAACAACGTGCTAATGCTGTACGTTTGAAATTAAATCCTGTTCGCAGCGTTGTAGAAGGCAAATCTGTTGTTCTGGTCGATGACTCTATCGTTCGTGGCACTACTAGTGGCAAGGTTGTTAAGCTGTTGAAGGAAGCTGGTGCTCGTGAAGTCCACGTAGCTATTTCTTCTCCTCCGGTTGTTGACAGCTGCTACTATGGTATTGATACTTCCGAACGTAAGCAATTGATTGCTTCCCGTTGCTCTCAAGAAGAAATCTGCCGTTTCATTGGTGCAGATAGTCTGCATTACATTTCCATGGAAGGTATGAAACGTGCTATCAGCAAAATCAATCCTGATGGACTGTGCTGCGCATGCTTCAATTCCGATTATCCTGATAATGCAGATGTAGTTATTAGCAAAGAACCTTCCAAAAACGATAAAGATAAATAATTTAAAAATTTAGGAGGCAGTTATGAGCGAAGAAAAGAAACAACTTACTTATGCTGATGCCGGTGTTGATATTGATGCCGGTAATAAAGCAGTAGAGCTGATGAAAGACAGCGTACGTGCTACCTATCGCAGTGAAGTTATCGGGGATTTAGGCGGCTTCGGCGGCTTGTTCGCACTCAACAGCGGCAAGTACAAAGAGCCTGTTTTGGTAAGCGGCACTGACGGTGTAGGTACTAAACTGAAACTGGCTTTTATGGCTGATAAGCATGATACTATTGGTCAAGATGCAGTAGCAATGTGTGTTAATGATATCTTGGTACAAGGTGCAGAACCTCTGTTCTTCTTGGATTACATTGCTGTTGACAAAGTTGATTCTCAAAAAGTAGCTAACATTGTTAAAGGTGTAGCTAATGCCTGCAAAGAAAGCGGCTGTGCTTTAATCGGCGGCGAAACTGCTGAAATGGCTGGTTTCTATGCTAAAGGCGAATATGATATCGCAGGCTTCTGCGTTGGTGTTGTGGACAGAGAAAAAATGATTACCGGTGACAAAGTTAAAGCCGGTGATGTTCTGTTAGGTCTGCCTTCCAGTGGTGTACACTCCAATGGTTTCTCCTTAGTTCGTAAAATCTGCTTTGAAGCTATGGGCTACACCATGGATACTCCTATTGCTGAGTTTGGCTGCACTTTAGGTGAAAAATTGCTGACTCCGACTCGTCTGTATCCAAAAACCTGCCTGCCTCTGATTGAAAAATTTGATATCCATGGCATGGTACATATTACCGGCGGTGGCTTCTATGATAACGTTCCCCGTATTCTGCCTGCTGACTGCGATGCAGAAATCGATGCTAATGCTTGGGAAGTTCCGGTTGTCTTCAAAAAATTGCAAGAATGGGGCAATGTGCCTTGGGCTGAAATGTATCGCACCTTTAACATGGGCGTAGGTATGGTTTTAGTTATCGATCCGTCTGAAGCAGATGCAGTTCGTGCTCATCTGAAAGAAGCAGGCGAAACATTCTTCGAATTAGGCAAAATCGTTCCCGGCAGCAAAAAAACCATTATGAAAGGCGGAGTTTTCGGTGCGTAAGATTGGCGTATTAGTCAGTGGACGCGGCAGCAATCTGCAGGCTATCATGGACCGCATTGCCGATGGTTATCTGCCTTTAGAAATTGCTGTTGTTATCAGCGACAAAAAAGATGCTTATGCTTTGGAACGTGCAGAAAAAGTAGGTATTAAAACTGTTGTTGTCGACCGCAAGGCTTGTGCCGATAAAGATGAATTTGAAAGCAAAATTACTCAAACTCTGCTTGACGCAGGTTGTGAATTAGTAGTTCTTGCAGGTTTTATGCGTATTTTAAGCGGTGGCTTTGTCAATAAATGGCATCATCGCATTATCAATATTCACCCTGCATTACTACCTAGCTTCCCTGGACTGCATGGTCAAGGTCAAGCTGTTGCTTATGGAGTAAAATTCTCTGGCTGTACTGTACATTTTGTAGATGAAGGTACTGATAGCGGTCCGATTATTCTGCAAAAGGTAGTTCCTGTTATGGACGATGATACTGAAGATACTTTAGCAGATCGTATTTTAGTACAGGAACATATCGCTCTGCCGGAAGCATTAAAGCTCTGGGCAGAAAATAAATTAGAAATCAACGGCCGCAAGGTTAAACTGTTGGCGTAAATATTGAGGTGCGGAAGATGAAAATTAAAAGAGCTTTATTAAGCGTTTCTGATAAAACCGGTATCGTTGAATTAGCGAAATTCTTGAGTGAAAATGGTGTTGAAATCATTTCTACCGGCGGTACTATGAAAGCTATTAAGGATGCAGGTATTCCTGTAACCTATGTAAGTGATGTAACAGGTTTCCCTGAAATCATGGATGGTCGTGTAAAAACCTTGAACCCGAAAATTCATGGTGCTATTTTGGCTGTTCGCAGCAATCCGGAACATATGAAAGCTTTGGCTGAGCATGATATTACTCCGATCGATCTGGTTGTTGTAAACCTGTATCCGTTCCGTGAAACTGTTGCAAAACCGGGCGTAACTGAAGAAGAAGCTATTGAAAACATTGATATCGGTGGTCCGGCAATGGTTCGTGCTTCTGCTAAAAACTTCAAAGATGTTGTTATCGTAACTTATCCCAGTCGTTATGCAGGCTTGATGGAAATGCTGAAAAAAGATGGCGATGTAGACCAAGTTACTCGCAAAGAATTAGCATTAGAAGCATTTACTCATACTGCTGAATATGACGCAATGATTTCTGAATATCTGAAAAAACAATTGGCTAAATAATTTTCTTGTAAATAGGTATGGCTCCGGTCATACCTATTCGAGTAATATTTAGACTAAAGTTAAGAGGTAGGAAAATGAGAATTCTTTTAATTGGCGGCGGCGGTCGTGAACATGCTCTGGCATGGAAATTATCTCAAAGCCCCAAAGTAGAAAAACTTTATGCAGCACCAGGTAATCCCGGTATTGCATTATTAAAAAACTGTGAATGCATTAACTTGAATATTGATGATTTGGAAGGCGTTGCCGATTTTGCTGAAGAAAAGAGTATTGACCTGACTGTTGTGGGTCCGGAAGCTCCTTTGGTAGTAGGCATGGCTGACGTATTCAAACGTCGTGGACTGCCTGTATTCGGTCCTTCTAAGGCAGCAGCTCAACTAGAAGGCTCTAAAGCTTTCTCTAAAGAGCTGATGGCTAAATATAATATTCCGACTGCATTCTTCAAAATCTGCGAAGATATTGAAACTGCTAAAGCCTACGTTGAAGAAAAAGGTGCTCCTATTGTAGTTAAGGCTGATGGCTTGGCTGCAGGCAAAGGCGTAGTTGTTGCTATGACTAAACAAGAAGCACTGGACGCTATTGACGAAATGATGGCTGACCACAAATTCGGTAATGCAGGTGCACGTTTGGTATTAGAAGAATACATGGATGGTGAAGAAGCATCCTTATTAGCTTTTACTGATGGTAAAACTGTAGTACCGATGATTTCCGCACAAGACCACAAACGTGTTTTTGACGGTGATGAAGGTCCTAACACCGGTGGCATGGGTACTTATGCTCCGGCTCCGGTAATGACCGATGTTCTGCGTCTGAAAGCTGTAGAGCATGTACTGAAGCCTGTTGTTGAAGCAATGGCCAAAGAAGGTATGCCTTATCAAGGTTGTCTGTATGCAGGCTTGATGATTAAAGGTGACAGTGTAAAAGTTGTTGAATTCAACTGCCGTTTCGGTGATCCTGAAACTCAAGTTGTACTGCCTTTGTTAAATAGCGATTTGGCTGAAATCATGTTGGCTTGTGCAACCGGTACCTTGGATCAGGTAGATGTAGAATGGTCTGATAAAGCAGCTGTTTGTGTTGTTATGGCAAGCGGAGGTTATCCGGAAAGTTACGAAAAAGGTAAAGAAATTACCGGCCTTGAAGCTGCGGCTGAAGATGTTGATGTCGTAGTATTCCATGCAGGCACTAAAGCTGATGGTGAGAAGATTCTGACCAACGGTGGCCGTGTTCTTGGCGTTACTGCTGTAGATAATTCTATTAAGGAAGCACGTGACCGTGCCTATGCTGCAGTAGAAAAAATCAAATTTGATAAAGTTTTTTATCGTAAAGATATTGCATGGAGAGCCTTAAAGATGTAAAATAGATAAAATATATTAAAATTTAAAAGAAAAGGATGATGAAAGAATGGCTTTTTATTATGATGAACCCGCTCATACTTTTAGTGAGTATCTGTTAGTTCCCGGTTATTCCTCTGAAAAATGCATTCCCGCGAATGTAGACCTGCGTACCCCGTTGGTAAAATTCAAAAAAGGTGAAGAATCTGCTATCACCATGAACATTCCTATGGTTTCCGCAATCATGCAAGCTGTATCCGGTGAAAAACTGGCTGTTGCTCTGTCTAAAGAAGGCGGCGTTTCCTTTATCTTCGGTTCTCAATCCGTAGAAGACGAAGCTGCTATGGTTGCACGTGTTAAAGGTTACCGTGCAGGCTTTGTAACCAGCGACTCCAACATTCGTCCTGACAGTACTTTGGCTGATATCATTGCTCTGAAAGAGCGTACCGGTCATTCTACTGTTGCTGTAACCAGCGATGGCACTGTTAACGGTAAACTGGAAGGTATCGTAACCAGCCGTGACTATCGTCCGAGCCGTATGGATCCTAACACTAAAGTTCGTGAATTCATGACTCCGATTGATAAAATGACTTATGCTGGTAAAGAAACTACTCTGCAAGAAGCTAATGACATCATTTGGAAAGAAAAACTGAACACTCTGCCCATCGTTGACGACGAAGGCCGTCTGCTGTACATGGTATTCCGTAAAGACTATGCTACTCATAAAGAGTATCCGTTGGAATTACTGGATAACAAAAAACGTCATATCGTTGGTGCTGGTATCAACACCCGCGATTATGCTGAACGTGTTCCTGCTCTGGTTGACGCAGGCGTTGACGTACTGTGCATTGACTCCTCCGAAGGTTACAGTGCATGGCAAAAAATTACTTTGGACTGGATCCGTGAACATTACGGTGACAGCGTAAAAGTTGGTGCTGGTAACGTTGTTGACGCTGAAGGCTTCCGCTTCTTAGCTGAAGCAGGTGCTGACTTCATTAAAGTTGGTATCGGTGGTGGTTCTATCTGTATTACTCGTGAACAAAAAGGTATCGGCCGTGGCCAAGCAACTGCTTTAATCGAAGTTTGCAAAGCTCGTGACGAATACTATAAAGAAACCGGCATCTACATTCCTGTATGCTCCGATGGCGGTATCGTTTATGACTACCACATGACTTTAGCTCTGGCTATGGGTGCTGACTTCATGATGCTGGGTCGTTATTTCGCTCGTTTCGACGAAAGCCCGTCTAACAAAGTTAACATCAACGGTACTTACATGAAAGAATACTGGGGCGAAGGTTCTGCTCGTGCTCGTAACTGGCAACGTTATGACATGGGTGGCGCAGCTAAATTGTCCTTCGAAGAAGGCGTTGACTCCTATGTTCCGTATGCAGGCAGCCTGAAAGATAACGTTAACCTGACTTTGGCTAAAATTCGTTCTACCATGTGCAACTGTGGTGCTCTGACCATTTCTGAACTGCAAGCTAAAGCTAAATTGACTTTGGTATCTGCAACATCTTTGGTTGAAGGCGGCGCACATGACGTTCTGCTGAAAGACAATAATAACAGCAACTATCCTAAATAATTTGAGTTAATGTGACTTAACTTGAACATAAAAATCCGAGCAGTATTTAAATATTGCTCGGATTTTTTCATATAACAAATAAAAAGGCTGTACCTTTTTAGTACAGCCTTTTTACTATATTAAATTATAATTCTTTAACCCATAGGCCATGCAGATTGCAGTATTCATAAGCTGCTTCTGCTTTTTCATCATCAGTCAGAGCAAATGTAACCTCCGGTTTGGCACCGGGTTGCAGAGCTTTTCTTTGACCGCCGTGAGTAGTTTGCAGATATACCCATTGGATATAGTGTTCAGGAAGCATCGGATGAGCAACGCTGCCAACAGCTACATGGACTAAATTGCCTTCGATGGTTACTACAGGAACATGCTTTTCGTGAGCTGCATCAACAGTATTGGGAACGAGTTCTTTCATAACTTCGCCGCAACATGTCATAGGTGCCTTACCGTCAACTACCATACCTACGATGTTACCACAATGTTCACAGATAAAAAATTTTCTTTTAAGCATTCTCGTCACACTCCTTTATCATACCTCAGCATAAACGAATAACAATCTATAATATTATTATACCATATTGCAAGATAAATAGATAGTAGTTTGCAAAGAGTAAAAAAATAAAAATTATATTAATTAAAATAAATATATTACATATAAATAATAAATATACATTATGTATAATAATACTACACTTATTTAAGTAATAAAATAAGCAAGCAAAGTATGAAATTTTAGAAATTAAAGTGTCTAAAATGTGAAATATATACTTGTGAGCCAATAATAAGAGTGCTATAATTAATAATAATCAATAATTTTTTTTTTTTGAAATGGAGTACTAATAATGAAAAGAATATTATTTGCTTTAATGTCCATATTTTTTGTTTTCACTATTACTGGTTGTTCCAATAATTCTGGAAGCAATAGGAGTGTCGAGGCACCTAAGATTAGCAGAAACATCAAATCAGAGGCTGTAGATGTAGATATTTATTTGGATGGTACATATTCTATGGGAGGATATGTAAATTTTACATCGAGCACTGTTTATGAAGATGCAGTAAAAAATATCGAAAGAACTATTTCTACAAATTGGAAAAAGGAAAATATACAATATATAAAATTTGGTGATAATATTCAATCTTTGAGTAGAGAGCAATTCTTACAATTTAGCAATAGTGGTTTTTATCAAGAAACTAATACACGTTTACAAGAAGTAGTAGACTCTATGCAAGCTGATAAGTTAAATATTTTAGTTACTGATTTATTTCAAACTAACCAAGATATTGATAGTTTAATGTTATCATTGAAAAATAGTTGTTTTTCTGATAGCAGTAAGGCAATGGCTTTAATTGGTGTGAAAAGCCAATTTAATGGTAAGATTTATGATATTGGCAAAAGTTCAATGTCTCTTTCTTATACAAGTACTGATGATAAAGCATCTTATCGTCCTTTTTATGTATTAGTAATTGGTAAAGAGGCTGATGTGCGTGAATTTACTAAAGCATATAGTAAGAATTTAGATGCTGAGTTAGTAAAAGTGGCATTGTTCTCTAAAAATTTAAGCAGTGAAGTTGCTTTAGTGCCGGGAAAAGCCATTCCTAATAATAATAAAGAAAAAATTTCTAATATGGCACAAATTTCTACTATGTTAGGCAGCAATAGTGATATCTTACAATATCGTTTGAATTTAGATAAAGACAATCCGGGTTTCAATGCAACTTTAGTTGCTAATAATGTTGTTGGCAATTTGCCTAAAGAATTTTCTGATTTCATGTGTCATGTTGAAAAATGGGAACAAAATACTGAAAATAAGAAAAAAGCTGGTTTATTGGATAAAGTTTTAGGTAAAGAAGATAAAAGTCAAGATACTGCTAGTGCTGCAAAATTTACTGAATTTAAGAGCAATGATTTTGTAGCTATTTCTAGTGAGCGTATTGGTAGCAAAGATGGTGGCGCTAATGTAGATGTATTATTTAAGTTTAATCCATCCGGCATTAGAAAAACAGAAGGTAAATATCGCCTTAATATTGCTTTATTACCATCTAAAGAAGTATATGTTAACGCAAATAGTATTTTTGGTGACTGGAATTTAGTTGATGAAGATATTAACAGTCAGGAAAAAGCACAGGCAGTTGGTGCGAAAACATTGCATATTAATGATTTTGTAAAAATGGTAGGATCATTAAATTATGAAATGAATCAACCTGGATTCTATAATATTTATATATATTTAGAAGCAATTAAATAATGATTTAAGGAGTGTGTAGTAATGAATTGGGTTAGTTTCGTAGTAAAAACATTCGTAGTATTAGTAGTATTATGGTTATTGTTATTTTTATGTTATGGTAATCTTGTTTTAGTAGATACTGTAGTTCCGATTGAAGGTATTGAAGTTGACGAATGGATTAGTAGCTATCAAATGTGTGGTAAAGTTAGTGGAATTTTAGGTTTTATTTGTGCAGCAATTTGGTTCCAATTTGGTAAAAATTATGCCGGAGAGAGTGGTATCAAAGTAAAATTCTATGCTTTATGGATTGTGTCTTTAGTTTTAAGTGTATTAGTTAATGTAATTTTCTTCCCTGATGCTGTTGAAGGTACAGGTCTTGCTCATGTTTTTGTTATTTTAATGGCTCCTGTTTTATATTGGATATCTAGCTTGGTTGCATCTGCACCCGCTGTAAAATATATCCCTAGTGGAGCTGGATTAATCCATAAATAAGGAGAGTAAACATGAGTTATTATTTGATTGGTATAGGTGGTACTGGCGCTAAATGTTTAGAAGCCTTCGTTAATTTATCAGGTGCAGGTCTGTTAAAAGATTCTCAGCCGGTAAAAATGATTTTCGTGGATGCCGATGTTTCTTGCGGTAATTTGCAGAGAACACAAAAAACAGTAGATTTATATACAAAAGCTAAAAAAATCGGCTTTTCTGATATCGGTCTGTTTAAAAACACAATTGAGGCTTTTGATCCTTGGTCTCCTGTTCCGGAAAACTGCTCTGATTTAGATGATGTTTTTAGTAGAGTAAGCTTGATTAATAAAAAAGACAATAAAGCTTTAGGTCTTTTGTATGATACTTTATTTACTGAACAAGAGCGTACAACTCCTTTGGATAAAGGCTTTAGAGGCCATCCTGCTATTGGTGCAGCTGTAATGAGCCAAGCTATGGAAACGCAGCAAAATGAACAATGGCAAAAGTTGGAACAGGAAATTAATAATGATAAGGATGCCAAAGTATTTTTGTTTGCTTCTGTTTTTGGTGGTACAGGTGCAGCGGGCTTCCCTACTATTGCTAAAATTTTAAAAAATCATTTGAAAAAAGATGAAGAAGGCAATAGCATTGCTAAGTTCGGTGGTGCTTTAGTTTTACCGTATTTTCAATTCCCTCCTGCACCTACTTCTGAAGAACAAGAAATGCAGGCAAAAGTTTCTGATTTTATTTTAAACACTAAGTCTGCACTTGATTATTACAATAAAAGCGGTGTAATAGGAGATGTCTTTGACAGCTTATACTTAGTGGGCGATAACGATTTGACTTCTATGAAAGAGTTTAGTTTGGGTTCTAACTCTCAAAAGAATGATGCTCATTTTATTGAAATATATGCTGCTTTTGCTGCTTTTGATTTCTTTAACAAGTCAGAATTTGACAAAGCTAGTACTTGGATGATTGCCAGAGGCGATGATACAGAAGAAACTATTGATAAGATTACTTGGGATGATTTTCCGAATGTCTGCATTTCCGGCAATACTAAAGATAAATTGAGTGCTTTTGTCAAATTTTTGTATGTTTATAAAAATTGCATTCTGCCAAGTTTAGAAAAGTGTTCTCGCGATGAAGACGTGAAAAAAACAATTGCTTGGTATAAAGATTTAGTTGAAAAAGATGGAAAAATTAATGTTTACAACGATCGTAATATTATGAATGCATTTACTGCACTTGGTGATTATGCTGAAGCGGTTTTTGAATGGTGGAAACAAATCATCAGCGGTAACGATAGACGTAAAGTTGAATTGTTAAATAAACAAATTTGGACAACTGAAGACTGGAATAAGAGTAAATTGGATGTTTACCAAGTTGTTTTACCGATAAAAGAAAGACAAGATAAGCTTACTTATACTGTTTTCTGGCAAGAATTATGTGATTATACTAAAAAAGCTCGAAATAACAATAACAGCGGTGCCGAAATATTAATGCATGCAGTATATGAGCTTTGTAATAAATAAAGGAGTTTGTGTTTATGCCGATACCTTTACTTCCTAGATTAAATGAAGAAAATAAAATAACTCTTACTAAACGTGGTACTTGGAGAAATGATAGTCAAACTACCTTGGGAAATTTGGTTACAGATTTAAAGGTTACAACTAATGAATCTTCCAATATTACTTCTATCCCAGATTTATGGGCAAGACCGATGATGTATGAGATGGTTTTATTTAATGAAAATCATCATTTACATAAAAAATATGTAGCTGAATGGCGTGGCATTATGGCGATGTTAGCCTTCAGAGAAATGCGTAATTTAAAAAATATCGGTAAAGAAGAAATTGTTTTTTCCGATGTAAATAAGATTTCTAATAATGCGCCCAGCTTCTTAAAAGTAGTTTCTGCATTGCTTTCGGAAGAATATAAAAGTTATAAGGATGAAACATCTGCTGAAGATTATAAAATTCAACTTTTGACTTTTGATGAACAACCATTAGCTCTTATCTGGCCGACAATTTTAATTTGTCCTTCTGTGGGCTTAGAAAGATATTATACATCCAATATTTCTTGGTGGAATGAAAATGGAATTACCGATCCGATTAGCTGCTTAAATGAACAAGAAAAAGCTTTGTTGAAACAATGGCTTGAAGGCATTAAGGAAAATATTCCGGATGATAAAGAAAAACAATATAAGTTGAATAAGCTGATAGGCTTAATTCAAGCTTATCAGGATGATTTAGATGTTGAAGTAAAACCGGATAACTATGGCTTAGGTACCGGTTTAAATATTACCGGTTTTTGTCAATTAATTGATAAACCTATTAAATGCAGCATTGACAATAATAGTTTTTTAGCAGCTTCCAATGTTTTGTTGATTAATAAACGTCAAACTAAAGATGTTAAGAACTTATTAGTTTTGACTGATGATATGTATAAGCAATGGAATAAATCTGCTAGTGATATTATTATTGCCGGTAATATTAATTTAGATGCTGCTTTTCCATATGGCAATAAAATTTTCAATAAAACACGCTTAAATGATGTTGACTTACAACAATTTAATACTGAATTGCGCTCTGGTGAAGACTTTTTTACAGATAAGATTTGTTTAATTGAAGGTAAAAATAATATTTTCCCTAATGCATTATATAAAGAAATATTAATGTATAAAAGAGCACAAAATATTATTTTACCTATCAAAAAAGAGCTTTTAGATTACCTGCCACCTGAGTACATTGTTAATAATTTCCGTGTTAGTGTTGTTAATGACTTGGATATTAAGGTAGAACTGGATTTACCTTTAACCGGTATGGTTGAAGAAGGTCAGATTTTAACTGTACAAAAGATTTATAAAGGTAAAACAGATGTTGCTAATGATAAACGTGAAATTGTAGAAAATTTAGCTTTGCCGTTAATTCAATTATGGCCTAACTTTATTCCTCACAATGAACAAGATTGGCAAGCATATTATTCTTATTATGATAATTTAGGTTCTGATACTTTTACTGCCAAACCATTATGGAATGCAGAAAATTGTGAAATCCGTAATTTAAATTATCAAGACGATTTCTATGCAGAAATTGTTAAAGGTAATAAATTCCCTGAAGGATATAGCTGTAATTTAAAAGTAGAAGTTACTTCTGGTGTACAAAATGTAGAAGTAGGTTTAATTTTAATAGAAAAGCCTAAACAATTGCCTTTGGATACTGATAATGTTTTCAAAATAGGCATAGATTTTGGTACTACAAATACAGTTGCTTATATCAAGATGGGAAATGAAGATCCTAAAGTATTGTATCTTGAAAATAGATTATATCCAGTAACTGATTATGAAGATTTTAGTTCTAAAGCAGAATTGCGTAGACACTTCTTTACTGTAACTAAGCAGCCTAATGGTGATGCAATTTCTATTCGTACTTTATTTAATAGTAATATTGGTGAGTTTAAAGGTGACTTAGAACAACCTGTTTTCCCTGGTGTAGCCTATTATTTGGACAATTTTAACAGTATTGATGATGACCGTCAAGTTACTAATTTACATCAAGGTAGTGAAATGAAATGGGCTGAAGGTAATGGTAATGGCATTAATTTAATTACTTACTTTCTGTTCCATATAGGCATCCAATGTCTTGCGGAAGCTGTTGCTAATGGTGCTACTAAAGTTGAATGGTCATATTCTTATCCTAAAGCATTTAGTGAAGAGAAAATTGCCGGCTTCAAAAAAATTTGGAATACACGACTAATCAAGTTCTTTAAAACGGTTGCACCTAATTCAATTTATGATGGTGAAGAGAATGCTGTAATTGCTAAAACAGAAAGTACTGCTATGGCAGAGTTCTTCAAAAATTATATGAGTGCTACTATGTCAAGAGGTTTGGCTTGTTTTGATATCGGTGGTGGTTCTACAGATATTGCTATTTGGCAAGGATATGGTAGTAATTCCGCTAAAGGTCGTTGTTCTTTGAAATTTGCAGGCAATGATATTTTAAATAGTCATTTGTTTAAAAATAAAAATATTTTGCAAAACTTTAAAAACAATGACCAAAGCTTTAATGACAGCATTGATGCTTTATGTAAGGAAAAAAGTGCTGATGAATTTAACTTAAAATTAGAAGCTTTGTTGAAATATTATGAGAAAACTTTATTTAAAGCATTATTGTCTAAATCAATGAATAAAGAAGTAAGGTTATTTGCCAGAAATATTGCTTTTGCGTTAGCCGGTGAATTCTTCTATGCAGGTATGATTATTGGCGATTTGAAACGTAAAGGTAAATTAGGTCAGTCGTTACCGCATTGTTATGTTGGTGGTAATGGTTCCAAACTTTTAGACTGGGTAGATGGTGGTAATTTTACACCTGATGCACTCTTTTCCAGTGTTTATACTACTTGTCTGGCTTATGGTGCTGTAGCAATCAAAGATGTACAATTAACAAAAAAAGATTTGAGCCTTTTAAGTGTGAACAAGAGTGATAAACCTAAAGAAGAAGTAGCGTATGGTTTAGTATGTGATGATAGTATTAGCAGCAATGCAGAAGATAATTCTTCTGATGATGATACCTTGTCTTTAGACGAAATTAATATTGGTGAAGACATTATTATGGAAGATGAAGGGAACAAAGTATTAGCTGGTGAAATTTTCTATCTGAACAATGAACAAAAAGATAATGGCTCTTTCATAAGTGTAAAAGATGTAAAAGCTGGTATTATAGTTGATGAAGAGTTAAAAATGTTTACGACATTTGTTAAAATTTTCAATACTTTAATTTGTAAAAAAGGCTACGATATTGAAGATAGAATCCAGTTTACAGAAAGAGAATTGGCTGAAATTTGTGATCAGGTTAATGAAGAATTTGCTAAACAGCAGCAATATAGTCCGGAAAAAATTAATCTTGAACCGCCGTTTATTGTTGTTTTACGTCAAGCATTAAAATGTCTTTATAAAGGATAATTTATAGTGAAAGGGTTAAAATTAAAAATTTTAACCCTTATTTTTTAAAGTGGTGATAGTTTGTGCAAAATTTAAATGAACTTAATGGTAAATTTGAAAGTATTCGTAAAGCTTTAGAAGAATTACATACTATTCATGAAGACCAATGTAGAGCAAATATTAATTTTTATAAAAATGAAAATTCTAATGTTATATCTTCTTTAAAGGCAATATATACTGTACATGAAGAGCAATATAATGATAATATGGCATTTTTAAGTGAAATACAAAATAATTTTATTAATTATTTATTGCAAAGGGATTTACAAAAAGATTTACAAGAGCAAGTAAAAGTTATGTTAGGAGACTTTCTAGAAAAAGTAGTCGATGAAAGATTAAAACTTGTTTTGACAGACACATTAAAAAAGAATTTTGAAGAGCAAATAAACAATATTTCACAAAAAAGTTTGCAGCAAGATCATACTTTAGCTAATAATATAGTATCTAGTAATAACAGTTCGATTTGCGTAAATAGTAATGATAACAATAAGAATGATGCCCGACTCAGTATTGATAACTTAACAATAGGTTTTGATGTTAATAGCGGAAGTGACCAATATAGTAAAGAAAAGGATAATGGTAATTTAACTTCAGAACATAATAATCATGAAATTAATGTTATACCTCAAGAATTTGCAGAGGATATCAAGAAGTTTATGCCAGACTATCAAGCAGAGAAGTTGCCCTTAGAATATGAAAGTGTGGATGTGGCTGGTGAATATGCTCAAACATTAGTTACTAAAGGATCACTAGCCTATATAAAGGACAATGAAACCAATATTTATTTAGAAGAGAATGCGGGTGCTAGAAGTACTTATGAGGCTTATCGTATAAAAAATTACGTGGAGCCGTATTATTTCTTAGTTCCTAAAAAATCTTTTCTTTCCAATGCTAGTGAAAACAGAATAATATGTTCAGCTATGCCGGTATTTTTTAATATGAACGGCAAATATTATTTAAAAGATTCGCAGCTTGTATGGCCTGCAATAGTAAAAAAAGAAAATGATAAATTTGTGCTTTACAAAAATTATAAAGGTAAAATAATTGTAGATTAAAGGAGAATAAGAAATGTTAGAATTTTTAAATATAGTTTGGCCGCAAGAAACTGCTTTAAGAATAGTAATATGTGCTATTGTATTTGTAGCTGTATATGTAGCTTATTTATGTGTTCGTTTAAAAAGAGCAATTAATGCTAATTTGCAAATCATTGATCTCATTGGCAATAAAGATAATCTTATAGAATTGGAATATACATTAAAGTATAATAATATTGATAGCTTGAATGCTTTCAATGCTTTTGAAACTAAATATGCTATGAATGAATCTAATGAAGCTGTTTTTGAACATTTACGCGCTATTTATGATGCCGGCAGAAAAAGCAGCCGTTTAGATGCAGACTTATTAGTAAAAAATACCATCGATAAAGTTTGTGCTAATGTTGATAGCATTAAAACTTGTATTTCTGTTTTCTTAGTTATTGGTATTTTAGGTACTTTAGTTGGTTTAGGTTTGAGTATTGCTTCCTTTAATGGTGATAGTTTTATCATAACAGCGCAAAATAATAATTCTGCGGCAGAATTATCCAAGCTTTTTGGCAATTTACGTGGTGCATTTGCTCCTAGTATGTGGGGTGTTTCTTGTACTATTCTCTATGTTTTGTTGTATACTTTCTTTATTCAAGAACGTGGTATCAATAAATTAACAGATAAACTTACTATTACCACTATTAAAGTATGGTTGCCGTCTTTATATCCTACTGATTTCCAAAAAGGTGAAAACACCATGGTACAATTAAAGGAAACCATTAATAATGCGGAAGCTATTAATGACGGTACCAATGATTTATTAAATAATTTGAACTCTGCTAATAATACGGTTAGTGCGTTAACCGGTGTTTCTGATGTTTTAAATACTACTATTGATAAATTTGAAGAAAATGGCAGTAAAGTAGAAGCATTAGTTGATTCTATCAAACAATTGCAAGAACAGCTGAAGGAGAATAACAAAAATTATTATTCCTTTACAACCAACTTATTATCCTCTGTACAAAATTTGCAAAATGAACATCAAAAGCAGCTTTTAGACGCATCTGCTAGTGTACATAAAAATTTTGATGAACAAAATAAACAATTAACGCAAATGCTGCAAACTTTACAAGCTTATGATAAGAGCTTTGCAAGTAGTCAAGAAAAATTTGATAAAAGCTTTAATGAGGCATTGGTTAAAAATTTACAGATTGCAAATGATATGCAAGGCAGTATCAATGAAATTTCTCAACGCAATCAAGAATTAACAGAAGTTATTGGTAATCCTATAGTTAGCCATTTACAAGAAATGTCCGGTGAATTAACTGATAATCTCACCAACTTAACCGAACGTTTGCAAAAGTTGACAGTTGCTATTGACAGAATTGACAACCCTTTGCAAAAAACCGCTGGAGATATTCAAAAAATGTTTGGCGATATGATGAGACGGCAAAATGAAGTTTTTCTGAAGGCAAAAGGCGAATTTAGTAAAGAAGAATTAGCCTCTTTATTGAGCAATGCTAATAGCAATGTTTCTCAAGATGATGCTACGCAAAAAGAAATTTTAAAATATTTGAAGGAAATTGCTGAAAATAATAATAGCCTCTCCAGTGTTGATGAAGATGATAATTCTGTAATAGGTACACTGAAAAGATACTTACCGTTTATTGTTTGCTTATTATTAGTAATCAGTATTGGCGTACAGTGTGTGATGGTTAGTAGAATTGCTAATTTAGAACAATCTCAAAATGTTGTTAATCAAGTTTTATTAAAAGGTAACAATAATTAAGCGTAAGGATGGTGTATAATGCTAAAAGATAAATTTGGTTTTAATTTTTGGCCATCATTTACAGATTTGATGTTATCCTTAGTTTTAGTAGTTTTAATTATTTTGTTTGTTGTATCTAAAATGATAGCAGCCGGTAGTGAAAATCTGAATAAGGCTAGAGAAAGTCAGCAAGCTATTCAGACACAAATTAAAGAACAGATTGGTGATCGCTATACTATTGCCATTATATCTGACAAGAATAATGTAGAAGTTAATGAGCAAATTCGAGAGAGTCAAGCTGATATAACCATTATTGATAAACTAGATAGACAAACAATTACTTTTAGTGATAAGGTTTTGTTTGATTCCGGTAGAAGTGAATTAAAACCGCAAGGCTACGAGGTTTTAAAAGTGGTTGGTCCGGTTATTTATTCTAATATTAACAGCATTAGTGAAATTCAAATTCAAGGTCATGCGGATATTGTCAATAATGATGATTTGAACTTGAACTTAGCATCTGCACGTGCTATGGCAGTTTATAAATTTTTACAAAATGCTGTAGGCGTAGATCCTGCTAGCTGCTTAATGTCCATTACCTCTTTTGGTAAATATAAACCGGTAGGTAGAGAGGCCGGTCAACAATTTGATAGAGCACAATTAGAAGCGGCTAATAAAACTGACGAATTACGTGCTAAAAATAGACGTATTGAGATAGTTTTATTCTATAAAAACGATAAAAAATAACCAAGTTAGGAGGGCTAAAGATGAGCAGATTTTGTGTAAACTGTGGTAATGACTTAAAAGAAGGGGCTAAATTCTGCTCCAAATGTGGCGCACGACAAGATGATATATTTAAAAATAAAGTCGAAGAACCACAGAATTTAAAGGAAACTTTTGATTATTTATTTAATCAAGGTGGAAGCTTAAAGACTGTTCTAACTAAAGAGTTTATTATTAAACAATTCTTTAGTTATGAACATCGTATTAATAGGCAGGATTATTTTTTTAAAGGAATAGTTTTATGCATAATCAGTTATATTTGCAGTATATTTATTTTTGATTATAGAACTAATGATTTCTTGAAATTCATATATAGTATATTATATCTTGTGTGCACAGTTTCTAGCATAACTCTAATTATTCGTCGATGTCATGACCTAGATAAAAGCGGCTGGTTTAGTTTACTGCTCGGTATTCCTGTAATTAACATATTTTTTGGTTGTTATTTAACTTTCGTTCGTGGTACCATTGGCCCTAATAAATATGGCGAAGATATGGTAAAAGATTAAAATATAGTTGGAGGAATTTAAATGATTTCAGTTATAGTTTGGTTGGCACTTTCATTTGCGATTGGTTATTTTGCCCAAGAAAGAGGACGTAGTGCTATCGGCTGGGGATTAGCAGCAGCTTTTTTTAGCCCGCTTCTGTGTTTCATTATATTATTGTTTTTAAAGGATAATCGCAGATAGTTTTGATATGGGGTGAAACTAATGGAATTTTTATTTGTAATAGCGTTTTCATTTGCTGTTGGTTATTTTGCACAAAGTAAAGGACGTAGTGCAGTTGGTTGGGGCATAGCTTCTTTGTTTATTAGTCCTTTATTGGCTGGCATAATTTTAGCATTATTAAAAGATTTATCTCAAGAAGAAAAAGTTAGCAAAGTAAACATGGAACATGAACAATTAAAGGACCGTGTTTCTGTTAATGAAATTAAGGTAAATCAACGTTTTCAAAATGTTGAACAACAAATTTCCGGCATCAAGAATGATATGTACGCTTTAGCTGATAAAAAGCCCCAAGAGAAATTGTTAAGCAGCAATGAAAAAATTTGTCCTAATTGTGGCGAGATCATTAAGGCCGGTGCTATCAAATGTAGATATTGTGGTGCTGATTTAAATAATATTGCCATAAAAGAATGCCCGTTTTGTAAAGAGCTTATTCGTTCTGATGCTAATAAATGTAAATATTGTCACAGTGATTTAAGTCCTAAGAATGACGAAGTAGACATTTCAGTTAATAAGGAAGAAGTTGGCATAAAAAATTCTGAAGTTGTAAAAAATGAAAATCTTTGCCCTAGATGTAAAACTCCTGTAGAGAAAAATGCTACGTTTTGTCATACTTGTGGATATAAGCTTGTGAAGGAGGAATAGTTTTATGCAAGAGCTGAATAAGGTGATTCAGAATTGGCGAAACTATACTGGGTATAATAAACTTACTTTGCTGGGTGAAATCAGAGTTAGTAATAAGGATAGCTTAAGTTTATTATCTTTAGCTTCAGAGGAAAAAGAAGAGATAAATCAATTAGTGCAAAAAACTAGTGAAAAGTTTCCCTATATGGAAATAAAAGTAAAGCATGGTTTAGCAGAGACAAATATAAATTTTTATGTTTATGAAAAATTTGTTTCTGAAGATAATTTCTTAGAAAAATTTAGACAAGGCATCGCTGATTTTGTATATTGGTTAACTACAGAGAAAAATTTTTTAACCAGGTTTACTGCTAATGGCGAATTTGTAAATAGAAAGAATAAGCAAAAATTTGTCTTTTTAAGCAAAGAAAATATGGTGGAGTACAAGATAATAGATTCTAAACCAATAAGCTTTTTGGAATCTCCAGTTGCTCATAGTATTACTGTTTATTTATGTGCAGTTATCCTGTTGTTTTTAGTTTTAAATACACTTTATGTTTTATATTTTTATGTGCCTGATCATAATCCTGATAGGCTATTGAGACAGATAATATTTGTATAATTACTAAATATTTATTATAAAAATAGTGCAGTAAAGTACTGCACTATTTTCTTTTGTAATACTATAGAAGTCTGTTTGTAAATGAGGGTGAATTTTGTTATAATTAAATAAGCATAACAAAGGAGGAGACTGGCCATGAGAATGGAATTTACAAAAATGCACGGAGCAGGTAATGATTATGTATATGTGGACTGTACAAAAGCAGAGCTGCCTAACCCCGGTGCAATCTCTGAGTATGTAAGTCACAGACGTTTTGGTATTGGTAGTGACGGTTTAATCTGCATTTGCAAATCTGACGTTGCTGACTTCAAAATGCGTATGTTTAATGCAGATAGATCTGAGGGCAAAATGTGCGGCAATGGCGTGCGTTGCGTTGCTAAATTTGTTTATGACAAGGGCCTGACTGATAAAACTACTATTACTTTGGAAACTCTTGCCGGTATTAAAACTATTGATATGATTTTAGGTGACGACGGCAAAGTAAAAGAAGCTACTGTCGATATGGGTAAGCCTATCTTCAAAGCTACTGAAATTCCTATGAACTGCGATCACTATATTTTTGTGGATCAAGCAATTGTTCTTAATGATAACCATGATGATGTTACTAAAGAAAAGGTATTCTATAATGGTACTGCTATTTCTATGGGTAATCCTCATTTCGTAACCTTTGTTGATGATGTTGATAGCTTGAATCTGGAAGTTTTAGGACCTCAATTTGAACATCATAAACTATTCCCTGAAGGTGTAAATACAGAATTTGTACAAGTAATTGATAAAAATACCGTTAAATTCCGTGTTTGGGAACGCGGTAGCGGTGAAACCTGGGCTTGTGGCACAGGTGCAAGTGCAGTTGCTGTTGCATCTATCATGTTAAGTCGTGCAGGTAAAAAAGGCGAGCCTTTAACTGTTTTAGCTAAAGGTGGTACTTTAACTGTTACTTATCGTAATGATGACCATGTTATTTTGCAAGGTGGAGCTACCACTGTATTTGAAGGCGTGATTGACATACCTGAAGAGGTAATCAATAAATAAATTTTTCTATTTTTATTATTTAAATGGGGGTTTGTAAATGGCATTTGTAAACGAAAATTATTGTAATCTGAAAGAAAGCTATCTTTTTGCGGATATCGCACATAAAGTAAACGCTTATGCTGCAGCTCATCCTGAACAAAAGATTATCCGCTTGGGTATTGGCGATGTTACTTTGCCGTTAGCTAAATGTGTTGTTGACGCTATGGCTAAGGCTGTTGCAGAAATGGGTGTACAAGAAACTTTCCGCGGCTATGGTCCGGAGCAAGGTTACGATTTCCTGCATCAAGCATTGGTAAAATATTATGCTTCCTTCGGTGTAAATCTGGAAAGCGATGAAATCTTCATTAGCGATGGTGCTAAGAGCGATTGCGGTAACATTACTGATATCTTCAGCAACGCTAATACTATTCTGATTCCGGATCCTGTATATCCTGTATATCTGGATACTAACGTTATGTGCGGCCGTAACATCATTTATATGGAAGGTAAACCAGAAAATAACTTCCTGCCGATGCCGGACGAAAATGTAAAAGCCGATGTAATTTATTTATGCTCTCCGAACAATCCGACTGGTGCTGCATATACTAAAGAACAATTAGAAGAATGGGTAGCTTATGCTTTGAAAAATGATGCAGTAATTCTTTACGATGCTGCTTATGAAGCTTTTGTTACTGACCCGGCAATTCCGCGTAGTATTTTTGTTATTGAGGATGCTAAAAAATGTGCAATTGAATTGTGCTCCTTGTCTAAAACTGCAGGTTTTACCGGTACTCGTTGCGGTTACACTGTTGTGCCTCATGCATTAGTACGTAAAACTGCTGATGGCAGAGAAATGGAAATGAATAAAATGTGGCTGCGTCGTCAAACTACTAAATTTAATGGCGTACCCTATATTATTCAACGTGGTGCTGAAGCTGTATTTAGCGAAGAAGGCGTTGAACAATGCCGTGAAAACATTGCTTATTACCAAGAAAATGCCCGCATTATGATGGCAGGTTTTGATAAAGTAGGTATTAAATATTATGGCGGCGTACATTCTCCGTATATTTGGCTGCAATGCCCCAATGGTATGACATCTTGGGAATTCTTTGATTTCCTGTTAGAAAAATTACAGGTAGTTGGTACTCCTGGTGCCGGTTTCGGTAAAATGGGCGAAGGTTATTTCCGTTTAACTGCTTTTGGTAGCCGTGAGAATACTATTGAAGCTATGGAAAGAATCGTTAATGGTTTGAAATAATAATCAAGAGATTTTTTGTAAATTTTAAATAAAATAAAACCCCGAATTTTAAGCGAAAAAGCTGATTTTCGGGGTTTTTCAACTGTTTTGACAAGAACTTGTCATAATGCTGATATTTTTGTAAAGTTTTCTTTTTGCTACTTGCTACTAGCAATTTAAACGATTATAATTAAGAAAAGAAAAATGTTCTAGGAACAGGAGGATTATTCCAATGAAAAAAATAGTTATGATGTTTGTTATGGTTATGATGCTGGCATTTAGTGCAGTTTGCAGTGCTTCCAATGGTAAAGTATTAGATTCTGAAGAAGCTTTGGCTGCTAAATTCCTCAATGGTGATTTCAAAGCAGTTAGCGCTGTAATGAGCGATGATATGAAAAAGAACTGGGATGAAAAAGCTTATGCTAACTTCAAAGAACAAATCACTAAAAACTTCGGCAAAATTAACACTAATCAATTGATTGTTGTTGAAAAACATAAAGATGCTGATATCCTCTTATATCAAGTTGCTTCTGAAAAAGTTCCGGCAGCTCGTTTTGTATTCCTGTTCTCTGTAAAAGGTGAAAAAGCAATGCTGAGCGATTTCAATATTCTGTTACCGCAACAAAAAGATGCTGCTGCTGAAAAGAAATAATTAATAAACGCACTTTTAATAATTTAGACTAACCGTGTTTTGCGGTTAGTCTTTTTTGTTATGTGACTATATCACATACGGTGTTTTTTATTTTTGCTATACTTAGCTTAACAAAGAAAATACAAGGAGGCCTAAACAATGCAGGATAATAAATGGATGTATAAGGCGATATTTTTAGGAGTAGTATTCTTTTTAGCGATTTTACTAGTAAAACCTATTGGTGTATCAACTCAGTTTTCGGTTTTGAGCGGAATTGTCCACAGTACTGTTGATAATACAGTTATCGAGATGATAGAACCGGGCACATATATAAGCAGCAATGCTTATTATGCTAAAAGTGGTGGCAAGGTATTACAAGCAATCCTTCATCCGGTAAATTATGATTTTATTTTTGTTTTAGCAATTCCTTTAGGAGCGTATTTAGCGGCCTTTTTTAATAAAAAGCCATTTGCTGCAGTTAATGTTACAGCAAAAAAGAAAGTTGCTAAAAGTAAATTATTTCTTAGCGGATTTATTGGTGGCTTCTTGTTACTTTATGGTGCTAGAATGGCAGGAGGTTGTACTAGTGGACATATGATGTCAGGGATTATGCAGGGAAGTATAAGCGGGTTTGCATTTGCTATGGCTGTTTTTGCAGCAGCGATTCCTACAGCAATAGTTTTAAAAGAAATTAATAAGGGAGAGAAATAAGATGATGACGATTATTTTAGCGATTCTGTTAGGTGGTGCTTTCGGTTTTGCTTTATATTCTGTTGGTGCTGCTCAACGTAAAAACATCAGAGCAATGTTGTGCTTGGAAGATTTAACGGTTATGAAAATAATTTTGTTCGCAATCGGACTGGCTTCTACTTTGTTGGCATTAAGTTCTTTGGCAGGATTATTTAATATTACTCACTTGAGTGTCAAGGAAATGAATGCAGGTGTGTTGCTAGGCGGTATTATTTTTGGTATCGGCTTTGGCTGGGCAGGTAATTGTCCTGGAACTGCATTAGCCGGTCTGCCTCATACAAATAAAGTCAAAACCTTCGGTGTTATTGTAGGCGGTTTAGTTGGTGCATTAACTTTTTCTTTGAGTTATGAAAATTGGCAAGCATGGGGACTGTTCAGTGCTTTAAACTATGGAAAGATAAGCCTTTTTCAACTTAGTACTAAATTTCCTGCAGTTTTTAATATAGGCTTTATATGTTTGTTGGTGATGGGTATACTCTTTATGTTGACAGCATATGTTTTACCATATAAGATTCGCAATTAAATAAAAAATAACTGCTTTAGACTTGTGTAAGCGTGATACTTACTTAGTTTAAAGCAGTTTTTGTTTAATCAGCTATTTGCTGTAATTTTTTGATATCGGTGATGATTATTTTGCCACGGGTAACTTTTACTGCTTGTTCTTCACTAAGATATTTTAGCAGACGGCTGATAACTTCGCGTGCTGAAGAAAGATTACGGGCAATATGTTCTTGTGTTAATTTTAATTCTAAGGTTTTCATATGCTGACTTTCTTCTATTAAAAAAGCAGCTAGACGTTTATCCAGGCTAGTGAATAAAATTTGCTGGAGAACGAACATAACGCGGCTAAAACGTTCTACGGCGGTGGATAAGGCAAAATTCTGCATATAAAGATTTTCTTCAGATAAATCGGCAAAGGTTTTGCCGTTAATAATTAAGCACTCGCTGTCTGTTTCTGCTTCGACAATAACGTTAAAGGTTATGCTTTGTAAAACACATGATGCAGAGAGCATACATATTTTTCCCGGAAATAAGCGGTAAAGAGTTACTTCACGACCTTCTTCGGATAAGATATAGGCACGGATACTGCCTTTGATAACTAGAATAGCTCCTGTGCATTGATTTCCATCATGTAAAATTGCACCTTGAGGATATTTATTAGCAATAGTATTCCGCATTAACATTGATTGTTGCGAAGTTGTCAGCTTAGACCAGAAAGGAAAGCTGTCGGCAAAGATTTTTTCGTATTTTTCTTTATTGATAATAGGCATTGTTATCACCTTGCTATATATTCTTTTAGTTTTATCATAACAGGTTGGTGTTGAATGTCAAATGGTATCGGTCAGTATATCTTCACATATTTTTTTGCCTGTGTATGATATAATAAAAGATATTATGAATAATAACAAGCAGCTTGATACGCAAATGAAAACTGCTGATAGGATAAGGAGATATTATGGCAGATAAATTTTTAGTAATAGATGGTAGTAGTTTAATTCATAGAGCCTTTTTTGCTTTACCGCCTTTAATGAATAAGCAGGGGATGCATACTGGTGCTGTTTATGGTTTATGTAATATGCTTTTAAAATTGTTAGGCGAAGTTAATCCACGCTATATGGCTGTGGCGTTTGATAAATCTCGCAAAACTTTTCGTACAGAAATGTATGCTGCTTACAAAGGTCAGCGTAAGCCGACGCCCAGTGAATTATCTGAGCAGTTTCCTTTAGCGATGAAAGTATTGTCCACTATGGGGATTGCTACATTGGAATTAGACAATTATGAGGCTGATGATATTATCGGTACTTTTGCAGTGCATGCACCTCAGGATGTGGAAGTAATCATTGTAACAGGTGACCGTGATGAGCTGCAGTTAATTGATAAGCGTACGAAGGTATATTATACCAAGCGTGGTATTAGCGATATCCATATTTTTGATGAAGCAGAGTTTGCTGCTAATTATGAAGGTTTGGTACCTAAACAATTAATCGAGTTGAAGGGCTTGATGGGCGATACTTCTGATAATATTCCTGGTGTGCCAGGCGTAGGACCTAAAACGGCTATGAAGTTAATAAAAGAATATACTGATGTAGAAACAGTTTTGGCTAATATTGATAAAGTTTCCGGCAAGTCATTAAAAACAAAATTGAGTGAACATCAAGAAGAAGCCTTGTTATCTAAGAAGTTAGCGACTATTTATACGGATGCACCTGTAGACTTGTCCATGTCTGCATATGAATTAGCACCATTAAAAGAGGAGGCACGTACTGTATTACAGGATTTAGAATTCCGTAATATGTATGAGCGTTTTGCTGCGGTTTTAGGTGGCGAACAAAATAGCTTTGGACTTTTTGGTGAAGTTGTAGAACAGGAAAATGCACCAGTATTGCATATTACTGAAGTGGAGCAGGGAAATAAGTTATTTGCTACTTTAGATAAACAAATGTCACCAGTATCTTTTATTGTTGATATTGCAGGTTCTTTGCCAGAACTTTACTTTAGTAAAGCAGAAATATTTGTTGAGAATACTGTTTATATACTAGATAATTTAAGCGGTTGTTGGGATAAATTTGATCAATGGCTTGCTAGTGAAAAAGTAAAGTCTACTGTTGATGCAAAAGAAATTTATAAATGTTGTTTGTGTCGTGGTATTAAGCCACAGCAGATTATTGAGGATGTAGCGTTAGCTGCTTATGTATCAGATCCTGGTCATAGCTCTTATGCCCTAGCTGATTTGAATAAACGTTATTTGAACAATCCCAGCTTAAACGATAGCGAAAATATTGCAGTTTTAGTCGATGTGTTACATGAACAATTAAAACAGCAGGAACAAATGCATTTATATAAGGATTTAGAACTTCCTTTAGCAGAAGTATTAGCAAGAATGGAGTTTGCTGGCATTACTCCGGACATGGAACTTTTAGCTCAATTAAATGAAGATATGAGTTTTAGAATTGCGAAGCTAGAAAAATTAGCTGAAGAGCAAGCAGGCGAAAGCTTTAACTTGAAATCTCCAAAACAATTAGGTGTGATTTTATTTGAGCGTTTACAATTACCGGTAATCAAAAAAACGAAAACAGGATATTCTACTGATGCTAAGGTTTTAGAAGAATTATATGGTAAGCATCCTTTGATTGCTACTATTTTAGAACATCGTAAATTAGCCAAATTGCAGTCAACATATCTAGATGGTTTAAAACCGTTGGTTAACGCGAAAACTGCACGTATTCATACACATTTCCAACAAATGGTAACTGTAACTGGTCGCTTGTCTAGTACAGATCCTAATCTGCAGAACATCCCGACTAGAACCGAGGAAGGTAAACAGATTCGTCGAATTTTTGTTCCAGGTGAAGGTTTTGATTGGTTAATGAGCTGTGATTATTCCCAGGTGGAATTGCGTATATTAGCTTGCATTGCTAAGGATGAATTGTTGTTGGAATCTTTCCGTCACGGACAGGATGTTCATGCCCGTACCGCAGCAGAAGTTTTTGGTGTACCTTTAGAAGAGGTTTCTTCTGAAATGCGTAGTCGTGCTAAGGCTGTTAATTTTGGTATTGTTTATGGTATCAGTGATTTTGGGTTAGCCAAACAATTGCAAGTAAGCCGTAAAGAAGCTGCTGGTTATATTGAAAGTTATCTTACGCGTTATGCAGGTGTTAAGAAATATATGGACGACATGATTCAGTTGGCACGTGAGCAAGGCTATGTCAGCACTTTGATGGGGCGTCGTCGTTATCTGCCTGACATCCGTCATAGTAATTTTAATCTGCGTAGCTTTGCGGAACGTACAGCAATAAATACACCTATTCAGGGTACTGCCGCTGATATTATGAAAAAAGCTATGATTGATGTACAATTTGCTTTGAAAGCAGCTAAATGCCAAAGCCGCATTTTATTACAGGTACATGACGAGCTTGTTTTAGAGGTTGTAGAAAGTGAAAAGGAACAGGTTGCCGAATTAGTTCGTAGTGCAATGGAAGATGCTGTACAGCTGGATATTCCTCTGCTTGCAGATGTTAACTTTGGTCGTAACTGGGCCGAAACTAAATAGGAGTTGAGATAAATGCCGGAAATGCCAGAGGTGGAGCAAGTACGTAAAACGCTTGCACCACATATTGAAGGAAAGAGAATTACCTCCGTTGAGGTTGGTTTAGCTAGATTGATTAAATTTCCTGATGCAGAAGCTTTTGTACAGGGATTAGTTGGAAAAACTATTGAACATGTAGGTCGTCGTGGTAAGTATTTAGTATTGCAAACAGGTGCTGAGCAAAAGCTGATAGTACATTTACGTATGACAGGTGCTTTGATTGCTCAGGATAGTAATTTACCTGCACCTCCGTATGCTAAAATTCGTTTTACATTGACGGATAATACTACTATGTGGTTTACGGATATCCGTACTTTCGGTACTTTATATCTAGTCACCAATAATGATACATATATTGAAGGGTATGAAACCTTGGGGCCGGAACCATTAAGTGCAGAATTTACTGCAGAATATTTAGCTCCGTTGGCGAAGAAAAGCCGTAAAGCGATTAAAACGTTTATCTTAGACCAACATAATATTGCAGGTTTAGGAAATATCTATGCCGATGAGTGTTTGGCTTTATCTGGTATTTTACCTATGCGAAAGGCAGAAACTTTAACTTTAGACGAAATTACTGCTTTATGTGAGGCGATTAATGCTGTTATTGCCCAGGGAATAAAAAATCGTGGTACTACTTTCCGTGATTATAAAGACGGTGAAGGGAATAAAGGCGATAATCAAAATCATTTATTAGTTTATGGGCGTGGTGGTGAGCCGTGCAAAAAATGTGGTCGCCCGTTAAGTAATACAAAAATTGGCGGACGTGGTACGGTATATTGCGAGTATTGTCAGAGGTAGGAGCGAAAAAATGATTATTATTGGTTTAACAGGCGGTATTGCTTCTGGCAAGAGTACCGTTTCTGCAGAATTAAAAAAAATAGGGGTGCCAATTTTTGATGCAGACCAAAATGCCCGAGAAGCAGTAGCTAAAGGTAGCGAAGGCTTAGAGTTGGTAATTAAGGCTTTTGGCAAGGAATATTTAACAGCTGATGGGGAATTGGATAGAAATAAAATTTCTCATTTAGTGTTTAACGATAAAGCTGCTTTAAGAACCTTAGAGGGTATATTACACAAAGTTGTTTTGCAGAATGCAGAAAGCTTTTTAGCAAAATATCGTGCCGAAAATCAACAGGCTGTAGTGCTTGATGTACCATTATTAATTGAAACAGGCTGGTATAAAATGGCAGATTGCGTTTGGCTAGTTGCTGTGAGTCGTCAGCAGCAGATTGAACGTGCTATGCTGCGTAGTGGTATGAGCGAAGAAGAAGTTACTGCTCGTATAGAAGCGCAAATGTCCTTAGCAGAAAAGAAGCAATATGCTGATGTCATTATCGACAATAACGGTAGCTTAGAGGACACCTTGCGGATTGTACATGAGGAATTATCTAAACTCATAGGTGAAAACAGTGGTCACTAAGCGTAGGACAACTAAAAAAGTACAAGTAAAAAAAACAGCGATGATAAGAAAAAGAAAAATAAAATTTTCTTGGCATAAATACTTGGCTGTTTTATTGGTGCTGACAGCAGTTACTTTTATCGGTTGGAAGATATGGAATAGTGATACTGTACAGATGCGCTTTGTCTATATGTGGGACTATCAGCAGGATATTATTACCTATAGCGAAAAAAATAATGTGGATCCATTTTTAATTGCTGCGATTATCAAGAATGAAAGTAATTTTAAACATACAGCAGTGTCTGGCGTCGGTGCTGTTGGTTTAATGCAGATTATGCCGGAAACAGGACGATGGATTGCCGAGCAGATGGGTTTAGAAAATTACCATGATGATGATTTATACTTAACAAAGACTAATATTCGCATGGGTTGCTGGTATATTGGCGAATTAGACCACGAGTTCAAACATAATCTGGCTTTAGTGATGATCGCTTATAATGCAGGACGTGGTCAGACACGCCAATGGATGGAAAAAAATGGTTGGGATTATAGTTTTAATGATGTTAAAGCTATTCCTTATCCCGATACACGCGAATATGTTATTAAGGTTTTACATGATCGCGATAAATATTATTTATTGTATAAGAATAAATTGCCTAATAAAAATTTCAGGTAATTTTTTTGAGAAACAGAAAAAAATAGTTGACAATGATTAGATTATTATGATATTATATCTATGTTATCGATTTGGTAACGAGATGAATATGCGGTAGTGGCGGAACGGCAGACGCGCTAGCCTCAGGAGCTAGTGGGGGAGACCCCGTGGAGGTTCAAATCCTCTCTACCGCACCAACGAAACTCTGACCTAAGATTTTATCTTAGGTCTTTTTTTGTTCACTTGATTAATTAGCCGGTTTATGTCACAATGTATTTATAGCAACTTTTTTGTATTATAATATTTTTGGAAGGGAGCAAGGTACTGTGAAAGAGATAAAAGAAAGAAGAGCACAGACCTTTGTTTTGAGTGGATTTTTAATTCTAGGTCTAGTAGCAGGTATGATTTTTGCTTGGATTTTCAATGATAGCTTAAATTTTAAACAATATAATTTAAAACAACTGACGTCAGATATAATTTATGATAAGGTAGAAGAAGGTAGATTACAATGTAAAGTAGTGCAGGATAAAGCTCCGATGTATAATATTCCTTCAACATTATATGGTAATATTATAGAACATATGTCTCAAGGAGTTTATGTTGACTATTTTGAAACTGTTTCTAGCCAGGATAAAGATGAGCGCTATGCTGTAACTGCTGTAGAAATGAAATTTCAGCGTTTTTGGGGACGTAAGCATATTATACCCAAAGGAACAAAAGTGCTGATTTTAAGCCAAAATGATGGTGTAGTCTGGGGTCGCGTTTATGTTGAAGACAGATTTTACGAAAAAGAATTTGATGTAGAAAATTTGCGGATGCCTTATATCGGTCAATGGAAAAGAGTTGAATTTCATGGTAAACCGGGCTATATGCAGTTTAACAGCTTAGCTGAAAGTAAGGTGATGTAAAGTGTCTATAGTGAGTAAAAGCATTATTATGAAAATATTATCAGCAATTAGTTTTTTTGTTGGTTTTGCAATTGCTGTAGCAGCATTTTTGCTGCGACCTGCGATGGTGACAATACAAGACAATTCTGTTGTTTATGCAGAACCTAGTATTATTGCTCGTGAAATAAGTGACAAGTTTACTGCTAATACACAAGCAGTGATTTTAGAAAAAGTGAAGATGGATAAGCCGACAGCCGTAGTGATGTTACAAGATGTGGTCATTGATGGTGAAGCATCTACTAAATATCGCTTGAAAAAAGGTGCTACATATAAAATTATTCAAGCGAATTTAAATAAGGCTAATGAGCCATGTGTTATTGAAGTTGCTACTACTAAACATGAAAAGGTTGAGCTAAAAATTTCTAAAGGTGATGCAGAACCTATAAATGAAGGCAGCTGGCTACATATACGAGAAAAAAATGGCGATGCTGAAGGATGGATTCGTAGCAAAACGCAATGGTATTAAAACTAGTAAATATTTTCTGTAATTAAGGCAGAAAGTAAAATTATATCAAAATTTAATTGGAGGTATTTATATGTTAGTAACCACAACTCCTACAATCGAAGGTCATGAAATTATTGAATATAAAGGTATAGTTTTTGGTGAAGTTGTTTCCGGTATGAACTTTGTCAAAGATTTTTTCAGTGGTATTACTGATGTTATTGGTGGTCGTAGCGGTTCTTATGAAAGCGAATTTCAAGATGCTCGTGATGAAGCAATTGAAGAAATGATTAAGCGTGCTTCTAAGATGGGTGCGGATGCTATTGTCGGTGTCGATGTTGATTATGAAGTACTGGGCAAAGAAAACGGTATGATTATGGTCAGCGTTTCCGGTACTGCTGTTAAATTGAGATAAATAAAAAAAGCGAAGCTTATTGAAAAGCTTCGCTTTTTTGTTTCACCATGTGAAGTAGGTAAAAATACTAAAAATCGTTAAAATAATAATTTCGCAGATAAAGATAGGCTTGAGTGTTTTAAAGAAATTAGACTTAAAATAGTCCACGGTAACAACTAGGCACATATGTGTTGGCGTAAGCATTTGGCCAGCAACGCCGAAGGCCATTGCTACACCTGCTAAGTTTAAACTGCCTGTCTGCATAGCTGCTACAATGGGCATAACGATAGCAACATGACCTTGTGAAAGCCCTGTGAGTACACCGATGATAAAGCTGATGCAGGCAATAATTACTGGCACGGGCAATGGTGAGCTTTGAAAGGCGGTAACAATTTCTTGTAATACATTGGTTACGGTAAGAATTTGGATAAAATAAAGAATGCATAAAACATTGGTAAACATTTTAGCATCTACAGCTACCCAGACTACATCTTTAAAACTTACAGCACGATTACTGAAATAAAGCACTATAAATAATCCTAAAGTAACTAAGCCCATGCTGATAGAAGCATTTAAATCTAAGAATACTACTAACATAAAAGTGATGATAACTGGAGCTAAAGCTAAAAGCAGATTAGTATTGTCTTGATTTACTTTGGTAATATTTTGCTTTGCAGTAATTATAGTAGGTGTTTTAATAGGGCGGATTAAAACAAACCAGCCAGCAAAGAAAGCTAAAAAGGTTAGCCAACATAAATGCTTGATGAAATCACTATAAGCAACGCCGGCGATACTGCAGGCCATAATCATACCAGGAATAATCGGACTGGAAAATTCAAAAATATGCCGAAACCAAAAATTAATAGCAGCTTTATGGTCTTCTGTGATATTCAGTTTAGCACTGGCTTCTTCAACAATAGGTGCTGAAAAACGTGCTCCGCCTAAAGAAGGTAGTAATCCTAAAAAGGCAGGCATAACGGCTAAAGTTACTTTAGTGCTGGAAAAAATACGTTGCAAAGCATGAACCATTCCGGCTAAAGCTCCGCTCGTGCGTAATTCTATTTCTAAACACATGACAAAATATAGTGCAAAAAGAATATCATATGTACGCGACATTGTGAACGTTTCGGTAAGTGCCTGCCATAAATAAATTGGTTGTGGAAGACGAAAAGCCCAGATAAACAGACCTGCTGCCAGCATACAGGGGCCGATAGGAATTTTTTTACGTAGCATGATGATAATAATCAGCATGGCAATTGCTAACAAGAAAAATATATTCATGAGTAACCATCCTTTATATTTATTTAAAATAGTACTTTATTATATCATTATTTTTCGGATTTGCCTAATCTGCTACAAATTGTTCAGAATAGGAGTAGTATAATAAAAGTAGAATATGGCAAAAGAAACGGAGGTTGATGACATGCGTGTTGATAGACTAAAATTAAAAAATTTCCGCTGCTATAGTGAATTGAATATTGATTTTGATTCGAAGCTGACAGTAATTGTCGGAGAGAATGGTAGGGGAAAGACCGCTATTTTTGATGCTTTAGCTATTGCATTAGAACCATATCTGCACACATTTCATGTACAGGGACGGAATATAGTGCAAAAGGATGTCAGGCGTGTGCCTGTCTATGCTGAAGATGGTATTCATATTGCACGTATGGAAAATAAATATCCTGTGGCTATTCAATTAGAAGGCTGTGCTTTAAATAAAAAAATGAGCTGTACGAGAATTTTGCAACAGGATGGTACACGTATTGATGAAGCAGAAGATTTATTGAGCAATGGTGAACGCTTATGTGCAGAAATTAAGCAACATCATGCGACATTGTTACCTGCTTTTGCTTATTACGGTACTTCACGTATTTGGGTGGACAGCAATTTAATGAACACTTATGATAATTCGTTAGATGATAGAAATACCGGCTATGAAGAATGCTTAGAACCATCATCTTCTTATAATACTTTCGGAAAATGGTATAGAAGTGTGATGCAATCATTGGAAAACGACAAACTTCCTGACGATGATAATAAGCAGACCTGCTTACTGGTGCGTGATGCTGTACAGCAGGCGATTGATGCTTGCTTGGCAAGCACTGGTTTACATGATTTATATTATAATTTTAAGTTAGATGCTTTTGTCGTAAGTCATCCTGATACAGGTGAAATGATAGTTGATGATTTGAGTGATGGTTTCCGTAGCATTTTAAGTATGGTAGCTGATTTGGCATATCGTATGGTACGGTTAAATCCGTTTTTGGGACGCCGGGCTATTTTAGATACCCCAGGTATAGTTTTAATTGATGAAATAGATATGCATCTGCATCCGTCTTGGCAGCAGACAGTACTGCTGGATTTACAAAAAGCATTTCCTAAAGTACAATTCATTGTTACAACTCATAGTCCACAGGTTTTAGGTAGTGTGCCTCCTGATAGTATCCGTGTTTTGGAATGGGAGAAGGAATTTGTAGGCGTACGTAGGGTAAACTTCTCTTTAGGAGCTACTAGCTACCAGATTTTACAGGATATCCAGAACGTGCAGCCGCGTTCGGAAAAACTACCGATTGTACAGCATTTGAAGCGTTATTTGGAATTAGTCAGCGAAGATAAATGGGATTCCGAGGAGGCTAAAACACTACGTAAGCAATTAGATTTATGGGCTCATGGTAATGAGCCTGCTTTAATCAGAGCAGATATGGATATCAGAATGCGTCAATTCCGGAGGAAGCGCTCATGAAGAGGGTGTATAAGAGTAAAAAAGAGCCGGAAAGCCTGCGTAAGTACCGCTTAAGCCATCCTGAAGAAACATGGGAGCATTTCCGCCGGCGTATTCGTATGGGCTATAAAGATGTCAAAAAACAAATTTTGCAGGACCAACACGGTCTATGTGCCTATTGCGAAATCAGTATCAAGCTAGCAGAAGATGATGATGAAGTTGATGACTTTCGAGTGGAGCATTTTTATCCCAAAAGCTGTACATTGGAACATGGACACAATTACCATCTCGATTGGCGTAACCTGTTAGGAGTTTGCCATGGTGGCAGTCAGCCATATGTACCTGATGCTGAATGGCGTTATTCGACGCAGAAGCGTGATCGTAGCTGTGATGTGCCTAAGGGCAATAAAGAAATTTCTTCGCAAATCTTAAATCCTCTACGCATTCCAGGAAAAGTACGCTTATTTCGTTATGCGGAGCATTCGGGAAAAATATTTGTAGATGAGTCTACTTGTCCTAGGTATTTGCAGCAGAAAGCTAAAAGAACAATTCGCGAATTAAATCTTAATGCACCACGATTAATGCGGATGCGGAGGATGGTTATTCAAAAATTAGAGGATGATATTGCCATGGAGCTGGAGCAAGGTGCACAGTTGGAGGATGTTTTAACTATGCTGGCAGAAACCTGCCTTGTACCTAATTATGAGGGTATCAGTTTGCCGTTTTTCTCGGTTATTCGTTGGTATTTAGGTGAAGCAGCAGAAAAAGTTATTTGCAATAGTGGCAATAAATTATAGTTTTGAACAATAAAATAGGTGTGAAATCGCGTTAATTATAATCCTGCCTAAGCTTTAGGCAGGATTTTTATTTTTATTGAAGAATAAAATATAATGGTAATTATGTAAAAGTGTAATATATATTTCAATAATATTTTGAAGATGAGGAGAGAATGAGATGAAAGTAACTAATAAAGCATTTAAAGCTTATGATATACGTGGAGTATATCCTACAGAAGTAAATGAAGAAATGGCCTATCGTGTAGGTCGTATCTTTTCTGCAATGTTTGCAGCAGAAACTGTCGTTGTGGGTCATGATATAAGATTAAGCGGCCGTGTCTTGGTAGATGCTCTTACTGAAGGTTTACGTCACGGTGGTACTAAGGTTATTGATATCGGGCAATGCGGTACCGAAATGATTTATTTTGCTACTGCTCATTTAAAGGCTGATGGTGGTATCATGGTAACTGCCAGCCATAATCCTAAAGAATATAACGGTATGAAATTAGTGCGTCGTGATGCACGCCCGATTTCTGCTGATACAGGCTTAAAGGAAATTGGTGAAATGGTAGCTTCTTACCAAGATTTTGGTCATCAACTGGTGGCAGGTAAAAGTTTAGGTGCTTTAGAGCATATCGATATTATGCCTGCATATATTGAACATCTTTTGAGTTATGTAGATTTAAAAGCCTTAAAACCGATGAAGATTGTTGCTAATCCTGGTAATGGCGGGGCAGGTCCTGTTTTAAAAGAATTAGCTAAGCATTTGCCTTTTGAATTTATTACTTTAAATGATACACCAGATGGTACTTTCCCTAATGGTGTACCGAATCCGTTACTTTTGCCTAATCGTGAAGCAACTGCTAAAATTGTCCGTGAAAACGGTGCTGATTTAGGTATTGCTTGGGATGGTGATTTTGATAGATGCTTCCTTTTTGATGAAAAGGCTGAATTTATCGAAGGCTATTATATTGTAGGTTTATTAGCAGAGGTATTCCTGCTGAAGGAGCCAGGAGCAAAGATTATGTATGACCCGCGTCTGACTTGGAATACTGAAGCGATTTTAGAGCGTGATGGTGGTATACCAGTACGCTGCAAGAGTGGTCATGCCTTCATGAAGGAATGTATGCGTAATAATGGTGTACTGTATGGCGGCGAAATGTCTGCTCACCATTACTTCCGTGATTTTTCTTATTGCGACAGCGGTATGATTCCTTGGCTTTTAGTAACTGAATTAATGTGTCGTAGTGGTAAAAAGCTGTCTGAATTAGTTGGTGAACGTATGGATTTATATCCATGCAGCGGTGAAATTAACCGTAAAGTTGCTGATTCTGCAGCAGTATTAGCAGAGCTGGCTAAACGTTATGCTGATGGCGAACAAGACCATATGGATGGTTTAAGTGTTGCCTATGATACTTGGCGTTTTAACGTCCGCGTTTCTAATACGGAACCTGTTATGCGTCTAAATGTAGAAACTAAAGGTGATAAAGCGTTATTGGCTGCTAAAACTGAAGAAATCTTAGGGATTATCGGTGGCGAAGAAGCATAATTTAAGTAAAATCAAGATTTGGATTGAGAATATTAATGTATAAGTAAAGGAGCAAAGATAATGATTAAACCAGTACGTAAAGCAGTTATCCCTGCCGCAGGCTTAGGTACCCGTTTCCTGCCTGCAACTAAAGCAACCCCGAAAGAAATGCTACCCATTGTTGATAAACCGACTATTCAATATATTGTAGAAGAAGCATTAGCTGCTGGTATTGAAGATATTTTGGTAATTACTGGTCGTAGTAAACGTGCTATTGAGGACCATTTCGATCGTAGCATCGAATTGGAGATGAATTTAAAAGAGCATGGCAAAGAAAAAGAATTAGAAGTAGTACGTAAAATTTCTGATATTCGTATTCACTATATCCGTCAAAAAGAACCGCGCGGACTTGGTCACGCTATTTTATGTGCACAACAATTTATCGGTGATGAACCGTTTGCTGTATTATTGGGCGATGATGTTGTTGATGCTAAAGTTCCTGCTTTAAAACAATTAATTGATGTTTATGAAAAAACAGGTTCTAGCGTTTTAGGTGTACAAGAAGTACCTTTAGAAAAAGTTTCTAGTTATGGTATTGTTGCCAGCCATGCTACTGATGAACCGAGAACCTTTACTGTTAGCGATATGGTAGAAAAACCTGCTGTCGAAGATGCTCCGTCACGTTTGGCTGTTTTGGGACGTTATGTTATCAATCCGGAAATCTTTGCTATTTTGGAAAAAACTGAGCCTGGTCGCGGTGGCGAAATTCAATTGACAGATGCTTTGAAGGTTTTGGCAGAACAACAAACTATGTATGCTTATAATTTTGAAGGTCGTCGTTATGATGTAGGCGATAAACAGGGTTTCTTAGAAGCCACTGTAGAAATGGCTTTAAAACGTCCTGATTTGCGAGATAAATTCTTAACTTATTTGCAAGGTATCGTTGCTAAAGAAAGCAAGTGAGGTAAATAATGAATATTTTAGTTACAGGTGGTGCCGGTTATATTGGTTCCCATGTTGTTGAGGAATTAAAAAAAAGCGGATTTACACCTATTGTTTATGATAATTTTTCTACAGGTCATGAGGAAGCTGTACCTGATGATGTACAATTAGTGGAAGGCGATATCCATGATGTACGTTTTGCTAAGCATATTATGGAGCAATTCAAAATTGATGCAGTAATTCATTTTGCAGCTAGTAGTCTAGTCGGCGAATCTATGACTAATCCGTCTAAATATTATTTTAATAATGTTGAAGGCAGCTTGCATTTATTAGAAGCAATGCGCGAAGCAGGCGTTGATAGAATCGTCTTTTCTTCTACCGCTGCTGTTTATGGAGAACCTGAACAGGTTCCTATTACTGAAGACAGCAAATTGCAGCCGACCAATGTTTATGGACGTACTAAACTGACTATTGAAGGTATGTTAGCCGATTATGACCATGCTTATGATATGCACTATGTAGCTTTACGTTACTTTAATGCTGCAGGTGCTTCTCATACCAGTGATATTGGCGAGGACCATAACCCTGAAAGTCATCTGATTCCGCTGATTTTGAAAACCGCTCAAGGTGTGCGTAAACAGATTGCTATTTTCGGTACTGATTATCCTACAGCAGATGGTACCTGCATTCGTGATTACATTCATGTTTGTGATTTAGCAAAGGCGCACGTTTTAGCTTTGAAACATTTGTTGGCCGGAGGTAGTAGCCGTATTTATAATTTAGGCAGTGAAAATGGTTTCAGTGTACGTCAGATGATTGAAAGTGCTAAAAAGATTACCGGTGTAGATTTTCCTGTTGTTGAAGAAGAACGCAGAGCAGGTGATCCGGCAGTTTTAATTGCCTCTTCCGAGAAGATTCGTAATGAATTAGGCTGGGTGCCGGAGCATAGCAGTGTTGATGAGGTTATCAGTACTGCGTGGAAATGGCATAAGGGTCATCCTCATGGCTATAATGGTTAAATTTCATATGTGCATATAAAAAAGGACGGTTAATACCGTCCTTTTTGAATTTATGCGATATTGCTTTCTATTTCTTCAAGCTCTTTTTCGCTATTCTGGTAATCATTGGCTTGTTCTTTTAAAAGATTTTTAAAAACCTCAAAGATACTTTCGATTAATGTTTCCGGTACGATAGGTTCATAATCACCATAAGAGTAAGTGTGTTGACCTATTAACTTATTGTTTTTATCATATACAGAAACGTGTAAAATTTTAAATTCGGCACATTCCATATCCAAGGAAAGAAGTAATTTAGAAGATTGGTCATCTTTAACATTATACGATAAAATCCAACATTCTAACAAAAGATGATCTTTATGCTGATATCTAGTATCAAGCTTACTATTAATAGATTCCCTATCAAGCCAGAAACCATTAGTATCATTGGAATTCAACCAAAGCCAACGGTCAGGATTGGGCTGTTCAAATGCTAGGCAGGTAGCTGAAATTAACAGCTGCAATGTTAGTAAAAATAAAATAAATTTTTTCATAAATAACAACTCCCATCTATCAGTAATCATAGCATTTTTATCTTTGAGCGTCAATTTTAGTATATTGACGAGGAAACTGCTTATCTCATCGTGTTTTTCTGGCCTCTTTTTGCAATAAGCAGTATTTTTTGCTACAATATAAAATTAGATAGAATAATAGGAGCGAAAAAAATTATGCAGTTAGTAGTAGATAAAATAGCGAAGGCTTTTGGCATTCACGAAATTTTTAAAAATGTAAGTTTTATGATAGAAAAAGGCGAGCATATCGGTTTAGTAGGCGTCAATGGCAGCGGCAAATCTACCTTGCTGCATTGTTTGCTGGATCCGGAATGGATTGATGCCGGTGCTATTAAATTTGAGCCAGGTATAAGCATTGGTTATGTACAACAGGGCTTTAGCGATATTCATGGTACCATTTGGGAGTTTATGTTGGCCTCCTGCCCGGAGGTAACCTCTTTGCGTCATAAATTAGCCGATTTAGAGGTTAAGTCTGCTAATCTCAACGGCGATGCTCTTGATGAGTGTTTGGAAGAATATGGTCGTGTTGTAAAACGTTATGAATTTATCGATGGCTATAATTTTGAAAATCGTATTAAACGTGTTTTAATCGGTTTAGGATATACTGAAGAGTGGTGGCAGCAAAATGCTGAAACCTTAAGTGGTGGGCAAAAAACACGCCTGATGTTGGCGGCGGCTTTAGTACGTAATCCTGATTTTATGATTCTTGACGAACCTACTAACCATTTGGATATTATCATGACTCAATGGCTAGAAAAATATTTGCAGGAATTTAAAGGTGGATTATTAGTAGTCAGCCATGACCGTGCTTTCTTGGATAATGTGGCTGTACGTATTTTGGAAATGGAGGGCGGCAAATTACAGTCCTTTAAAGGTAATTATAGCCGCTATCTGGAACAAAAGGCTATACAGAGTGCGACTTTAGAGGCTGCCTATAATGCACAGCAGGATTATATTGCCCGTACAGAAGCTTATATCCGTCGTTTTAAAGCAGGTATTAAAAGTAAAATGGCCCGTGGACGTCAATCTCAATTAGACCGTATGGAACGTATGGATGCACCGGTACAGATTGAAGAGTTTGAATTGCGTCTGCCTCCTGCTGCTGAATGCGCCGATAGAGTGCTGATTATGGAGGATTTGACTATCGGCTATGGTCAGAAGGTTTTGGCTAAGGGGATTAACCTTACTCTGCGTCGTGGAGAAAAGGCAGCATTGTTAGGTGCTAATGGTACAGGTAAAACTACTTTGCTGCGCACTATTTTAGGCGAAATTGCTCCTTTGAAGGGACGTGCCAAAATTGGTAATCGTGTGCAGATCGGTTATTTCTCTCAGAGCTATGAGCGCCTGGATGCTAAGCAGACTTTATTAGAAAATTTCGTGACTGAATATGGTTTTACCGAAGAACATACTCGCTCTATGTTAGGTGGTATGTTGTTCCATGGCGATGATGTTTTTAAAAAAATCGGCGAATTAAGTGGTGGTCAGAAGGCACGTCTTGTTTTATTGAAGCTGGTTCTGGATGGTGCTAATTGCTTAGTGCTTGACGAACCTACCAACCATTTAGATATTATGGCTCGCGAAACTGTTGAAGCTGCTTTGGAGGCGTTTGACGGTACTGTTTTGGTAGTCAGCCATGACCGTTATTTTGTCAATGAAGTTACTAATAGAATCTGGGAGATTGAAAATCAGCAATTAGTTGATTATAAAGGTAATTATGACTTTTATTTAGAGGAAAAACAGAAAAAAGCTCAGGCAGCTGCTGAAGCGGCATTAGAAGCAGAAAAGCAAAAAGAATATGATGAGCAGAAGGCTAAAAAAGCTCAAGCTGTAGCAATTAATACTGTGCTTACTAAGAAAAATGAACGTAAAAAAATCTATACTCATGATGAAGCAGTTAAATTATTGCCTAAGATAGAGTTGCAAATTCGTGAACAGGAGGCTATGATGGGCCTTTTAGAAAAGCAAATGGCAGACCCGGCAAATTATGATAATTTAGAGCATAGTCAGGCAATGGCCGATGAGCACAAGGCTTATGAAGAAAAAATTTCTGCATTAATGCAGAAATGGGAAGAGCTGATGGAAGCTTCGGAGGAGTAAGCATGACTCATGATGATTATATGCGTTTAGCTTTAGAGGAAGCACATAAAGCAGCAGCTATGGGGGAAATTCCTATTGGTGCCGTTATCGTTTATAATGGCGAGGTTATCAGTGCTGCCCATAATATGCGTGAGCTTTGGCAAGATGGTACTGCTCATGCCGAAATCATTGCTATTCGCGAAGCGTGTAAAAAATTAGGTCGCTGGCGTTTGAGCGGCTGTGATTTGTATGTTACCGTAGAACCTTGTCCAATGTGTAGCGGTGCAATTGTGAATAGCCGCATAAATCGCGTTATTTATGGCTGTCCTGATGTTAAGGCCGGCGGAGCTGAATCAATCTTTAATATTATTAATAATCCTAATCTGAATCATAATGCAGAAGTTATCAGCGGTATTTGTGAAGCTGAATGTGCACAGATAATGAAGGATTTCTTTAAACGTCGCCGTCAGGAAAATAAAGAGCGTAAAGTTAGGCAGAATAATATTTAACCTAATGGGCAAGAAGTCGCCCACCTCTATAGGTGGTGCGATGAATTGCCCTATTATTTTTCAGAAGACAAAGTGATATAATATAATCAGTAGATATATAAAAATAGGAGTAAAAACAATGGAATTAGATAGTAATTGTCATTCAGTATTTTTGCTGTATTATCACTTAGTTCTTGTAGTAAAATATAGAAGAAATGTATTTGATGATACAATTTCTGAATTTGCTAAAGATATGTTTGTAAGAATTGGAGTTCCGTATCATATTACTTTAGTACAATGGAATCACGATAAAGACCATGTGCATATAATGTTCAAGGCTCATCCTAAAACAGAATTGACTAAATTCATAAATGCATATAAATCAGCAAGTTCTAGGATAATAAAAAAAGAATTTCCACATATAAGAAAATATCTGTGGAAAGAAATGTTTTGGTCTAAAAGTTTTTGTTTGTTGACTACTGGAGGAGCTCCTATTGAAGTCATAAAAAAATATATAGAGGAACAAGGTCAAAAGAGTAAATAATTTTGAGGAGGTAGACTGATGAAACAACTAAGAGCATATAAATTTAGAATTTATCCAAGCGAAGAACAAAAGATATTTTTTAGTAAAACTTTTGGTTGTGTTCGTCTTGTCTATAATCTTATGCTGAATGATAGAATCAAAGCATATGAAGAAAGTAAAGGAAATCCTGATAAAAAGATAAAATATCCAACTCCTGCAAAATATAAAAAAGAGTATGATTTTCTAAAAGAAGTTGATAGTCTTGCTCTTGCTAATGCTCAAATGAACTTAGATAAAGCATATAAAAACTTTTTTAGAGATAAATCTATAGGTTTTCCTAAATTCAAATCTAAGAAAAATCCTGTACAAAGTTATACAACTAATAATCAAAATGGGACTGTAAACATTTTTGAGAAATGGTTAAAAGTTCCGAAATTAAAAGAATTAGTAAAAGTCAAAGTGCATAGAAAAATAGAGGGTATAATAAAATCTGCTACTATTTCGCGTAATGGAAGTGGTAAGTATTTTATCTCTTTGTTATGTGAAACAGATATTCAAGAATTACCAAAAACTAATTCATCAGTAGGAATTGATTTAGGTATTAAAGATATGGCTATTCTTTCTACTGGAGAAAAAATAGAAAATCTTAAATTTAGAAAACAATTAGAGAAAAAACTAAAAAGAGAACAAAGAAAATTATCTAAAAGACTTCTAATAGCTAAAAAAGGAAATAAAAAACTAAGCAAAGCTAAAAACTATCAAAAACAAAGAATTAAAGTAGCTAAGATACACGAAAAAATTATGAATATGAGAACAGATTTCTTAAATAAGCTAAGTACATATATTATCAAAAACCACGATATTATCTGTATTGAAGACTTAAATACAAAAGGATTACTTCATAATCATAAATTGGCAAAATCTATCGCTGATGTATCTTGGGCTAGTTTTGTAAATAAACTTGAGTATAAGGCGAAATGGTATGGAAAAGAAATAATAAAAATAGATAGACTATATCCGTCAAGTCAAATATGCTCTGTATGTGGTCATAGAGATGGCAAGAAAACTCTTGATGTAAGAGAGTGGACTTGTCCAATTTGTCATACTCACCACGACAGGGATATAAATGCAAGTAAAAATATATTGGCTGAAGGTCTAAGAATAAGACAAGCAGTCTAAAAATAAAAAGAACCGTAGGAACTACGGGGATAGCTTGGTAAATATAGTTGGCTAACAAAAGCAACTACTTCCCAAGAAGAAGCTCCCACTTCAAAAATTACGAAATAATTTTAAGTGGGAGATGTTCACTATATAATATTAAATACTAAAAACGGAAATAGAATAGGGGATTAAATAAGTTGCTTAAACAATTATGTGATTATGTTTTTACTTTTTTAGGAATGATTTTAATCAGTCCGCTGTTACTTTACATTGCGTATCGGATAAAAAAAGAAGATCCGGGACCGGTTATTTTTGCTCATACGCGTATCGGCAAGGATGGTAAACCATTTCCCTGTTTTAAATTTCGCAGCATGGTTGTCAATTCGCAAGAAATGCTACAAAAATATTTGGCAGAAAATCCTGCGGCACGAGCAGAATGGGAACGTGATTTTAAGTTGAAAAATGATCCACGTGTAACACCGATTGGTGCTTTTTTGCGTCGTACTAGTTTAGACGAATTGCCACAGATTTTTAATGTTCTGCGTGGTGAAATGAGCCTTGTTGGACCGCGCCCTGTTATACAAGAAGAACTAGATAAATATTATGGAGAGGCAGCTAAACTATATTGTAGCATTAAGCCTGGTATTACAGGCTTATGGCAGGTAAGCGGCCGTAGTGATTTGAGCTATGCAGAGCGTGTTGCTCTTGATTCTACTTATATTAAACATCGCAGTTTTTGGGGTGATGTTGTTATTTTATGGAAAACTATTGGTGTGGTGTTTTTGAAAAAAGGAGCATATTGAAGTAGATGGAGAAGAAAAGAATAGAATGGATTGATGCAGCAAAAGGCTTCACAATGCTCTTGGTAATTTTAGGACACTGCTTTGATGGATATATTAGTGCTGGTATTTTTCCAGATGATTTTTACTGGTTGCAAGAAGGACATTCCTTTATTTATTCGTTTCATATGCCATTATTTTTTATTATGAGTGGTTTTTTGTTTTATTATACTTATAGTAATTACAGTATATCTAAGTTAAAATATAAAATTTTTGATATATTAATTTTATATTTTATGTTTTCTGTGGTACAGATAAGTATTCAGATATTAATGGTTGGAAAAATAAATAGGCATTTAAACATGAGTGATATTTTTTATTTGCCAATATACACAGTGCCACCATACTGGTATCTTTATGTATTGGCGGCGTTATATTTAATTTCTAACGTATTTTTTTCAAAAATATCAATTGGTAAGATATTAGTTACTTTTACTATATGTTTATTTAGTACATTATTTATACATATTGACGAGTTTTCGCTTTCTAATATTGCCTATTATTTATTTTTCTTTGTATTTGGTGGGGCTTTAGTAACATTTGATGTAGATTTAAAAAAATGGGAAAAAAGCTTATTATTTATTTTAATAGGATATTTATTACTAGTAAATTTAAACTTAAATAATTATGTGTATAGGCCGCTAATAGCATTTTTATTGTCAATTTTTGTTATTATATGTTTTGCTAATTATTCTGTTTTAAATACGAATAAGTTATTTGTAGTATGTGGAAAATATTGTCTGCCTATTTATTGGGTGCATGCATATTTAACTGCTGGAACGAGAGTTATATTTCAACATTTACATATTGAAAATATATGGATATATATAGTAGCAGGAATGAGTTTAGGCGTTATAATACCAATTGTTGTTTATAAAATATGTATGCGTTTTAAAAGTTTAGAGTTTATTTTTAAACCAGTAAAGGGATTACAAAAGATTAGATTTATGAGAGGTTAATATAATTATGTATGATTATCTTGTAGTTGGTTCTGGCCTTTTTGGTGCTGTATTTGCTCAACAAGTACATGCTCAAGGGAAAAAAGTTTTGGTTATTGATAAACGTAATAATATCGCCGGCAATGTTTATACCGAAAAAATTGCTGGTATTAATGTGCATATGTATGGTGCACATATTTTTCATACTAACTTAAAGCATGTTTGGGAATATGTAAATAGATTTGCAGAATTTAATCGTTTTACGAATTCGCCGGTGGCGAATTATCATGGTGAGCTTTACAGTTTACCTTTTAATATGTATACGTTTAATAAAATGTGGGGTGTAGTAACGCCAGAAGAAGCTGCTGCTAAAATTGCCGAGCAAAAAGAAGCTGCACACATTGATAAACCAAAAAATTTAGAGGAGCAAGCAATTTCTTTAGTCGGTACTGATATTTATGAAAAGCTAATAAAAGGCTATACGGAAAAACAATGGGGTAGACCTTGCAAGGAATTACCAGATTTTATTATTAAACGTCTGCCTGTACGTTTGACTTTTGATAATAATTACTTTAATGCTTTATATCAAGGTATTCCTGTGGGTGGTTACACGAAAATGGTAGAAAATATGTTGGAAGGTATTGAAGTACGTTTACATATTGATTATTTGCGGGATAAAGAAGCATTAAATGCTTTAGCCAAAAAGATAGTGTATACAGGTCCTATTGATGCTTATTTTGATTTCCAACTTGGTAATTTAGAATATCGTAGTGTGCGTTTTGAAAATGAAATTTTAGATATACCCAATTTTCAAGGTAATGCAGCAGTAAATTATACTGATAGTGAAACACCGTGGACACGTATTATTGAGCATAAATGGTTTGAATTTGGTAAGGATGAACAAGGCAATGACTTACCGCAGACAGTTATTAGCCGTGAATACTCCAGTGAATGGAAGCCTGGTGATGAACCGTATTATCCTGTAAACGATGAACGAAATAGTAATTTATATGCACAGTATAAAGCTTTAGCCGATAAGGAAAAAAATATCATATTTGGTGGTCGCTTAGGTGAATATAAATATTATGACATGGATGCCGTTATTGCTAGTGCTTTGAATTTAGTGGAGAAGGAATTATAAGATCATGGATATAAAAATTTTAATTGCAACTCATAAAAAATATTGGATGCCAAACGATAAAGTTTATTTGCCTTTACATGTAGGTAGAGAAGGAAAACATGATTTAAGTTATACTGGAGATAATACAGGTGACAATATTTCTGTAAAAAATGCCAATTATTGTGAATTAACAGGTTTGTATTGGGCTTGGAAAAATTTATCCTGCGAGTATATCGGTTTATGTCATTATCGTCGTTATTTTGCTGGGAAAAAATATGGTAATAATATAGAAAGCAAAAGAGCGGCTATTTTTCAATGCGTTGATTATGAAAAGCTACTCGAAAAATATGATGTTATTTTACCGAAGAAGCGCAATTATTATATAGAAACTGTACGCAGCCAATATGAGCACGCTCATCATAAAAGTGATTTAGATGAAGTAGAAAAGATTATTGCTGAGCGTCATCCTGAATACAGTGCTGCATTTACTAAAGTTATGCAAAGAAGCAGTTTGTATATTTTTAATATGTTTGCTATGAAAAAAGAGCTGTTTGATGCCTATTGTACATGGCTTTTTGATATTTTGTTTACTTTAGAAAAACGTATTGATATCAGTGGTTATACACCATATGATGCGAGAGTTTTTGGCTTTTTAAGTGAACGCCTTTTTAATGTATGGTTGGAAAAGCAAGGACTGCACTTAGTGGAAGTAGATGTAGTATTCTTAGAAAAAATAAATTGGATTGATAAAGGTTTTAAATTTTTAAGAAGGAAGATTGGATGGAAACAGAGATGAATAATATAGCAGCGGTAGTTGTTACATATAACAGACTTGAAATGCTTAAGGATTGTATAGAAGCTTTGCAAAAGCAAAAATATTCTTGTGATATTTTAGTTGTAAATAATGCTTCCACCGATAACACTGAAAGTTATGTAAAAGATTTAAAATTAAAGTACGATAACCTATTATATAAAAATACAGGAGCTAATTTAGGTGGTGCTGGTGGATTTAATTTTGGCATGAAATGGGCAGTAGAAGCCGGGTATGAATATGTTTGGATAATGGATGATGATTGTATACCATGCGAAAATGCATTAATAGAATTAATGAAAGCTAATGACATTCTTGAAGGAATGTATGGATGGTTGTCTAGCAGAGTACTTTGGTACGATGGTAGCGAATGCATAATGAATAAGCAAAAGTATATTTCAGGTGCAAAGGATTTAAAAAAATATGGGTTAAAAAAAGCAAGTCAGGCAACTTTTGTTTCTGTATTATTCAAATCTGAAATTATAAAAAAATATGGATTACCTATTAAAGAATTTTTTATTTGGGGTGATGATGTAGAGTATACGAGGAGAATAGCTATAAGAAATAAAGTTGATAGTTATGTAGTAGAAAATAGTAAAGTATTGCATGCTATGAAACAAAACACAGGGAGTAATATAGCTTTAGATAATTATGAAAGAATTGATAGGTATAAATATGCTTACAGGAATGAATGTTATTTGTATAGGCAAGAAGGCATGCAAGGGATTTGCTATTATATTTTAAAATGCATTTTTCATATAATGCGCATATTGGCTAAAAGTAAAAACCATAGAATTTATAGATTGAAAGTTTTGATTAAAAGCGTAGCAGAAGGGATTAGGTTTAATCCTAGTATAGAAAGTATTAGGTCATAGTATGCGGAGTAGGTGTTGTTATGGTAAGTGAAATTGTTTTTTCATTAATTTTACCTGTTTATAATGTGGAAAAGCATCTTAGGAAATGCATGAATTCAATTTTAAATCAGACATTCAAAGGTAACATAGAAATTATTTTGATTGATGATGGTAGTACAGACCAAAGTGGAAAGATATGCGATGAGTATGCTGCTATTAATCAAAAAATAAAAGTGATTCATAAAAAAAATGGCGGATTGTGTGCAGCAAGGAATTGTGGTATGCAATATGCTACTGGCAAATACATATGGTTTATAGATTCTGATGATTATATAGAGGATGATGCGTTACTTAAGTTTTATGAAGAAATAGAGCAGTTTGAGTGGGATGTATTATTATTTTCGTTTTTTGAAGAATATTATAATAACGAAGACGTTGTTTTAAAAATAAAAAATGGTGGTATAGATATAAATTGTGTTGATAAGCATATGATTCCTTCTACATTGGTTTCGTGCTTTCAAAATAGATGTTTTGGATTTGTATGGAATTGTATATATAAAAGGAGTTTGTTGACGGAATGTATTTTTAATGAAAAATTAAAAGCGAATGAAGATATTGATTTTAATACGCAAGTATTTCAAAAAGTAAGCACTTTTAAGGTTTTTAATTATTATGGGTATCACTATGCTAAAAGATTAGGGAATAGTATATCAAGTAATGACCAAAATTATAATTACGATATAAGATTGTTAACAGTAAGACTTTTTTTTCATATGATTGAAAATATGAAAGCTTTAGACCAAAATGCTAAAGAGGTGATATTGTAATGGTAATAAGTATAATAATTCCAGTATTTAATTCTGAAAAATACTTAAACAAATGCATTAAATCTATAACTTCACAAACATACAGAAAACTAGAAATTATTTTAGTAAATGATGGTAGCACAGATAAAAGTGGTGAAATTTGTGATTTTTGGAGTGTACAAGATGATAGGATAATTACTGTTCATCAAAACAATAGTGGTGTAAGTACAGCACGGAATAAAGGTATAGATATAGCATCTGGGGACTATATTACCTTTATTGATTCTGATGATTATGTAGCAAATAACTATATTGAAATTATGGTTAATGAATTAATAAAATGTAATTATGATTTAGTTATGTGCAGTTTTATTGATCGGTATGAATATTGGAAAAATGATGTTGAGCATAAATTAGATGAAAAACGGTTACATGAATTAAGCGGGGATATTAGGAAGGATTATCATAAGTTGTTCCCTTTGCCAATATATCCTGTATTAAAACTTTATCGCACTTCAATAATCAAACATAATAAAATAAAATTTCCAGAAACATTTACAGATGCAGAAGACCAAGTATTTAATTTTTCATATTTTAATCATATCAAAACATATAAATATATTAATAAACCATTATATTATTATGTACATAGAAAATGTATAAGTTTATCAAAGATATGCACAAAAAAATCTTATGATTCGAATGTTAATAAATTAATTTTGGAAAGAATTTTTTATGATAATTTGGGAATAAAAGGGAAAAAATATTTATTGAGCGATAGCGTGCTATTTATCGTTGCTAAATATATTATCTGTTCTGATGAAGATGGGACATATCGGTTATATAGAAATAAAATACTACAACTTAAAAAAATATTATATG
>OGPF01000057.1_pt1 | contig 74004 bp, 95 predicted proteins | sample 1552871 | NCBI WGS metagenome assembly OGPF01 (sample SAMEA2580276, study PRJEB22360) | human gut metagenome | biome: human gut; feature: human-associated habitat; material: faeces | place: Denmark | collected 2008/2010
CCTAGGTGTTGGCGGTCGTGAACCGCAGGGGCACGCTTGCGGAACGCAACCGCCAACGCCGAAGACAGTAGCGGAATCCCTGCGATACCATCGGCTGCGTATGCATTTGAGTATTACCGCACTCGCTACGCTTGCGGGGCTGTCCCGCGACGCAATAGCTAAAATCGAGCGTGGTAAGTTTGGCTTAAGACGTGCTAACGCCATAAACCTAGCAAACGTCCTAGGTATTACTCCCCGCGAGCTGTTAGCGGTGGACGCAATGCCTGAAACGACACTAAGAGAACGGTTTTATAAAGCTAAAGCCATAAATGTGCATGAATGGCCTGATGTGTCAAAAATCATAGGAGTATCCGCTAGGACAATCAGAGATTACGTCGAGGGCAGGCGACACCAAAACGGGTCACCGCCTGCGTTTGCCGCTGCGTTAAAAATATATATCGAGGACGCAGTGAAATCGTAAGATTATTATAATAATTAATGGAAGATATCACCCGTTTTTACCGCTTTTTGCACCCGCGTTGCTCCCACTTTACTATATAAATTGTCCGCCAGTAGAGGACAAAAAAATAAGACGGCTAAAAAGCCGTCTTATTTTTTTGCCTGCTTTTCTTTTCTTTTTGCAAGCCATGTAGTGAATTCCATAGGACAAATATTTTTTTCTTTGTTCATAGTCCTGCGACATTCAACAAGATACTGTTTGTATTTGTTGAAAATTTCTTTACATTTCTCACAAGCTTTTTGCTTGTAAGTTTTTGGTGTGAAGATGTCCCCGCAAACCAGGCAGTGCCTTTCTTCATATTTTGTTCTTTTCCACTCTTTTACAAGTTTGGGAGAACTTTCCCTCTTCTCTTGCATATAAATTTTCCGTTCCGTCCGTATGTTTTCCCTTGTGGCTTCTTCTGCACAAGCAGGACAGTATTTCTGCTTGCCTGCTGTTACAATGTATTCTTTGCCACACTTAAGACACTTGTCAACGCTTCCTAGTTTACGGATGGCCTCTTTTGATTTGTGCCTAAAGGCTCGTTCTCTTTCTCTTTTTACCTCTAATCTACAATCACTACAATACTTTGCAGCAGGTCGTCCCATAAACGCAGTTCCGCAACGTTTGCAGATTTTCTGATGTAGATTTGAAGTTTTTTTGTGTTCGTTTGGCTGGAAAATTTCATCAATCATAATAAATCTTCCATCCTGCAACCAAGCACTTCTGCTATTTTTTGCACTACTTCAGCTTTTGCAAACCGCAGGTTGCGTTCGCCAATCTCATATTTCCTTAACGTGGATAAAGATATTTCCACCTTTTCCGCCAACGCTTTTTGAGATAAGCCTTTTTCTTGACGCAATAATGCAAGCTTTTCAAGTTTAGGCTTGCGTCCTGCATAAAGGCCTCTCATGAATTCCCCTTGTTCTTCAAGGCTTAATCTCATGCCTGCGTCATCAATTTCAGCAAATAAATCGGCAAGGCGAGTGCTGTCAGTCTTGATTCTTGCAGCATTCATCTTCAACATAGCCTGCCCGATAACGTTCATTGGGCAAATGGTAGCTTGTGTTAAATTTGCGGTTGAACTTAAATCAACGCAATGTGCGTTGCTACTCTCAATTGTAGTTTGCAAATACCCGTAAATATAACCATATACAAAAGCCTTATGTTTTCTTTCTTCTTGTGCTTTCATAAAAAAACACCTCCATAACTATGCCACTAGAGTGACACTATTTACATTTATAGTATATACCACTCCAGTGATACTGTCAACGAGGTATTTAGTTTTTTATAGCTAGCATAACAACACCTGCAAGGATTATATAAGCAGTATCGCGTTCACGCTTAATTTTTTTCTGCTGTGCTTGCATTTCTTCTTCGTATCTCGCTAATGATTGATTGGCACTCTCTATTAAGCTGCTCTGCTCTATCAAGATTTTCTGCGATTCGTTCAGATGCAGTTTCAGCTTTGCTGATGCTTCCCTGGAGCTGCTCAACTGTGACTGTAGCAGATTCAAGTCTATCTTGCAATTCTTTATTTGCTTGTCCTGCTGCTTTAATCTCTGTTCTAACCTTATCAGCTCCGTTTCCCTTATCTGGTACGTTCGCTCCGCAGAACAAGTAGAGCAGGACGAACAGGCCAAAAGCAATAGCAACATAACGCCACCAATTAGTTTTAGCTTCAATAGTAATCACATCCTATTCTAAGTCAATCCTTTCATAAGTCTTTTCAAAAATATCTGGTTTGCAAGGATACTGCTCACCACGTAGACCAGTAATTATCCAGTCACCAACGTTCGCTCTCATATCGCCTTCTAAAGTATGTATAATCATCTCTTTATCAGTTTGATACGCTTCTACAACGACAGGTCTTTTTCTAAACTTCATACAGCTACTCCTTAATGCAGAAATTTTCCCATTTCTTATAAACGTCAACATAGGTTTCATTTTTATCGCCGTTATGAGTTACTTCATAATATACTCCGTCAGGCACGTTTGTACTCAGCAACGCTTTCCAATTTTGCAATGTCTTGCAAAACCATGTTACGTACACATCATCAACACTAATTTGTTTGCCATCAGTCACATCAACATGTGAATTAAAATAATCAACAATAATTTGTTTAGCTTTTTCTTGCATTACAATGCCCTCCTAAAAGCATTTTTTTACAAAGTGGTTATTTCCAAAATGGAAAACGCCTTTAAATTTTAAGATTTTTTAAAGGCGTTTCCTTGATACCTTTATGCCATAAACATTACAGTCCAAAATAATGATGCAGTGCACCAAGTGCAAAACCGACTACCAAGCCTACGATAAATTCATTGGGCAATACAAAATTCTTGAATTTCTCAAACATCCTGCTCACCCCCTTTCTGCGTCGATAAGGAAAATTTATTTACAAAGGTAGTCTGTGACACCGCGGGCAATTGCTCGTGCAATATCATCTTGATTGTTGATTAGTAACTGAACATCATCTTCATTGCTGATAAATGCAACTTCAACCAAAACAGCAGGCATAACAGTTTCCCTCAACACAGCTAAGTGCTGATTTACTTTTACGCCTCTGTCAACAGTTCCTAGACTGTCAACGATTTGTTTCTGAATGCATTCTGCTAAATCTTCCGCTCTGCTCCACTTGTTGTAAACCAACACCTCTGTGCCTTTGGCTTGCTCATTAGCAGCAGCATTGCAGTGAATGCTGACAAATAAATCTGCTGTCCATTGGTTAGCAGTCCTACAGATGTTAGGATATTCAGGGCTTTCCCCGTCAAGATTATCAGATTGTAGTACTTGACACTCACAGCCTGCTTTAGTCAGATACTCTGCAACAAGTTCACCGATTTCTGCAACAATATCAGCTTCTGTTTCTCCATAGATTTCGTTTACTGCTCCAGGGTCTACTCCAGGCATATGTCCGGGATTGATAAATACTTTAGTCATTTGCAATCACTCTCCTTTGATGATTAGTGCTTGCCCGTTTCCCACGGTGCTGTATTATACTTGCTGTTAATAAATTTATTGCCTAGCTGTATAATGATTGCTCCACCTGTTGCGGCCGTAAATTCTGCATAGTGTCCCCAAGTCTTGCCAGTATATGCAAGATAGCAGGACACAACTAAAAACGTGATATAGCCCAGTGTGGGCAGTACCCTTGTTAAAGAGTACATCCCACCTTCTTTTAACATCTCAAACATATAACATTAACCTAACCTTTGTAAGAAGACGCTGATTACAAAAGATATGCACGCACCAACAATAGCAGCGGTGCGATAAATACTGCTGACTTCTTTGGCAATGTCTTCTCGCACTCTCTGGTCCACAACGTCTACACTGCTTTCCATTTTCTTGATATGTCGCCATGCATCCTCAAGGTCACGAGTATTGCTTACTTGTTTCGTTTCGATGTCGTCTACTTTTTTTCTGTAGAATTCAAAATCTTTCTCGTAGCGGTCTAACTTATCTTTAATAACAGCAAGGTCTGTTAAAACCTGCCTTTGAAAGACTTCGTCGCTTAACGGCAATTGTCCACATCTCCCTTCTTGAATATTGACATTGTACATAAATTTATTTATAATGACTTTAAAGAGGTGATTTTTATGACTACTGAAACTATCAACGTTAATATCCGTATGGACAAAAATGTAAAAGAACAGTATGAGCAACTCTGTAAATCATTAGGAATGAATATGACTACCGCGTTTAATATCTTTGCTACCGCTATGATTCGTCAAAAGAAAATTCCTTTTGAGATTAGTTTAGAATATCCCAACGACGAAACATTAAAAGCTATGGATGATGCTGTTAATCATAAAAACATTTACGGTTCTTATACCTCTGTAAAAGATGTTATGGAGGCACTCAATGCTCCGGATTGATGTTCAGAACAGCTTCAAGAAAGACTACAAAAAAGCATTAGCCCGTGGATTAAACCCTGAATTGCTAGAAGAAGTAGTGACACTTTTAGCCAACGAAATACCATTGCCTGCAAAGTATCGCGACCATCAACTCACTAATTCAAGGAAATATAAAAATATACGTGAATGTCATATTCAACCCGATTGGCTTTTAGTCTATATGATAGAACATGAAAAATTAATACTTGCGCTTGTGCGTACAGGCTCCCATAGCGATTTATTTTAAAGTATTGCTTAGCGGCCTTCCCCCCTCTCATTTTAAAGAGGGGGATTTTTTATGCCTAAATTGACGCTGTATTTATAAATTCTTCATGTCCATCATTACCTACATAAAACAAATAATAATCTTCAGCTGTCGGATATATTTCATGTAGTTCAGGTTTTTGTTCCCACACTTTAAAAATTGTTTCTTTTATCTTTTTGTATACTTCGGGATGTGCTAGCATTAATGTTTGTTTAGTTTCTCTATAATATCTAGGGCAACAAGCACAGTTATAAGAAGAACCATAAGTTTCATATGTAGGCATTAAAGGAATTGCGTATTCTTTAGCATACTCTTTTACTTCATCCGCACTCCAGTTATAAAGAGGGTTAATAATATAATTATCTTCACTACGTTTATCAATAAGTTTATATTCTCTACGTAATTTAGAACGTTCAAAAACGTAATATCGTGACCCTGTAACCATGCATTTTGACTTACGATTAATTTCTTGTGTACGTTTCCACAAACCATTTTTACAACAAAAGCGATTACGGACAGTCGGTATTTCTCCTTCTTCTAAAATCAAATCGTGCCAAGTCTTTTCAGCACGTACCCATTCAACATCAGCATGATAAGTATTTAAGTACTTAATAAACACTTCAGGTTCTAGTGTAGTTTCAGCATAATAAGCTTTAAATTTAATGGAGTTACGTTTTAAAATATCTTTTACTACACAGCTATCTCTACCACCTGAAAAACTTAGTGCGTAACCTTCCGCAGGTTCATATTTTTTTAATACATCTATAGCTTTATTCAGTTTTTCAATTAGCTCATTTGTCATATCGGATACTCCTTTCCTGTACTATTTTTATAAGTAGTTTTTGCTTCTGCGTCTGCATATGGATAACCTACACCATCATCTGTATAAACTTTAAAGATGGAAGTATCAGAAGTATCAGGTGCTAACACTTTCCCAAGACTTGAATGATTTTGATAATTAAATCCTCTTTCAACACCTGAATATCCATATACGTCATTTATCGTATCTGCATGAGTGTCTGGGTCATAAGCTCCGTAAGTGATTGTATAAGTAGTATTTGGTAAAACGGATACTCTTTGCGTATTTATAATCTCTTCGCCAGCGTTCCATTTATCAACCCCTACTATCATATGTTGAACAAAAGAAACATATTGACAATCTGCTGGTGTAGTAAAAGTGATAGTATTGCTATATGTTACTTTTGCTAACAAATCACCATCCGCATGAGTAGCATAAGCCAATATGGCAAAGACTTTACCTGTACTTTCTTTTACTCTGCCTATTGTAGCTCTGCCGTCACTTTCCACCCCTAACGGTACGTATACAGTAGCACCATCAACTTTAAGATAACCATAGTTAGAGCCACAGTCACCTGCACTACTATATAGTTTTGCAGTTTGTACAATATCGTTCTTTTTTATATAAAGTTTTTTAGCAATCTCTCCCATAGATTAAAACACCCACATTTCTGCACCATTGGGAAATACTAAATGACCATCAGCATTGTACTTTGGTATCTTATTGGCGGCATTGCCTACATCTGTAACAGGAACATAACCTTTTGCTTTATCATCAATCGCTTCCTTTACTCTGAGCGGTGTCATCATCTTCGTATTATCAGTACCTGCTGTTGCTTCTGACTGTGTTGCGATTGGTTTAATTTCATTTTTAAGTGCAAAGATTGTTTTAAGCTTATTATAAAAATACTCTAAGCCCTTGCTATCTAAAAATTTCAAACGAATCTACCTCCATTCTTATTTTACGAAAGCGTCGATTTCGCCGTTGGTAATACTTTCAACGTTGGCTGCACTGCCTGTGTCGCCTTTTTCACCTTTAGGTAACACAAAGTCTAAAATAGCAGCATTGGCATTACCGCGATTAGTTACTTTTGCAGTAGTACCACTAGTAACAGTACCAACAGTGACAGTAGCAGCAGTACCTGGAGTGCCAGGGTCACCTTTTTCCCCTTTAGCCCCTGCGTCGCCTTTTAAACCTTGTGGACCTGTAGGACCCGCAGGGCCTGCATCGCCTTTCTCGCCTTTCGGGCCGGGGTCGCCCTTCGGACCTTGTAATCCTTGAGGGCCTTGTAAACCAGTATCACCTTTAGGGCCTGTTGCCCCCACAGCACCTGCCACACCTTGAATACCTTGAGGACCAGCAGGACCGACGGGGCCTGCTGGACCAACAGGACCTTGAGGACCGACCGCACCTCTTACTAAACCTAAATCAATTTCTTTTGCCGCCATTATCTATTACACCTCCAGTGTATAAACTAAGTGTCCGTCTTCTCTGATTTTAAAATTCGGAGCTGTCGCATCATCATAAATACAAATCAAGTGCCCGTCCCTGACTTCAAACAAGTACCTGCCATTAGCTGATACAGAAACACCGCTGTCACCTTTAGGACCTTGGGGACCAATAGGGCCCTGGGGACCTGTAGCACCAGTTGCACCCTTAGGACCTTGCAAACCTTGTGGTCCTTGCAAACCAGTGTCCCCTTTGTCGCCTTTGACGCCTTGAGGGCCTGCGTTGCCCGCTACACCTTGTAAGCCTTGTTCGCCTCTAGGCCCTTGTACGCCTTGCAACCCCTGCTTGCCTTGTGGTCCTTGTGGTCCAGGGATACCCTGCAAACCTTGTTCACCTTGTAAGCCTCTATCGCCTTTTTCGCCTTTAGGTCCTTGGGGGCCAGTTGCACCAGTTGCACCTTGTGGACCAGTACTACCAGTGTTACCTTTATCACCTTTTGGGCCTTTTAAGTTAACGCTAGGTGGATTTGGAAGGTTTGCTTTATTCGTCCATGTGAGCTCCCCACTAGTCGATACGGCAGGGATAAATACATTGACATTCTCGCTATAATCTTTTGCTTTAAGTTCACTAGACTTTGCGTTAGTTTCAGAAGTTTTCGCGTTCTGCTCGCTAGCTTTTGCCTTGGTTTCGCTAGCTTTAGAATTAGTTTCAGAAGTCTTTGCGTTCTGCTCACTAGCCTTCGCTTTATCAGCACTAGTTTTCGCAGCATCAGCATTTTCTTTAGCCTTATTTGCGGACGCTAAACTTTCTGTTGCCTTCTGTGTGGCAAGCTCTGCTTTCTCTGTTGCTATATTAGCACGAATCTCACTAGCTTTTGCCCATTCCTTTGCTGACTGATTTGAAGGATTATTTTCAGGCATATGACCTTGAGCCCACCATTTTGCAAGCTGTGCCTGGTCAGTAGCTTCTGTTGCTTTGGTGCTTGCTTCCGTTGCCCACTCTTTAGAAGACTTAGTGCTTGCTCCACCGGGTTCATGTCCTTCTGCCCACGCACGAGCCTTGTTCATTGCAGTATCGGCATTGCGCTCGCTGTCGGCAGCACTCAATGCACTTTCCGCTGCTGCGTCCGCTTTCTGAATTGCCTTATCCCTTGCCGCTTCTGTCTGTTTCAAAACGTCATTCGCTTGTGGCAGGACGTCGGCAGGGTCAACAGTTGCAACAATTTTTGTACCCTCTGCGTTCCATTTAAGACCCTTGTTCGGAGCAACGTCAATAACAGTATCAATACCGCTTTTACTGCCCTCGCTGATTTTAATACTTCTGCTGACGCCGTCCAAAAGCTGTTGACAAATAATGGTCAGCTTGTCAGCCATTGATTCAATGACGTTGAACGGCCAATATTCGTCAAGCCTGCTTTCTTGAGTAACAGGTACTTCCCTGTACAAAATAAGTTTCCACCCGTTCTGTAATACTGGTGGTCTTTGTGCTTCCGGGATTTCTGCACCCGGTGCATACCCGGGATAATGCACTACGCTTTTTTCAGTATCAACATAGTAATCTTTGTTCAGCAAGGTTTCCTTGCCTTTGTTGTCAACCAACAAAACTTTAATGTCGGTCTTGTTCAAAATCTTAAACTGGTACGAAAATTCCGTTGCACTGCCGTTACCGTTAAAAGATATTCTGTTCTCGCTGTTTCCGATCATGTCGGTTTGCTCTCCCCTTTCTATAAACGTTGTAATAAAAAAAGAGTGTCAACACATACGTGTTAACACTCTTAAATATTCCATTATCCTTATTATACCACAAATTTCACGTTGTGAAGTGCAGCACTTAACAGGATATTTTATTAATACTCGTGTTTTCTTTCTGCCTTCGGACGTCTGCCTAACAAGTCCCTCAATTCAAAGTCCATTTCATCGTTTGCAATATCAACCATATTGAAGATTATATTAAACGGTGCTTTCGGCATTTTAAAAAGTACAGCTGCTGTATTGGCTGTAACTTCTGCCGTTTCCTGAGCAAACACTTCTTCTTCTCCACGCATAACCTTTCCTGCGTGGTTAAAAGAACCTAGCAGTATTTTTAAAATATTCTCTGACGGTGTAATGCTGTAATTGTTTTTGTTTATACCTAAAGCATACTGCATACCTGCATTGGCAAAACCGCCGACCCATCCGCCTAAGCTTAAAGGATATTTCAGAAGTTCCTGATTTAGTTTTGAAAGTTTCTCGTCATCATCATCTTCATCTTTAAACGGATTTTCAAAGCCTAGTGCAATATTCAGTACGCAACACAAAAACCATTTCGACGCAGCGAAAGATGTAACACGCATAATCGCGTCTTTTTTCTGTCCTGCTCTCCACTTATTAGCGACAACGTGTGCTTCACGTTCCCATTGATTGAACTGTGTATTAAAAAACCCTTGGAACATTACGAATAAACGCATCATGCTACTACCACGTTGCATACTGGAAACATCGTGAACACGGCTACTGCCGAGGGTGCGTCTGACTACGGTTTCCGCAAAATCAATCGCTTCCTGCTCCGTCGCTCCTTCATGAACTTTTTTGCAGTATGCATGATAGAATACTGGCTTTGCTGTCATCATATCTGTATAGGCAAGCATATTGCCACCCCATCGAGCCGCCTCTTTTTCTATGGCCGACAAGTCGTTTCTGTTTTTGATTTCACGCATGGTAAAGTCTACTGTTTCCATACGCTCACGCATAAACGCACTCTTGTTACAAACTTCATTAATGTCGTTCCAGTTATTGAAGTTTTTTACTCCGTTGAAAAGTGCAACTAAAGTATCAGCATGAGTAAAGCCATCTACGCTGTTACCGTATAGAACAATGTTTGAATAGTTCTGTATAGAGATTTTTAAACTGCCCATAATACTTGTTGCTACCGCAGCACGACGCAACCAGTCCGCAGCCTTGCTCAACAAATCTTCTGCCACGGCTGTATTAAGCATACTGTCGGGATTGATACTTGCTTCAATGTGTTCTTTGAAAAGTTTCACAAAGTTTTGTCCCATTTTGCGTGTCATTGCTTCCATGATATCCTTGTTCCGCAAAATCTTTCTTAAATCAATTGCAATTTCCCTAAAGCAGATATCATTGATAGTATCTTCAACAGCTTTCATTTCCGCTCCCGGTGCTAAGCTGACAGCATACTTTGCGTGGGTACGGCTCTTACTACTGCCAGTATTTGTATAGTAGTTCCTGCCTTGTCTTTCGTTCTGATTAAGAGGACCATCCTCTTCTTGACCGCTGACACTTGCCAATCTAGTATCTTTTCTTAACGGCAAATAGCCACCTTCAAACAATACCTCTGTACCATCGGCAAGTTTAAACAGTGTAGATTCTGCGTCTACTTTTTTAGGTGAAAAACCTCTAGTGTTGATTTCTACCTGTTGCAAAGCTTCCCAGAACTGACTAGCGGCATTGATTCTAGCTTGTGCAAACTCAATATCTTCTTTGGTGATATGTTTGCTCAAGAAATTAGCAATGTTATCTCTAGTCATTGCCAATGCTTCTTCCCTGCTTATCATGTCGTTTTCTTTTACCCACAGCTGGCAGTTCTCAAGCCCTATTGGTGGAGTTTCACATAAGCGTTCAATATTGCTTTTGCTACCGAAGTTTGCAAGCATACTTACCATAGTGTGTCTGTCAATACTGCCAGTGCTTCCTTCTGTGCCGTCACCTAATTCTTCATATGCTACAAATTCGGAATATTTCTTTTTGGTTGCATTGTCAGGACACCATTTATTATAAGCTTCCGCATAGTCTGTCTGATACTTCTGCGTCAGTACGTAACGCTTGTTGGCAGCAACGTTAATCGTAGAATATATCATCTTCTGGAAAACACCGCCGTCTTTCCAACCGTCTAAAGCTAAATACATACTGTCTGCACTATAAGAACTTTCACGATAGATTCTTACCTTGTCAGCAGTCCTTTTGAGAAAACCTTTGCGTTCGTCCTGCCCTACTCTAGGATTATAAACATCTTCCATTTCGTTGAGCTGTTGTAAAAGCAGATTTTCTACATCCTCTGTTTTCTGCTGTGCTGCAATAACATTCATTTTTCTTTCCTGCTTTGCAACGGCACGGATGTTTTTCAAAGCGTTCACAACATCTCTGAACTGGTCAATATTTAATGCACCTGCATTTTCAAGGCGGATGTTTTCGTCAAGCAACCAATCGGCAATATCAATCGTAACGAAAGATTCGTCGCCGTCTTCGCTCATATTGGCTTTCATCTCTTCGACATATTCTCTTAAAGTCTGCGTTCTGACGCTCGGATCATAATCTTTTCTTGTCAGTCCCATACGTTCCAGCAATGCACAGGTTTGAACAAAATGCTTTTCGTTTTCCCAGTTAGCTTTTGTCTTTTTAATTCTGAGCTGTTTTTTTACAAAACGTTGAGCTGCTGCAAATTCCTTTGCAAGCTGTACGCTTTTTCTAGCCAATGCATGATTAAAAAGCTGTTGCCGTTTAAATTGCAACGCTTCTTCTATGTTGCCCTTCTTCGCTGCCTTTTTAGCATTTGCTGCCGCTCTACGTTCAGCAATCATAAAGCGTCTGCTGCGAACGGCTTCGCCTATATTCATGGAGCGAATGGTTTCTTCTGCCATAATTTCAGCACTGTTCTTCATTATCTTTGCTTCGATTTGAGAATATTTTTTAGCTCTGTCCTTGCCTGCCTCTTTAAGTAAAGCGTCTTGTATAATGACGTTCTCCAGTGCTAAGAGTTCGGCTGATTCCTCGTTGTAAATGGCTTCTCTGGTCAGCTTTTCTGCAAGCTTTCTGTCCTGTGCATAGTCCGGGAATTTCTCGTGTACAAGGTCGTTTACACGCTCTCTCACAAGTCTTTCCTTCATCGGTGCTTTGAGTATCGCCGTTGCCATTGCGTCGCCGCTGTCATATCCTAGCTTGTCGGCTACAACATCAAAAACGGTTCTCTCTTCGTCTGACAAGGCACTTCGTTTTGCCATATCGACAAGGTATTTTAAATCTTTATTTGTTTTAAGTTCTTCACGCTGTTTAAGCAGGTTATCCAGTTTCTTTTTATTATCGTCATACACAGACTGCTGTTCTGCTTTTAGTGGCGGTAAATTAACTTCTGCACCCATATTATAAGTATCTATACCGCATTCATAATCAACAGCCAGTTTTTCTATGTCTGCCTTGTTCGGAACTCTGCCGTTTTCCTTTTTGAATATGCTTATCCAACCATGTTCTGTATCTGCTGTATGTTTTTCAAGTGTGCCTGCTTTTTCTTTCTCAAGCAGTTCTTTGTTGTCCATGTTGCTTACATCGACAACTTCTTTTGTTTTTGCGTCTACCCAGTACGGCTGTAAATCTTTATAATCTTGAACATCAGATTCTAAAGCCATAGCAGTATCGCCAATCATATGTTCGATATCCTGTTGAACCCATTTAAGCTCATCGGCATAGTTCGGCAGTACAGAACCTATAGCGTGCTTATATTTTCTCGCAACAGTAACGGGGTTAGCTTTGCTGAAATACGATTCTTTGCCCTTTTCGCGTTGTTTTCCGAACGCTTCGGCAACAGCTTCTTTTGCTTGAATGGCTTGAATTTGTTCTACATTTTCTCTTACAGCAGGAGTGACTTCTTCTTTGTATTTTTTAATCGCTTCTCTACGTTCAGCTCTGAAGTTCTCCATATATTTTTTAGTCAAGATATCTACTGCTTTTTCCCTTGCCTTTAGAATTTTCGTTTTCAAACTTTCTTTACTTGCGTCTGACAATTTGCCTGTAATCTCCTTTGGCAAGGATTGGAAGTGTCCCTCCATTTTTGCCATAGCGTCAATCTCTTCTTGTGGTGCAAGCATTCTATCAAAGACACCTCTTACATCGCCATTGATGTCTTTAGCGTATTCACTTCTCATGATTCGTGAATATATGTTTTTCAACCAATTTGAAAAACGACTTAAGGCTTTTCTTAGCTTGGTGCTTGGTGCTTTACCGTCCATGATGTAAGTTTCAAAAGCATTAGCTAAAATTTCATGAGCTGGTCTTTTGCTGTCTATGTCCCCGTTTCTCCACGCTTCAAGATTTGTCCCTGCATACTCAAGCAGTATTCTTGCGTCATTATTAAGCTGTTTGTTGTCGGGATTAGCCAACGCTTCCTCTACCAATGTTTCAACAAAATAGTGTCCCGTTTCGTGAATAACGGTGCTTGCGTCAGCATGCTTGAACAAGCTGATAATATAACTACCGTCTACTTGTGGCAAAATCGCGCCTTTGGTTTTTTCACCCTGTTTTTGATATAATTCAGGATATTCTAATTTCCTCTTGACTAAATCTCGTTCTGTTGCTATACTACTATCTAGAAACCGCCGATGGTCTCCATAACTCTTGGGCACTTTGAGCCCTCCTGTTGCGAGCCATTGAGCGGTTTTTTCTTTGTTTATATACTTTATCCTTTCTGGTTTATTAATAAAATTATCCAAAAACCATTTATAGTCAGTACCAACATTCCCACTATTTCCACCATATGCACTATCTTTCCCGTAGGCAGTCAACAAAAAGTGAGCTGTCTTTTGGTTGATTTCTTTTTTGCTAATAGAGAAAAAACTGATTACAGAAGTACCGTTTTTATCAGGTAAATCTAAAGCGACCAATAAATTGTTTTTAGATTGAGCAATGAACAGCGGGTCTGTCAATGCCTTGGGCAATGCTTTTAACTGCTTATCCGTCATACCATCTTTATGTTTGCCTAATATATGAGAAAATCTTTTTGGGTTTATTTTTATCGGTAACCTTTCAATGCCGGCAAGTTCAAAAGAAATAGGTGTGTTCATTATACGGATATTTCTATTAATGTTTAGCTTGTCTTTATTGTCAATAATTCTCTCCCAAGCTGCAATATCTTCATGCAAAGTTTCTTCGCCCAGTTTGGGATATACTGTATTTTTGCTTGTTTGCAACCAACCCATACCGCTATTAACCTTGCCTGCGTTTTGAAAACGCAGGCGATTTTTTTTCAGCCATTCCGCAGGATTGGACGGATTGGCAACCATTGCACGGCTTTCGATTATCAGTCCTAAATCTTCTGCCTGTTTCTCTGCTACACCTGCTTCTTTGGCACTCTTTACAATGGCTTCTATCTCGTTGTCAAGTTCTACCGCTTCACGTTCTGATAATGTAGATTCTCTTGCAATTTCGCCTTGCATTGCTAAATCACGGCTAGACAATTCGCCATTTACATTAAACAGCATACCGTCTTTCGTGGCTTCAAAAAGTCCCTCGTTGGTAGAGCAGGCAGCAGTAAAATTGCCTATGTTGATATCAATATCTTGTCCTGCGGCTGCTGCTTTATTTACTTCATCAACAGTAACACCTAGCTCTTTTGCTATTTTCTCCGGGTTTGCTGTCTGCATATATCCTTGAACGTCTTTTGCTTCTACAGTAATAGTTCCGTTATCGCTGTTCGCGTTGATATAAACGGCTGCGTCATTAGGATCTATACCGTTCTTTTTAATCTGCTCGATGTTCTGTGCGATAAACTCTTTTTGTGCGTCATTGACTTTAGCCTGCACATAGTTTCTGACGTTAGCGTCTACAATGTGCATAGCACCTTTTGCACCGCCACCGAGGATACCGCCAATCAGACCGCTGTAGCCGATTTCTTTTACGTTCTCCTGCCAATCGCCCTGCCACGCTTTAGCGACGCTTGCTACATCAGCATTCTTGTCTTTTGCCCAGATGTTAGTTAATTGTTCCGGGATTTCCTGCAAGCCCTCTGTAACACCTTCTGTTATACCTGTAACAAGAATATCAGTCATTCTTTTTCTAAGCGGACTGTCTTTAGGCAGTTTGTTCATGATTTTTCCTATGCCGATTTTTTCAAGTGCTAACTGCATAGGTGCGTTAATTAAGCCTGCTTGTGTCGCTCTTTCTGCGTCTACACCTTGTTTACGCAGGTCCAAATATTGGTCACCTGCTGTAATAGTAGCCATATATGCAGCAGCAGTAGTACCACCAGTTGCACTTGCTAATGCAATCTGTACAGCAAGTTGTCCTGCACCTTCCAATAAATCATAGGCAAGCTTTTCTGTGGCACTGTCTGTTTTTATTTCTGTGCGCTCTAAAGCATTTACACCAGACTGCAATGTGTCGGAAGCGTCTGTTGCAAAGTCGTTGTATGGTCTATAGTTCGGGTCTGCTTTTTTGTGTTGTTCAATATTGTAATCAATAGCAGCTTTAGCAGCACCCAAAACACCACGGCCTGCACCTTTTAATACGTTCCCTGCAACAGTACCGAGGTTAGACAATACAGTGCTTTCCTGATTGGTTTTATACTGTTCGTCCTTAAACTTCAAGACTGGTTCTAAGTCTACGTTTGTAGCAATAGGGCGTAAAGCACCGCCCCATACTCCCATCTTGCTTCGCTGTTCAAACTCTCTGTCCCATTCTTCTTTAGTCAAGTCCATTGTTATTTTGCTCCTCCCATATATTCGTCAAGCTCTTTAGCACTCATCCATTCTGTTGTGCCGTCAGATTTAACTACGGTAAAGCTATACCCTCTATCATCAGCAGGTGTTACTTTTCTGATTCCGTATGCTGCCAGCTGATTTTGTGAATACTTGAATGTTTTATTGTTATCCCAGAACAATGTGTGTCCGCTTACATATGTACCGCTTACCATTGTAGCAGCACCCTTTTGTACTGCTTCGATAACTTCGCCCGGTGTCGGGTCTTGCCCGTTGTGTGTCATCCTGTAATCGCGGACAAACAACTTACCTGCTGCAACGCCCTGGCTTTTGGCTTGTGCCTTTGTCGCGTCACCGATACTGGTTTTCGGAATGAACTGATCAGCAATCGCATTAAAGTCATATCCGAAAACGCCTTTACCTTGCAGCCAGTCTTGATAATCACTTCTAAGATTATGTAAATCTCTATCGCTAGCACCCTTGTTTCTTGCGTCAATCATCATTTCAAGTTCTGTTTTATACAGGCCTCTTGAAAGTGCTTCACAAATTAATTCGCGTTCATTGTAACCGAATGTACCGCTTCCGCTACCACCTGCACCACCTGAACCGCCACTGCCACCTCTACCGCCGATTCTGTCAAAAACAATCCCGACGGCACTTTTATATTCTCTCAATTTCTTTATGTCTGTTCCTGCCTGTGCTTCCGCAAAACGCATTGCTTCATCATATGACGCTCCTTGTGCTTTCATAGCAAACAAATTGTCTGACAAAGCTTCATAGGCTTTATCGTCGTTGTACCTTTCAATACGTTTTGCGTCCGCTCTATTCTGCTTATACAAAGCGAGTACGCGGTCTTTTGCTTCATAGCTCAGGTTTCTTTGCTGTGGTGCTACAAAGTCCGTGAAGTCTAAATCTAAGTGTCCTGCCGTCGATTTTTCGGACGGCTTTTCATATTCATCTCTTACTACAATACCTTTGCTTCGGCAGTCTTTGATGAACTTATCACGGTTAGCTTTTACTGCTAACCAATCGGACGCTACGTCAATTTTCCAACCACCACCATGTGAACGTGAACCTGAGTTATGGTCACCATCAGTACCACTTGTGACAAATAATTGTTCACCTGCAAGTGCTTTATAGTCTTTGGATATAACGGAAAGTCCGATTCTTGTTTTATCCTGCGTACCGTCCAATGATACGCCATCTTTTCTTACCCATGTGTTACCCTCAAGAGATTTGCTGTCATCAAATGCAGGAGTGCCGTCAAGTGCTTTTAATACCGACGCTTCATCATCTCCGTATTTTTCTGAAAGCTCTTTTGCAAGACTTCTTTCGAATGCACCTTCTTCTTTGTTGTAAACAACACCGCTTAACTTTCCTCTTTGGTCAGCAGTCAGATAGTGTCCGTACTTCTCAATCAAAGTTTTTGATGTAGCATAATCTTCATGAGTAATAGCAGCAGTTACCGCATTGGTTATCAGTCCGCCGACTTCTGTTCTCTGCTTGTCTACAAGATATTCTGCCCCCCTGTCACCATACGCAAGGCTAAGTGTCAGGCTGGCTTTATTTACCGTATTGTTTATCAAATCTAAATTGTTCCAGTTCTTTTGGATAATCTCCGAAAAGTTCTGCATATTATTGCTTACTGTCAAGTCTTTAACTTTCTCGTACTGTGCATACTGGTATTTGTCTACAACTTCATAACCTTCTCTTGCCGAATTGTCCATAAGGGACAACAAGGCTACTCTGTTTGTTTCCTTGTTGAGCTTTATATTGCTCAGGATATTGTTTCTAAGTTCCTTCTCCTGCTCTACATAGCTGTCAGAAATACCCGCACTTCCTTCTGCCTGTGTATGCATTAAACCGTTCTTTTCGTTGTACATGATGTTATAACGGCCTTTGTTGTACGTGTCCATTGCCTGCAAGATTGTCTGCTTGTCCTTGTTTTCCTGTTCTTTGCTGACAAAGCCTGCAACAATTCCTATACCTTTAGCAAGGCCTGTATATCCCTGACTGCCTGTGCCGTAAGCCATTCCCTCGCTAGGGATTCTCACCTGTGCATTGACAGTATTTAAATTTACAGACGGCTTATATCCCTCAATCTTCATGACTGCACCTCTTTAATATTCAAAGTATTTTTTCGGCTGTTTAGGCGGCCAAATAGAATTATTGTAACCAGCAACTCTGTTACCGCTGACAAGGTCAAGTCCATAATTGACGTTCGCCATCGGATTCCTGTTGAGCTGCATTTTCTGAAAGCCTTGATTGTACCATTCGTCTTTGGGCATTGCGTCTTTAGGCCTTTTATCCATGTTGCCGTAAATGCTGGCAGCACCACCAATAAGAGTACCTAGCATCTGCTGTTTGGCAGCAGTTCTTGCATTATGAGCAGCTGTGTTATATGCATTAGCCTGATTTCTGAAATTGACTTCTTTAACGTATGCACTCCAATTATCGTTACGTTGGTTCTGCAATAAAGTCATGCTGTCTTTTTGGTGTGCGTCTTCCATACTGTCTAAAGCGTCGGTGACACTGCCAGTGTTTGAAATACCGCTTGCACCTGCACTAGCAATTGCCTGTCCTCTAGCAATTTTCAGCTTATCGTTCAATCTACTTTGCTGTTGTGCATACGCTTCTGCCTGCTGTTCTCTCTGCTTGCTGACAATAGCCGCGTTCTGCTGTGCTGCTTCTGCCTGTGCATTGTACATAGCTTCCTGCTGCTTTCCTGCCTGATATTGTCCGTACATCTGCATACCAGTCTGCAAACCGATTAAACTTGCCACTACTCCCATTACTTCTGCACCTCTTTTCCGTATCTGTTGTGCTGATATAAACGCGGTACTCTATAATCAGCAGTCATATAAAACTGATAAAACTTTTTGCCGTCAGCAGTTACTTTAGCTTCTGTTAAAAAAACTGCTCCCAAATATTTTAAATAGCGAACGGAAGTCTTATTGTTTTCATAAACCACATTGTGAATAAGTCCATATTCCTGTGCAAATTTATGGAACACATAATACCCCTCTTTAACCAAAACTTCTTTCACATAGCCGTTGTAAAGTTCATTAGTTCCAAGCATCCACACTCCACGGCCTACACTCTGCCAAGACGGCAAGCCTACACCAAGAATGCATAAAAGTTTGCCATTCTCACCACGATAAACTAAAACCTTTTCACTAAGTCTGATTGAACCGATAACAGCGAACGCTTCATCGTTACCGCTTGCAAGCAGGTCTTCTTTGTCCTGCTCGCGGATATCGTCTAACAGCTCTACAACTAATTTCGCTACGTCATATTTATCTAAATCAATTTCTTCCGCTGTCCACTTTTTAGCCACCGAAGGTCACCTCTCTAACTATCGCCAATACGTTGAGCGGATACGGTTCGTCACTTTGGATTACTATCCTGCCGTCGTTGTTGAACCCACCAATCGGCAAAGTAATCTTCTTGTCACCGCTAAACAATCTAATGTCTTTTACTGCACTAAGTTCATCATATTGTAGTTGATCCATTGTATCAGTACTGCAACCCGCCGTACCGCCTAAAGAATTTTTCAGTCTTACAATACAGCTGCTTACCTGTTTGAATCTGCCCTGCATAGTGCCGTCCCCTGTACGAATTTCTACGTTGGGAAGTTCTATAACACTTTCATAAGGCAGCCCCACAACGGCGTGTTTAACAGGATGCGGCAAGGTAAATCCGCCTTCTTTATCAATCACAATATTTTTATACACACGTCCATCGCCAACAACATCTACTGTTTCTCCTGCCAATTCAGGAACCAAGATGTATTCTTCTGTCGCTTCTTTTTTAGTATTTTCTAAAACAACAGCTGCATCTAACATCACATAATCATCAGGATTATTACTATTGCTAGAATTGCTGTAAAAGAACTCTATATTTCTGACGTTTTTTCCGTTTATTGTGCGTTCAACCACAATATACATAATATCCTCGTCCCCTTCTTGTATGGACGCTACGCTTTCAATCCTGCCCTTAGTAGCAAGTTGGGACCAAGCGTATACCTTCTGTTCGAGGATATAAGCCAAGCAAAGCATTGTTCCATCACTACGAACAAAGTAAATCGTGCTATCAGGTTCCTGTTTATAATCACTATCCACAATATCCACACCCTCAATCAAGTGCTTTGCCAAAAGTGTTAAATCAGTGCCGCCGTAGCTATCAGTTTCAAAACTATAGCCCATATCACGAACCGTACTGCCCCTGCCCTGCACAAACACAACACGGCCACCAATCATTAAAGGCTCGCAGTTGTTGCAACCTCTGGTAGTCTGCATCTTAGGAACGCACTTAGTAGGAGTAACCGTTTCGTTACCGCTAATAGTCCATTCATTGCCTGCCGTCAAAATCATTAAGTCAGTACCCGCCACCATATGCAGTATCTTAAACTGTTTCCTGCTGACAAAAGCAACCGCAACTGCGCTATCATCAGTAACAGTACCGCTGGCCTTTTCTACAGAGAAATTACCATAATCACCTGTACGGCTCATCCAGACCATATACGGCTGCTTCTTAGTACCGCCAAAACATAAGCGGTCCTGAAAAAAACATACTGTTTGAGGATAACCAAAGTCCTCGCTCCAAGCACCAAACAAGTAATCATCAGTAGCCTTAGTACTGCCAAAGTCCTCAGTAACAAGGGCATTTACTTGCTTTTCGCTAACAAACTCTGTAATTTTTGCAATACCTTCTTTTGTGTAAGGCATTGCAGTTAGATTGACATTACAAGTGCCGCTAGTAACATTACATACAATCCTCAAATATACTTCCTTGCTAACGCTTCCGCTTTCAGACGGATTGTAATCGTTCTCGCTAGAGTACTTTCTATATGTTTCCCAGTTTTCGCCGTCAACGCTTTTTTGCACCTCAAACGTTCCTGTCCAAGTGCCGTGGGAAATAACCTTCCAGGTTTCGCCAATCTTAACGTGTGAACTTGTACCGTTGCTAACAGCAACTTCCTGTGCTGCAACTTCGTGTTTAAGCATAATAGAAGAACCCACACTTGATTTTGAAAAAGTATTATTCTTTGCTGTCAAAGTCACTTCGCCATTTACTGCTGACGGCGTAATAGTATTGTTCTCGTCATAAATAATGTTGACATAACCATTAGAGCCATCAAATGCCGCATACTCATTTTCAACAGTTTTGTTTGCACCGCCCAAAGCACCATTTCCTTGTGAGGTTCCTGGTTCTCCAGAAGAGAATCTATATCTTTTATTTCCCTTGCCGTCTGTATATCTAACTTTTTGAACACCGGTTCCTCCACCGCCACCTTTCATAGTTATGTTCTCAAAAGTAGATGCTTCGCCGTCTAAGCCATTACTTGCAGTATCATAATCAGTAATACTGCCATGAGCGCCACCTTTTCCAACTTTGCCATTGTATGTACTACCTGAATTCAGCATCATTTTTTTGACGACCATTTCACCGCGGCCGCCTATACCGCCATAAGTTTTTATACCAAAAGGCCCGTGGCCACTTCTTGCATAACCGCCTGCACCGCCACCTGCGCCAGATATTGTAACAGTATAAGCTCCTGTTTTATCAGGGTTAAAGCTAAAGCTGCCAGGCGTGCCATAGCTTTGCCCACGCACAACAGTAGGTGCTAACGTTTCATCAAAATACATATTAGTAATTTCAAAATCGCCAAAACGCCAATCGTTATCGCTATATCTTGCAAGCTGTTTTACGGGATATTTGCCACTTGCAATAAACATAGTATCTGCGCTCTGAGTAAACCTTAAATGCGCCAAGTCACTTTCAAGATATGGAGTGACAATCTCAACATTTAGCTTTTCCCCGTTTTTAAAAACTTCAATATATTTTTCCCCGATATTTAACAAATAGTCCTTATCGTCACTACCATTAAATGCTACTAAAATACTTTTCTTGTCAGAATACCTAGTACGTGCTATGTATTTTAGGCCAGGACGTTTATAAATAGGACCGTATGGACGTACCAAACAGTTTTTAGCCCTCAGTACCGAGTATTGGTACTTGTCTAAATCTACGCGGTTTGATACTTCACTGCTGATTTCTCCACCTGTAAAAGCACTTTGTAAAAGATAATAAGGCTGTAAAACGTTTGCCATCTTCAAGCCCTCCCGTCAAAATATCTTGTCGGATAGTCAGGCTTTTCTTTTTTCTCGCTGGCGGTTGAATATTTCGCCCTGTTCAAGGCAGCCTGTGCCAATTGGTATTGTTGCTGTTGCAAGCCACTATTGCCTGTCAGCTGTAAGCAGATATTGAAGGCAAGCATATGTGTCAACGCTTCCAAAAAGTCGCTTGAAAACAAGTCTGCATTGTCTACGTCATAAGTATATTCAAGCCACGCTTTCTCGATGTTACAGCCGATTCCCAAGACGTTATCCGTTGCCATATATAAGTCCCATTCGCCCTGTTCCTTCTTGCCCGCTCTGATAACAGCACCGTTATCAGAATTGAAAATCTTTCTTACGGCAACGCACTTTTCAGGATATGCATAAACGAATTTCCAGTACGGACTTTCAACGCTAAGCTCTGCCAATCTATCAATTCTTTTTGCAAAGCCCCACGCATATTCTCTCAGCAGGTTTTTTCTTGTCTGCTCATAAAAAAGCTTACATTGCCTTGCTGATTCCGTCTGTTCTTCAATACTTGCTATTCTGCCTTTTGCAATGTGAGCTAAAGCCATATTACATACGTCTGTTATATTCATAGTTTTATCTCCGTTTATTTATCAAATTATTTATCAAAAAAGGGGATAAGGAATTTATCCCTACCCCCCTTAAATATTAGTTTTTCAAGGTTTTTTCCATCAGTGCGATTAGTTCTTCCCTGCTCGCGTCATCTGAAAATTCTACTCCTGCTTCATACAGCCATACGCGAATTTCGTTCATAGTTGTATTTTTGTAAGCGTCTAATATTTTGTTGTGTGAATTTTTCATGGCCAGTTCGGTGCAGTTGCGGTCAGGCCTGCGGTAATCTTACCAGCGGTCGCACCAGCTTCATGCAGGCGGACAAATTGCTTCATACCATAAGGCAGTTTAGTAACAAGCAGTAAGCCTTTTTTGGATGCAGGCAGGCTATAGCTTGCCAAAACAACTTTGTTAGTAGTCATACCCTCATTTTCCGCTGTTTCAAGGGCAACAGTGCAAGTGCCGGTAATAGCAGTGCTTGCATGAACTACGAGAAATAAAGGGTCGTGTGCGTCACCACCGCCGACATTTGCAATTACATTGCTGTCGGTAGAGGTGGAAACGGTAGTATTATCAAAGAAAATATTCTGTTGGTCGAAAATCATTGTGATACACTCCTCTCTTTACTCTACTGCGTCTTCTTTAGTGGATTGGCAGTCAACCTTTTTGATTTGAATACCTGCTAAATACAGTTTAGGAGGTTCGCCTGCCAAATCTTGACGGGTTACATGAACGTTGTTCTTGTTGTTCAAGTAGGTTTCCAGGAAGGAATATACATCTTCTGGAACATATGCAATAGGTTGTTTAGGCATCCACAGGCGGTTTTTCGCAAAGATGAATTTATCCATCAGTTGTTTTTGTGCTGCGTCGGTCAGAGTAGCCAGTTTGGTTACATCGATGTTGCAGACGCGGACAATGGAACGAACGTTATGTACTGCCAAACCAAGTTTCCAGCTGTACAAGGTTTGCAATGCACGATACGGTTTGCCGTTTTCGTCGTATACGTCGTTTTCGCCTAAGTCTTCTTGCTTCAGGCCTGCTACAGTACCTTTCGGATAAATACCAGTAACTCGTCTGTCGCCCCAGTCTACAAAGTAAATAGAGGCATTGGTTTTAGTGCCGGCAGTACCTGCGGAAATTACTTGATAACCAGGAGTGCCTTTATCGCCTTTCAAAGTATTGTAACGTGTCATGATACCGTTGAAAGTATCGGGATCGTTGTCTAAGTCACCGTACAGAAGTTGTCTTGCTACATATTGGCCCATACCTTCAACGTGTGCCGCGTCTTCGGAGGCACGGTATTGTTCAGGGTTCGGCTTGCCTGCCAACAATTCCACGTCGACGCAGGAACGGTCCTCAAGGTTCATGCATACGTCAATGATTTGTTTAACAGTGCCTTTAGTAGCAGCAGTACCACGATTGATACGGCGGATGGACGGGGACGGCAGAGAGGCACGGATGGTAGTCTTGTTGCCGATTGGCAAATCACCCTCTACCCATTGAACGTCCTCTAAAATCGGATTGGATTCGTTCAATACCTCCATTACCTGAGCAATAGAGCCGTCGGGATTTAATTGTTTTTGTAAGTCGCTCAAAGTATGAGCTAAACCAATAGTTGCCATGTTTTAGTCAGTCCTTTCTTATCTGTATTTACTAAAGTCGGTCTTCGGATACATTTTTGCAATCATGCTGTTATTGTCAACGCCACTTTTGGCTGCACCTGCACCGATTCCCGCAGCCATACCCGGGTCGCTGTTCAGCATCTTACCCATTTCAGCAAGCACTCTGATAATTTCAATTCTGTTACCTGCACCTGTTTCGTTCAAGGCTTCTCGTAAACCGGGACAGGTTTTCTCCATATGCTCAACAGCACTACCGCATAATGCAACGGTTTTATCTAAGTCAGCACCAAGTTCTTGTTTGGCCGCTTCGCCCCAACCTGCAATCTCTTGTTGCTTCATAGACAATACAGCACTTGCTACGCGGTTTCCGTATTCTGCACCATATTGAGCAATAGCATTTGCATTTTCATTGCTGATACCCATATCACGGATAACGTCAACAAATCTGCCTTGTTCCTCTGTGCTTAATTCAAAGCCTTCTGGCAGTTTCAAGTTATTGAAATCATAGTTGATTTCCGCTCTGCCTGCTGTTTGAGTTTCTGCTCCTGCCACATCTCCTGTAATGGTGGTGGCTTGTTGATTGTTCGGCTCAACAGCATTTACGGATTCCGCTTGTTGTGTGCCCTCTAATTGTTCTTCATTCATATCTCATTACTCCGTTTCTCTCTCCGCATAATCTTCTGCAAGTTCCCTTGCCTTTGCCTGAAACTCTATATACTCAAGCTCCGCTGTCTGTTTCAGCTTGACCGCCTTTACTCCTAGACGTGTAATATCTCGCAATACCTGTAAACCTACTTCACGTTTTCCTTCGTTGTAAAACGTTGTACTGTTGCCTGTAAAACACTGTCCCAGTACATAGGAGTTATCCAGCAATCGCATTAAAAACCAACGCCCGCTTGGAGTTTTCAGAAGTGCTGTCAAAGCTGCATCGTCACGTCGTCTAATCTCGTTCTGGAAAAACTTTGTCAGCATTTCCTGTTTGCTGTCTTTTTCGGTAATGGCTTTATATCTTGTCATTCAAGGCCACCACCCATCCCTAGCCAGCTGTTTACCGCAGGGTTCATATCATTAGCAGCTTCCGTCAGATTCTTTGCAGCGTCCGCAGCAGGAGCGGCCGCCTGTGCTACTGCCAGCCCTTCCTGTAATTCCTGCTGTTCCTGCATTGCCTGCTGTTCCTGTGCAAGGATTTCTTGTACTGCTTCTGTGCTTCTCTGCATTACAGCAGGAGCACCGAGCATTTCAAAGTATTTACTGATAGTCGCTAATGGGTCAACCTTCTTGACAACTTCCGGCCATATCTGTGCCATCTGTGCCACTTGAGCTATTGCCTGCTCAATGTTGACAAGTCCGCTCATCTTCTGTGCCTGTGCAAGCGGGCTGATGTAGTCGACTTCTATATCTTCGCCGTTCAAGATATCCTGCAATTCATCAGGAACTGGCGGAAAGCCTCCGCTTCTGTCGATGATGTTATATACCCTGTTTAAAATCAGTGTCAGAAATTCATCCTGAAAGCGTTCGGTTACAGGTCCTAGCTGTTGCATTTTCTCCTGCATACGTTCCATAACCTCTCTAGCAGTCATACGGCTACTGTCGACGTTATCCAGCATGAGGAATAAATCTGCACTGTAGGCTCTCTTAATGCTGTCCTCTACTCTCATGATTTCCTGTGCTGCATGGTCAAGGTCAAGTTTTACTTCAAACAACGGCTGTACGAACTGCTGTGACTGGTCCTCTACGGCTGTAAGTCCGCCCGGGATAAGATTTATACCTCCGTTGTTCATAAGACTGGCAGGGCCTTTCATCGGCGGTTTGATGGACAGTTCAACGGCTGTCAGATAGTCTTTCTTCATCATCTGCAACATCTTGCTGTCACCTTCTGCAAACCACCCCGGACCGCGTCCGTATGCATCCAATCCGTTTACGAGATATCGCCCTACAGGAACGGGCCATTCCTCGAACCCACCGACATACAGGTATTCATCTTCTGCTGATTTATCAAGCCAGTAGACGCTTCTGTACGGCATATTCAGGTTGTCCATATAGCCCGGCAGTCTTTCGTCGTTCGGCTCGACAAGCCAGTTGATGGTATATTTCTTGCTTAAGGTGCTTTCGTTTTCTGCCATCCCTCTCATGTTTTCAGGCAGGCTTTCCAGTCCGAAACAATCAATGATCTGTGCCAACGTCATCTCATACTTTTTAGCAAAGGTCTGTACCTTGCCGAAACCATCAACACCTAAAGCATATGTGCCGATTGTCATTGCCTGGAAACGTACCCCGTTCTGAGGGTCGTAAAATATCGCAAGTGGTGCTTGCCCGAATGGCAATTCAAGATAGACGCTGTGTACGCTGTTATAGAAGTTGCTCTTGGATAATACGTACGCTACTATCTCCTGCCTTTCGTCAAGGACTTTCATTGCGTCTACGTTGCTGTTAAGCTCGGGCTGTTTATATGCAAACCTGAACCATTGACGAGAAGGTGGTGTCAGGCCACTCATCATACCAGACGCAAAAACCTGTGCCGCAAGCCACGCTACACCCTGTGCGATTTTATAATCACGTCTGCGTGCAGGATTGGTCTTGTCAGAGGTATTATCAAAATCACCTACAAAAGGCAGTTGGTAATCTCTGATTTCTTTCCATCTGTCTTCCCACTCCCTGCGCGCCTCATACAACTCTTTCATCTTTCTGTTGAAACGCTTCTTATCCGGGAGTTTTTTCTTTACAGGCGGTGTATCAGCAGGGAACGGTGTCCCCTCTGTCTTTGCACTGCCTGCGATTGTTTCAAGGTTCATTGCTCTACCTCTTAGCCTAAAGTGCTTCTGCCACTGCCTGCGTCGCCTGCAATAGTAGAAGTCTGTGTGCTTGCAAAACCTCTTCTTCTTTTCTTGCTGCCTTCACCGGAAGTATCTTCTACTTCACCGCTCGCAATAGTGGTCGGTGCAGGTGCTACAGGCTCAACTTTAGGTACACTAGGTCTACCACCGAAAAGTTTACTGATCGCTCCCATTGTCTACATCCCCCTTTAAACTACATTGTCCATAATGCAATATTCTGTGTTACACATATATCTGTTCTTTTCGCCCGGTCTCAGCCTTCGTCTTGGTGCTACCTGCCGTGCGAATGTAAGTGCCAGTCCGTCCGCCAAGTCAGGAGAACGTCCTAACATCTCTTTGATTTCCTCTTTTGACGTAAGCATCAGCCTTCCGTTTTTAGAGTATTTATATCTTATGGCTGCAAGCTCTTCTCTTAAGCCGGGTTCTTCAGGCATTGCTCCGCCGTTTTCTCCCCATTCCTTAAGCTTGAAGTACATCTCAGCCCTGATGTTCTCATAACGCTTGTTCTCTATGGCCGCACCCTGGAACGCTACCTCGCTCACGTTGGTATATCCCATCTGCCGTATTCTGTCGATTACGCCTGCACCCATATTGCCCACGTCAATAAACGTCATATCGGCTCTTCCTGCGTTCATAGCGTCCATAACCTTGTCCGCTACTTCCATAGTGTTCAGCTGTTTAAACACCCTCGGGTTCGCTTCTGCCATAAGTCCCTGCCGTTTCCAGATTACGGTCCTGTCGTCACCGTAACGTGCTACGTCTGTGCCAAGTATAATCGGCATATCAGCAGGTACGTCTTTGTCAGTAAGCTTTCTGCCGAACATCTTGTCTAACAGTTCCATACTGAAAAGCTCGTTTACCGCAGCCTTCGAGAAGTCGCACAAAAACTCTTGAGCGAACTCAACTTCACTCATATCTTCCTGTAGCTCTTTTATCGTAGCTTCATCGAAAATCCCACTCTCGTATACGTTGCAGATATAAGTGAACCATCTGTCGTTGTTTATGTGGTTGTGGTATATCTCATAGAACGCATTCTGCCCCTTAGGCGTGCCGATAAAGTAGCAGTACCCTTTTCTGTCCTCTATCGCAGGTCTGATTACCTGGCTCCACATCTCGGGCTTCATGTCCGCGTATTCGTCAAGTACTACCCCGTCCCAGTACGTACCGCGTAATGCGTCAGGGTTATCAGCACCGATGATGTATATCCTTGCTCCCTGAGCTCCCGGGACTTTGCTCGGAAATTCTACGTAGCGTTCCGTTTCATTCGTCTTTATCCCGTCGATAACGTGCGTGTAATACTTCAGAGGCGACCACGCAATCTTCTTCGCTTGGTTGGTATACGGTGCTACCAATGCATACTGCGGTGCTATCTTGTCACTGCTTAACGCGTCCCTGATAAGATGATTCACCATACCTATCGTCTTGCCGAAACGTCTGTGTGCGACAATGACGGCAAACCTGTGCCTGCTTAGCTCACTATGAAGTTTCTTCTTCCATATCGCCCTAGGTGCGTATGGTAAAAATATTCTTTCTTCACTGATTTCCATCGTTTACCCCTTGAAAAAATTGCTCCGGGAGTTTGGGAGAGTTTACCACCCCCGACGCGTGTCGAAAGTTTGGGTATCCCCCACCCCTCTTCCGTCAGAAAAAAGAAAATCAAAAAACTTTCCGCGAAAAAAAACAAAAAAAGAAAAAGTTTTTGAATCGTTGCCAGCTATTTTTTTTATCGCTAAACAATCAAAAAAATAAAAATGCGTGGGACTTCCTGCCTGTTATCGGTGTAGTACGTTGGGTTCACAATTTTGTCCTTTTTGTGTCTTTTACGTCCGATAAGATGTGTTATGTTAAATTTGCACTTTTTTAGACGTCATCAGCCTTAATGACGTCAGCGTCTACAACGTCACTAGCCCAACTATAGACAGCCTTGCCAGACTTATTGTTAACTGCCTGCTTGTCAAATGCTCCTAGTGATTGAGCGTATAACTTGCTAGCTGTCAGCTTATCCTTATTGCTGGCTTTGCTGTCCATCATGATTTGCAGCCAAAAAGCTTGGATGTCTGATAACTCCAATACAGCAGCCTCTCTACCTAACGCCTTAATATTATTATTAAGCTCTCTATAGCTTTTAACGCTATCTTTTAGACTGTTTAGCTCTTTATCTCCTGTATTGGTTTTAACCCTATATGCATTTGTATTCTTTAATACTTTTAATGCATTAAACATATATTTACAAACTCCTATATATTCATAGTGCATTAGTACTTTATAATGCACTATGAATATTTTTAATGCATTGTAAATACTATAATGCACTATATATTTATAATGCATTAAACACTATATATATTTTTAATGCATTAAAGTGTATAACCTATCTTTAATATTTATAATGCACTATACTTTTTAATCTATCGTTATAACATTTTAGTGCATTAAAGTGTTACATAACTAACGTTTAATGCACTATGATTTTTTAATATATTTTTAATGCATAAAAAAAAAGACTTGACAAGCTAAACACTTATCAAGTCTTTTTTATTTTTTAACGTTTTTTTTGCACTCAAACATCAACATCTACTTTTACGATTACCATTATAACACACTATTTTTGCAGTTGCGTGCCTCACCAAATGTTAATTTTTTGTGTCACTGTTTTTAACATCAACGCTAGTGGTCTTCTGCCCGCTCCTGCGTGGCGGTGCTGCGTCGTCGCTGTCAAAAGTGATGATAGGCTGACCTTTATCATCTACAAACGCCAGGCGGACTCCTAACGCGTCGGCTACTCTGATTAAGTCGCCAGCCGTAAAGCTATCACGGGCGTATTTATTCGATACTGCTTGTAAGCTAATACCTAGCCCACTTGCCATTTGTTTGCGGTCTGCGTGCATTAGAGCAGCTAATGCACGCACCTTGTCGGATGTACTCATATTATAACCCCCTTTTTGTTGCAGTTATCATTATAACACGACAACGCAAAAAAGCAAATCAAAAAAAAGAAAAAATTATACAAAAAAGGTATTGACGTGATACTTTAAATGTGTTATTATATATACAACAAAGGTAATCAATACACATTAGCGAAAAAGAAAATTGATGATTAATTTTTAGGAGGACAAAAAAATGAAAAAATTTAACTTTGCTACTATTGACCAAACATCTTTTGCAGGTGATTGCGTATGCTGCCTGTACAAAAACAAAAACGGCAAACTGGTTTACAGCTGTAATGAGCTGTTTGATACTATCGCCGACGCATGGGCATATGTTGCTGCTAACAGTGATAAGGTCCAAATCACCAACATTGAGGGTCGCCGTCTGGTGGTTAACGAGTATGGTGTTGAGCTTGATTTTAAGGCAACAACCTACCACATGGACGATGATTTGAGCAGAGAGCTTAGCTCCGAGCTTGCACCTTGCACTGAGCAGGAGTTTTTTGACGCTTATGCAGCAGCTCACCTTGCTAAGTTTGGCGAGGAGTGGGAGCTCGCAAAAGCTAACCCCATTTATTAAGGCCAATAAATCTTAAGAAGCAAAGAAAGGGAGAAGAAAAATGACCTACAAAATCGAAAAAGTTGCAAACATGATTTTTATCACCGACGATACTAATCAAATCTGGAAAGCTTGGAATGTCGAAGATTTTACAGAAAGGAAATTGGAAAACGCTAAAAAGAAGCTGCAAAGCTGCTTTAAGGATCCTATAACTTGGATAAATTGTTTATAAACAGCCGAAACGCCCCTAGCGGGCGTCCATCGGGGAACGTCCGCCTCGGTGCTGATGATGGCAGGACAAGAAGAAGCAAAAAGCGAGGTAATTTTTGATGAAATATTTTAGCAACACAGAAACTTTAGAAGAATTGAAAAAAGAATATAAAAAAATGGTGCTGAAACTGCACCCCGATAAAGGCGGGGACGCAGCCGAATTTAAAAAAATGCAGGTCGAATATGAAGAAGCTGCAAAAATCCTTGCTACTGGTGAGCAAAATTGGAAACGCCACCAAAAAGCGGACGGTACGCAAAAAACCGCCGACGAACTAGTAAAAGAAGCTCGTGAAATGGCTGATAAAATTGAAAAAATCATAACTTTAGAAGGCATCAAAATAGAAATTTGTGGCACTTGGCTGTGGGTATCAGGTGACACAAAAGCCGTGAAAAGCGAACTAAAAGAAGCTGGCCTTCATTGGGCGGGAAAGAAACTAGCGTGGTACTGGCACGCTGATAGTTGGGTACGCAGAAGCCGTAAAGAATTCAGCTTAAACGAGATTCGCACAATGCATGGAAGCGAAACTGTTAAAAGCGGAGAATACACGAAAATAGGCGTGCCACCCGTTCCGCCGACAACAAACCACTATCAGGAGCAGGTACTATTTTAAATGCTGATGGCAGCCCGTTCAGGGCTGTAAAGCTGCCGAAGACGGTCCAAAGCCCGTTTAATTTTAAGGAGCAGTATATAAAAAAAATGGATGTCTGAACAATGGAAATGAAAATCTTTTTAGCAAATTTAGGTAAATACAATGAAGGTGAATTAGTGGGGAAATGGGTGTCCCTGCCGTGTCAAAACATCACAAAAGAACTAGAAACAATTGGCGTTAAGGAAGGCAGCAGATACGAGGAATATTTTATTCCCGACTACGAATATACCTTTTTTGAAATTGGCGAATATGCGAACTTAAAGAAGCTGAACGAGCTCGCCAAAAAACTGCAAGAAAACGAAAAACTGCAAGAAATTGAAGAAGCTGTTTGCCTGCAACATTTCCGCCTTGAAAGAATACATCCTTTTCCCGACGGTAACGGCCGTGTAGGTCGTGCTTTGATGGTCTATACCTGCTTGCTCTATAATGTCGTACCAGTAGTAATACCAGCAAATGAAAAGAAGCGATATATAAACATCCTTAACACTGAAGACTTGCCCGGTTTTGTAGGCTTTTGTCTGGAATTGCAGCAGCAGGAAACAGAACGTATAACTATTTTGCAGGACGATTTAAGAATGTGAAGAAGCTAAAAAGAGAGAGTGCAATTTTTATTTTGCACTCTCTCTTTTTTTTACTCTCTGTTCAGTTTTTTCAATGTATCGACAGAAGCGTCAATCTCTACAAGTCCTGCCTGTATTGCAAGCATGACATAGCCGTGTAAAAACTCTGTTCTTCTTGTTTGGTATGTCCTTTTGGCTATGCCTTCCGTAACAACGCATTTCGTCACCGACCATTCCCAAAGATACCGATGTTGTATTGTTCGGTACGCCTTGCCTGAGAAGCGTTGCCGGAAAAGTACGAATGCTTTTTTCATCGTGTCAAGCCAATCTTCGGGACGGTACACAAGAAACGTTTGCCCTAAATGGCAGCAGCTGACAACGGCGATAGGTGTCATATCCTTGATTACTTTGTTGGCTGTCGGGTCGAAGCGACCGTCGCGGAAAAGAAAATCTAGTCTTTCTGCTTTCTGCTGGGCCCTTTTGTTTCTTACTGCGTCTGCAATTGCCTTGCGTGCAAATAAAAGGGCCTCGGCGTATTCTTCAACTTCTTTGTAAAGCAAACTATATCACCTTCCCACTCATAGCTACCAGTTAAACTCTTCCCAGTCAACAACGGGATCATGTACATCGTGTTTCCGCTGTTCGCGTTTTTTCTCAAGCTGTTCTGCGTGTTCTTTCTTTGCTTTCTCCTCTGCAAGCTGTTCTTCTTTTAAACGCTTTTTCTCCTCGCGTTCTGCAACAAGTTCTTTTGCCCTTTCCTGTAAATAGGCAGGACGTATACCGCCCTGACCGTATCTTTTGGCAAGTACATATAGCTTACAGTACCTTTGCCCGTCCTTTCCGGAAATGAAGCTCGTAGACTGCAACTCTCCTGTCACCCAGAGTAAATCATGCTTTTTTACAAATCTTGCGATATATTCTGCATTATGCCCCCAAAACCATATCGGGATGAAGTCCTTAATAGTGTACTTGTCGCTTTCCTTCTGCTTGTAACCTCTATCAACAAGCAAGGTGACCACACAATAGCTTTTGCCTTTCGGCGTGGTCTTCAACATCGGGCTAAAGGTTACAATCCCGAATAAAGATATATTATTCATTGCCCGTCAGCTCCTAATAACTCTATCTTGATAATTACTTTAGGATCATCAGAATAAATTTTACAAATTGTCGTTACACATATTTGTTTATCATCCGCATAAGCAATTCCGCTCATTGCGTCAGTAACAGTTTTAAACAGATTATCGGCATCTGGTTTTTTGGCAGGCAATATTTTTCCTGATAATGCACCCTCTCTAAACTTCCTGCTTTTGCTTTTCGGAATGCCTAAGCAGGCTGTAACGTCAACCTTGATTGGCATATCTGTAAATTCCCAACCTTGCTGTATAATCGCCTGTCTTGTCAGGTTTTTCACAAATGCTTTATAGTTTTTGCTTTTTAGCGGATCATAAGCAACGGCATGACCGCTGATAGTGGTAAATCGCGGTCTGCCTTGTGCTGTAGGTTCGCCCGGAATGATAATTTTTAACATTCAGTACGCCCCCCTTTTTAATTAAAAATCAACAATGATATCACTGCCCATAGAATCAAAACCGCCTGTTGGCACTTCCGTACTTCCGTTTTGAGCAACGTTTCCGCGGTTCTCGATGAAATATACTCGTTCTACCATAACTTGAGTACTACGGCGTTTATTGCCTGCCTTATCGGTATAATCATCAAACTGAATATGGCCTTCAATCAACATTCTTTTGCCTTTGCAGAAGTTATTTCCTACCATTTCGGCAGTTTTGCCGAAGACTGTGCAGTCAAAAAAATCTACTTTCTTTTCTTTTGCTGCGAACGGTCTCTCTACAGCAAGGGAAAATTTTGTATAAACCTTGCCGCCGCTAGTATAATTCACTTCCGGGTTCTTTGTTAATCTGCCTGATAAAATAATTTTATTCATGTTTTTAATATCTCCTTGCTTTAATTATATTTTTTATTTTAGCTCCACGCCGTCAACTTTTTCAGTAATCAGTTTATAGCCAAAATACCTTTTTACACGCTTGTAATACACCTTTTCGTAAGCGTTGAATTTGCCGTCAGGACGGATAAGGTTGCCGTTATAAAAATCGGCATACCTTACGCGATACCAAACGTCTTTCTCACCGTTTACAACATAGGACACATACCGAGAATCAAAGCAATATTCCCCATCTTCTGCTTTCATTTGCTCTTTGAAGTGGTCTGCGTCTACCCACGTTTCCAATATCCGCTTGCACCACGGCGACGGAATATAATCCTTGCAAAAACCGTCACACGCTCTAATAGATGAAAACGCCTTCTTCTTGAACTCATACTTGCCTAGCTTTTCTCGCTTGCAAGTTCCGTTGTTGCGAATTGGTGCAAATATACAATCAAACTTACCCATTCTGTTTATTCTCCTAAATACCAGTCCAAAATACCTTTTACGGCACCACATTGCCGCTAGATTTAACATCATCGTTAGGATGTTGACCGCATCCGCACAGCAGTAAAGCAAGTACCAATAAAATAATCAACATAATATTTTTCATTCTTTCTCTGCCTCCAATCTCTCAACCCAAAGTTGCATTTTGGCTTCTGTGAATTCATTGATTAAGCCACCATATTTGCCCGGTAGGTCAAAAGCATTAATGCAATTTCTGACATCAGCTATTTCTACCAGCAGTTCAGCTTCTGCTGCTTCATCGCTTATAGGTGTCGGGTTACCGCTTAGGCCTTTCGCTCTAATCAGTTTCAACGCTGCTTGTGAAAGCTCCGTTGCTTCTTCTGCTAAGCCTTCTAGCAAGGCTCTACTGTCAAGTTTGTTTCTAACTATTTCAAGGTTCTTAAGATACTCTTTGCTGTACATTCTCATACACCCTCCTTTAGTGTCTTGGGATAATCCCGCGTTCTAACTTAGCCTGCCTTACTTTCTCGTCCCAATCATATTTTAATTTCTTCCAGGTGTAGAATTTTTCGCATGCGTCGTGACATCCGACAGCTCTATCCTTACAGTTAATGCAAGGCGATTTAGGTTTACCGTGCATCAGTCCTCACCGCCTTCAATTCCCTCGGCCAAGCTAGATTCATTTTGCTTTGCCCAATGCATATAAAGCATAATCACGCTGTATACCGCAATATCCTGCAAAGATTCCTCCACCTTAGGGGTATCAATATTCTGGCCTTGGCCATATACCTGTGCAATGTGCTTGCGGCAGTATGCTTTGGCCTCTTCAAACATAGCTGCGTAATCGGCTTCTCCGTGCAGCTTTGCTCCAGTTCTAAAATTAGCAAGCGGATCGTGCTCACTATACTGCTTATTCTTTTCCTCAAACAGCTCTGCAAGCTCGTCAAATTTCTCCAGGACAAATCCGACGAAAAACTCCTTATCTACTTGTTGCATATCTACCACACCTTTCTTCTGCACAGCCAACCGCTAGCACGTTGCTCTTTCACAGGATAAATCGGATAACGCTTTCTGATTTTAGGCTTCTTAGCGGATTTCAGCGCCTTGTTAAACATCTCCAAAGCTTCCATAATTGCTTTATCATATCCGTTCATTTCTTGCCACCACCAAACAAATTCCAGTGCTTTTCAATACGTTCAAACACTTCCTCAGCACTGAGGCTGCCAACCACACTATCTTCTTCACGCTCCTCCTCGGTCAAGAGACCCATGATTTCAATCAAATCATCTTCATGGCCGCAAGAGAAATTTGTTTGAATAGCACTGCAAACGCGCTTCTCACCATCCATTGGATAACACAGATGGTAACCGCCTTTTTCAAGATAGAACTCAAACGGAATATCCGCTTTGATAAGTAATTCTTTTAACTTAAAGATCTCGTTCATTTTTCATTCCCTCCGCATGCCCCATAATCAGATCGTCAACAACCTTGCAAATCGCCTTTTCATCAGCGCTTAAGGTCTTGTTGGTGATTTTTTCGTTGTATTTATCTAATAACTCAAGCATCGTCTTCATTCTGGTATCCTTTTTCTGCAACTTGCCAAAGTCAAAAGCCAAACTCATAGCAAATGCGTGATACAGCATACCAATAGCAAATGAAGCCATATCCGTTGCCATATGCCTGGCATTAACAACGTTAACTTTATTCGCCTTGATGAGTTCTCTATTTTTTCTACGCCGTTCTGCTCTGTTCATCTCTTTATCCCTTCTTTATCGCAATTCTTTCAAAATCTCTATTAATTGCCGTTGGTATTTTCGTAGGCACTGTTTTTCTTTGTTCCATTCCTGCCTGCTGCTCCAGTTGTTGGAGCCGATGATAGGCTCAAGGCGATAACCGAATCTGCTATCCATAACAAGCACGCAGCCAACGTCACGCAGCCAGCACAGCCGACAATAAAAATCATCGTCTATCTCTCTAGCCTTGCGTAATAAGGTTAACCATAATGCATTGTCCTTGGTAGCCTTGTAGCGCAATCCTGGGTCCCTAATTACTGTGCCCAGTTCTGCCCAATTTGGATTAACCATACATTATCGCTCCCTTCATAACATCGCCATAGCCATCGGACCACTCCACAATACGTAGCGCCTCTTCTACCGTGTAGGCAACTCCAGCAATGGCTCCGTTATCAATAGCCATCAGCAGGAACGCTTTCTGTTCCTTGGTTGGCTTGCGTGGATGAAGTTTGGTCTCGATGTAAAATATTCTGCCGTCTGGTCTAAATCCGTAAAGGTCGGGATGACCTTTAGGCAGGCCGGTATCAAACCAACGGCCGTCAGCCATCTTCCTTTTACCCACATTAGTGCGGAAAATTTTGTGGCCCTTGGCGCTGATGGCTTTCATAACCTCATGCATCAATGCTGTTTCGCTCACGCAAATCTCGCCCCCTTAACATCACTGTAATAATTTCTAATCTGATACCAATACTTTCTTGGAATTGCAATGCCCAACTCTGCAGCACGCCTAAAGCTCCAGCCCATTTTATATTTTTTCAGCTTACGGAATTCTTCCAAGCCTTCCCACGTTTCAAATTTTATATAATCTGCATAAGGCATCTTAGTAATCTCTTCCAACGTGTAGCCCTCAATAGTTTTCTGTTCAAGCCTAGGCTCTGGCTTGAATTCGTGGAAGCAATATGGACAGATTTTAACGGAGCTATCAACCACGCTAAAACATACAGGACACTGCTTAATAGGCTTTTCGTCCTTCTTCTTGCTTTTCTTGGTTTTGGCTTCCAAACTCCACTCACGCTCATCGTCAGGAAGGCCATGGCGTGTATAGTTGCCTACGTGGTCAAGGATTATTGCTACCTTTTCAGGATTTTTAGGATCGTATCGCATGCTGCGCATAGATTGCTGGATATGCAGCGTAAGCGACTGCGTAGGCCTTAAGAGCACTACCGCCTCGCAGTCCGGAACGTCAAAACCTTCGCCAAAAAGGTCTACGTTACTGAGCACCTTAATTTTACCTGTGCGGAAATCATTAACCACACTCTCACGCTCTGCTTTGGGCGTAGTGCCGTCCAAATGCGCCGCCGCTATTCCTGCATCCTGAAAAGCTTTTACAGTGTTCTTGCTCGTTTCTATGGAGCTGCAGTACACTATGGTTTTCTTTCCATTGGCAAGCTTAAGCCAATTTTCTACAGCACCGCCAAAAATCGCTGATTGGTTCATCAGCTCTTCCAGCTCTGCTCTATCATAGTCGCCACGTTTAGTATGCAGCTTGCTTGCATCTGCCAGCTGTACGCTGTAATACCTGTACGGAGCCAGGTAGTGATTTTCTATGAGCCATTCAGTGCTGACAGATAAAATCAATTCCTCAAATACTGCACCTAAGCCGCCTTCGTTCATACGACTAGGCGTTGCAGTAAACCCAAGCACAGGAACGCCCTTGTAATATTCCAGAATTTTAATGTAGCTGGCGCTGAGAATATGGTGTGCCTCATCCACGATGATAAGATCAGGACGAGGCATTTTGTGCAGCCTACGGCAAGCAGTCTGCACCATCATCACAGAGCAGTTTTTAAAATCTACACCGCAGAGCTTAAAGGTGCCTTCAATCTGTTGGCACAGCTCCTTGCGATGAACCAAAAACAGTACACTGTTTTTACGGCTCGTAGTCAGCTGTGCTATGGTGCCCTGGATAATAGATTTTCCCCCACCGCAGCCAAGCACGCAGCACACAGCTTTTCTGCCACGCTGGATAGCACTGCGTGCATCAGCTACTAGTTTTTCTTGATAATTTCTTAGTTCTATCACTGTTCAACCCTCTTAGATACCATTTTTCGTTATCAAAATAACATATAAAAATCGCTCAAACCCGCATAAAACCTAGCTAGAAAACAAGAAACCGTGTTTTCCTGTATATCCCTCTTATATTTATAAGAAAAAGAGAAATATATTATTTTATTTTTCTTTCACACGTATACTATTTATTTATGTTATCTAAGTTATTTAAGTTATCTAGGTTCTAAAAAAGCCCATAAAACCTAGGCTTTTTTTAGATAACCTTAGATAACCTTTTTGAAGTTAGATAACATTAGCTTGATGTTTTCCAAATCTTAAGCGTACATAATAAGCTGTAACCTTGTTTAGTGTGTAGGCTCCGTAAAAACGCCCTTGAGAATTTCTTATCAAATATCCACGTTCGCACCATTTCTTTTTGACTGCTTCAAAGTCAAATCCATTGTTTGTAAGCATTTTCGACAGTACATTTTTATTGATAAAGACAATGCCATCGTGGCGTATTCTTCCCCAATAAGTTTTCATAAACCGTTCGTCAGCCTGCAATACACCAGAGTCGAAATTCTCCGCATTTTCCGCAATAATTGCCATGACAACGTGATAAGCACGCTCTGCAACATCAACCTGAGCTTTGGATTTCAAAAACGGGGCTACTATTTCCGATGTAAGTACGTTGCCAGGTTCATTAAAAATTGCCTTGCTGGCAATAGCATCTGCCTGCATCATCAGCGCCATAGCCATTGCCTGTTTTTCTGTGGTCTGCGTAAAGTCTAAAAGCATCTGCATAATAGCGTTGTAATCTTCTTTAAGGTTCTCATCAGCCAATGCTTCTATAAATGCTTTGCCGGCACAGCCAAAATTACCACCAACGAAATTAACAACGGCATTACCGTTATTAATTATTTGCTGATCGCACTCAATCTCTATTACACGGTTAACTACGCCACCACCAGATTCGGCTCTTGTACAAGGCTCTTCACCTGTAAAGATAAAGCTGTTTAGCCAATTACGCTGCTTTTGTAATCTCGAATCGCTGTTCATACGGCCTCTGTCAACACCCTCAGTAATACACATAATCAAAGTGTCATAGTTTTCGTAACGGCTTTTAATGGTCTGCAGCTCGTCGCCAAAGAATGGCAAATTACGAAGCACTGCTGCCATACTCATCATGGAGTTTTGAGTCATATTCATAGTGCGAACCATTCTGCCCATAGCAGGATTGCCCCAAACGGATGCAGCTACCATCATAGCAACGGTTTTACCGCTTCCAGTACCGCCCCATAAATGGAGCACGAATGGCAAAGCATTAACCTTTTCAATCAGCACACTTGCAAAGCTAGCCGCCAAAATCAGCCTCATATAAAGGTTTTCACGAAGAGGTCGAACGAATTCTACCCATTCTTCGAGAGTTCCTTTATCCATAATGGCGCTGATGAGGCTCTTATACTGCTCCTCACAATCAAGCTTAAAATCATCGTTGTAAGGAATAAAGGTTCCGTCAATCCATCCAAGATGGTCGATAGATTTTACCCTAGGCAAAATATCCGGATTAAGAGCCACAACATCAGCAAGATATTTAACCAAGGCTCCAGCATTATTGCTGTTAACCTCAATGCCGTTATCAGCCAGGTTAATGATTTTTTGCTTATTTGCTACAGTGTTTCTTGCAACAAGCAAGTGGTTCCAACGTCCTTCCTTTTGGTAGGCAAGACGAATTTTCTCCGTGCCGTCCTCAGCATTGCAAAGAATTTCCGTAGGCATAATTGGGATTGGACTGGCGTAATCCTTGACAAATATTGTGTTGTAGCCACCACCTTGTTGCTTCATATGGTATACACCTTCTACACCGGTAGACCATTCTCCACAACGTAATTGAAACGGCTGAAGTGGAAACGATGTCATATTTTCCGAGCGAATATGCTTTGCAGCTTGCTGAACCATATACGTTTGAAAATATTTTCTAAAATTCTGATTGCACCTATTCACTGTTGCCTGACAATCAACAAGGCCGATAATCCTCATACGCTCATCAGGCTCAGTAATAGCATTGATAGCTTCCATCAGCGCAGAATTAAACATCTGATCTTTGGTAAGGCTTTTAATAAATTCCTCGGTCAGCTCATATTTTACAGGCCACTCGTAATTGATGATGGCGTCAACATCGCCACCCTGCTTAAAATAGTCAGCAACATCGCCCTTTTTGGGGCAGTCCTTCCAGACCTTTGGCAATGCCAGCACTCGCACGCCTTCCCAGGCATTGGAATAATCAGTGCCTTTATCATCGTTATCAGGAATTAAAACCTTATCCTTAAACTTGTCCAGCAGGCTTTTATCAACCTCAGTCAGCTTAATATTTTTCTGAGCGCCTGTATTGGTGGTAGTGGCAAGCAGGCCTACCTTGGTCATTGCATCAACACACTTTTCACCCTCCACAATATAGAGCGTAGTTTCTGGATCCGCTTCCGCCAAACTATCCAGATTATAAAGGTTGTTGCAATTGTCAGGCTTTTTGTACTGTGTCCTGCCGTTTTCCTCGTATAAAAAACTGAATACCTTATGACCATCAGCCCATTTCCTACGGCGCTTGCGGTATGCCTCTGTGCCGTCTGGGTTGCGGTAGATGTGGTAATAATCCTCAATCGGCTTTACCTGTTTATAATCCATCGGCTCAAGTTCTTCATGTTTTGCGCCCATAACACGCCACGCCTTGAAAAAATCTGTTCCAGGAGCATTGCACTTTTGGCAATACACAAGGACCTCACCATTTTTCTCGGATACATAAAGATGGCCTTTTTTACCGCATAAAGGGCAGTCAGCAACAAGCTGGCCGCCCTTATTTTTTACTCCCTCAAGATAGGGCTTAATGTCATCAAGATTCAGTTTTGCATTAGAACGGACAGTCATCGTAGCTGTTGCTGAACGGAACCGGTGCAGAAGCAGTATCAGCTTGGCTCAGCTTTTTAAGCTCTGGAATCTTGTAATCGCCTTGGCGGATAGCTTCACCACTGCGAATGCTGTCTACATAGGTGCGTACGCCTACAGTGCCATCCTTTTTCTCGTATTCTTCTTCACCCAGTACAAGGCCAAGCCACATACCTTTCATGCGTTGCTCATTGCCGTCAAATTTATCAGCACTAAAATTGCGGTTAGATTTTTCCAGAGCAGTTAAAAAGCCTTTGAAAAAGCCTCTTGCTTTAAGTTTGTAGGAGCGGTTAAAACGGATGTAATCCCAATCCTTACCAGTACGTTCTTCGCTCAGCTTGCCATAATCTTTAAATTCGCCTTCAGCAATATCAGCGTAAATCTTAAGATATTCCTTGCTAGGATTATCCTCAACGGATACAATACGACAGATGTAGGCACCTGCGCCCGGTCTAGCAAACTCTTGAGCCTCTTGCTCTTTACTCCAGTCAATGTTAATCATTATTCTTCCTCCTTAGTAATCTTTCAATGCTTCAATTACGAGCATTATGTCGTTTTCAATTTCAGCCTTATCAAACGCCCCCATCGGAGATTTGGCAGTGCTGCTATTAGCTTTAGTTTCAAAAACATAATTGCCATTTTTAGCCTTGGCAAGTAATACAGTAGTCATCTTGCTTTCTAAAACAATCTTGCTTAGTTTGCGCCCGCTAGTACGGATGCGAGTAAACACATAGCCGTTATCGTCTATAAATGTTTCAGAATGAGCTATTACGATTACTGTGTACTTATCGTCCATATTATTGGCATAATCCAAAATGCTCCAAATGGACTGTGCAAGCTCTACCCATTTGTCATAGTTTTTTTCCTTCATTCGCCGCATTTCATCGCCAACCATAATTCCATTGATTGTATCAATCACAATGTATTCGCATTGCAATGCGCTTTCTTGCACCCATTTCAAACATTCCAGTACTCTGCTAGGATCATCAATTCTAAAATAATTTTTCTGCTCGCTGTTATATTGGCTTTTCCAACCTTTCCAACTTAAGCCTTTGCGGTCGGCATCAATGTATACCGTTTTATCTGACGGCAGATTGCGCATAGCGGTTGTTTTACCGCTTCCGGATTCTCCCATAATTCCTATGATTTTACTCATTTGCATACCTCCACTTATATCCGCCAGCACTTTTTCGCTCGCCTCTACATACGGCAGAAATGTTTTTAAAACTAATATTAAGCTCTCTATCTGCGGTATGTAGGCCATTCCAAACTTTAAGCAACACGCCTCCAATAGTGTATTGTGCTACTTTCTTACAACAGGTATCATTTTTCCCGTTGTACGAGTTGTTGTAGGCCTTTGTGCACCATTCAAGATTAGATGCCTGATTGTTTGTTTTAACTTCGTCTTTATGATTTACGCAAAGGCCCTCGGCATAACCTTTGCAAAAATGCATAGCTACCAATCTATGAAGACTGCTGAATTTTTTATAACCAGGTTTGCATAATGCCACATAAAGATATCCATTTTTCTTGTTTAGTTGAGGACTCAGAATTTTATTTTTATGTAAGCTATAAATCTGACCATTATCGCCAATCATGTAGTATTTTTCAAATCCTGTGATTGGTTTCCAATGCACTCCCATATAATCACACCCTCTCTTATGGCTATTTAACACTGATGCTCTGCTTTTTAACAAGCTCGGCACCCTCGATAACTTCGCCTGCCTTTAGTGCATTTTTAATAGCCGTTTTATCAGCTTCGGGCGGTTTAATGCGCCAATATTTTTCAGGCAATGCAGTAACATCAGGCACGCTTACAGATTCCACAGAGCGGAATTTAATCGCCACACGAGCAGTTTCAAATTTCTTGCCGTCCAGATAGGCGGTCAAAAATTCTTTAAGGCGTTCGGCCTTATTTTTAGCAGATTTCTCACGCTCTGCCAGCTTATTTTTCTCAGCCTTCAAGGCCTCGCTCTGAGCGGTTAAATCTTTAATCCACATGCCAATATTCTCGATTTTCTGTTCTCGCTCCATTTCCAGAGCTTCAACAGCTTCAATGTCGATTACTTCGCCAGTCTCGGTGTCAACGGCTTGATCGTCGCTAATTTTTACGCACGCAGCAAGGCGTTCATCAATCTCAAACAATTTCATTGGCTTTCGCCTCCTTTTCCATTTTCACTTTCGCCGCATGAGCGGTTAACCAGACATCTGTAGCACGTTCTTTAATGTCCTGAGTAGACTTTTCAACCATATTCAAAGTATCTTCGATGGCACTGAGAGTGACCTCGTCAAATTCATCATCCTGCAGGTAATCTGCAATCAGCTCAGTGCTTTGCATAAGCTTCTTAATTTCGATACCAATCAGCGCCATCTTGCAGGCGATTTTAACTCTGTCCATTTATATAACCTCCGTTTTATGTTATAATGGAAACGATGAGTTTGCTGTTCATCGTCTTTGCACCTAGTAGTGTTGCCGCACTGCTAGGTGCTTTTCTTTTTTTAAACATTGCACATGATGTCCTTAATCATGGCGTAACCGCTATCCATACTTACGTTAATCTCTTTGCTATAGCCACTTTTATATTGCACGATAACGCTTTCGGAGTATTCGATACCTTGACTGCAATAATGCAATGCTACGATATCCTCGCCATACGTAGTTATCTGTAAAACCTTGCAGAGTTTGTTACAAATAGCTTGCTTATTCTCCATCACTTCTCACCTCCTCCATATCTCCTACTGTTTTTATCCAGACATTTATTTCTCCTCGTAGGCTGCTTTTGCCAACACATTCGGTCGTCACAGCATACCGGCAAGCCATTGCACCAGTGCCAGCGATACAGCTTTTTACCGCATCGTGAGCAGATTTTATATTTTTTCTCAGCCATGGCTATTTATATACGGTGTTGATGATGACAACCTCGTCGCCAGGGAACAGCTTGCGGCTGCCATTGTCCCGCATCACCTTGCACCAAAACTCGTTAAAGCATTCGGTATTATTCTCTGCATAATGTTTATCGCAGATACCGTACCAGGTATCTCCGGGTTTTACGGTATACATAGTGACCACACGCTTTACGGGAGCAAAAAAGCTCTTGTAAATACCGTGCCCTATGATAAACACGCTAAGAGCCATAGCTGCAATGAATACTAAAGCACTAATCTTTTTCATTGTTAGGTAGCTCCTTTACGTTAAACGGATCCGTAACATCCTTGCCATCATACTTGCTGAGGAACTCTTCCAAAGACTCCCTGCGACACTTAAGATTGCCAAGCTTCATAAACCTCAGCAGTCCAGCCTTGTTCAACTTGTAGACAAAATCAACATTACATTTCAGAAGTTTGCTTACTTCAGCAACAGTCAACAGTTCAACACTTGCCATTATAGGCACCTCCTTATTTATGTATTGCCACCAGCAGTGCTAGCAGCGATATTAAGAATGAAATGATTTCCAATGTATTCGGTTTAAACATTACATCTTCTCCAAGATAAGGCGAATTTCTCTGCCTACTGCAAGACGGTCTGCAAAGGTCTGCTGAGCTCTGAAATCGTCCATATATGTATCGACCATCTCCTCATAAACTCTTTGCTTCAAGCCCTTGCTTTCGCCCTTGTAAGGCTTCAGGATGTTAACACCGCCTGTAGGGTTGAACTCAACGTAACCTTGGTTCTTAAGGCGGTGGCGGTACACACACACCATATCCTCAGAAATATCACCCATAACCTCTGCAACCTCAACATCCTTAAAACTCGGATGCTCTGCAAAGACTTTATAAACTCTAGAAATCTTGCTCTCTGCCATTACGGCACCTCCTTTATTACGCCTCCGTGCTATAATTAACCTATAGGAAGGAGGTGAATTATTTTGAAACGTGATTTGGATTTAATCCGAAAAATCTTATTAGCTATAGAAAATGCTGATAGCCTTTGTTATTACAATGGAATACAGCAGTTAGCAGAAGATATAGATTGTACTGATCTAGCTCTTGTCAGTTTCCATGTAACGCTGTTAGTCGATAATGATTATATAGATGTAATCGACATTAGTTGTTGTGGTGTCGAATACGACGACTATATGATTAAGCGACTTACAGCTGATGGATGCGATTATTTGGACAATATTCGCAATGATACTGTATGGAACAAAACCAAAGAACTTTTATCTAAAGTTGGTGGTACCTGTGCATTAGAACTTGTCAAAACTATATCTGGAAAAGTTATTTTAAGTCAGCTCGGAATTTAATCTCTGCTTCAATAACGTCATCAAAAACAGAGTTTAACTTCTTATAACATTCCAATAAATCGGCTGGTGGATTGGGTCCTATATGGATTTCATCTGCCAGCGCTTTTTTATGCGTCAATAAAATCAGGACACGGTCCTGCCAAACAGGCTTCATAATACGCACCACTTCTCACCTCCTTTTGGCAAGCGATTGGGTTATTTGTCTACTAAAAGTAGAGTTTATCTTTAAAAAAATATGTCATTATATGGAACACCTAAATATTCAGCTATCATTTTAGCTTGTTTTATGGAAACTTCTTCAGGATTTTCTTCTAACTTCCTGTAGGTTTGTACATGTACGCCTAGCATGGTTGCCATTTCTTCCTGAGTTTTGCCTTTAACCAATCTATGTTGCTTTAAAGATAAGCCCATATGATATCACCTCCTGTCACGTTGACTATACTCATTATATTCTACTTTTAGTAGAGTGTCAACCACTAAAAGTAGAATATTTTATATTTCGTGTTGCTTTTTCTCTACTTATAGTGTAGTATAAACATATAGGAGGATTCTATTATGGGAATTTCAGAAAACATAAAATTATTACGTGAAATGTATAATTTGTCTCAAAAAGATTTAGGCGTAATTGCCGGAGTTAGTGATAAGGCAGTATCTACTTGGGAAAATGGTTTAAAAGAGCCTAGAATGGGAGCTATTCAAAAAATTGCGGACCACTTCGGCCTGCAAAAAAGCAATATTATAGAAGATGGCGGTTTGGAATGTGAAACTACTACGCCCCCACCCCTTCCCCAATTCGACAACATACACCAAGTAGCTCCAGTAAAAATTCCAATTCTTGGAAGAATTGCCTGTGGTGAGCCGATATTTGAAGCTGAAGACTTTCAAGGGTATACGGATTTCATTTCTAAAATTCACGTAGACTTCTGTCTCATTGCTCAAGGTGATTCTATGATAGGCGCACGCATTCATGACGGCGATGTAGTTTTCATACGCCAACAACCAGAAGTGGAGAACGGTGAGATAGCAGCAGTATCCATTAATGATGAGGTTACCCTTAAGCGTATCTACATATATGATAATCAGATTGTACTTAACGCAGAAAACCCTAAATACGCACCTATGATATATTCTCTCGACCAGATAGAGTCATTTAGAATTTTAGGTAAAGCAGTAGCTTTTCAAAGCAAGATAGTATAAAAAAATAGCCGTCCCATAAGAGACGGCTAATAAATCTTATGCAAAACGTTGTCTTAATGCGTCCTGCAATACACGTGAAAGACTTAACCCAGCTTCAGAAACTCGTTCGTCCATCCATTTCGGAATGCTGACGGTACGTTTTACGGCACGTCCGTCTTTCACATCTGCACGTATTAAATTCACAAACTCCCCTGCTTCTGTTTCAATGGTACCCATTGCACTAGGTGCAGGAATATCTAAATTTTTGTCCTTAGAATATTCAACCCATTGACTAACAGCAGATTGAGCCATTCGCATAGCTTCTCCTAAAGACTTTCCCTCAGTAATGCAACCTTCCAAATCTGGAAAAATAACGGTATAACTACTATCGTCATTAGGATGAAATACAGCTGGATATACATACTCTAACATAATTCTTACCCTCCTCGTATATAAACCTGCAAGGCAGGCAGGGATTTATTTAACCCCTGCTGCTTTAAGGATTGCCTTTGCAGTGAACTCGTTGATTTCACGGTGACGTGGGACTTGCACTGGTCTAGCACCATTCTTTTCATAAATTGAATGGTTGCCATCATCCCTGTCTAGCTTATAACCAGCCGCTTCCAGCTTCTTTATTAAGTCCCGTCTTTTCAATACAATCACCTCCTGTGATTATATTATAATACGTAATTTACGTAATTTCAAGTGTTTTTTTATGTAATTTACGTAATTTTATAAAAATACCACCCTGCTGGCTGCAGAGCGGTTGGGGAAATAATTATTTATTTTCTTGTCTTTTGGTCACAAAACTTTTAATGATTAAACCTAAAAATGCTAATCCGCCAATACCACCTACAATGTAGCTGTCTTTGTGTATAGCATAAGCCAAAACTATGAGTAGAAATATTGTCAATGAATATGCCATCCACTGTGCACGTTTATCTCTGTCAATTTCTGCTTGCTGAGCATTCTTCTGCATAATGCGAAGATGCTCAGAATTAGCTTCAAAATCCCTCATTATCCTTTCCGGATAACTAGCATCTAAGATTCTATACCCTTCCATGATGCTAGGATGTGGTAACGGCCCTTGATAAATTCCTGCCTGAATGCTGCAATCATCTTGCTTTATAGCGGCTTGCGTATGCTGATTTGCTAAATTCTTAGACTTTTGATTTGTCATTTACCTGAACATCAACCTTGTCCATAGCAGTTTTCAAATTGGAGCCTGTCATCTGCCAAGCTTCATTTGTTATGTACCCTGAGTTCAGAGGGATGTGTCTAAAATAGTTACTTGCGGGAATTACCGTAAATGTAGAGAAGCCGCACATTACTGTTGCGATGAACGCTTGTATTTTAGCCATATAAACACCTCCTCATCTATAATGGTAAAACACATAGTATAAAAATGGATATACCTGTAGATTATTATAGCATTTTTCATAGCCCATAGGCAATAAAATTATTATTTTCAGTAAAAAATCCCCCAGTGCGCCAACACTGAGGGATAGTGTAATAACCCCAAACTACCACGAATAGAGCTGATTACCATTTAATTATAACAAATTTTAATCAGCTCTGCTATACTACACCCAATTTTAAGTAAAGGAGCTGATTTTTTATGGCAACATTGAATGTAACCAAACGCGGCGATAAATGGCAGTACAGATTTGAAGTGGCTGCAATAGCCGGCAAACGCAAACGTGTATCCAAGTCAGGCTTTAAGACCAAAAAGGAAGCCGTGGAAGCTGGCACTAAGGCGCTGGCCGAATACAACGAAAGCGGTCAGTCCTTCCAAGTATCTAATATATCCGTAGCTGATTACCTGGACAACTGGATGGACACCTATTGTAAGATGAACCTCAAGTACAATACTCAGGTAGGTTATTTGTACACATTGGAGAACCACTTAAAGCCTAGTTTAGGGATGTACCGATTAAAGGCCCTCACGCCTTCTACCATTCAGGAATTCGTCAACGGCCTTAAAATGCACGGCCTTAGTAAGGCAAGCGTAGTAGGTATATTTTCAACGCTTTCAGCAGCTCTTGACTACGCTGTAGAGCCTCTGAAGTATATTCCCTATAACCCATGCAACAACGTCAGAATCCCTAAATTTGAGCACGGCAAAAGCAACCAACGCTACATTATCACGCCTGAACAATTCAGTCAGATCACCAAACGGTTTCCTGAGGACTCCAACTTCTATATACCGCTGATGATAGGTTACTATACTGGTGTAAGAATTTCCGAATGCTTTGGCCTGACCTGGAACGATGTTGATTTCGAGGCCCGCACAATCACCATTAACAAGGCGCTGCTTAAACGTAACTATGGCGTAGACGTACGTGATGTGCTCAAGAAAAAAGGTAAGAAGGAAGAGAAGAGCGCCTGGTATTTCAACAGCACCAAAACCTTCAAATCCAACCGTGTAATCCAATTTGGTGAAACTCTTTACCGGGCACTCAAAAAAGCCCACGATAAGCAGATGAGCAACTGCGATTTTTATGGCGAGTATTATACGAGGATTTACAAGAAGCCTGAGCTGGATGAAAAGGGAGATACCATATACAGGCTTGTTGAAGTCGAAGCTGGCGTACCATGTACGCTTGAACCTGTTGACATGCTTAACGTAAAAGAAAACGGCCAACTGCTGAGTATGGACAGTATGAAGTATTGCAACAGGATTATTCATTACGAGCTGAATATAATGTTTAACTACCATTCCCTGCGCCATACTCACGCCACAACGCTTGTAGAGAACGGAGCCAATATAAAAGACGTGCAAGAGCGTTTAGGCCACTGTAACATAGAAACAACGCTTAATACATATACCCACAACACCGACTATCTCCGAAGCCAGTCCGTGGACATTTTCGAGAATGCCGTAAAAACTAAATAAAAAAAGAGCCCTGGCAACCTTAATCAGTCGCTAGGGCTCTCGTATTTTTGTGTATAAATTTGTGGCCATCTAAAATTTTCGGCCACAAGACGGCCACAAATAGCTGTTTTTCAGCCTTCAAAAATGCCTAAAATCAAGGTTTTATGCGGGTTACGAGGCACACAGTTTCAACATGGCTTGTCATCGGGAACATATCCACAGGCTGCGCAATAAGTGTTTTATACCCATGCTCTTCTAAATAATGCAAATCTCTAGCTAAAGAAGCAGGATTGCAGGATACGTACACGATACGTTGTGGCTCAACTCTAGCCATGGCAGCCAAAACCTTTTCTTCACATCCTGCACGTGGAGGGTCGACGATAATTACATCCGGCTGTACACCGCCATTTAACAATTTAGGCAGCTCCACTGCTGCATCGCCTAAAATAAACTCGGCATTCTTACAGCCGTTTTCTTCCGCATTTTTCTTAGCGTCGTCAATGGCAGGGGCTACGATTTCAATACCGTATACTTTTTGTGCATGTTTAGCTAAATATAAGGAAATGGTGCCTGTACCGCAATAAACGTCGACAACTGTTTCATTTCCGGATAAAGCAGCAAATTCTAAAGCTTTATTATATAATTTTTCTGCTTGTTCGCTGTTTACTTGGAAAAATGACTGGGCAGAAATATTGAAATTTAAAGCACCTAAGCTATCTTTTATGGACGGATTACCGTAAATAACTCTGGTTTTATTACCCATAACAATATTAGTGTTCTTTTTATTAATATTTTGAATAATAGCAGTCAGTCCGGGAACGTGCTTTTTCAGCCATTCGATTAAAACGCGGCGATGAGGGATGTCGTATTCAGAGGTAATAATTACTGCCATGGTTTCACCGCTATGGACGCCTACACGTCCCATAACATGACGCACAAGTCCCTTGCCTGTTTTTTCATTATATGCGCTAATACCAAAATGTTGCATCCATTTGCGTACGGTGAGCACTATTTCATTATTAGCTTTCTTCTGGATCAGGCAGTTTTCGGTGTCGATAACGCTATGAGTGGCAGTAGCATAGCAGCCGATGTTCAAAATACCTTCTGCATCCATTGCTGCCGGAAACTGCATTTTATTGCGATAATTCCAAGGGTTCGCTGCACCTAATACCGGCAAAACCTCTACATCCAGATGACCGATACGTGCCAAGGCAGCTTGCACCTGCTCACGTTTAGCAGCCAGCTGACCTGCATAACTCAAATGCTGCAATTGACAGCCGCCACATTCTTTATATACAGGACACGCAGGCTCTACACGCTCAGCCGAGGCCTTGATAATCTCCTGTAATGCACCTACAGCATAACTTTTCTTTACTAAAGTTATTTTTACACTGACAGTTTCGGTTGGTAAAGCTCCCTTAACGAATACAGTAAAGCCTTCATATTTGCCTACACCCTCGCCGCTACTACCTAATCCATTAATGTCTAAAGAAATAATATCTCCCTGTTTAACAGGAATTTGTATTTTCATCTATGTACACGCTCCTTTTCTTATTTACGTTATTCCGCTACCTAATCACTCTGCAAAATCTATTTTCCTAATGAGATTTATCTTACCGATATCACAAAAATGTACTACATTATGCTCGAAATCTTCGCCTATTTCAATATAATCTTTAGGTGCTTGAAGCTCATAAAGAAATTTATGGATAAAGGAAATCTCTGGTAAAGAATCAGTATACCACTTCTCGTTCTCTAGCACCAGAGAAACAAATTGCTCTGTTTCTAAGCTTGTCAGAGAAATCCTGCCGCTGCTTTGCTGAATCCGTGCATTTTGCAGCAGAATACAAAAATTAGTATAAGCACACTTATCCAACTTTACCTCAGCCTGCTTTTGTAAGCTGAGGAAATCTTTTTTTAACAAGCTGATGCCTATATCTGAACAATAACCCATATTACCCCCTCCATTTATTCATCACTGCTTATTTTATTAGATTATACCACGTTCCGCGGTGCAGAGAAAGCAAAACAGCACAGCCGAAGCTGTGCTGTTCATATAATGCTAATTTAAGTAAGCCTTTAGCGTCGGGCTATCTCAATAATAATTATTGTACGATAGCGTTCAAATCGCCGACAGCGTGGGTGATGTCTTTAACAGCGGAGAGCAATGCCAGACGGTTGTTTTTAACACGTGCATCGTCAGCCATAACCATAACATCATCAAAGAATTTGTTAATCGGAGCAACCAGTTTAACTGCTTCTGTCAGAACTGCTGCATAGTCATAAGCAACAGTTGCAGCCAGAACTTCTTTGCTGGAAGCGATTGCTGCAGCATGGAGTTCTTTTTCTGCTTCCACTTCAAACAGTTGCGGATTGATAGCAGTTTCTTCTTCGATTTTCTTGCACAGGTTTGCTACACGGGTAGCTGCTTGCAACAGTGCCGGAGCTTCTTCGCTAGCAACAAATTTATTCAGTGCTACAGCACGTTTGTAAATGTCAGCAAAGTCATCGTTGCGGTCATCAGCTAAAACAGCGTCGATAACGTCATAACGGATACCTTGGTCAATCAGCAGGTTACGCAGACGTTGTTTTAAGAATTCACCGATTTGCGGAACAAGTTTACCAGTATTTTCCGGAGTAATGTGTAGCAGATACAAAGCACCTGCAATCAGTTTGTACATCGGTACATGATAGTTAGCAGCCAGGATGATGTTGATGATACCCAGTGCTTGACGGCGCAGTGCGTACGGATCTTGAGAACCGGTCGGAGCCAGACCGCGGCTAAAAGTAGCACAAATATTATCCAGTTTGTCGGCAATGCCTACAATGCGGCCGATATCAGTAGAGGGCAGTTCATCACCTGCAAAACGCGGCAGATAATGTTCGAAAATACCCAGTGCAACTTCCGGAGCTTCGCCATCTAATTTAGCATATTCTCTGCCCATTACACCTTGTAATTCGGTGAATTCGATAACCATGCCGGTTACTAAGTCGCATTTGCACAGCAGTGCGGTACGGTCTAATTTTTCTTTGTCAACCTTAGCGTTCATAGCCATTGCCAGCATATCGGCAGCTTGAACAAGACGGTTGCTCTTATCATTCATATTGCCTAAGCCTTCTTGGAAAGAAACAGTTTTCAGTTTTTCCAAACGGTCAGCCAAGGTTTGTTTACGGTCTTCATTGAAGAAGAATTCAGCATCGCTCAAACGAGCACGCAGTACACGTTCGTTACCATGAGCAACGATTTCCAGATGTTCCTTACCACCGTTACGTACGGTAATGAATTTATTCAGCAAAGTGCCGTCTTCAGCCAGAACAGGGAAATAACGTTGATGTTCACGCATCGGAGTGATAATGCATTCTTTAGGCAGGCTGAGGAATTTTTCATCGAATCTGCCACACAGAGCAGTCGGCCATTCAACCAGATAGTTAACTTCTTCCAACAAATCTGCTTTAATTTCTGCATGACCGCCTTCAATTTCAGCCAATTCGGTTACTTGTTGACGAATCAGTTCACGGCGAGCATCTTGGTCAACCATAACGAAATTATCATACAAAGTTTTTTCGTAAGCATCAGCATTAGGAATTTCTACCGCACCATAAGTGCCGATAACAGCAGAAGCAACAGTATTTTTAACTTTAGTTGCAGCAGTGCTGAACAGTTCTTTAGCTGCATCAGTGAAGGAGCTGTGGCCTTTAGCTGCATCAACAGCAGAAGCACGCAGGAAACGATGACCACGGCTGAATTTGCCGGATTTAACGCCGGTAATTTCTACAGGAACAACTTCGTTGCCGAACAGAGCTACCAGCCAACGAATAGGACGAACGAATTTGAATTCATGATCTGCCCAACGCATATTTTTCGGGAAGTTCAGGCTAGTTAAAATGTCCATCAGTAAGCCCGGCAGTAAATCTTTAACCGGTGCACCTTCCAGATGTTTAACAGCGAAAACATAATTATCACGAACAACCAAATCTTTAACGTCAACGCCTTGACCACGAGCAAATCCCAGAGCAGCCTTAGACGGAGAGCCGTTAACGAAAGCGATTTTCGCAGAAGGACCTTTAGCTTCAACAGTACTATCAGCTTGAGCTTCAGCAACACCATCAGCGATAAATGTCATACGACGCGGAGTGCCGTAAACGCGTACAGCCTCGAAAGGAATACGCAATTCGGTCATTTTCTTTTCAGCCAGTTCTTTTAATTGTGCAAGAATACCGGGCATAAAGTTAGCCGGCATTTCCTCAGTACCGATTTCAAAAAGTAATTTTTCCATTATTTATTCTCCCCTTTCTTCAGCAGCGGGAAGCCCATTTGTTCACGTTGTTCTACATAAGCTGCCGCACACAGACGAGCCATAGCACGAACACGGCCGATATAAGCAGTACGTTCGCTAACACTGATAGCTCCACGGGAATCTAACAAGTTAAAGGTATGAGAGCATTTCAGAACGTAGTCATAAGCAGGACGGATATAGCCCAACTCAATAACACGTTTAGCTTCTGCTTCATATTTATCAAACAGCTCAAATAACAGAGCAGTATCAGCAACTTGGAAATTGTAGTAGGATTGTTCTACTTCGTTAGTGTGGAAAACATCGCCATAGGTAATATCATCAACCCATTTGATATCGAAAACGTTTTCAACGCCTTGGATATACATAGCCAAACGTTCCAAACCATAGGTAATTTCTACAGTAACAGGTTTTACATCAATGCCGCCTACTTGTTGGAAATAGGTGAATTGAGTAATTTCCATACCATCCAGCCATACTTCCCATCCCAGGCCCCACGCACCCAGAGTCGGAGATTCCCAGTTATCCTCTACAAAGCGGATATCATGTTCTTCTTGATGAATACCCAGTTCAGCCAAGCTTTTCAGATATAATTCTTGGATATTTTCCGGGGAAGGTTTAACGATAACTTGGAATTGATGATGTTGGAACAGACGGTTCGGGTTATCGCCATAACGGCCATCTGCCGGACGGCGGGAAGGCTCTACATAAGCCACACGCCAAGGTTCAGGTCCAAGTACACGCAGGAAGGTGGAAGGGTTCATAGTGCCCGCACCTTTTTCTACGTCATAGGGCTGTGCCATAATGCATTTTTGTCCAGCCCAGAATTTTTGCAGTTTCAAAATAATTGTTTGAAAGTCCATATTCTGCCTCCTATATCTCGGTTACATAGACGCTTACTTTTAAGTGCTTTTACGTCCAAATGCTTTCTAAAAACGAAAAAGCATCCGCGTCCCTGTAACTTTTATTTGTTACAGGGACGGAGATGCTATGAATTACGAACTCCGCGGTTCCACCCTGCTTGACTGCAAATTGCAGCCCGCCTCAATCAATATGTATTTTCAGCTCCAAAGTGCCTTCATCTGCTTGTACCGGCTTACACCATCCCGGCTCGCTTGCTGTGCAGATTACTATTCTTCTTCTCAGCTTAGTGAATAGTATATAAAACTAATAAGCGTTTGTCAAGATTTCCTGATATGATAAAAGTTAAAACTTTAGAAATTCTTTTTGTAGCTACCATTACCGCAAAACTCTAACAAACCCTTATCACGCAATAGTTGCAGCTGCTGACGAATTTTCGCTTGAATATAATGATTCTGTGGATGCTTCGCAGCTAAAAAGCTTTCATAAGCATAAATATCTTTAAGAGTAAAATTCTTAGCTTCAATATGATTAAGACAATGGAGTACATCCAAAATCCAGCCACGTGCAGGCAAATTATAGTCAGCAATAAAAAGTGTAGCAGCAAAACGACGCATAACCTCTGCCTTAGGCTGCTCTACACCGTTATGCACTATATAAATTCGCCCGTTCTGCGGAATATCTCTAAGCAAAATATTACAGCCTACCCAGTTGGCACGTTGAGCTGTTGCCGCTAAAGGCTTGCGCTTTTCGATTAACTCCGGTAGAAAAAAAATGCTTCGGCACAATGAAAAAATTTTCCACAAGCAAGCTAGGCTTAGCATACTGTAAAAAGAAAAAATTCGGATTATTCACTGCCTGAATCCGTTCAATCATCTTCACATAAGCACCATCGCTAATTTTACTGTTAAGTGAACCATTTTTACTTTTCAGCTCATATTCCTCGGCACATTACGGACAGTAAAAATCGGCTACCGGTGCATTGTTACGAAAATGCTCTAGATACTCCATACCGCAATAAGGGCAGAACCCGTTTTGATAGACCCAGCTTTCACTAAGCATACGAATTTTTTGGGAATTGCTTTTATATGTTGCGGCAAGGCCTATATCCATATATAAATTCATTTCATCATTTCACCTGCGTCTTTTCCTTCAAATACAAACAGAGCAGTACCTCAACTGCTAACTGCAACAAGAAATACTGCTCTGAAAAATTTTCTAAGACAACGCTGGTTTACTGCTTAATAATTACAATATTTGTGGAAATCCTCTCCATGATGACGGTTATGATGATGGCCATTATCATGACTATAATTATTATTAGACTGCTCCTGTCTTTGCTTAGGATAGCAGCGATCACCATCGCAAACATAGCCGTCAGAAGCGGCGAAGGCAGTTGCAGCCATAGCTGATATTACTGCTGCTAATAAAAATACTGCTGTCATTTTCTTCATAAATAATCACCTTTTTTCACATTTTCCCTAGCTGTAGCTGAGCTAAAAAATTTAAACTGTTCAATTCTTTATCAGTCTGAAAATAAATATAGCGCAGTAAAAATTTTTCTAATTCCATCAGCTCTGCCCCATGAATTTTCAATGGTGTAGGGTTGAGGTAATCAAGCTGTGCCAGCCACTGCCACAACTGGCGAGTACCTATACTACAGGGTAATACTTCCTCACCTGCATATTTTGCCTTACATTCCTTGCAGACCACGCCGCCTTGCAAGAAATTAAAATATGCTTCCTCAGTACTTAACTCTTTGCCACAGCTTACGCAATGATTCATCTGTGGGGCAAATCCTGTCAGATACAGCATTTTTATAGCAAAGGAAAGCATAACGATACGTGGATTGCGCAGCTTTAAAGCCTCCAAGGAAAGTGCCAAAACGCTGTACAATTCCGGCTGTGGCTCTTTGTCTTCAGTAAACAAAGCCGTCAGCTCGCCGATTACAGAACCATAAGCCATTTGCCACATATCGGGCATTTCCGGCATTTTTATTAAAGAACAGTTACGCAAGCGGTCAATACGCTGCCCTGGCTGCACCTCAACTTCTAAACGGGCAAAGGGCTGCAATAATCTTCCCTGAACATTTTTCATGTAACGGGCACCGTAAGCTATGAAACGTATTTTCCCATGCTCTTTCGTAAAACAAAGTACATATTTATCCGAGCTCTGCCAATTCTTGACATGGAGGACAACTGCTTCATCAGTTAAAAGCTGCTTTTCTTCACTCATCCTGTTCATTCTCCGCTTGAGGCGGTTCGGGGAGCTTTTCCGCCTGAACACGCAGGATACGGAAACCCTCTGTTTTCAGAACACGGAAACAATAGCCGCCGATTTCTACTACATCACCAATTAAAGGCTTGCGTCCCAACATGCCGAAAACGTATCCACCGATGGTGTCTTCCTCAGGATCATCAAATTCGATATGCAAAATATCGGTAATATCGTCAAGAAGTAGCATACCATCAAATTCATAATTGCCGTTAGGCAGTAACACTACATCTGCCGGCTCCTCCAGCTCATGCTCGTCCTGAATTTCACCGACAATTTCCTCTACCAAGTCCTCCATAGTAATCAGACCTGCAGTACCGCCGTACTCGTCAGCTACCAAAACCATTTGTACATGACGTTTCTGCATTAAGGTCAAGGCTTTAGAAATAGGCATGGCTTCAGGAATAACGACTAGAGGACGCATCAGCTGACGCAAATCGTAATCTGCCACATCCTTAACATTAAGCAGGTCGCGGACATGAATAGTGCCGATAACATGATCCTTATCCTCCTCACACAGTGGATAACGAGTATGACGACTTGTACGCACTGCTTGAAGATTTTCTTGTAAGGTATCATCTGTATATAAGCATACCATATCCTGACGCGGTACCATAACCTCGCGGGCTACACGGTCAGCAAAGTCAAAAACATTGTCAATCATGCTGCTTTCAATATGGTCAATTTCGCCTTCCTGTTCACTAGCACTGACAATGCGGCGCAGCTCGTCTTCGCTGCGAGCAATATCCTCTGCCGGCTTTTTAATTTGCAGCACCTTCTGCAAAGCCAAAGAGGCCTTACTAGTAATAATAACAAAGGGATAAAGTAGATAGTGGAAAAATAGCAGCGGATAGCAGACAAATATCGCTGCCTTTTCGACATTACTTCTTGCCATAGCACGAGGAACTAATTCACCTAAAACCACGTGCAATAAAATGACAAAGATTACGGATAAAATCCACGCTAATAAAATATCCAGCGCAGTATAAGCATGAAGCAATCGTGCAAACAGCGGACCACCTAAAATACCCAGCAAAACAGAGCTGCTAGTAATTCCCAGCTGAATCGCACTTAAATAAGTTTCCTGCTTATCTAAAATACGCAGAACAATGGAGGCTTTATTTTCACCTGTTTCTGCCAAATCCTCCAGCTTTGCACGTCTAGAGCGCAGCAAGCCATATTCTGCAATAACAAAAAAACCGTTTAAACACACAATCAGCAGCACCAAAACAAACTGTAACGCACTGCCAACAGCGGGATCGCCGTCGATAAGACCTCACTCCTAACTAAAAAACTTCCCTTATTTTTCTCTATTATCTAGCATCATAACCGAATTGTTTCAGCGCCTTATCTTTATTACGCCAATCCGGTTTCACCTTTACCCACAAATCAAGATAAACTTTGCAATACAATAAGTTTTCGATATCAGCACGTGCCTGTTGGCCGATTTTCTTCAGTAAGCTGCCTTTAGCACCAATAACAATACCCTTTTGTGATTCACGTTCTACGAAAATAGTAGCACGAATATACACATTTTCATCATCACGATCTTTAAATTCCTCAACCTCTACAGCAATAGAATGAGGAACTTCGTCACGAGTAAGGCGTAATACTTTTTCACGAATCATTTCCGCCGCAATTACTCGTTCCGGTTGATCTGTAATCATATCATCGGGATAATAAGAAGGACCTTCCGGCAGATATTTAGTAATTTCCTTGACTAAGCCAGGAAATTCGCCATCATTTAAAGCAGATACAGGCACAATAGCCGCAAAATTATAAAGTTTGCTGTATTCCTCCATAATTTTAAACAGCTTAGCCTTGTCATCCAATTTATCAATTTTATTAGCTACTAAAATAACAGGAGTTTTTACTTTGCGCAGTAATTCTAAGATATAATCTTCACCGGAACCACGTTTTTCAGTAACGTCGATAACGAATAAAATTACGTCAACCTCCTGTAAAGTCCCCTCCGCAGTACGTACCATGTATTCGCCAAGCTTGTGATGAGGCTTATGGATACCAGGAGTATCCAGGAACATAATCTGTGCATTATCAGTATTCATGATGCACATAATTTTATTACGGGTAGTTTGCGGTCTATCAGACATAATAGCAATTTTTTCGCCGATGAGGCTGTTAGTTAAAGTAGATTTGCCCACGTTAGGACGACCTACCATAGCGGCAAAGCCGGCATAATGCTTCGGTTCTTGTTTCATATTTTCTATGTGAATCCTCCTCTATCATAATGTGAATCCATAGGGCAGTAAATCTTTTACAGTACAACTAATAATATCGCCCTCTAGATTGCCCAACAGAATTTTGCCTATCTTAAATTCATTCATCACCTGACGACAGGCACCGCAGGGAGAAACAGGCTCGGCAGTATCGGCAACGACACACAAGACTTGCAGCTCGCGTTCACCGGCACAGACAGCTGCAAAAACAGCGTTTCTTTCGCCGCAGCAGCATAAGCCGTAGGAAGCATTTTCCACATTACAGCCTGTATACATTCTACCGTCGGCACACAACACGGCTGCACCTACGGCAAAATGAGAATAGGGAATATAAGCATGCTCTCTAATCTTAACTGCTGCAGCATACAGCTTCTGCTCTGCCATACTAAGCTCGCTGACCTTTGTTTTCGTCATCGTCATACGCTCACCGCCTTTAATATACAACAACTAAATTATTATAACACAAACAGCACCGATACATAAGTATTATTCTTATGCTACTGTCTACGCTCTGTTTAATGCTCGCCTACAGGATGATCAAATAGCTCCTCTGCTAAATTTATAGCACGCAAAGCCTCTTCTTCTTTAGCACGCATTTCTGCTTTATCCTCTTCTGTCATATGGTCGTAACCTAAAAGATGGAACATACCATGCACTGCCAAATAAGTCATTTCACGCTCTAAGCCATGACCGTATTCCTCAGCTTGACGCAGAGCAGTTTCCGCAGAAATAATAATATCACCATATAAATGTTCTTCCGGACCGCCAATCAGCTCCGGCTCATCCTCTTCGCCTTCATCCAAAGCAAAACTTAAAACGTCGGTCGGCTTATCCATACCGCGGTATTGACGATTCAGCTCATGAATCTCTTCATCATCCACAATCGTCACATCCACCTCGGCCTCCTCAGCCAAACCGTTTAAATCAGCAACAGCGTCAATACCCTCCTGCAAACGTTTTAATACAGTTTCCTCAAGGTCGATTTTTTCCTGTGCGTTTTCTAAATTAATAATCATCCTGTTTACGCTCCGTCTATTCTTACTTCTCTTACTCTTCTTTTTTATGCTGATGCTTTTTCTCAAATTTTTCGTAAGCCTTAATAATGCTGCCGACAATTTCATGACGCACTACATCATGCTCACTGAACTTAATCACACCAATGCCTGGAACATCCTCCAAAATACGGGCTGCATCTTTCAAACCGCTGGCCTTACCTCCGGGCAAGTCAATCTGAGTAATATCGCCGGTGATAACCATCTTACTACCAAAACCAAAACGAGTTAAAAACATCTTCATCTGCTCTGGAGTAGTATTCTGTGCTTCATCAAGAATAATATAAGCATCATTCAAGGTACGACCACGCATATAAGCAAGAGGTGCTACCTCAATCGTTCCCTTAGTAAGATACTTCTGAAAGGTTTCCGCACCCAGCATATCATACAGGCCGTCATACAAGGGGCGCAGATACGGATCTACCTTATCTTGCATATCACCCGGAAGAAAGCCAAGCTTTTCTCCAGCCTCTACCGCAGGACGGGTCAAAATGATGCGTTCTACCTCTTTCTTCTTCAGTGCCGCTACAGCTAAAGCTACTGCCAAGTATGTTTTACCTGTACCTGCAGGACCGATACCTAAAGTAATATTATTCTTACGGATAGTTTCCACATATTGCCATTGTCCCAAGGTCTTAGCCTTTACCTGACGACCGCGGTTATTAATAATAATCGTATCAGCATACATACGATGCAGACTTTCTATCCTGCCTTCTTTCACCATCAAAATGCTGTAACGCACATCATGACTGGTCAGAGGCAAGCCTTGTCGGTATAAAAAGAGCAGCTCCTGTAATAATAATTGTAATTGCAGAACTTCATGCTCATTACCGCTGATGCTGATGGTATTACCTCGAGCAATCAAGGTACAGTCAAAGGCTCCGCGGATGATACGCAGAAATTCATCATTACGGCCGCACACACCCATCATTTCCTGTTGGTCAATAGTTTCTAAAATCGTATCCAGTTTTCCGGCATTATCAGTCAAAAGTACTTCCTCCTAAGCAAGTGTCAAACACTTTTACCACGCAAAATTTTGACAAAGCTAAAAATCCAGCCTCTTGTTCAGCTTTATTCTTCGCCTTAACGCTTTTCAATAGTAATCTTTTTGATGATTACAGGCTGAAGCGGTTTATCGGCATCATTGGTCGGAACCTTGCCGATTTTATAAACTACATCCATACCCTTAGTAACCTTACCAAATACAGCATGTTTGCCATCCAGCCAGCTACATTCACGCAGAGTGATGAAAAATTGGCTGCCACCGGTATTAGGACCTGCATTAGCCATAGAGATTACGCCGGGACCGTCATGGAGCAGCTTACTGCTGAACTCATCCTCGATTTTGTAGCCGGGACCGCCGGTACCATCACCATTCGGGTCACCGCCCTGAATCATAAAATTATCAATAACACGATGGAATGTCAGCTCATCATAAAAGCCTGCCTTCGCCAGCTTAATAAAATTGGCAGTTGTTTTCGGTGCATAATCAGTTGCCAGTTTTACCTCAAAATCGCCCATATTAGTACTAAAAACAGCTGTCGCCGGTTCTGCCGCTACAGGCTTAGTTTCTTCCTTGCCACACGCAGTTACGCAAAATAAACAAGCAAACATTAAACAAAGAATCAATAGCTTTTTCATTCTTAGCCTCCAAAAATATTATTTTTATTTCTTAATTTTTGCAGTACATCGATGCTTTTATTATACTAGTATCTAAAAAAATCTTCAATAAGACTACTCGTCCTACAACGCAGCATCCTTTCGCCCCAGCCAGTCGGCTAATAAAGCACCTGCCTCCTCACTATGCTCCGTAAAGCTGTGGTCACCTGCAGGGAAAATGTGCAGCTCACTCTTATCACCCAACAACTCGCTGTTACGCTTAGCCTGTTCCACTAAGACGATTTCATCTGTTTCGCAGTGCAAAATCAGTACAGGACGCTCATCCCAACAGCTTAAAATATCGCTGATACTGTATTTATCAAAATCGGTAAGAAAATCCGGTGTCAAAGCACATTCACCACGTTCATCGGTAAAATGCAGTGTTTTACCGCTATCTAATTGCTGATAATGCTCTTTGCCCATCACGTGGACAAAGGTTTTACGCATATTATTCGGCGTTGCCCACAATATCAAACGCTCAATCTGCGGCTCACATGAAGCAGCGATAATAGAAGCCGCACCGCCCATACTGCGTCCTAAAAGATAAATACGACTTTCCGTCTCACGCTTGTGTACTTCATGCACTACCGCTAAAATTTCCTCTACCTGACGAGAAATAATCTTTGTACCTGTAAAATTAAAACGCACTACATTGCAATGGGCAGCTGCCTGCTGAGCCACACCTTGGGCACGTCCGCCGCTGTCCCTACTGCCACGAAATCCATGAGCCATAATCAGCACTGCCTTTTTGGCACTGCGGTTAGGCTCGACAATACATTCTATTGGTCCTAAAGGTCCTTGAAAAGTAAAATTTTCCATGGAGCTTCCTCCTTTGCATCTGCTTTTATTATAGCATAATTTGATTTTTCCTTAGTGTAACAATAGTTGGCAAAGTGATATTTTCTTTAAGTTTTTGTTAAATATATACTATAGAAAAAAGTCGGACTCTTGGCAACTTGCTAACTGCTCAAGGGGCCGACTTATTTTTCATTGTATTGACTGCAAAATATTTACTTCTTCTCTAGCAGATAAATATCACTGATTTCTTTTACCGTGCTTACGTTATCCGGAATAGGCATAGTTTTTTGTACACGGCGGTATTCCAAACCACGTACTAAAATATATTTATGACCTGCATTCTGCAAAGCGTTCTGCAAAGCGTCTGTTTTCGGCAACATTTCCGTGCCGGCCTTACCTGCATAATACATAAATCCCGGACGCAGGAATTTATCCACATAGATAGGTGCATCCTGCTGACACTCGGAAGTATAAACACTGCTGATGCTCTTGACGCTGAAGCGATCAGCAATCACCGGCAGAACAAAGGCAAAAGCAACACACATGGTAACAATACCAATCAAGGTATGAATACCGGCGGATAACTCAATATCCCGATAATACCACAGCGTAAAGATAGCCGCAAAGCCTAAGAGTAAAGTCAAAAAGCCTAGCATAATCAGACTGAAGGATGCTTCTGGTAAATATTGGCTGCCAACCATCCAGCCGATGCCTAAAAGCAGGAACATTATGCCGCTGCCTGCCATCCAGCTGTAAAAGGTAGTGTTATGACGGAATTTCGTCAGCATACGTGAAATATTCCAACCGATGATAATCGTTAAAGGCGGAAACATGGGCAGAATATAAGAAACAAGTTTAGTCTGGCAGAGAGTAAAGAAGATAAAGACAAAGCCCCACCAGATATGGTAAAAGAGTAGCTGACGCATATCATCTATACGACTGCCGAACAAAGATTCCTTAATGGATTGAAGCAAAATGCCGGTCCACGGGAACATACCCAAAATAATTACCGGGAAATAATACCAGAAAGTTACGCGGTTAGCGTGCTCCGGTGTCGTAAAGCGTGTTACATTATGGAAACCTAAGAAGGTATTGATAAATTCCATGCCGTGCACGGTGTACATAGCATAATACCACGGAGAAGTAATTAAAAAATATAACAGCAGTCCGCGGATAACATGCATACGCATAATTTCGCGTAAATTACCCATAAATAATAAATATAAAAAGATGATAATGCCGGGCATAACGATACCGATAGGTCCTTTAGTAACCGTTGCCAAGGCCATACAGATATACATCAGCCAATAGCGCTTATGCATAAAGGCTAACAGGGCACCTGACATAAAGAAAAGTAACGTTGTATCCGTTACGGCTGCCCTACCCACATAAAAAAAATGTACCATGCAGAAACAAATCAAAGCAGACCAGAAACCTGCACGCTCGTTAAAAATATGGGCGGTAGATACATACACCATTATCGCAGTAAAGGAAGCCATCAGAGCTGCCGGAAAACGAGCGGCAAACTCGTTATCGCCAAAAATAAGCTGTGCTAAAGCTACCAGCCAATAATACATAGGCGGCTTATCATACCAATAAGCACCAAAGATACGCGGTGAAAGAAAGTCACCGGTCTGAATCATTTCTCTAGCTGTTTCTGCATAAACAGGTTCATCAGGATCTAATAGCGGTGTACCGCCGATACCGAACATAATGGTGAAAAACACTACACCGACAATAATTAATAAGCTGTTTTTTTCAATTTGTTTCATCGTCTATCCTCAAAATTTTTTACATAATCAGCGTAAGTACGCTGTACCCCTTCTGTCAAACCCATCGACGGAACAAATCCTAAATATTCACGGCAGTTATCGTGGCAAAGCACTGAACGAAAAATATCCCCAGTACGTGCCGGAGCATAATTAATCGTAAACTGATGCCCCACTGCCTTACGGAAAGCCTCCAAAAGCTGATTTAAAGAGGTTTCCTCTTGGGTGGAAATATTAATTGTGTGATGACCTTCAAGACTTACGGCTTTCAACAATGCCTTTGCAATATCCCCAGCATAAACAAAGTCGCGTGTCTGCTCTCCGTTACCAAAAACAGTGACAGGCTTACCTGCCGCCAGCAATTTACAGAAAATGCTGATGACACCACCTTCTCCGCCATCGCCCTGACGTTCACCGTATACATTGGCAAAACGCAGCACAGTGGTATTAATACCATAAAGGTCATGATACAGACGCAGATAATGCTCACTCGCCATCTTAGTCAGACCGTAAAAAGAAGTCGGTAACGGTCTTTCGCTTTCTTTTAAAGGTACATTGAGATTATCACCATAAATAGCGGCACTAGAAGAAAAAACTACGCTTTTGACGCCATGTTTTCTACAGCATTCCAAAATGTTGATTATACCCATCAGATTAGTATTACAATCTTCATCCGGATGCTCCAGAGAATATGGCACCATAGTCTGAGCCGCCAGATGAATCACAGCATCAAAATGCTCTGCTGCAAACAGCTCGTCAATGTTCTTATCACAGATATCGCCTTCTACAAGACGTATCGAACCAGGCACATGACTATAACTGCCACTGGAAAGATTATCTAAAACTACGGTTTCTATATCTGCATCCTGCACTAAAAGCTGTAGCAAATGGGAACCGATAAAACCTGCTCCCCCCGTAACTAATAACTTCATATTTCTCCACTCCTCAGATTTTTCTTATAAGTATAAGACAACAAACTGAATTTAAGGTTTACTTCTCTATCTTTTTATGCTTACTCTCTACATTAGTAAGATTTAGCACACCTGAGCCAAAAGCACGGATGGTAACCACTGCACCTAGCAAAAATGGTAGATATTCGGCAGTAAAACGCCATAAAACAGCCATAATGCCTTCTGTACCGTTAGGTAGAATTGTGGAAAACAGCACAACAAAACCTGCCTCGGCAACACCACTGCCACCGGGAGTAGGCGAAAAATATAAGACCAAATTTAGCAGCACCATACGTCCCATGACTTGAATAAGATTAAAATCAAAATTCAGGCCTAAGAAATAGGCAGGTACTGTCGCATAAATAAACAATAAGCTTAAACCAGATTCCACAAAAGCACGTAGCATCATCAGAGGATGATTACCCATGACGCCCACTGCCTTCTTGAACTGCTGATACCAGATATAGCAATTTCTTCTTGTAGTATAAGAAAATTTACGGGTAACACTGAAAATAGCCTTTTCTGGATATCTTGTACGCATCAGCCACAAGGAAATCACCGGCAGGCAGATAAACAGCACCGACAGAGTGGTAATAACATAAGCAGGCATCCATTGTACAATATCTTTATCGCTGTGCAAAACAATAGGCACCAGCAATATCAAAAAGAAAATGGACATAACTGTACGTACCAGCACTACTACCGTAGACTTTGCCACAGGAACTCCTGCCTTACGCATGAACATAACCTGAGCAATCGCACCGCCACTGGCACCCGGTGTTACCAAAGCCAGGAAATAATTGCTGAGAACTACGTTCACAATCTGTTTAAACGTCAGCTTTTCCTCCATTACATTGGCTAAGGTAATCAGACGCAGGCCATCAAAAACAAGACCTATGGTCAGACAGCCCAAGGCCAGCAGAATACACCGTGGTTCAAACAGTGTCAGATATTCTAATGTCCGGATGTCAAAGGTCAGGTAAATAACTGTCGCTGAAATAATAAGTACACAGCTGAACAGTATGGCCAGACGCAGTAAAAGTTTTTTATTCATCAATCTAAACCGCCAAAATTAGTTAAAACAATCTTTTCCTGCTGCAAAAGCTTTTTATTCTCTGCAGCCAAATAAGACTCCAATTCTTCCTGCCAATGATACTGCCAAGTAAACACCTTACTTAAAGCCGCAGTATCCAGACCGGGATGAGTCATAATCTCGCTTACACCCTCAGGCAAATCTTTAATAATATTGCCTACTAATGTTTTATTTAAATGTCCACCTGCCAGCATACCGAAGAAGTTGTCAGGATGGAGGATGCCATGACTAGCGGCAGCACTTTCTGCCAAAGCCGCACAAAAACTTAACCCGGCTCGGCCTATTTTACGTCCTACACCGGCAGTAAAACCACCACTATAAAAATAGGGCTCTTTTGGTATACGCATCCTTTTTATATTATACTCACAACAAAGCTTTATGACAAGCTTATTAACACCGGGAAGAACATGTGTATGCTGATGACTATCAATATGAGTAATATTTACTCCCGCCGCCAACGCCTTTTCTATTTGTGCACGTAGCTCTGCCTCCAGCTCCTTATGTACCACCTCGCCACTGTAAAAGCGTTTAGCAAAGGCTACATAATCAGGCAAAAACAAACCATTACTATCCACAAGACTGGTCACCTGCTCCTTAGGCAGTACTGACGGCACCGAGCCCACCAATGTTAGATGAATACCTATGCCTAAAGCAGGATTATCCTTAGCCAAAGCCACCGCTTCTGCATAAGCAGGAGCACTAGTCATCAAAGAGGTGCTAGTAATAAAGCCCTCCTGATAACCTTTGATAATCCCCTTGTTGATTAACGGATGCAGGCCGAAATCATCAGCATTAACAATTAATTTCTTCATATTTACACCTTATCTCTATATTCTTTGGTAGTTGGCAAAATGCAGCTTAACAAAATTGCGCAGCTCCGCCTTTCCTATCCTTGAAGCTATACGTCTAGCAGCCTCCGTTGCCAAAGCACTGCCCCCCTTAGGCAAAGCATCCTCACCTGCCAAAAGTGCCAACATATCCATAGTATGCAGAAACTGTGCTCGTGCCAATACAGAGGCGGCCGCTACTGCCAAATCACTTTCAGCCTTAGGCTGTTGACTGATGTGGCACCCAGGAAAACGTCCCTGTAGTTCGCGGACAATAGCATTAGATGTAGTAAATTGATCAATCAATGCTCCCTGACACTTGGGCTGCTTATTCAGAACCTGTGTCAACGCCGCAATATGTCCCAATCCTAAAAGCTGGTTCAGCTTACCGCCTTGGGCTGCTACCTGCTCATAGCGCAGATTATAAAACTTCGGCTTCAATTCTAAAACACTGAACTCCACTACAGTATTCTTAATTACATCCTCTAAGGCAAGAATTTTCTTATCTGTCAGCAACTTACAGTCCTTAACACCTGCTGCCTGTAATTTTCCTGCTGTAGTATCATCCACCACTACTGCGGCAATAACCAAGCTGCCGAAAAAATCACCCTTACCTGATTCATCGCTCCCTGCCCACAAGGTATATTTTCGCTCCACCTCTGCTTGCTGCATAGATGATGCTGCTTGCACATTCCCTGCAAGAATAGCTACAGCTTGTTCCTTTAAGGTGCTATCTCCGCTGTAAACTATACTCAATCCTTTTTTTCCATTGTAAACATTTATATTCAGTTTGCGGCTGCTCTTTTCGATAACCAGCTGATGACCATAATTAATCGGCTTTTCGCGGGTAACGGGCAGACTAGCTGCCAGCTTACCCTTCATATTTTTTAAATAAGCAGCAAAAGCTGCCTCTGTTAACTTACCCATAAATGCAGACTCCTTTTGGGGATATACCTAAAAATAGATGCTTTACGGCACTTTTAGTAAAAATAACAGCATACTGTTATTACAGTCTGCAGTCAATGCTACATCAACTACTATTCTATAAGAAAATATTCTTTAAGCTGATGTTTAATAATTCCTAGCAAACTATTTATTCTGTGTCAAACGTCTATTTTCCTTCCAACGTTCAAATAAAAGATAAATCAACGGCACTACCACCAAAGTCAGCAAGGTAGAGGTAGTCAGACCACCAATCAAAACAACGCCCATGGACTGACGTAGCTCAGCACCGGCACCGATCCCCAAAGCAATGGGCAACATACCTAAAATAGTGGATAGCGTAGTCATCAAAATAGGACGCAGACGCAAAGAGCAAGCCTCTAGCACGGCCTCCTGCAAGGGCAGCCCTTTTTCCCGTTGCTGGTTAGCATAGTCAATCAACAAAATAGCATTCTTGGTTACCAAGCCTAACAACATGGTAAAACCAATCATACTCATCATATTAGCAGTCTGATTAGCTACCAAAAGTCCCAGTACAGCACCGATAACAGCAAATGGCAGTGAAGCCATGATAATAAACGGTTGGGAGAAACTTTCAAATTGAGCTGCCAAAACCATATAAACTACCACAATGGCCAAAATAACAGCCTTTGCAACCTCCTTGAAGGAGTTAGCCATATCCTCGGCCTGACCTAGCAACTTATAATTATATCCCGGCGGCATATTCAGTTCGGGAATATATGCATTCTTGACCTTCTGCACAATTTCACCCGGAGAAACACCGACTGTATTGGCATAAACCACAATCTGTCTTTGCTTATCCTCACGCTCAATACGTGTCGGACCACTACCATAAGTAACTGTCGCAATATCGCCTAAACGGACAAATGTGCCACCTGGTGCCGAAACGCGCAGGTTCATAATATCATTAATATTACCACGCTTGCTCTGTTCCATCTGCAAAATAATATCATAATCGTTATCGCCGATGGTATAGCTGTTACCTGTGCTTTTACCCATAACAGCCATTTCGATAACCTTGCCTACCTCCGTAGCATCCAAACCCAGCTCACTCGCCTTGGCATGATCCAGCTTCACTACGATTTCCGGCTGCTCATCACTATCGGAAATATCCACATCTGTAGTACCAGGAGTTTGGCGCAGCATCTCGGCTAACTGCTGTGCATACTGCTTCAGCTCTTTAATATTACTGCCACGCAGACCAATCTGTACAGGTCGACTATCTCCACGTCCGCCGCCCTGATTAGATACAACAGTTACCTTCAGCTCCTCCACATTGCCGAAACGGGCACGCAGCTCATCCATTACCTGCTGCATGGTACGCTCACGTTCACTTGCATCCTTTAAGCGTACATCCATAGAACCCTGATTAGACGGATTACGTCCGTTGCCGATATTCAAAGCTACAATGCGTACCTCCGGCAACTGAGAAATATACTGCTGCAGCGGTGTGGCCAAATTAACAGTCTTTTGCAAGCTAGTACCGATTGGTGCTTTAAAGTTAACACTAAACTCACCGGAATCGTATGTCGGCTGATACTCCGTACCGATAAATGGCAGCAGCAGAATATTCAAAGCCAAGGAAATAACACTGACAGCAACAATCTTCTTCGGTCGCACCAAAGCCCATTGCATCAGCTCATTATACATCTGACGAACTGTCTGGAAACCTTTTTCAAACTTATCTAACACTAGCTGTACATATTTATTACGCTCCTTGCGTGCTTCCTGTTCACTCTCCACCTTAATCCAATGGGCTGAAACCATCGGCGTCATCGAAAAAGCTACAATAGTAGAAAAAGCTACAGCAAAAGCTACAGTCAAACCAAATTGCTTAAAGAACTGGCCGATTGTTTCACCCATACTGCCGATAGGAACGAACACCGCCATCAAAGTCAAAGATGTGGCCAAAATAGCCAAGGTTAATTCCTCCGTAGCCTCCTTGGCTGCTACAAAGGGAGTTTTTCCCATTTCAATATGACGGAAAATATTTTCAATAACAACGATAGCATCATCAATCAAAATACCGACAGCCAAGCTCAAAGCCATCAAGGACATATTATTCAGTGTAAAATCCATCAGCTTCAGCATGAAAAAGGTAGCGATAATAGAAGTAGGAATACATAAACCGCCGATAATCGTCGCACGGAAATTACGCAGGAACAAATAAGTAATCAGCAGAGCCAGAAAGCCACCGAAAATAATCGCATTCCACACATCAGCAATATTATCGCGGATATAGGTAGACTGGTCACGCACCTTCTCCACCTTAATATCAGGCGGTAGATTACTTTGACGCAGTTCATCCATTTTAGCATTGACCTTATCAGTAACGTCAACCGTATTAGTTTTGGACTGCTTACGGACGAACGCCAGCACGCTGGGAGTGCCATTAGCTGTAGCAAAAGTACTTTCATCCTCCCAATCATCTAAAACATCAGCAATTTCACTGATATAAACAGGCTGACCATCGTGATTCGCCACTACGACCTGCTTAATATCATTGATGTTATTATACTTACCGACAGTACGGACAGTAATCTCCATATTGTCATTTTTCGCCTTGCCGCCAGGAGTATTATAATTATTACGATTAATAATATCCTTCACATTTTGATAAGAAATACCATATTCAGCCAGTTTCTCCGGCTTCAGAACAATGCGGATAGCCCTTTGGCTGGCACCGACCACACTGACCTCGGAAACACCATCCACCATCTGCAACTCGTCCTTAATATTATCCTCAACTACACGGCGTATTTCACTACGGCTACGAGAAGCAGACGAAAAAGTATACGCTACAATCGCCCTTGAGTTCAAATCAACGGTCTGAGTTACAGGCTCATCCACATCATCAGGCAAGGATTTACGCACACTGGCAACCTTTTCGCGAACCTCGCTGGCCTTAACCTGCGGATCCACACCGATATCAAACTCCAGCACAGTTTCACTATAACCCTCCAAAACAGTAGATGATAAGCTTTTAATACCCGCAACCTGACTGACGCGATTTTCAATAGGCTTCGTAATCAAGGTTTCCATTTCCTCGGGAGAAGCACCATCATAAGTAACACGGACGCTGACAATCGGCAAATCAACATCAGGATTTAAATCTACACCGATTTCCGGATAACAACGGATACCGAATACTACCAAAAGCAAAATAAACATGGTAGTAAATACGGGGCGTTTAATAAATGTAGCTATCATTATCAGTTACCCGCCTTCTCCAGTTTAATCTTACTACCCTCACGCAGCTTATTTTGTCCCTCGGTAACAACTATATCCTTCTCCTCCAAACCGCTTAATACCTCGGCAATTTTATTATCAGTATAGCCTATTGTCAGTACCCTGCGTTGGACAATTCCCTTCTCATCAGCTACAAATACAGTCTGCTGGTCGTCACGCATAACAATAGCATTAACAGGAATAGTCAGCATATTCTTTTTCGGCTGAGCCTGCAAGAAAACATTAGCATACACACCAGCTAACATCTCCTGGCTATTATCCACACTGACCTCGGCCGCAAAAGTATGGGACGGCAAATCAGCCACAGGTGCAATACGTGTTACTCTGCCGACAATCTTTTTATCAGGATATGCAGGCAGAGAAATAGATGCCTCATTACCAACGCTTACACCGGCAATCTGTCCTTCCGGAATATGAATAGCAATTTTAAGTGCACTAATATCGGCTACAGAAAAAATCGGTGTACCGGCCTTCGCATAATATCCCTCCTGATGATAACGTTTGGCAATAATACCATCAGCAGGAGCAACTAATACCGTACCTGCGGACTTAGACTCCATGCTTTGCAGATTACCCTGCGCCGCCGACAGCTTAGCAGCAGCATTATCGCGGGCAAAACGATAATCATCCAATACCTGTTGACTAACAGCACCATTGGCAAATAATTTCTGGTAACGGCCTAAATCAGTTTCCGCCTTTCGCAAATTAGTCTTAGCATCAAGATAAGTACCTTGAGCATTAAGCAGGTTAGCATCAGTATCAGTCTGTTCTAAAATAGCTAGCACATCGCCCTTATGAACACGATCACCCTCATGCACATAAACTTTTTCTACACGGCCATCAACCTTAGCCGCCACATCTGCCTGCCAGATTGGATCCATACTGCCACTGAACTCCAGCTTCGGCACGATTTCCTGACGGATAGGATGCATAGTCACTACCGCCACTGTACGGGACCGGGACATACGCTCCGCACGTGCACGGTCATTTTGGATATTAGAATATATACGGTAAGCAATAATTAAACATATTGCAAGAAAAATACCAATAGCTATTTTCGCCTTGCGATTCTGCAAATTCACCTTTAATCTCCTCACAAACCTTTTATACTTGCATAAAACATAGTTATACAAATTATATTATACAACTAGGCTTAGGCTAGTAACAAGTAAAAAAGTGGAAAACAAGTCTACTAAGTGAAGTGCTGCACCTCTCAGTCGCTTCTAGCGAAAGTTCACGCAAGTACACCTCTCAGTCACCTAAAGGTGACAGCTCCCCTTACAAGGGGAGCCAGGCAAGTACTAATTTACTTTAGCAAAAAGTAGTTACTTTCGTGTGCTATTTCACTCTACACTAACTATTTCTACCGCAGTAAATTAGAACTTCTAACATCCGCTCAACGGGCTTGCCTCGCCTTTTAAGGAGATGTGGCAGTGAGCGTTAGCGAACTGACAAAAGTTCACTATGCTTTGCTTGACGCGATAACTCTCGTCAAGGCATCAATATTCTTGCTCAATTGATCTATTTTACCTTCCATGCGGACTAACAGATAACAACTGACAAGCATAGGGAAACCATATTGAGATGCTGCATTCAGCAAAGTTTCTAAATCCATAACCGGCACTCCTTTCTTCAATGAATTTGTGTTGTTGTTTGATGATGGAGATTGTTAATGATTAAGAAAAAAGGCCGCAAGCATCACTTGCAGCCTTTTTCACAGCTTACTACTTACCGTTAAGCAAGTACTTGGGTTTGAATAGTGCGGATGCGTGCCTCATTGATAGCTTTCAAATGGCCTGTTGGGCTATTAAAAATATCATGAGTGATTAAAATCTGCATTGCCGCTTCTGCTTCAGATTTGGTCACGTTCTCACGTGGGCCGGCTACAGTAATAGTTTTGGTTTTACCTAAGTCGGTGATAAATACTAATTGAAGTTCTTTTTCTTCGGTCATAAAAACATCGTCCTTTCTTAAATTCATAACTATACTTACATCAGCAAGACGGAGCGATTACTCCATTTTTTGCTTCAGAATGGCTTTTTCAGACACCATAATGTCTTGAGTTTGTTTAGCCATCAGACCGCTTAACGCTTTACCAACAGCGTGAATAGCTTCTTCAGAAGCATCTGTTTTAACGTTGTTGTAAGTTCGCGCACGAAGTTTGACTTTGCCATCTAAACCAGCCTCCTCTTCAATCAGATTGATTACCAAAGCACGTTTGGCTACTTTTCTTTCCATGGTCATTGTACATCATCCTTTCTTGACAAAATTTAAACTGCTAGCTGCTTACTGCAAATCCATCTTTTTGGCAAACATACTTGCCAAATCGCGGATAAAAACACCGCCTTGACGCGGATTCAATGCGTCTTTTTCGTTAGGTACCCACAAAAGGTCCCAACGCATTTCCGGGTCACCGCTGGACGGACCATAACCATCAGCAATCGCAATTTCACCATGAGTGGTGACGGTTGCGTATTCAATCGGCAAGTGGCAGTGCTGACAAATCAGTGCCACCACCCAAGCCATAGCTACAATTTGTTTCGCAGTCGGCGGTTGACTGCCGAAATTGACGTTTTTGCCAATGGACGCATCTACTGCACAACACAAAGTGATACCCACGCTCCCGCTGTTACGCTGCCAAGTATGTGCCTTTTTTTCGCCCAGCCCATTACAGGTTTGGTACACGTGGCCATCTCCGTCGATGTTGATATGGTAATCATCAAAACATTGATCATAATTACCGGCAGTCCAATGCAGGAAAATTCGCTTTACCTGACCGTCCGCATTTTTGGCCAAAGCAATAAGATCATCATGGCCGATTTGTTTGGGGTTTGCAATAAGCATGAAAATCATCCTTTCCAGTGTCCTGTAAGAGGCGAGGGACACGCTAACAATTTAATTTTTTTATGCATTTACATCACCGCTCTTGCGGTAGGTGTTTTTGCCTCTCACTATACCAATGAGAAAAAACAGGTCAAAATGTTAAAAAAATTTTTAAAAAATTTTTAAAAAAAATATTTAACATTTGCCCATAAAAAATCGCATTGTATAAGTGAAAGGTCTTTTTTTCACTTTTCTTTTTTTTAT
>OGPF01000073.1_pt1 | contig 66602 bp, 62 predicted proteins | sample 1552871 | NCBI WGS metagenome assembly OGPF01 (sample SAMEA2580276, study PRJEB22360) | human gut metagenome | biome: human gut; feature: human-associated habitat; material: faeces | place: Denmark | collected 2008/2010
AGCTACGGCAAAATCGGATTCTATGAAGAAGGAAATAAACAAATTTCTATATTTTTATAGATTTTTGGCAACGGGGAAAGATTATGAAGAATTTGACTGATATGAATAGTAAAGAGTTTTTGACTGTATTGGCTTCTTCCGAGCCTGTGCCTGGTGGAGGTGGTGCTGCTGCAGTGGCGGGTGCTTTAGCGGCTGCATTATCCTCCATGGTTGCCAATCTGACATTAGGCAAGGAAAAATTTGCGGCTCAGGAAGAAGAAATCAGACATTTATTACAGCAGGCAGAGGACACAAGGGTAAAGCTTTTGCAGCTGACTGAGGATGATGCCGCTGTTTTTAGTAACTTTATGAGTTGCTATCGTCTGCCGAAAAATACAGAAGAAGAAAAGGCTAAGCGTGCCGAGGCTATCTGCAATGCGGCTAAACAAGCTGCCTCTGTACCCTTTGCTATAGGCAAGGCAGGATTAACGGTTTTAGCTATCAGTGAGCGTTTAGCTGTAATCGGTAATCCGGGTGTGATTACTGATAGTACCTGTAGTGCTTTATTAGCTCGTGCAGCTTTACGCTGTTCTGAATATAATGTACGTGTTAATCTGGGATTGACCAAGGATGCGGATTATAATAAACAGCTTACTGTGGAATTAGAAGCCATGCTGCAGGAAGCAGAACGTTTAGAAAATGCTGTCATAGCCCAGACTGATACTGTTATCGGTTAAGAAAAGAAATGTTTTGGGAAGTATTATAAATTAGCTTACTACTTGACTAAAACATTAAATTAACGTATAATAAAATTCTAAGTGGAAAGGTGGCCGAGTGGTTGAAGGCTCTAGTCTTGAAAACTAGCGAAGGTGCAAGCCTTCCGTGGGTTCGAATCCCACCCTTTCCGCCAAAAAAAGTGTAAAAAGTACTTGCTAAATAGTAAAGTTTCTGTTATACTGATATAGTAATCTAATGGAGTGGTACTCAAGCTGGCTGAAGAGGACGGTTTGCTAAATCGTTAGACGGTTTATCCCGTGCGTGGGTTCGAATCCCACCCACTCCGCCAATATTAAACATTAAGCTTTCAAGATTTTTCTTGAAAGCTTTTTTGTTGTTTGTATTCTGTTTTCAAGGTGTGCAATTTCATTTTACAATGAACCTATAAAAATTAAATCATCATAATCTTTCAAAAGCGTCACGGTTTCGGCCGTGGCGCTTTTTTGTATAGTTTTTATTGTTAACCGTAAAAAGCAAAATAAGCTTATTCAACTTGAGAAGATAAAAGGAAGAAAATATTTCATCAAAAATGGTTTTGCCAAAGAAAATAAAAATTATTTTTATCTGTATATAATAATATAAATTAGTTAAAATATGACTTATTTACATTATTATAAATAGAAATGTTAAATAAAAAGCATATGAGGGTTTTATATACTTTTTATTAAAAAAACTATAACAAAAAACGAAAAAATATTTTATGAACAAATTATAAATAAAATATGAACGAAATGAGGCTATTATGAATAAAACATAATAAAAAGCGGAATTATAAGCAAGAAAATATTAAAAGTACTTAATAAATAGTATATTTGACTACACGGGGGGGAGATATTATAATATCTTTAAGTAGTAGTCTAAATTGTCAGTTCACTTTAGAACTGACGGTAAAAATATGTTTATTTTAAGGAGAGTGTTTTTCATGTCAAAGAAGAAAATGGGTAAAGTATTAGCAGCAGCTTTGTGTGCTACAACTGTTGCGACTTTCTATGCTGCTCCTGTAATGGCAGCGGACTTAACATCCCCCAATGGTAATAATAAGCTGACTGTTAACGATAATGCTATCACTGGCGTAGTTGACAGCGATAAAAATGGCTTAAATGGCAATGTTGCTACTACCAATAAAAACGTAGCTGGTATTGAACGTACTTATACTGAAGATGTACTTGGTCAACGTGATTATACCACTACTATCGAAGGCACTTTGTCTGCAAATGATAAAGGTGTAAGCGTAGGTAAAGATGGTAAAGAAGTATTCCATGTAAGTGCAGTAAACGGTAACGTAACTGGTGGCTTATACAATGGTGTAGACGTAGAAAAACTGCAAGAAACTACTAGCAAAATCAATGAAGATACTTTAGGCATCAACCGTGAAAACGGTGTAACTACTATCGAAGGCAATGTAGCAATTGATCAAGCAGGTAACTTAACTGCTACCACTGTGAACGGAGCAAATATTACTGCTGACAGCTTTAACGGAGCAAAAATCAATGGTACTTCTTTCAATGGTGTAGTTTTGAATGACCGCGATATTGCAGCAGCAGGTGCGAACTTTGATTTCTTATCTGTAGCTCAAGATACTGTAGTAGCAAAAGAAGATGGTATTACTGTTGGTAAAAATGGTGAAAATAAATTCCATGTAGACGCAGCAACTGGTGATGTAACCGGCGGTCTGTACAATGGCGTTAACGTTGAAGACCTGAAAGCTGATTTTGACGATTTGTCCGGCAATGTTGCTACTACTAATAAAAATGTAGCTGGTATCACCCGTACTACTACTACCGATCCTCTCTTTGGTCAAGTAACCAACACCACTACTATTGAAGGTGTTCTGGATATTACTAGCGAAGGCGATATCAAACTGAAAAACGGTAGCTTTGCAGTAGACTATAACGGCAACATGACTGCAGCTAATGGTGCATTTAAAGCTAGCCAACATGGCATTACTGTTGGTGATAATGCATTCCATGTAGACGCAGCAACTGGCAATGTAACTGGTGGTCTGTACAATGGCGTTGACGTAAAAGCATTGTCTGAAAACGTTGGCTCTGTAAATAAAAATGTAGCCGGCATTAAACGCATCGGCGATGAAGAACAAGGTTATGCAACTGTTATTGAAGATAAACTGCAAGTTGGTAGCGACCGTATGCAAGTTTCCTATGATGGCACTGGCTTTGTTATGACTAACACTGGCACTTCCTTCACTGGTAACGTAAACTTGGGTGATAGAGCTTCCTTCAACTATGGTGGCAGCAGCATTAAACTGAACGATTTCTATGCTGATTATCAAGCACATCTGGAAGATGTAAAAGATTACAGTGACAGACTGAATGCGTTGGAAGACAAAACTCAACATATTACTGCTGATAAAAATGGTACTACCATCGAAGGTAATGTAACTGTTAATGGCGACTTGACTGCTAACAATATCACTGCTGACGGTGTTGAAGCTGGTAATGGCGGTAACATCAATGCAAATGGTACTATTACTGGTGGTACTATCAACGGTGAACAAGGCACTATCGGCGGTGTAGGTATGGCTGACGGCACTATCACTGCAGATAAAGGCACTATCGGCGGCGTAACTTTGGAAAACGGCAAAGTAAATGGTGCTGATATTACCGAAAACTCCTTCAATGGCGTAGGTATGGAAAACGGCAACATCACCACTGATGGTAAAGTTAATGCAGGTTCTGCAAATATCGGTGGCGTTGAAATCGGCGACAACAAAGTAAACGTTGGTAAAACCGAAATCAACAAAGATGGTGTAACTGTTGGCAAAACTGAAATCACTGACAACGATGTTGTTATCAACAAAGGTGATAAAGATAAAGAAGTTAGCCTGCAAGGTACCGCAAATAAAGTTGACAGCTTAGCACAAGGTATGGCTGATATGAATGGCCGCATTAACCAAGTTGATGAAAAAATCAACAAAGTTGGTGCTATGGCAGCAGCAATCGCTAACCTGCGTACTATGGGCTATGATCCGACTGCTCCGACCGAAATCGCTGTAGGCGTTGGTCAATATAGAGATGAAACCGGTGCAGCTTTGGGCTTCTTCCATTATCCGAACAAAAACTTCATGCTGAGCATGAGCGTATCTACTAGCGGTGATGAAGTAATGGGCGGTATTGGTGCAACCTGGAAATTTGGTAACAAATCCAAACAAGAATCTACTAAAGTAGAAGCAGCAAAAGTTGAAGAAGTAAAAGCTGAAAAAGCAGATGAAATCAAAAAAGCAGCTCGAGTAGCAGCTCAACAAAAACGTCATGCAGAAATGGCAGCAAAAGCTTCTAAATAATATAGTTTGAATTGCTAGGAATTAAGACGGGCTGTTTCAGTCCGTCTTAATTTTCCCATAGCATAAATTTAGGAGGAATACTCATGAAGAAATTTCTTTTAACATTGATTGCAGCAGCAACTTTAATGTGCTCTAGCGTTGCTATGGCAGCTGATGGTGGTGATTTAAATAAAGCACAAGGTAGTGCAGAAAAATTTATGGCCGCTTTTACAGCTAAACCTGTAGTATATACTGAAGCTTCTGCTGGCTTTAGCAAAGAGCTGAAAAATAAAATTAATGATAAAGTTTATGTAGAATTACAAAAACAAGTTAAAGCAAAATTTGGTAATGTTAAAGAAAGCAGATTCCACGCTTATCAACGTTTTGATGGTGCTGACCGTGTTACCTACATTGCTGCTTGCACTAAAGAAAAATTAGTAGCATTTGTTCTTGTATGCGACAAAACAGGTAAAATTATTGATTTTGCTATCAGCCCGCTGCAAGCAGATGCTAAGAAATAATTTATAGCTATGAAGGAAAAAATACTTGCATTAATATGTAGCTTAGTGATATATTTATTCCCAAACTCTTCTTGGGCAGCAAGTCATATCAGCAACTATGTAGAAGCCGGACGGACTGAAGTTGGTTCATTGTACATCAATCTCGACAATATACAGACTGTTCGGAAAAATAATGAGTTCTTTTTGATAACTTCAGTAGAAGAACGCTATACCGATCAAAAATTTTTGGCTGATATACGTCAAAGTGAAGGCTTAGAAAAGGCAGTTGGGATGCTGACCTTATACGTTTTTGATAATCATGGTGCTAGCTATGCTATTGCACGTCAGTACATTTATGATCAGGAGAATAATATTTGCTTGGATCTAGGAAGTAACATGCAAATGCAAAATGTAGGTACTGATAGAAATTTGCTGAACATCTATGAAGTTTCTTTAAAATCTATTGAACGAAAACAAAAAAGTAGTACTAACAGATGGATTAAATGAAGGACGTGATGGAAAGTGAGTTTTGGAGAGTTAGATTTACACAGCTTGGGGAACAACATTAAACTATTGCGCAAAAAAGTTGGGATTTCTCAAACACAATTAGCCAATAAAATTGATGTTTCTCAAACACACATGAGCAATATCGAAAACGGCAATACCGGCATTAGCTTGAGCATGGCCTGCAAGATAGCTCATGTTTTAGAATGTAGTTTGGATGAATTAGTTTACGGAATTAAGGAACATAAAGATGATGATATGAATATGCCTTTAAGTGTTTGCTCTTTAGGGGATTTTGTGAGAGCAATGAAAATATGTGTTGTGCAAACTCAGCACGAAACAACCGATAAAGATGATGATTCCAAAAATATTACTGACTTAAAAGAAAAATAACGAAAAAAAATAGCAGCCTGCGTTTTGCAGACTGCTATTTTTCATTATAGGGTTATTTCATTTGTGCAGTAATTTCTAAAAGACAATCACCGCTTTCTACACGTTCACCAGGATTTACATGGATAGCACTAATGATACCCTCAATAGGTGCGGAAAGCGTAGTTTCCATTTTCATGGCTTCGGTAATAATCAAGGGTGTACCTTTGGTTACCGCCTGACCTTTTTCAACTAGTACTTTAACAACTGTACCGGAGAGGGAAGCACCGATTTCGCCAGCGTTAACACGATCAGCTTTTTTACGAGCAACCGCAGTAGTTTTAGCATTGCGGTCCTTGATTTCCAGTTCACGTGGCAATCCGTTAAATTCGAAAGATACAGTGCGGATGCCTGCTGCATTAGCTTCGGAAATATGAATAAGCTTGATGACGAGAATTTTACCCTGCTCAATCTCAACCTTGATTTCTTCGCCGGGAGTCATACCGAAGAAGAATGTCGGAGTATCTAACACGGAGACATCGCCGAATTGGTTGTAACGTTTTACCCAATCGGTAAATACTTTAGGGTATAAGCAGTAGGAGCTTACAGCTTCGTCACTAGTAGGTGCACCGATAGCTTGCAGCTTAGCACGTACGCCTTCAAAATCAACAGGTTCTAATGCTGCACCTGGGCGTACAGTAATCGGCTTACGTCCTTTGAGTACGATTTTTTGCAGTTTTTCAGGGAAGCCTTGGTAAGGCATACCGATACGGCCTTCGAAAAATTCAACTACAGATGCAGGGAAGTCTAAAACTTCGCCTTTTGCATAAACATCTTCTTCAGTCAAATCATTTTGTACCATAAAGAGAGCCATATCGCCGACGATTTTAGAAGAAGGCGTAACCTTGATTAAATCACCAAACATCATTGAAACGCGATGATACATATCTTTAATTTCTTCCCAACGTTCGATTAAACCTAATGCTTGAGCTTGTTGTTTTAAATTGGTATATTGGCCGCCCGGCATTTCGTGAACATAAACTTCTGGATTAGGGAAGTTTTCGGTTCTGTCAGCTGCTTTATAATAAGGACGTACAGTTTCCCAATAGCGGGATAATTCGTTCAAGGAGTCTACATCCAGACGCGGTTGACGGGGATGACCACTTAATGCGTAATAAAGACTGCTAGTAGAAGGTTGGCTAGTGCCACAGCTCATGGAGCTCATAGCGGTATCGACGATATCAACACCGGCATCAATGGCACGGGCATAAGTATAGATAGCATTGCCGCTGCCTTCATGAGTATGGAGATGGATTGGCAGACCAACATAAGATTTCAAACTGCTTACTAAGCGGTAGGCAGCCTCCGGCTTTAATAATCCGGCCATATCTTTGATAGCTATAATATTAGCACCTGCTTTTTCCAATTCTTTAGCCATATTGATGTAATATTGTAAATCGTATTTATCACGACGTGGATCTAAAATATCACCTGTATAGCACAATGCTGCTTCGGCAACCTTACCTGTTTCGCGTACCGCATCAATAGAAAGACGCATATTGTCCAAACCGTTGAGGCTATCGAAGATACGGAATACATCAATACCATTTTTAGCAGCTAAACGGATAAACTCTTTAACTACATTATCAGGATAACTGGTATAGCCGACAGCGTTGGCACCACGTAACAGCATTTGGAAAAGTATATTTGGTGCTGCTTCACGGAATTGTGCTAAGCGTTGCCAGGGGCTTTCGTCTAAGAAACGGTAAGCAACATCGAAGGTTGCACCGCCCCAGCATTCAAAGGAGAACAGGCCTGGCAGTTTACCGGCAGTGTCGCGCATTACACGCAGCATATCAGCTGTACGCAGACGGGTAGCAAATAAAGATTGGTGAGCATCACGGAAGGTAGTATCAGTAACAAGTACCTCCTGCTGAGCCAGAATCCAATCATTTAAGCCGTCTACGCCTTGAGTATCAAGAATATGTTTAGCACCTAAAGCTAAAATACCATTATAATGCTTAGGCATATTTAACGGAGAAAATGTAGGCTTAGGTTGTACGCCTACATTGGAATAACCATTAACAGTAATATCGGCGATATAATTTAATAGTCTAGTACCACGGTCAAGAGTTTTCGGGAAAACGAATAATTCCGGAGTAGTATCGACAAAATTAGTAGAATAATCGCCTTGTACAAAATGTTTATTCTGTAATACGTTTTCTAAGAATTGAATATTGGTCTTAACACCGCGAATACGGAATTCTTTTAAGCAACGGAGCATTTTCGTGATGGCTATTTCGTGGGTTAAGCCCCAGGTAGTAGCTTTAACAAGCAGAGAATCGTAATAAGGGGTAATAACAGAACCTGTGAAGGCATTACCGCCGTCTAAACGGATGCCGAAACCACCACCGCTACGATAGGTAATCAATTTACCTGTATCGGGCATAAAGTTGTTGCTAGGATCCTCTGTTGTAATACGGCATTGGATAGCATGACCTATAGTTTTTAAATCTTTTTGCTCAGGTAAAGCAATTTCTTTACTATGTAGAGAATAGCCTTCAGCAATTTTGATTTGTGTTTGGACAATATCGACACCAGTGATTTCTTCTGTAACGGTATGCTCTACCTGAATACGGGGATTTACTTCGATGAAGTAAAATTTACCGTCAGGAGTAGCTAAAAACTCTACAGTACCAGCACTAACGTAACTTACATTTTTCATCAGTTTAACAGCTGCATCGCAAATAGCCTGTCTTTGCTCGATGGGAAGAGAAAAAGCAGGAGCAATTTCTACTAGTTTTTGATGACGGCGTTGTACGGAGCAATCACGTTCAAACAAGTGCATCAAATTACCGTATTCATCACCGATAATCTGTACTTCAATATGCTTAGGATTTTGTAAATATTTTTCAATATAGATGGCATCATTACCAAAGGCTTTTTTTGCTTCGCTTTTAGCCATGGCATAAGCTGTAGCTACTTCATCGGCATTATTTACGACACGCATACCGCGTCCGCCACCGCCGTTAACAGCTTTGATAATAATTGGATAGCCATATTTTTCACCAAAATCTACGACTTCTTGTAAACTTTCTACAGTTCCATTGCTGCCGGGAATCATGGGGATACCAGCTAGTTTTGCTTGTTCACGAGCGTTGATTTTATCGCCGAACATAATTAGATGTTCTAATTTAGGTCCGATGAAAATCAAACCTTCTTCTGCACAGCGACGTGCTAAGTTACTGTTTTCGGACAGAAAACCATAACCTGGATGAATAGCATCAACGTCATGTTCGCGAGCGATTTGCATAATACTTTCGATATCTAAATAAGCGTCAGTAGGATTTTTACCTTCACCAACTAAATAAGCTTCGTCTGCTTTGTTACGATGCAGGGAAAGTGTATCTTCTTTAGAATATATAGCAACGGTACGAATGCCCAATTCATTGCAGGCACGGAAAACACGAATAGCGATTTCGCCGCGGTTTGCGACTAAAACTGTATTGATTTTTGGCATAGTATATCCTCCTTTATCATTACAGCATAATTTTATATAAAAGTACTAGGCTTTGCAATATGTTAGCTTTATGTATACAAGTATTCTTCTGAAATAGAAAAAGATTGTGCATAATGATACTAATATTGCTTTGTACAGTGTTTTTAGTTTTCAATTATTTCATTTGTTTATTTAGATGTTGGAGAGTACAATAAATATATATCTAAGAGAAAGGGGAAAGTGATTGATGAATCCAAATGATAATAAAAAGAAACCATTAACGTATTATTATGTATTGATGCTTTTAATAATCTTATTGATTAATACCGTAATTATGCCTACATTTTTTCAACCAAAGGTTAAAGATATTTCTTATGGGTCTTTTCTACAAATGGTTGATGACGGCAAATTAGCTAAGGTTGAGATTACTGATAAACGTATTGCAGGTATCTGCAAGGATGATGCCAATAAGGAAATTTACGTTACAGGTCGAATTGAAGATCCGCAGCTTGTTGAACGCTTAATGAAAAGCAAGGTAGAGTTTTCTCAGGTTGTACCGAAGGAGCCTAACCCGCTCATGAAATTCTTTACTAACTGGATTTTGCCTATTCTGTTGTTTTTTGGTTTGGGTCAGTTGTTCTGGTACTTTATGGGTAAAAAGATGGGCGGCAATGCTATGACATTTGGCAAGAGTAATGCCAAAATTTATGTAGAGGCCCAGACGGGTAAAAGCTTTGCCGATGTGGCTGGTCAGGATGAAGCGAAGGAAGCTTTAATGGAATTGGTTGATTTTCTGCATAATCCTGATAAATATAAAGCCATTGGTGCTAATATGCCTAAGGGTGCACTGCTAGTAGGTCCTCCGGGTACAGGTAAAACCTTGTTAGCCAAAGCGATTGCTGGTGAAGCGAAGGTACCGTTTTTCTCTATCAGTGGTAGTGAGTTTGTAGAAATGTTTGTAGGTATGGGTGCTGCTCGTGTCCGCGATTTGTTTAAGCAAGCTCAGGAAAAGGCTCCCTGCATCATTTTCATCGATGAGATTGATGCTATTGGTAAACGCCGTGACAGTGGTCAATTTGGCGGTAATGATGAACGTGAGCAAACATTAAATCAGCTTTTAAGTGAGATGGATGGTTTTGATGGTAGCAAAGGTGTAGTTATTTTAGCAGCTACTAACCGTCCTGAATCTTTGGACAAGGCTTTGTTACGTCCAGGTCGTTTTGATAGACGCGTGCCTGTAGAATTACCTGATTTACATGGCCGTGAAGCTATTTTGAAGGTTCATGCCAAAGATGTAAAAATGGCTGATGATATTGATTATTTAGCTTTGGCTCGTGCTACTGCTGGTGCTAGCGGTGCAGAGCTTGCTAATATTATCAACGAAGGTGCTTTGCGTGCAGTAAAAATGCAACGTACTACTGTAGAACAAGCAGATTTGGAAGAATCTATTGAAACAGTTATTGCCGGATACCAACGCAAGGGAGCTGTTATTTCTCCTGCTGAGAAAAAGGTTATTGCTTACCATGAAATTGGTCATGCTCTTGTAGCTGCGATGCAAAAGAACAGTGCTCCTGTACATAAGATTACTATTATTCCGCGAACAAACGGTGCTTTAGGCTATACGATGCAGATTAATGATAACGATACTGTTTTGATGAAAAAAGAAGAGTTGTTCAACAAAATCGTTACTATTACTGGTGGTCGCAGTGCTGAGGAAATCGTTTTTGGCAGCATTACCAGCGGTGCCGCGAACGATATTGAACAGGCTACTAAGATTGCCCGCAGTATGGTAACACGTTTAGGTATGACTGAAGAATTTGACATGATGGCAACAGAGATTGTCAATAATCAATACTTAGGTGGTGATTCTTCTTTGGTATGTAGTCAGGATACTGCAGGCAAGATTGATGAAAAGGTTTTGAAGATTATTAAAGAAGCTCATTGTGAAGCTAGACGTATTTTGACAGAGAACCGTGCTAAGCTGGATGTGTTAGCACAATATCTTTTAGAAAAAGAAACTATTACCGGTGAGCAATTTATGAAATTGTTACATGCAGAAGAAGCTGCACAGGCTGATGCGGTAGAAACTATTGCGACTGAAGTAGAAGAAAAATAAAGCAAAAGCAAAAGCTCTCGCCTAGTTAATGATCTCAATAGCTAGGCGGGAGCTTTTTATAATCTTTTCACACAAAAAACAAATTAGCTATTGCTAACTGAAATAATCTATGTTATAATAAGTTTAAAGTTAGACAAGGCTAATCAAAAGTACCATTTATTCCTTTCTGATTTTGCAGTATTGAATTCCTTGACACATAACTACTACAGATTAGCTGTCCGCTTTTACCTTATACTGCTCGGTACACTTGACAGCTGGGCGTATATTCTCCTCCAAAAAAAGTAAATGACCTATGTTTCAGAGTAAGCATAGGTTATTTTACTTGTATTTGATTAATAAGCATTGAAAAAACTACTTAATATAGTTTATAATAATCTATCATACATGAAAACGAAGTAAAAGACTTCCGGTTTTGTTTATCCGGCAAGGTCTTTTTTTATTTTAGCTGCTGAGGGGGCTTATAATGAAAAACTGGAAAATTATCTTGGCGATTTTAACGGCCAATGTTACTTTGATGTCGGCTGGATATACGATGCTCATACCATTTCTGCCAATGTATTTGATTAATGAGTTGGGAGTTAGTTTAGCTGATGTGAAATTATGGAATGGTGCAATTTTTTCTGTCACTTTTTTATTAGGTGGCATTTTAGCACCTCTTTGGGGTAAAATGGCTGATACGCATGGCAAAAAGATGATGGCTATTCGTGCCAGCTTCGGCTTGGCTGTCTCTTATTATTTAGGCGGTATCGTTACTACACCGGAGGAGATGTTTGGCGTACGTGTGCTGCAGGGTTTTGCTGCAGGCTTATGGAGCGTTTGCCTGGCTATTGCAACTAGTTTTGTTCCGCCGGAAAAATTAGGTGTATCCTTAGGCTTTCTACAATCAGGTTTAACTTGTGGTTGCGTTATCGGTCCTTTATTAGGTGGTACTTTAGCTACTGTATTTGGTATGCGTTCCTCCTTCTTTGTAGCTGGTACACTGTTATTATTGATTACCTTGATTTTCTATTTCTATATTCCTGAACCACCTAAAGCTCCTGTAAAAGAAAAAGAAGTACCTCAGGTACATTTATTGAAACGTCCTATTATCCGCGAGATTTTAGTATATGTTGGCTTAGGCAATATGCTGATTTTAATGATTCAGCCGATTCTTAGTTTATATGTCAGTGATTTAAGTCATGGAGAAGGAAATATTGTCTTTTTAGCAGGATTTGTTTTCAGCTTAGTCGGTATTGCCGGTGCGATTACTGCACCAGTATGGGGTCGTTTTGGTCAAAGTCATGGCTTCTATCTTAGCTTTATTTTATCTGCTTTACTCGGTGGCATTCTTGATTTTATCGTAGCTTTGCCAGATGATTTAACCTGGTTCTGTGTGACGAACTTTATTTATGGTTTATGCTGCGCCGGAATACAGCCTTCCTTGAGTGCGATTTTAGCTAATAATACTGAAAGTAATCAACGCGGACGTGTTTTTGGCTATATGTTTTCTGCCCAACAATTTGGTGCGATGGTAGGACCTTTGTTGGGTGGTTTAATTGCTACTTATTTCCCTTTGAAGACTTTATTCTTTGTTGTAGGTGCTATTTGGATTACAACAAGCCTGATTGCCTACATCCGCCACGGCAAGGAATAAGAAATTACTGCCTAAAATTGACTTCATGAATTGACTATATTACTTTTTTTCGTGAGGTTCCAACAATTTACTTAATGTCTGGAATACTGTTCAGAGCTATGTTTAGCGTAGTTTTGAGCAGTATTTTTCTTTGCTTAAAATCGCTTAAGTTCACAATAAATTCACACATGTGGCAAAAATTTTTATGTGAGAAAAACATTTTACGGATTAAGCTAGTGCATAAGGAGGCGATAAAAAATTCTGAGAACAGGCTATTCTAATCGACAGCGAATCATGTTTTTCAGGCAGTTAGCTATTATTTTGCGTAGTGGTATTTCTTTACTACGTGGCTTAGAGCTTTTACAGCAGCGTGTTGACGGGAAAATGGCTTTGCTTTGTCATAGATTGCAGGCACATTTATATTCCGGTAGTAGTCTGACGGCAGCTATGCAGGGGGAAAAAGCATTTTTCTCACCTTTAGCGATAAGTTTGACGGCAGCTGGTGAGGCGAGTGGCGAATTAGTTTTTATTTTTGAGCAGTTGGCTGATTATTATACAGATAAGGAACAGATGCGTAATTTTATAATTAAAGCATTGTTATATCCATGCTTTCTTTTATTTTGTTCTGTTTGTGTAATGTTAATTTTTCTGCTATACATTTTACCTGTTTTAGGCTCGACTTATATTTCCATGGGTATAAAGCCTCAAGGACTGCTGGCCTTATTATTAGAGCTTCAGGAAATACTGCTATCTTATTGGCCTTTATTTGCTTTATTAGCAGTAATCATCTTGTTGTTGCTGTATGCCTTAGGAAAATATGGCAGAATATATCTGCGGAATAGTTTAGGCAGAAAAAATTTTTATCACATCCTGCAGGAAGTTAACTTTTGTAAGCTTTTGGCGCTGCTTTTAGAAAGCGGTATGAGTATTACAAAAGCAGTGACCATTATTATTGGTACGGTAGAAAGCAGCACTTATAAGCAGCAGCTTTTATTACTTAATAGTAGATTGAAGCGTGGCATAGATATCAGTGACGCTGCTGGTGCTGTAAAAGAAGTTTTTTCCCCATTAACCTTAGATTTACTTTGTATCGGTGCTGTTTCCGGTTATTTACCACAAATGCTAAAAGAAGCTGCACGTATAGGTGAAGAAGATTTACGGGAAAATCTGGAACGAATTAAGGAGTTTCTTGCACCTCTGCTGTTATTAGTGGCGGCAGTGGTCATTGCGGCTGTCGTTTGTGTAGTTTTAGGGCCGCTGTTTGAAATGCTTTCCGCAATGCCGGAATACAGTTAGGAGGATGGATATGAATTTACGTGGACAAAAAGGCTTTACCTTAATTGAAGTTGTAGCTGCTGCGGCTTTAATTGGTATTATGGCAACTATGCTGATGCCTTCACTCTCAGGTGCTAATGACAAGGTAAAAAATGCGAAGCTGAGTAATGATTTGACTGCTGTAGACCAAGCTATTCAGATGTATCGACTTGATACTGGTAAAGTGCCTACTGCACTAACCGAATTAGATAGTAATTATCTTGGTGGCAAACTGGAATTTAAGGATGCTACAGGCGAAGAAATGACCTATAATCCTGATGTCGCAGGTGCAACCTATAAGTTGAGTGGTAAAAATGCTAAGGGCATGGAAATCACCTCTCCGGGAAGCAATAGCATCAAACCGTAAGCAGCAAGGGTATATTCTCGTAGAAATCTTAGCTGCTGTGGCAATTTTTCTGTTTGCTGTAGGAACATTATTTATTCAGGCTAACAAGTGGCAGGAATACTGTTATAAAAACCAAGTACGTTTAGTGGCTCATATTTTGGCAGCTGATTTGCGTGAAATACAGGAGCGAGCCTTATTTAAAGGATCGCAAAAGGTATGGGATTTGGCTACTTCCGATGGCAATCGTAGTGCTTATTGGATTTATAATGGCTATCAGTTTAATGAAGAAGTAAAACGTGTGGTAAGGTTTAAAAATTTTGGCTGTGGTGATGTTTATTTTTCGGAAGATATTTATGCTCTGACATATTATCCTAATGGTACCCCTACAAAAACAGGAGCGTATGTATTATGCCATAGAAAACTACCAGGATATGCTTGTTATCTGAATGTCCAGCCGGTTACAGGAAGGATTAGCATTAATGAAACAAAATAATGGCTTTATCTGCTTACAGGAATTATTAATTTTTTCATTATGCATAACTCTACTGGTTTCCTCTGCGGTTGTGTTTATTAAAGCGTTACGTATTTTAGAGGTTTCCGGAAAATTAACAGAGACGTTACAGCTTGCTGAGCAAAATTTGGCAGGTATAGAAGTCGCTGATATGAGTAATCGCTATAAAATAAGTAGACGTTTTATTGATAGCAATGGTCTGAAATTAGTGGAGGTGCAAGTAACTGATGGGGAATTCCAATGTAATTTACTGCAGGTCCAGGAAAAGTAGAGCAGGCTTCGTACTTTTAGATGTGGTTCTTGCTTTCTGTATACTTGCATTGTTAAGTGTCATTTGCAGTACGGCAAGTTCCCGCTTCATGTATTACTGGCAATATCAGAAACAAGAAATAGAATTACAGGATGCTGGTAGATATATGCTTAGTCATTTAGAAAAGGAGCTTGGCTTAAACAGTCATAAGGTAATTATTAATGCAAATGGTATTATTAAGTATCAAACCATCTATGGCAATAAGCAGATAGAGCTTTATCGCAACAACGGCGGTTTGTATAAGAAGACTATTAATGCTTATAGTAGCGGTGTTAATCCACTTTTTTTAGAGAAAAATACCCTTGTTCATTGGAAAGTCAGCATTCCGAAGGAAAAAGAAATTCTTGTGCAGTTTACTTTAAAAAACGGACAGCGCAGGAAAGATTTTTGTGGCTTAATCTACTGTAATAATGCAGTACAATGCAGATATGAATAAAGCTCGCGGTAGTATCAGCTATCCCTTGCTGATGATTTGTTTTATTTTAGTAGTATTAGCACAGATAGCAGCTTTTAGCTGCTTAGAGGAGCAGAAAAAACAGCAGTTTTTTATTCATAATTATCAGCTGCGGCTTCTATGTAGCTCTATGTTTCGTCAACAGTCAAAGTATAGTTGGCCGGATGGTGAATATCTTTGGTTCACAGGTCGGTTGCAACCCGGTAATAGTAAAGTAAAAGTTATCGGTGAAAGTAAATATAGTAAAGATAATCGATTTAATAGTTTTTCTGTTTCAACGATTTCTTCGGCTCAGCCGGATACTATTCATAGTAGAACACAAGTTACTTATACTGTTGATCCTAGGCAAAAGCAAGTAGCAGGGAATTGCGTTTTATTTGCAAATAAAATAACCGGTGCAGAATATTTACCAGAGGACGCTTCAATATATATGCAAGCACAATCATTAGAAGAAGTGAAGCCTCCACAAGTAGATTTTTTGCGTGATAAATCTATTACAAGTATAGATGGCGTGGATATAAAAAAGAATGGTTTATCAAGCCAGTTTTATTATTGTAAAAAAATAGGAATACAATTTCCTTGCAACAGCTTAATTAAGGGTTCAACTTTATTTAGTAATACAGGATCTATTGACCTGGAGAGCAATAGCGAATTTCCAGATAGGATTGTTTTGATTAGCTCCGGTGGTAATATTAGGATTCATGATAATGTATGTTTGGATAATGCTTTAATCATTGCTTATGGTGAAGTGGTCATCCATCCTGGATGCAAAATCAAGGGGTTAGTTATTGCTAAAAACATAACACTCAAGGGCAATGCCGAGTTAATTCCTGATGAGAACGTTGTAGCGCCGTTTTCGTCAAAAGTCTTTACATAACCTGAAACGGATGCGTAGGCAAGATAGCTTAGGCATCCGTTTTATTTTATGTTATAATAGTAATAATACGATTATATGAATTTAGGAGCTTGGCATAATGTATAAAAATTTGCTTTTTGATTTAGATGGAACTTTAACTAATTCTGCTGAAGGTATTACTAAATGTGTACAATATGGGTTGCATAATATGGGTATTGACGAGCCTGATTTAAAAAAATTACAGGTTTTTATCGGACCTCCGTTGCGCGCCAGCTATAAAAAATATTTTCAAATGACTGATGCAGAAGCAGAAAAAGCAGTGGCTTTTTATCGTGAACGTTATACTGATATTGGTATTTGGGAAAATAAGGTTTATCCGGGAATGCCGGAGCTGTTAGCGGAATTACAGCAACGTAACTTCCGTTTAGGGATGGCAACAGGTAAGCCTGAGGTGTTTGCTGAACGTATTGCCGAACATTTTGATTTCAGAAAATATCTTGAGGATATCAGTGGCTGTACTTTAGACGGCAAAATGGATAAAAAAGAAATTGTAGTAGCTAATGCTCTAAAAAAATGGAATATTATTGCTGACGAAGAAAAAGCAGTTACTGTTTTAATCGGTGATAGACGTGAGGATGTCATTTCAGCTCATGCGAATGGTATTGCTTGCATTGGTGTCGGTTTTGGCTTTGGTAGCTTAGCCGAATTACAGGAAGTCGGTGTAGAGCATTATGTAGAAACCGTTGCTGAGTTAAGAGCATTTTTGTTAAATAATATGTGAGGTAGGTATGCATATTTACGCAATTGGTGATTTGCATTTATCTGGTGAACCGCCAAAGAAGCCTATGGAAATTTTTGGCGAGCATTGGCTGCAGCATAAGAAGCAGATAAAAGATAATTGGTTGGAACAGGTAACTGCCGAGGACACTGTAATTATTTGTGGTGATATTTCCTGGGCAATGGGACTGAAGGAAGCAGCAGAGGATTTAGCTTGGATTGCCGCTCTTCCTGGACGTAAGCTGTTATTGCGTGGCAATCATGATTATTGGTGGTCTAGCTTGAATAAAATGCAGCAAATGTATGGTGCTGATTTTGACTTCATTCAAAATGATTGCATTATGGTAGGTGATGTTGCTGTTTGTGGTACTAGAGGTTGGGTACTGCCGTCAGCAGAAAATTTTACGCCTGAAGACGAAAAAATTTATAAGCGGGAAGCGATTCGTTTGCAGATGTCTTTAGATGCTGCTAAGAAACAGCAGGCTGCAAGCATTGTGGTTGCTTTACACTATCCTCCATTGTTTGCTGCTGATGAGCAGACGGCATTTACTGATTTGCTAGAAGCATACGCCGTAAATTATTGTGTGTACGGTCATATTCATGGTGGTGAAAATCATGTTCTGACCTTTGAAGGAGAACGACAGGGCGTAAACTATAAATTAGTATCTTGTGATACGCAAAAATTTAAGTTAACACAAATCATCTGAGTTGGGATAAAAAGAAGCTCTGCTTTCGCAGTTTGACGAAAACAGAGCTTTTATGATTTTGAAATATTATAAGGTTTTAATTAAGTCGATTAATTATTCATTTCTTCCTCTTTAGTAGCCCAGCTAGTACAGATACGGACGCTGTAATTACCGTCGGGAAGATATTCATTTAAGCTTAGTGCAAAGTCTTGGCTTAAAAGGTCGTATTGTGCAGGAGTTAAAATAACGAATTGTTGGTTAGTGGGAGAGTCGGTGACGAATTTGAATCCTTGGGCTCTTAAAGCATCGCGAATTAAAAGTGCTTGGCGGGTTGCTTTGCCACAGATTTCAAAATACAGGTTGTCGGTGAAGACGGTGGCGAATTGAACACCTAAAAGGCGTCCTTTAGCTAAAATAGCACCGCATTGTTTAGCAATAGTACGGAAATCTGGTTTTAAGGCAGGGTTGTTGATAACAACAGCTTCGCCGAATAATAAACCGCATTTAGTGCCGCCAATATAGAATACATCGCAGTTAGCGGCTAATTCAGCAGGAGTAATATCGTTATCGGGAGCACCGAGAGCATAGCCTAAGCGGGCACCATCGATAAAGAGATATAAGCCGGATTCTTGGCAGGCAGCGTATAAATCCTGCAACTCTTTTTTAGAATACATACTGCCTATTTCAGTAGGTTGGGAGATGTAAACCATTTTCGGTTGAGCCCAATGTTCACGGCTGGGATCTGTAGCGTATTTATGCCATTCTGCTCTGATTTGTTCGGCAGTCAGCTTACCATCTTTATGTGGTAAAGGTAAGACGCGGTGACAGACGTGTTCGATAGCACCGGCTTCATGAGTATTAATATGGCTGATGGTAGTACCGAAAACAGCTTGATGCGGACGTAAAGCAGCACAGATAACTGTTAAGTTAGTTTGAGTTCCGCCGATGAGAAAATGCACATCAGCATCAGGGCAGGAAAATGTTTCTTTGATTTTAGTGCGTGCTGTATCACAGAATGGGTCTAAGCCATAACCGTCAGTTTGCTCCATGTTGGTTTCAAGCAAGGCTTTTAAAATATTAGGATGACAGCCTTCGGTATAATCGGAATTAAATCTATACATTATTTACCTCCTCAAGAGAAATTATTATGCTTTGCCTAAGAGCTTTTTGATAAACAATTCATAAATCATAGGTAACAAAGAGAAAATAACGATACCTAAAGTAACAAGGGTAAAGTTATGTTTAACAACAGGGATGTTACCAAAGAAGTAACCGCCACCGACAAATAAGAATACCCAGACTACAGCACCGATAACATTGTAGTGTGCAAAGGTGAGATAGTGCATTTTACCGATACCTGCTACAAATGGTGCAAAGGTGCGGACTATGGGCACGAAGCGGGCTAAGAAAATAGCTTTGTGACCATGCTTTTCATAGAACGCACTGGCTTTATCAATATGCTCTTTTTTTATTAAGCTATGTTTGGCATTAATCATGTGCAAACCTAGCTTTTCACCAATCATATAGTTGCAGGCGTCGCCGAGAATAGAAGATACTAGGAAAATCAAAGTAATGATTTTGATATCCATACCTTCCGGTGCAGTCGCAGCTAAGGCACCGCAGGCAAAGAGCAGAGAGTCACCGGGCAGAAATGGGGTAACTACTAAACCTGTTTCGCAGAAAACTACTAAAAATAAGATTGCATAAATCAAATGACCATAAGCCATCATGATTTCCGGCAGATGCTTATCTAAATGTAGGATAATGTCAACGAAATAAAGTAAATATTGTTCCATAGAAATTTCTCCTCGTTTAAGTAATATAAAGTAATTTTATCATAAAAGACTTACCTTTGTAATAAGATTTTAGTAGATGAAGATTATTTTTCTCTTAATTAGCTATGGACATGGAAATATTCTTCGTGTTAGTATAATACTTTAAACTGTATAACCATAATTATATTACGCAAGGTTTAGGCTCTGAAACGAAAAACGGCAAAAATAGTAAAAATACGCACGTGAAAAGGTGCTAGAATTGTGGTAAAATATAAGAAGCTATGTAAACTATTTAATACTTTACAAAATAATTTTAAAGAATAGGAGAACATGATGGAAGAGAAATTATGTTGGTGTGGAAGTCAAAAGCCATATTCTGAATGTCATGAAATGAATGATAAGAAGCTGAGCTTTTTGCAGAAACAGGGTTTTGAAGTTCCTACACGTGAAATGATTAAAACTCCGGAACAGATTGCCGGCATTCGTGAAGCTTGCAAAATCAATACCGCTATCTTAGACGAGGTTGCTAAACATATTAAAGCAGGGATGTCTACGGAAGAGATTGACCGCATTGTTTATGAGTTTACTATTGCTCATGATGCTACTCCGGCTCCTTTAGGCTTCTGCGGTTTCCCTAAAAGCGTTTGCACCTCTATAAATGATCAGGTTTGTCATGGTATTCCCAGCAAGGATGATATTCTGCGCAGTGGTGATATTGTCAATGTTGACGTGTCTACTATTTATAAAGGTTATTATGCTGATGCTTCCCGTATGTTTATGATCGGTAAGGTTGCTAAGCCGGCTGCAGACTTAGTTGCTATTGCTAAACAATGCCTAGTTAAAGCTGTCGAGGCAGCACAACCTTGGGCACAATTAGGCGATATCGGTGCTGCTGTTTCTCAATTGGCTCGTAAGCATGGTTACAGCGTTGTAACCGAATTCGGTGGTCATGGTGTGGGTGTGGAATTCCATGAAGATCCTTTCGTTTGTCACGTAGGTAAACGAAAAACCGGTATGATTTTAGCACCGGGTATGATTTTTACCATTGAACCGATGATTAATATTGGCCGCCGTGATGTTTTCGTTGATGCGGCTAATGATTGGACTGTTTATACTCAGGATGGAAGCTTATCTGCACAATGGGAGCATACCATCCTGATTACTGAAAATGGTCCGGAAATTTTAACTTACTAAGGTCTTAGGCCGTAGTACTCGGCTGAAAATATCCTAATCACTTTTATAGTGAAAATAATTTTTTTAGGAGGCGTATTTATGATTGAATTTTTAGAGAAAACATTTAAGCTGAAAGAACATCAAACTTCAGTAAAAACCGAAATTATTGCTGGTTTGACTACCTTTATGACTATGGCTTATATTTTGGCTGTTAACCCGGGTATCCTTGGTTCTACCGGTATGGATGCAGGTGCTGTCTTTACTGCTACTGCTTTAGGTGCGGTTTTAGGTTGCGTAGTAATGGCTGTACTGTCTAATTATCCCTTTGCTTTGGCACCGGGTATGGGTTTAAATGCTTTCTTTGCATACACTGTTTGTGGTCAAATGGGCTATTCTTGGAAAGTAGCGTTGGCTGCAGTATTTGTAGAAGGTATCTTATTCATTATCTTGTCTTTGACTAAGGTACGTGAAGCACTGTTTAATTGCATTCCGCCTGCTTTGAAATTCGGTGTTACTAGTGGTATCGGCCTGTTCATTGCTTTCATCGGTCTGCAAAACTCCAAAATTGTTGTTGATGGTCCGACCTTGGTAGGTCTGTATCCGTTCAAAGCTGCTTTGGCTGATGGTTCCTTCTGCCATACCGGTATTGGTGCATTATTGGCAATTATCGGTATCTTGATTACAGCTGCTCTGCTGGCTAAAAAAGTTCCCGGTGGTATTTTACTGGGTATCTTGTTTACCTGGGTGATGGGCATGGCATGCGAACTGACAGGACTGTATGTACCTGATCCGAAGCTGGGTGCTTTTTCTGTAATGCCTAACTTCTCCAATGGTATCAGCATTCCGAGTCTGGCTCCGACCTTTATGCATTTGGACTTCAGTGCAATTGCTACCTTTAATTTTATCACTATTATGTTGAGCTTTATGTTTGTTGACCTGTTCGATACTTTGGGCACTTTGATTGGTGTTGCTTCTAAAGCAGATATGTTGGATAAAGATGGCAAGCTGCCGAAAATTGAAGGTGCACTTTTAGCTGACTCCATCGCTACTACCGGTGGTGCTGTTTTGGGTACTTCTACTGTTACTACCTTCGTTGAATCCAGTGCCGGTGTTGCTGCAGGCGGCCGTACTGGTTTGACATCCATCGTTGTCGCATTCCTGTTCTTAGTAAGCTTATTCTTAGCACCTATCTTCTTGGCTATTCCTGCATTTGCTACTGCTCCTGCATTAGTAGTTGTAGGCTTCTTGATGGTAAGCAGCTTGCTGCGTATCGATTTCGAAGATTTCACTGAAGCTGTACCTGCTTTCATCGCTGCTATTGCAATGCCCTTCATGTATTCTATTTCTGAGGGTATTTCCATGGGTGTTATTTCCTATGTAATCATCAATCTGGTAACAGGTGCTTATAAAACTAAAAAAACCAGCTGGATTATTTATGCTCTGGCTGTAATATTCGTACTGAAATATATTTACGTTTAATTCATAAGCAGTGTCGGACTGCTTATGAATTAAGTACATTGTATCTTGATAGCTGATGTCTTTGCTGAGCCTGTGGCTTAAAATAAGGCATCAGCTATTTTACTTGTTAAAGGGTGTGAAAATATGCGTGAGCTTTTACGTGCGGTTGCTTTAGGTAAGCAGCCTGCTGATTTATTAATCAAAAATGCTAAAATCGTTGATGTTTTAACCGAATCTGTTTATGAAGCTGAGGTTGTTGTTGCCGAAGGTTATATTGCGGCTGTTGCTGCTAATGGAACTTATAAGGACGCTAAGAAGGTATTGGATATTAAGGGGGCTTATTTGGCTCCCGGACTTATCAATGCTCATTGTCATGTGGAAAGTAGTATGGCTGCACCGCAGCAATATTGCTTGGAGGAATTACGCTGGGGTGTAACTACATTAATAACAGATCCTCACGAGATTGCTAATGTAGCAGGTGCTGTTGGTATTCGTTATATGCTGCATTCCGGTCAGGAAATGCCTATTAATTATTATGTGGAATTGCCGTCCTGTGTTCCTGCAACTCCTTTTGAACATGCAGGCTGTGTAATGGATGCTGATGCCTGTGCTGACTTAATGCATGAGGACGGAATCTTGGGCTTAGGCGAAATGATGAATGTACCGGGTGTTTTAAATAACGATCCTAGTGTATTAAGTAAATTACAGCTTTTTCTGGATGAGCAACGTGTTATTGACGGTCATGCACCGATGTTGGGCGGTAAAGAGCTACAGGCTTATGCTGCCAGCGGTATTAATACGGATCATGAAAGCATTTCTTGGTCCGAGGCGAAAGCTAAGCTACGTGCAGGGTTGGCTGTTTTAGTACGTGAGGGCTCTGCTTCACGTAATCTGACTGCTATTATCCAAGGCGTTATTGAGGATGGTGTTGATATTAGCAATATGGCCTTTTGCACTGATGATAAGCATTTGGCAGATATAAGGAAAGAAGGTACTATTAGACATTGCGTGCAAATGGCTATTGCTTTAGGCATGGAGCCAGTACGTGCTTTGCGTATGGCTTCTATTAATGCGGCACGTATTTATGGCTTGAAAAATATTGGTGCTGTAGCACCGGGATGGCAGGCAGATTTGGTCGTTTTCGATAATTTGGAGAGTTTAAAGCCTTTGCATGTTTTCCATAAGGGTGAAGATGCTGTTGCTTTAGGAGAGACTGTGAACTTTACTCCTGCTCCTGCGGCTTTGGCAGGTAGTGTTCATCCGGCGCCTTTTACTGAAGATGCTTTTGCCATTAGCAGATTTGCTACAGATAAGCTTTATCCTGTTATTCAAATGCTGGAGGGAGAAATTTTTACTGAACGCGGAGAGATGCACGGCAGTGAAGTCGCTGAAGCATTGGCAGCAGGAAGAGTGCATTTGATTGCTGTTATTGAACGTCATAATGGCACAGGCAATATCGGCTTAGGTTTATTACAAGGATATGGATTGCGTAATGGTGCGGCAGCTACAACTGTTGCTCATGATAGCCACAACCTGATTGTTATAGGTAGCAGTCCTGCTGATATGTTTATTGCAACCCAGGAGCTGATTCGTGTTCAAGGAGGATATACCTTGGTTAAAGAGGGTAAAGTAGTCGGTACAGTACCCTTAGATATTGGCGGGTTAATGAGCAGTTTATCAACAGAAGAGCTTGCTAATAGTCTTGACGACATAAAAATCAAGGCCCATGCTCAAGGCGTACCACAAGGTGTAGACCCATTTATCAGCTTAAGCTTTATGGCTTTACCTGTTATTCCGCGTTTGCGTATTACTGATATGGGAATGTTTGACGTTGATAAATTTGCTTTTTGTGAATAATAGATTTCACCCATATGCAAGCTATTATGAAATTTGCAAAAATAGCTTGCTTTACTAGGGTGGCTGTGATACAATTACCTAGTGTGAATATCTAACTGATACGACAATATGTCATAACAAGTAAAGAGAGGTGTAAAGAATGAAAGAAAAGATTCATCCGAACTACGGTGAAGTTACTGCTACCTGTGCATGTGGCGCAAGCTTCGTAACTGGCAGCACTAAAAAAGAATTACGCGTGGATGTTTGCTCTAAATGCCATCCATTCTTCACTGGTCAACAACGTAACGTTGCTGCTCGTGGCCGTATTGAAAAATTCAACAAACGCTACAACAAAGAACAATAATCTTGCATTTTACAGCAGAGCTTGCAACTTACAAGCTCTGCTGTATTTGTATATCCAAAAAGTTTGTCTGATGTGAAAACAGACATTTTCTTGACAAAATTAGAGAATAAATATTGAATCGTAAATAATCTTAATGGAGATTTTACTATGAGCGCGAATAATAAACCTAAAGTTGGTGGACAAGCTGTTATTGAGGGCGTTATGATGCGTGGCACTGATAAGGTGGCCGTAGCTGTACGTACTCCTAATGGTGAGATTACTGTTGATGTAAATCCCGTAAACAGCATCCGTGATAAATATCCGATTTTGAAAAAACCGCTGCTACGCGGCGTTATTGCTTTATTTGAATCTTTATATGATGGTATGAAGGCACTGGCGTATTCTGCACAGGTGTCCGGCGATGAAGATGAGCAGCTGACAGGTAAAGAGATGGTAATGACAATTGCTACATCCGTATTATTGGCAGTAGGTCTGTTTATCGTTATCCCTACATGGTCCATGCGTTTTCTGCATGAGCTGACTTCAGATCCTATGCTGTTGAATCTGGCAGAGGGTGTTTTGCGTATGGTTATTTTCTTAGCCTATATTGCAACTATTTCTTCGATGAATGATATTCAACGTGTTTTCCAATACCATGGTGCCGAACATAAAACTATTTATGCTTTTGAAGCAGGTCTGCCTTTAAAGGTAGAAAATGTACGTCCTTTTAGTACTCTGCATCCTCGTTGCGGTACTAACTTTTTAATGATTGTTATGCTTATCAGCATGTTTATTTTTACTTTCTTAGGTTGGCCGGATCTTTTGGAGCGTATTGCTTCTCGAGTAGTTTTGATGCCGGTTATTGCTGGCGTAAGTTATGAAATTATACGTTTTGCAGGCAATCATGATGACAATCCATTAGTGCATTTTGCCATTATGCCAGGATTACTATTGCAAAAACTGACCACCCGTCAGCCTGATGACAGTCAGATTGAAGTTGCAATTGCTTCCTTGAAGGCAGTACTGCCGCCGGAAGAAATTGTCCCTGATGAAGTTGCTGTCGTTGAAAAATAAGTATTGATGATTTTTTTATGAGAAGGAAACCTTAAAACTAGAATATTAGCAAGGGGAGAAGAATTTATAATGCTCGATAAATTACAAGCACTGGAAGATAGATATTTAGATTTGGAAGCAAAAATCAGCGACCCTGAGGTCATTGCTGATCAAACTACCTGGCTGAAGGCAACTAAGACTCATGCTAAGCTAGAGCCGATTGTTACTGCTTATCGTGAATACCGTGATATGTGTAAGGCACGTGATGAGGCAGAAGAATTGCTGCAAGCAGGTGATGATGCTGAGCTAGTGGAAATGGCTAAAGAAGAATTGAAAGAACTGAAACCGCAAATAGAAGAATATGAACAAAAGCTGACTATTCTTTTACTGCCTTCTGATCCTAACGACGATAAAAACGTTATTGTAGAAATTCGCGGCGGTGCAGGCGGTGATGAAGCTGCTTTATTTGCAGGCGTTTTGTTCCGTATGTATATGCGTTATGCTGAAACACGCGGTTGGCGCGTGGAGGTTATGGACTCTAGTCCGACTGAACTAGGCGGCTTTAAAGAAGTTGTATTTCAAATAAATGGTGATAGCGTTTATAGTCGCATGAAATTTGAAAGTGGCGTACATCGTGTACAACGCGTGCCCGAAACTGAATCTCAAGGACGTGTACACACCTCTACTGTAACCGTTGCTGTATTGCCTGAAGCAGAAGAGGTTGATGTAGAAATCAATCCTGCAGATTTACGTATTGATACTTATCGTGCAGGTGGTGCCGGTGGTCAGTATGTAAACAAAACTGAATCTGCTGTACGTATGACTCATATTCCGACAGGTATCGTAGCACAATGTCAAGATGAAAAATCTCAGCTTAAAAATCGTGAAAAATGTTTACGCGTGCTGCGTGCACGTATTTTAGAACGAGCACAGGAAGAACAACGTGCGGCTACTGCTGAGGATCGTAAGAGCCAAGTAGGTACAGGTGATCGCTCCGAACGTATCAGAACATATAATTATCCTCAGGGGCGTGTTACTGATCATCGTATCGGTCTGACACTGCATAAGCTGGAATCCATTGTCAATGGTGATATGGATGAACTGCTGGATGCACTTATTACTGCAAAACAAAGTGAACTATTAAGACAGGTGAAATAAAATGGGCAAGACTGTCTGGACAATTATGAAAATTTTAAATTGGACGAAGCAGTACTTTGAAAGCAAAGGCGTGGAATCTCCACGCCTTGACGCTGAAGTACTGCTTTGTGCTGTCTTAAAGTGCGAAAGAATTACTCTTTATGTTGATTTTGAACGTCCTTTAAGTGAAGAAGAGCTGGCTTTATTCCATGAATATGTTAAACGCCGTGGTAATTTTGAACCATTGGCTTATATTTTAGGTGAAAAGGCTTTTATGCGTAATAATTTCAAGGTTACCCAGGCAACCTTAGTACCGCGTCCGGAAACAGAGCTGTTAGTAGAAAGCCTGATTAAGGCTGCTCCCTTCCTGCTTCCTGAGGGAGATGTGAAAATTTTGGACATAGGTACAGGTAGTGGTGCTATAGTGGTGTCTTTATTGGATTATCTGCCGCAGGCTAAGGGTGTGGGTGCTGATATAAGTACTGATGCTTTATTGGTTGCAAAAGAGAATGCAGAAAAAATCGGCGTTAGTGAACGCATCGGTTTCTTGCACAGTGATGTTTTTAGTAGAATTCCTATTGATAAAAAATTTGACATTATCGTTTCTAATCCACCGTATATTCCTGCAGCTGATATTGTAGCTTTAGATAAAGATGTGCAGCAGGAGCCTCATGGTGCTTTGGATGGTGGTGTAGATGGTTTAGATTTTTACCGTCGTATTACAGCTGAGGCTATGGAGCATTTGGCAGAGGAAGGACTGCTAGCTTTTGAAATAGGTATTCATCAAGCAGAGGCTGTACAGGAAATGTGCCTTGCTGCAGGTTTTGCCAAGACTGCAGTTCGTCAAGATTATGCTGGTATTGACCGTATGGTGTTTGCAATTAAAGCAAAACAAAATGTAGAGAAAGAAGACGAGAAAAGATATGCAGACCTTTTATTGGAAATTACGCGAGAATTGTGATAATCAAGAAATATTAAATCAAGCCGCTATGTTCATTAAGCAAGGAGAAGTAGTATCTTTTCCGACAGAAACAGTTTATGGCTTAGGTGCTAACGGATTAAATCCGGAGGCTGTAGCGAAAATTTTTAAAGCTAAGGGTCGTCCTAATGATAATCCGTTGATTTTGCATGTAGCGGATAAGGCAGGGGCTTTAAAACTGACTACAGGTTTAAATGCTAATGCTGAAAAGCTGATAGAGCATTTCTGGCCCGGTCCGCTGACATTAATAGTTAATAAATCTGAAATCGTCCCCGACGCTGTCAGTGCAGGACTGCCTACGGTAGCTATCCGTTGCCCGTCCAATACCTTTGCTCATGAATTTATCAAAGCTTGCGGCTGTCCTATTGCGGCTCCGTCAGCTAACATCAGCGGTCGTCCAAGTCCTACTAACGCGCAAGATGTTATGGAGGATATGCAGGGTAAGGTAGCTGCTGTTTTAGATGGCGGCAATTGCGGTATCGGCTTAGAGTCAACTGTTGTTGATACTACTGAACCGATTCCGACTATTCTGCGACCAGGTGGAATTACTTATGAAATGTTGGTAGATGTTTTGGGTGTAGTAGAAATAGACCCTGCACTCCATGGTGATAAAAACTTTAAACCCAAGGCTCCTGGTATGAAATATCGTCATTATGCACCGAAGGCACCAGTATATTTATTAGAAGGTGAAGCGGCTAGGGAGCTGCCGCAAATTGCGGAAAATATTTTGGCACATGGAATGAAGGTAGGCGTGTTATGCAGTAATAGTACAGCAGAACGTTTGCCGAAGAATTCTGCTTTGCAGTTGTCCTGCTGGGGCAATAGTTTAGAACAGTTAGCAGGTGACTTGTTCTGCCTGCTGCGTGATTTTGATAGAACAAAGCCTGATGTAATTATTGCTGAAGGTGTTGCTGAAGACGGAATTGGTTTAGCAATCATGAATCGTATGCGTAAAGCAGCAGGTTTTCAGATTATTACTTTAGAAAATGGGGAGCTGCATTTAAAAAACAATCCCCAAGTTCCTGAATATATGTTAAAATAATATTGGTTAAATAATTGATTAACACTATGTGTTATTAATCAGTTTATATTGGGAGGCAAAGAATTATGAAAATTGCAATGGCAAGCGATCATGGTGGATTCCATTTAAAAGAACACATTAAAAAATATTTACAAGATAAAGGTATTGAAGTTGTAGATCATGGTACCTATAGCGAAGAGTCTGTAGATTATCCTGATTTTGCAGAAAAATTGTGCCAAGATATTACCAGTGGTGAAAGCGGTGCTGAACGTGGTATTTTAATCTGTGGTACCGGTATTGGTATTTCTATTGCAGCTAACAAATGTAAAGGCATCAGAGCTGCGCTTTGCGCCGATGTGTTTTCTGCAAAAATGAGCCGTGAGCATAACAATGCTAACGTTCTCTGCATGGGTGAACGTACTACTGGCGTAGGTTTAGCAGAAATGATTACTGATGCATGGCTGGAAACTGAATTTGCAGGTGGCAGACATCAACGTCGTGTAGATAAAATCATGGCTTTAGAAAAATAATCTAAATTTTTATAAGATTTATTAGGAAAAGAAGTAATCGACTATGGAAACAAAAGAAAAAATTGTGCAGGAATTAACTGCTGCAGCAGAAGAGTTGATTGATGCAGCGAAAACACGTGCCGGTCAGATTTTTGTTTTAGGCTGTAGTACTAGTGAGGTTTTAGGTAATAAAATCGGTACAGGAGGCAGCAGCGAAATGGCTGTAGCAATGTTTAAAGCACTGAAAAAAGTCTGCGATGAGCATCAACTATATCTTGCTGTACAATGCTGTGAGCATTTGAATCGCTCTTTGGTAGTGGAAGCGGAAGCAGCAGAAAAATATAGTCTTGAAGAGGTCACTGTCCGTCCTGCTCCTCACGCAGGCGGTGCTATGGGAACTGCGGCATATGAAAATTTCGAAACTCCCGTAGTTGTAGAAGCAGTTTCTGCACATTTAGGCTTGGATATCGGTCAGACACTAATCGGTATGCATTTGAAACGTGTAGCCGTTCCGGTTCGTCTGCAGTATAAAAAATTGGTGAAGCAGTGCTGACTGCTGCCAGAACACGTCCGCCTTTAGTCGGAGGCCCGCGTGCACAATATCCTGAAGACAGGTTATAAAAATTTTTATAAAATGCCAGAGGCCTTTTACCTTTTTGGTGGAAGTTGTTTAAGCTGTCAGGGTTTAATGAAGAAGAATGCCCTTTCTAGCAAATTGGTACATTTTACCCATTCATTATGAATTTGTAAATAAGCTGCAAAGCTATTATATCTAGGAGGGACTAAAAGAATGAATTTAGAAAAATTAGCAGTGGTAGACCCTGAATTAGACGGAATTATTCATGAAGAACTGAACCGTCAACGCAATAAAATTGAATTAATTGCATCTGAAAACTTTGTTACCCCGGCTGTTATGGAAGCTATGGGTACTATTCTGACTAACAAATATGCAGAGGGTTATCCTGGTCACCGTTATTATGGCGGTTGCGAATATGTTGACAAAGTAGAAACCTTAGCTATTGAACGTGCTAAAAAACTTTTTGGCGCTAAATTTGCTAATGTACAACCTCACTGTGGTGCAAGCACTAACATGGCTGTTTACTTTGCTTTCCTGCAACCTGGTGACACCATGATGGGTATGGACCTGTCCCAAGGCGGTCACTTATCTCATGGATCCCCGGTAAATATTTCTGGCAGCTATTACAATGTAGTTCATTACGGTGTCAATCCGGAAACTGAATTAATTGATTATGAAGGCATTGAAAAATTAGCTAAAGAACATCATCCGAAAATGATTGTTGCAGGTGCTAGTGCTTATCCGCGTATCATCGATTTCAAACGCATTGCTGATATTGCACATGCTAATGGAGCTTTATTATTAGTTGATATGGCTCATATTGCCGGTTTAGTTGCTGCAGGCCTGCATCCATCTCCAGTACCTTATGCTGATATCGTTACAACTACTACTCATAAAACTTTGCGTGGTCCTCGTGGCGGTATTATCTTGACCAATAACGAAGAATATGCTAAGAAAATCAATAAGGCTATTTTCCCTGGCTTGCAAGGCGGTCCGCTGATGCACGTTATTGCTTCTAAAGCAGTTGCTTTCGGTGAAGCTTTGAAGCCGGAATTTAAAGAATATCAAGAAAATATCGTTAAAAATGCGAATGCTTTTGCTGAAGGTCTGGTAGCTGAAGGATTCCGTCTTGTTTCCGGTGGTACTGATAACCATCTGATTTTGGTTGATGTACGTAACAAAAACCTTACTGGTAAAGAAGCAGAACATCTGCTGGATGCTGTAGGTATTACCTGCAATAAAAACACCATCCCCTTCGATCCTGCAAGCCCGTTTGTAACCAGTGGTATTCGTCTGGGCACTCCGGCTGCTACTACCCGTGGCTTTAAAGAAGAAGACTTCCGCGAGGTTGCAGCAATCATGGCTCTGGTATTGAATAATCCTACTGACGAAGCTAAGCATGCAGAGGCTGCTAAACGTGTCGCTGCTCTGTGCGCTAAATATCCTATGTATACAAACATAAAATAATTAATTGTAAGAAAGGAATTTAATTTATGCAGATTAATGTTGTAAATCATCCGCTTTTACAAAGTAAAATGACCGTTCTGCGTGACGCTAATACTTGTAGCGCAGATTTCCGTCGTACCATTGGCGAAGTTGCTATGCTGCTGACTTTTGAAGCAGCTAAAAATATTCCTATGGAAGATTGTAAGGTAACTACTCCGTTGTGCGAAACTACCGGTAAAAAAATCCGTGGTACCGTTACTGTTGTGCCTATCCTGCGTGCAGGCTTAGGCTTCATGGAAGGCGTACTGACTGTGCTTCCTGAAGCTAATGTAGGTCATATCGGTATGAGCCGTAATGAAGAAACTTTGGTGCCTGTAGAATACTACTGCAAGTTGCCTAAAGACTTAGATGCTTATACTATCGTTGTTGACCCGATGTTGGCAACCGGCGGTTCTGCTATTGCTGCTATTGATCAATTGAAAAAACGTGGCCTGAAAAATATTTACTTCATGTGCTTAGTTGCAGCTCCAGAAGGCGTTGAACGTCTTAATGCAGCTCATCCAGATGTAACTATTTTTACTGCCGCTTTAGATGATCATCTGAACGAGCATGGCTATATTGTTCCTGGCTTAGGTGATGCCGGCGACCGTATTTTTGGTACCGTTTAATTTCTAGGGTAAGCAAACATGGAACATCGCACACGTCCTGAATGGGACGAGTATTTTATGGAAATTGCTCAGGTTGTAAGTAAGCGTTCTACTTGCTTACGCCGTAGTGTAGGTGCAGTTATTGTTAAAGACAGACAAATCGTGGCTACTGGATATAATGGCACTCCTAAGGATTTACCTCACTGTGAGGAGGTAGGCTGTCTGCGCGAACAGCTTAAGGTACCATCCGGTAAAATGCACGAATTATGTCGTGGTATTCATGCAGAGCAGAATGCTGTCGTGCAGGCTGCTTATCATGGCGTATCTGTTAACGGCGGCACGATTTACTGCACTCATCAGCCCTGTGTAGTTTGCACTAAGATTTTAATCAATGCAGGTATTAAGCGTATTGTCTATGCTAATCCTTATCCTGATAAATTAGCTGAGGATATGATGCAAGCTTCCGGTATTCAGATTGATATTTTACACAAATAAATTTTATTGCCGCTAAGCTATTTAGTGGTAATATTTCTCTAGACGATTTAGTATATTTTGTGATATACTTATTGAGTATGCGAGTGTGGCGGAACTGGCAGACGCACCAGACTTAGGATCTGGCGCCTTACGGCATGCAGGTTCGATTCCTGTCACTCGCACCAAGAGTATTTAAGCAGCTGTCTTGGTGGCAGCTGCTTTTGTATATTATTTGATATTATGTTAATTTGCAATTAATTTTTGCATGGTATACTATAAAAAATAAAAGATTAGAGGGACAACCATGGCAGAAATTAAAAAAAAAATACGAATAGAATTTGTTTATGCCTTTGTGGCGTTGTTATTATTAGGTATTTTATATCTTCCGGAAAATGATTTCAGTAAAGTTTTAATTAATATAATAGAATATATAGCTACTGAATAAGTAGTAAAAATCTAAAGTGAAGCTGACGTATAAGTAGCTTAACTTTTTTTGCGGTAAATTTTCAATTTGATGTTACATGAATGAAAAATACCACATCAATTATTGATGTGGTAAAATGTATTTTGGCTTAGGCATTTACTTTAGACATGAATTTTTCATTGTTTATAATAAAACGTTCATGAGTGCCTTTACCGATAATGCCTTTGCTGTCTTTAGCTTCTACGGAAAAGGTCAGCTTACGGCCGTCAATTTTAGTTAAGGTAGCAGTTGCGGTAACGGTGTCGTTTAAAGCAGTAGCACGATCATGGGTAATATTCAGGCTGATGCCGACAGTACCACTGTCTACTTCTAGATGTGTATTAACAGCGGCACAAGCAGCCTCTTCCATCAAAGCACACATTGCCGGAGTTGCAAAAACAGTCAGAGAGCCGCTTTTCATAGTTGCAGCAGTATTAGCCTCGGTAACTTTTACGGTAGCGGTACCGATAAGATTTTCTTGTAACATATATAAATACCTTCTTTCTATTCACTTAGTTTGCAAAAGCTTGCATTGCTTATATAATAAAATATTATGTGCAGGATGACAAGATGTTTTTCATTCGGCCTAACTATATTGATAAAATTTAACAAAATAATATGCTTACATTGATAAGTATAAAGTGTTATAATGTTTATAGATAGTTTACCTAGATTCATGGAGGTGAAGCATATGTCTTTAGAATTTAAAAAGATAACTTTTCTTAAGGTGTATACCGGTGAAGATGTGCTTTATAATGATATTCCGCTTTATAAAGCTATTTTACGTGAAGCACGTCATTTGGGATTATCAGGTGGCACTGTTACTCGTGGTATAGAAGGTTATGCTTCTCAATTAAGAGGTGTAGGTCGTGCTGTAAATACCTTTATCAGCGGCAATGCGAATATGCCTGTAATTGTGGAAATTGTGGATAAAAGGGAAAACATCGAGAAAATTTTACCGTTTTTAGAAAAGAATGCTACTCATGCTTTGGTACTTGTAGAAGAAAGTAACTACATGGTTACTGACTATATGCGTGAGAAAAACGCTTTACCTGAATAAAATAGATGTTATGTTTTGAATAATATAAACATGGAGATTGAAAACCGCAGTCCTAGTGAACTGCGGTTTTTCGTGGCGTAATAAAGGATGGAAAGAAGATGGGAAAAATTATTTCTGAAGAAATAAAAAATGCAGAAAAAGTCACTGTAATCGATGATAGGGTGAGAGCTGATGAAGCAGAAGCTTTGTGCCGGTGGGCAGCTGCACGTGCCGGTGTAATTGTTGTTGCTCCTTTGGTAGGGACGATGAGCCTAATTGCCAATGAAGTATATATGATTATGAAATTAGGTAAGGTTTATGATGAAGAGCTTAGTGAAAAAATGGCTGTTAGTTTATTAGGAAGTTTAGGTGCATATTTTGTTGGTAGCACTTTAACGACATTAATACCATTTGCACCCTTACAGATTCCTGTAGCAGTAGGTACTACTTATGCATTAGGACGTGTGGTAACTGAATGGCTTAAGGCAGGTAAGCCACAAGATTTAAGTCCTTTTAGGACTGTATATGATGATGCATTAGCGAGTGCTAAGAAAAATTTAGAAGTATTGCGAAAAAATCCACAAAAAGACGAGCCATTAGGCGATGAGAAGAGAAATTATGATATTTAGGAGGAAATAATAATGTTTGATGTAGCTATTATTGGCGGTGGTCCGGCAGCAATTTTCGCTGCTTATGAATTTGTAATGAAATATCCTGATTTAAAGGTGGTTATGTTAGAATCAGGCAATGCCATTGATAAAAGATATTGTCCGTTGGCTGCAAAAAAGGTAGATCATTGTATAAATTGCAACCCTTGCAGCATTATGCGTGGATTTGGTGGTGCAGGAGCTTTTTCTGATGGTAAATATAATTTTACTACTGAATTCGGTGGTTGGTTGAATGATTATCTGCCTGATGCTAAAGTTATGGAATTGATTGACTATGTTGATGAGTTAAATTGCCGTCATGGTGCTCCTGGTGAATATTTTTCCACTAAAAACAGTACTATCGGTGTACAAGCTTTGAAATATGATTTACATCTTTTGAATGCTAAAGTACGTCATTTAGGTACTGAAAACAATTTGATTATCATGGAAAATATTTATAAATTTTTGCGTGATAAGATTGATATTCGTTGCAATGTGATGGTAGAAGAAATTAAACATCTTGATGATGGAACATTTTCTTTGACTTTGGAAAAAGGAGAGCCCGTTGCATGTAAGTATTTGATTGCCGCTCCTGGTAGAGCAGGTGCAGAATGGTATACCCAACAATGTAAGAATATGGGTCTGAGTTTCATTAATAATCAGGTAGATATCGGTGTACGTGTAGAAGTGCCAGCTGATGTTTTCAAACATATTACTGATGAAGTATATGAAGCAAAAATTTTGTATCGTACTCAGGTGTATAATGATATTGTTCGTACTTTCTGTATGAATCCCTATGGTTATGTTGTAGCCGAAAATACTGATGGTATTATTACTGTTAACGGTCATAGTTTCCGTGATCCTAAATTACACAGCAAAAATACCAACTTTGCTTTATTGGTAAGCAGTAAATTTACTGAGCCGTTTCATGAACCTTTACAATATGGTAAACGTATTGCGTCTTTCTCCAATATGCTTGGCGGCGGTGTTTTAGTACAACGTTTTGGTGATTTGATTAAAGGTCGTCGAACAAATGAAAAACGTTTACTCAAGAGCTTTACTAAGCCGACTTTATCTGCAACTCCTGGTGATTTAAGCTTGGTATTGCCTAAACGTCAATTAGATGATATTATTGAAATGATTTATGCACTTGATAAAATTGCACCGGGTATGGCTAATGCTGATACGCTTTTATATGGTGTAGAAGTAAAATTTTATAGTGCACGTTTAGAGCTGGATGGCAATTTAGAAACTAAAGTACCGAATATGTTTGCTGTTGGTGATGGTGCCGGTATTACCAGAGGTCTGTCCCAAGCAAGTGCTAGCGGCGTTTGGGCAGCGCGCGTAATCGGTGAAAGAGCTTGTGCTAAATAAGTCATCTGCTAAAATTTTATTCAGGAAGGTGTTCGTTAAAAGTGAATTTTGAGTTTTTTGCCTTTTTAGTCTTTATGTCTTTTGTTTCTTTTGCTGTGGCGTTCCTAGCTTATGGCATGGTGGTACGTTTTATGGGCAAGGAGGGTATGTTTGCCAAATTTGGTCAAATTATTCTTGTTCCTGCCTGCATAGTTCTGTATGACTTTATTACCATGGCTTCTCCTGCAGGTTATCGTTATTTAGTAGGTGGTCTGCCTATCTTAGGTTGTGCAGGCATTGCTTTGTATTTCCGTTTCTTTAAAGGCGAGGTTTTTGAAAACGAAAAGAAGTCTCCTACTGAATTAGCAAATTTAACTGCTGAACCCAAAAAATTTAGTAAGAAATCTGCTCGTATTCATGCCGCAAGAAAAAAACGTGGCCGCGAATAATTAAGCAGGAAAAATAAATATTGAGAGAGAATATACTACATAAGAAACTGAATAATGGTTTTGCATATTATCAACTTTATGTGTTGGTCATAATTTGGAGGTGTTATCTATGTTTAAAAAGATTTTAGTACCTGTTGATGGTAGTGAAGGATCCTGGAGAGCTTTAAATACCGCTGTAGAAATCGGTTCCCGATTTGGTAGTGAATTAGCGATAGTTAATGTTATCCAACCTTATAACAATGCAGCTTTATTGGCAGTACCTCTTGATCATGCAACTATAACCCAAGGTAATAATGAATTAGAAAAAATCGGCGATAAAGTATTGGAAATGGCTCAAGAAAGATTGGAAAGCTATCCTGGCAAAACTGAGTTTAGCCTGGAGGTAGGTCATCCGTCTGAGCGTATCATCGCTTTGTCTAAAAAATGCAATTGTGATGCAATCGTTATCGGTAGCCGTGGCTTGTCCGGTATCGCAGAATTCTTCCTTGGTAGTGTAAGCTCCAAAGTTTCTCAATATGCCTCTGTACCGGTTCTTATTGTAAAATAAAATGTTACAACGTGTATTGGTACCGATAGATGGAACAGAATATTCCTGGCGTGCTTTGGAATATGCCTGTGGCCTAGTAGCTTTAAGCGGCGGTGAATTGGTTATTATGACTGTTACCGAAGAAGGGCGTAAGCAACCTGTTATAGAAGTTGACGGTGATTGCTTATATGCTCAGATAGGCGATGAAGTTTTAGATGCTGCCCGTGCTTTAATGCTTGGTAAAAATATTAATTGTATGTATCTATTAGAGAACAGCAGTGATGTTGCCGAAAGTATTTTGCGGACAGTTGAAGATGAAAAATGTGATGCGGTTGTCATCGGTAGTCGTGGCCTAGGATTTTTGGAAAGCATTTTCCGTAACAGTGTTAGTCAAGTTGTATTAGAAAAAATCGCAGTACCTGTAATGATTGTAAAATAAAATTAAATACGAAGTTTTAAATGTAACGACCACACAATTGGCTTTATCTCAGTTGTGTGGTCGTTTTATGGTCTGAAAAACCATTTTGGCAATTCTGTAAAAATTTATTTTTAGCTCCATTGTTAATATGTTTTGGTTTTACAAATTTTCTTGAATAGTGTATACTAATTCTATGAGATAATTTGATTTCTCATTATGAATTTGCTATTAATTTGTTCAAATTTTTTACGAAAGAAGGGAATCCAATGGCTAAAATGAAAACTATGGATGGCAACACAGCTGCTGCGTATGTGTCTTACGCATTTACTGATGTGGCCGCAATTTACCCTATCACTCCGTCCTCTCCGATGGCAGAGGTCGTTGATGAATGGTCTGCTCAAGGCAAGAAAAATATTTTTGGTCAGACTGTAAAGCTTTTGGAAATGCAATCTGAAGCAGGTGCTTCTGGTGCAGTGCATGGTTCTTTGCAAGCTGGTGCATTAACTACTACTTATACTGCATCTCAAGGCTTATTGCTGATGATTCCTAATATGTATAAAATGGCTGGCGAATTACTGCCTGCTGTATTCCACGTATCTGCTCGTGCTTTGGCAACCAGTTCTCTGTCTATTTTCGGTGATCATCAAGACGTTATGGCAACTCGTCAAACAGGTTTTGCTCTGCTGGCTGAAGGTAGTGTACAAGAAGTTATGGATTTAGCAGGTGTAGCACATCTGTCCGCTATTAAAGGTCGTGTACCTTTCGTAAACTTCTTTGATGGTTTCCGTACTTCTCACGAAATCCAAAAAATTGAAGTTTTAGATTACGCAGATCTGGCAAAATTATTGGATAAAGATGCTGTTGAAGCATTCCGTCAACGTGGATTGAATCCTGATAATCCTGTAATCCGTGGTACTGCACAAAACCCGGATATTTACTTCCAAACTCGTGAAGCAGTAAACAGCTATTATGAAGCACTGCCGGAAATTGTTGAAGAATATATGGGTAAAATCAACGAATTAACCGGTCGTAACTATCATTTGTTTAATTACTATGGTGCTGAAGATGCTGAAGAAATTATCATCACCATGGGCTCTAGTACTGAAACTGTTCGCACTGTCGTTGAAGCTTTGAATGCTCAAGGTAGAAAAGTAGGCGTACTGTGCGTACATCTGTATCGTCCGTTCAGCGTTAAACATTTCATGGATGCTATTCCTGCAAGTGTTAAACGTATTGCAGTTCTGGATCGTACTAAAGAGCCTGGTGCCTTTGGTGAACCCTTATACTTAGATGTTCGTGCAGCATTCTATGCTAGCGATCGCAACCCGATGATTATCGGTGGTCGTTACGGTTTAGGTTCTAAAGATTTACTGCCTGGCGATATTGTAGCTGTATTTGATAATCTGAGTGCAGCTGAACCTAAAAATAATTTCACCATTTCTATTACTGATGATCTTTCCCATACCTCTCTGCCGACAGTAGAAGGTTTTGATGTTACTGCTGAAGGAACTAAGGCTTGCAAATTCTGGGGCTTAGGTAGTGATGGTACTGTTGGTGCTAATAAGAGTGCTATTAAAATTATCGGTGATTATACCGATATGTATGCACAAGGCTATTTCTCTTATGACAGTAAAAAATCCGGCGGCGTAACTGTTTCTCACTTACGTTTCGGTCATACTCCGATTATGGCTCCGTACCTGATTAATACTGCTGATTTTGTTGCTGTACATAACCAATCTTATGTAAATAAATATGATGTTCTTGCAGGCCTGAAAAAAGGTGGCACCTTCCTCTTAAACTGCAATTGGAATGCAGAAGAACTGGAAGCACAGTTACCAAGTCAAATGAAACGTTATATTGCTGCCAACGATATTAAATTCTATATCATTGATGCAGTTAAGATTGCTCAAAGCATCGGCTTAGGCGGTCGTATTAATATGATTATGCAATCTGCTTTCTTCAAACTGGCTGATATTATTCCTCTGGAAGATGCAGTTAAATATCTGAAAGAAGCTGTAGAACATTCCTATGGCAAGAAAGGTCAAAACATTGTTGATATGAACAATGCTGCTATTGACCAAGGTATTAATGCTATCGTTGCTGTAAATGTTCCGGAAGCTTGGGCTAATGCTACTGATACCGCAGGCGAAGCTGCAACTGGCAATGCTTTCATTGATAACTTATTGGTACCCATGAATCGCTTGGAAGGCGATAAACTGCCTGTAAGTGCATTTAAAGATTATGCTGATGGTACTTTCCCCAGCGGTACTGCTGCTTATGAAAAACGTGGTATTGCTATCGACGTTCCTGAATGGCAAATTGATACTTGCATTCAATGCAACCAATGTGCTTTTGTTTGTCCTCATGCAGTTATCCGTCCTGTACTGATGACTGATGAAGAAGCTGCAAAAGCTCCTGAAACTTTACAATCCAAACCTGCCATTGGTGCTAAAGGCTTGAACTTTGCTATTACTATTTCTCCTTTGGACTGCACCGGTTGCGGTAACTGTGCTCAAGTCTGCCCGGCTCCTAAAGGCAAGGCTTTAGTTATGAAACCGTTAGAATCTCAATTAAATAAAACTGAAGCTTGGGAATACAGCCAAAAAGAAGTTGCTCCGAAAGCAAATCCGATGAACAAAAAAACCATGAAGGGTATTCAATTTGAAAAACCGTTACTGGAGTTCAGCGGTGCTTGTGCAGGCTGTGGCGAAACTCCTTATGCTAAATTGGTAACTCAATTAGTTGGCGACCGCATGATGATTGCCAATGCTACCGGTTGTACTTCTATCTGGGGTGCATCTGCTCCGTCCATGCCGTATACTAAAAATGAAAAAGGTCATGGTCCGAGTTGGGCTAACTCCTTGTTTGAAGATAACGCTGAATATGGCTTAGGTATGTTCTTAGGCGTAAAACAATCTCGTGAACGTGTTGCTGACATGGTCAAAGCTCTGTTAGAAGCAAAAATTCCTGAAGATTTGCGTGCAGCAGCTGCAGATTGGCTGGAATATATGAATGATAGCGAAGGTACTCGTGAACGTGCAGATGCTTTGACTGCTGTTGTTGAAAAATATAAAGCTGATTGCGATAAATGTGCAGCTTTGTATGCTGAAAAACAATTCTTTGTAAAACGTAGCCATTGGATTTTCGGTGGTGACGGTTGGGCTTACGATATCGGTTACGGTGGTTTAGATCATGTATTGGCATCCGGCGAAAATGTTAACGTTATGGTATTCGATACCGAGGTTTATTCCAATACCGGCGGTCAATCCTCTAAATCAACTCCGACTGCAGCTATCGCTAAATTTGCTGCCAGCGGCAAAAAGACCAAGAAAAAAGATTTGGGCATGATGGCTATGAGTTATGGTTATGTTTATGTAGCACAGGTTGCTATGGGTGCTGATAAAAACCAAACTCTGAAGGCTATTGCTGAAGCAGAAGCTTATGATGGTCCTTCCTTGATTATTGCTTATGCTCCTTGTATTAACCATGGTTTGAAGGTTGGTATGGGCTGCAGCCAATTAGAAGAAAAACGTGCTGTTGATTGTGGTTATTGGGCAACTTATCGCTACAATCCGGAATTAAAGGCTGAAGGTAAGAATCCGTTTATTCTGGATTCCAAAGAACCTACTGCTAACTTCCGCGACTTCCTCATGGGTGAAGTTCGTTTCAGCTCTCTGCAAAAAATGTTCCCGGATACTGCTGAAGCACTGTTTGAAAAGACTGAAGCTGATGCAAAAGATCGTTTGGATGGCTATAAAAAATTGGCTGGCAAAGAATAATTTTGCAGATTTGAAAAACTAAAATAGTATAGAAAATAAAAAATGCATCCGCGAAAGCGGATGCATTTTTGTTTTCTAGAATTGTTTTTAAGTTCACTATATAATTAGCTTATTTAACGATTTCAGATAAGCGCTCTTTGTCATGCAGACCGACTGCAGTATGGCTTAATTCGCCGTTTTTGAAAACCAGCAGGCTGGGAATGGACATAATACCATATTTTTCAGCTAATTCAGGATTTTCATCGACATTGACTTTGCATACTTTTACTTCGGAATGTTCCTGTGCGAAGGCTTCCAGAATAGGGGCTTGCATACGGCAAGGACCACACCAGGATGCCCAGAAATCAACCAGAACAGGTTGAGATGCTTGTAATACTTCTTCATTGAAATTTGCAGTAGTAATTTCTAATGCCATAATTAATATCCTCCTTTAAGGTTGTTTTTTATATTTTATTGGTACGGATGAATTTTAAAGCTGCTAAACCGGCACGTGCACCTTCATGTACGGCTTTGGCTATTTGCATTAAACCACCTGTGCAATCACCGGCGGCAAATAAGCCGGGAATATTGGTGGCACAATCGGTGTCAATTTTAATAAAGCGTCCGTCAAGCTGTGCTCCTAGCTTACGTGCTATATCGGTGCTGTCAGCAGTACCCATAGCGATAAATAAGCCGTCGACATTTAAAGCAGGACCTTCTGCAAAATGAATGCTTTGCAGTTTATTTTCGCCGACTATGGCTTTAATGACTTCCTTACGGACAGTAAAGCCTGCTGCAACTGCTAAGCTATCATCTTTGCCATTAGTTAAAATGGTAACAGATGTAGCTAAGTGCTTGAGATATTCTGCTTCATGTAGAGCATAAGCACTGTTACCTAAAACGGCTACCTGCTTCTTACGGAAGAAGAAGCCATCACAGACTGCACAATAGCTGACGCCTTTACCTTCAAATTCTACTAGCTCGGGAAGATTTAGAGTAATATTTTTAGTACCGGTTGCCAGAAGCAGAACAGGAGCAGTAAGAATTTTGGCTGTATTTTTTAAATGTACGGTGAAGCTATCAGTATATTCAACATTTAACACTTCATCATTGATAACTGTTATGCCTAATGCTTTTGCTTGTTCTAAACCTTTGGTATAAAGTTCACTACCACTGGCAGCAACACCATAATAGTTATCTATTTTGTGTGCACGGGATAATGCTCCCGGACCGTTTTCGATAATTAAGGTTTTAATAGCAGCACGAGCTAAATATAATGCCGCAGAAACACCGGCGGGACCACCACCGATAATTATTACTTGATAATCAGGCATTGCATCTACCTCCTTTACTCCTTACTTTAATTATACTGCATTTCCTAGTAGAAAACAGGAAAATATTTGTGAATAATAATTATTTATTATTGTTTTGTACGTTTTCTTCTGGAATAGTTTTGTTTTCTGAGGGTAATTGTTCTTGTTGTGCATGTAAGGTATTTTCAAAGTACACACTGGTACTGGGGAAGGCACAGCTGACGCCGACGCTTTCCATAATCTCCATGGCTTTAAGATTGATTTCCTGCAGAATATTTAGGTATTCCAGATGATTACCGGTGCGTGCATAACAGGTGACACGGATATCCAGACTGCTGGCATTGTAATTGATGAAGTGTACACGGACATCATCTTCAAAAATATATGGGTTAGTAGTAAGATATTCTTTTAATTTTTGTACGGTTTCCTCTATTTGCTGGGCGGTGGTACTATAGGTTAAGCCAAGAGTAAAATCAATACGGCGCTTTTCGCGTAAAGTAAAATTAGTAATAGGTGTATTGCTCAGCAGAGAGTTGGGAATATAAACCAATTCCTGCGGAAAAGTACGGATACAGGTGCTTCTAAAGGAAACGCTTTCGACAACACCTTCAATACCATTGGCGGAAATCCAGTCGCCGATTTTAAACGGCTTATCCAAAATAATGATTAAACTACCGAAAACATTGGCTAAGGCGTCTTTAGCAGCAAAAGCAACAGCGACGGAGCCTATACTTAAGGAAGCGATAAAGCCACTGATATCATAATTCCATTCGCGGGCAACAGTAACAAAGCATAACAGAACAATAATCATACGTAGCACTGTGGAAAAGATATTGGATAAAGAAGCCTCTGATTTTATACCCACCTTTTCTAATACATCGAGCATAATGCCATGAGTAGCATCACTGATGTTGTACATGCCCCAGAAAAAGTTAGTTACGATAATACTACGCATAATTTTATCAGCTACAACTAAATTATTCAGGGCAGGAACCGGAGCAAGATTAATAGCCGCATAAATAGCAATGACAAATAAGACAACATTGATAGGATGCTCAAAAGCAGAGATTAAGTCATTACCATTTTTTAAGGAAATAACATTGGTAAGACGCCTAAGCATACGTAATAAAAAGCGTTTATAAATATAACGGAGTAAGGTAAAGAAACAAAAGGCACCGATAGACGGATACCAGGGTTGGAGAGTAGTTAATATATCGTTCATCAAGTCCTCCTTATTATTGTAGAGAATTATGTTTTTTATTTTATCATTTTCCGTATTAACAGACAATAATTTTACATTTTTTTTGAATTATTGTGACAGATAATTTCAACAGTATATAGAGGAATGTGTTATAATATTTTCAATAATCCTAGGAGGATAATTATGGAAATTATTATTGAAAAAGTTATCGTCGTCCTAATTGTTATTCTTGGTCCGTTGTTGACGATTTTTGATATGCCTGGGAATACCTTGATTTTATTTACTAGTCTGGGTTTTGCTTTTTTTGATGAAAATCTTTTTTTTAATGGTAAAATTTTGTCAGCAATGATTTTAATTTACCTTTTAGGTGAATGCTGGGAGTTCTGTGTAGAGCTTTTTGGTATAAAAAAGGAAAAGGTTTCTTGGTCCGCTGTGTTTTTAATCGGCCTAGGAGGTTTTGTTGGTACTGTTTTAGGTACTGCCGTATTCCCGGTGTTCGGATCTATTATCGGTGGTATGATCGGAGCTTTTGTCGTTGCATTTATTTATGAATTAGCACATACAGGCATCAGTAGCAAAGCTTTTCATTTAGCATGGCAGGCAGCCAAAATGCGCTTTTTGGCTTTGATCGGTAAAATGGCGGCAGGTATTGCTTTAGCTGCATTATTAGTTAAACAGGTTATGTTTATATAATTATTTTGTGGAGGAATAATCATGGCATTTACTTTTGCTCATAACAATTTTAATGTTCTGGATTTAGAAAAAAGTCTGAAATTCTATGCAGAAGCGTTAGGCTTAAAAGAAGAAAGACGTTTAGCTGCTGAGGATGGTAGTTTTATCCTTGTTTATCTGACTGACGGAAAAACTCCGCATCTTTTGGAATTGACTTGGCTGCGTGACCGTAAGGAACCATATAATTTAGGTGAAAATGAATTTCATTTAGCGTTTATTGCTGATGATTATGAAGCTGCTCATGCTAAGCATAAGGAAATGGGCTGCATCTGTTATGAAAATCCGAAAATGGGTATTTATTTTATCAATGATCCTGATAATTACTGGCTGGAAGTTTTACCGCCTAAATATGCAAAATAAATAACGCCTTTTATACAAGTGCCATTTCGGAAGAAGTGGCACTTATCTTGATTATAGGCACTTTTTTGTGCTAAAATAAGCATTAAAAATCAGATTATGACTAAGGAGGTACTTAGTATGGATATGAAGCAATTTACAGTAGTTGCTAGTGGTAAAATAAGACAGTGTGCTTATGAAAAGTTAGCAAAAACAGTTAATCTGTTGAGCTGGCAGCAGGGAGGACGTATGCCTGCAGAGCAGTTTGATAGCTGGCTAGCACAGGCAGATGCCTTATATTCTACAGGTAATGTGCACATTGATGAAAAATTGTTGGCGAAAGCACCACATTTAAAGGTAATTGCGCAAGCGTCTGTAGGCTATGATAATATTGATATTGCTGCTTGTACAGCTAAGGGAATCCCTGTAGGTCATACTCCTGGAGTTTTAGTAGATGCTGTGGCTGATTTGGCATATGCTTTACTGCTAGATAGTGCCCGTCATATTGTTTTGGCAGATAAGCATGTTAAAGAGGGACTTTGGGGACAACGTAAGCCTTTCGGCTTGACTACTGATTTAGCACATAAAACCTTAGGTATTGTTGGTATGGGTGATATTGGTAGTGCAATTGCTAGACGTGCTCATGTAAGTAAAATGCAAGTAATTTATCACAATCGTCATCAACGTAATGATGATGCCATAACAGGTGCTGTTTATGTAAGTATGGAAGAGTTACTGCAGCAATCTGATTTTATTATGCTGGCAGTAACATTGAATCCGTCTACGAAACATCTTTTTAATGCGCAGACCTTAGCTGCGATGAAGCCTGGTGCTCGTTTGATTAATATCAGCCGCGGTGCTGTTGTTGATACGGAGGCTTTATATGATGCTTTGGAGAGGGGACACTTAGCTTATGCGGCGGTTGATGTTACTGATCCGGAGCCATTACCTGGTGAGCATAAATTATTAAGTTTAAATAATATTACAGTAACTCCGCATATTGCTAGTGCAACAACAGAAACTCGTGATGCCATGGCTTTATTAACAGTGGATAATATTTTAGCAGGTCTGCAGGGGGAACGGCTACCTGCTCAGGTAAAGAATAAATAAGTTTTATAGGTGATAAGATGAAGAGAAGGGTATGTCTGCACGGTATTAACGTGAAGCAGAAAGCGCAGCTTTGGCAATTGGTACATGCTGCTTTGCCTCATAGCTCTGTGACATATGCTATAGAAGAAAATTATCTGGATGATAATGATGTATATAAAGTGGAACAGGCTTGTTTTACTTGTAGAAAACTAAATAATTTCGTTGTGCATTGTGCCTGGGGTCATTTAATAATTAGTGATAGTATTCAGCAGGTAGCAGATATTACGGTTACTTTTGAAGCAGATGATAAACAGTCCGTAAAATTTACCCAAACAGTGATTAAGCACTTTTTATTAAGTGAGCTTGATTTTATTTTGGAGGAGCCTGATTATGAGTTGCGTATAGCACAGCTCAAAGGCTGTTATTGCTTGGAAAAACAAGACGCTTATAATAGTGATTTTTCGCGCGCTGCTTTATATTGTCATCTGCCTTGGCAGATTTATGGTATTAACAAATTATGGAGCGAGGTTTTATTGCAGGGGGCTGAACGTCCTTTGCTGCGTCAGCTTAGAGTGAAGCTGAGACGATTTCGCTCTTTGTTTGCTTTGTTGCGTCCTTTATTGCCTAGAGAAAAGAGCTTGCAATGGCAGCAGGTTTTTAAATATCGTACTAATTTGCTGTCAGCGGCTCGTGAGTATGACGTTTTACTGATGAGCTGTGCTAAATTGGCGGCGAAGCAGGTACCGGAAAGCTTGGTGCCGTTGCTGCCGGAGTTGACCGGACTGCTTATACAATTACGTGAAAAAGCTGCGGCAAAAGCAGTAGCCGGATTAAGCTTAAATCTGCTGACATTGGAATTAGCACAGTTTTTATTATGGATTTACAGCAAACCGTTAAGCTTTAAGAAAAATATGAAGCTGTTAGCTTTTTTCAAGAAACGCTTTAATTCTTGGAACAATAAGTTGTTAAATTTACATTTTATTTATGAAGATATGCATGATATGGAGCAGATGCATAAGGTCCGTATTAAAATAAAATGTTTTCGCTATGCTTTGCAAAGTGTGCCTGAAATAAATACGCCGCCGTATTTATTACGCCGCTTAAAATATTTACAGGACACATTAGGCTGTTTACATGATAATTATATTAATCAATTGCGCTTAAAGAATATTTTGCGTGCACATCCGGAAATTCCTAATTTACGTAGTGAAGTATCCTTGTTAAGTCGTTGGGAACAGGAAAAAGCAGCTTTTGCTTTACATTCTTTACCAGAGCAGTGGCAGGATTTTTGTAAGCTGGCAAAGGCATGGCAGAAGAGTAATTTATGAGTTATTTTAGGTAAAAGAAAAACGTAAGCTTAGTTTTATGTAGTCACTACATATTTTTAAGCTTACGTTTTTTATTGTGTTAATTTAGTTATAGGGTTGTAGAATCCATGTTGCAGTCTTCCAGCAATTTTTTCGCATCAATATATTGAGCGATACCGGCAGCTACCTTTTTAGATTCTTTCATCGCTAGAACAACAGTTGCTGGACCGTGTACTACATCACCGCTGCTAAATACACCGGCTCTGGTAGTCATACCGTAAGGACGATCACGGGTAATGACAAAACCACGATTATCAACTTGAATGCCTTTGGTACTGGTGATAATACGTGCAGCTGGTTTCTGTCCGACTGCCAAAATTACGCAATCGCAGGGAATAACTTCTTGACCGCCTTCGGCAACAAATTTGTCCTCAGGAGTTTTTAGGATATTTTGTAGCAGCAGACCTGCTAATTCTGTTTCGTCAGATGCTTTGGTCTGACGGCGTATATTTTTCAGAGCACGCATTTGTTTTTTGTTAAAGTAGGCGATTGGTTGCTTTAAGAATTTGAACTGCACGCCTTCGGCAACAGCTGCTTGATATTCAGAGGGGAAAGCACTTACTTCAGCTTCGGTTTTGTGGTAGACGATAGTAACGTTTTTAGCACCACGACGGACTGCTGTACGTGCGGCATCCATAGCTACATTACCTGCACCGACAACGATAACATTATCTCCTGTATGTAGCAGTGTTTCGCTAGCGTCCAGCTTACCTTCATCTGCTAAAACTACCATGCGCAGGAAATAAGTTGCAGTAACTATACCGGATAATTCTTTTCCGGGAATATCCAAAGTGCGTGGCAGTGAGGTACCTGTGCCCATAAAAATAGCATCAAAGCCTTGAGCAAAAAGGTCATCGACAGTAAAATCAACACCTGCCAGCTGTTTAGTTTTAATTTCTACACCGATATGCTGTAATTCGGAGATTTCACGGCGGACAACGTTTTTTTGTAAACGGAATTCGGGAATACCGAACAGTAGAACGCCGCCCGGTTCACTTTGGGCTTCAAAAATAGTAACATCAAAGTCCATCTTGGCTAAGTCACCTGCAACAGTTAAGCCGGCAGGGCCGGAACCAATGACAGCAACTTTGCCACGTAGTTTACTGGATGGTTGGATGGGCTTTAAATCATTTTCGTGGGCAAAGTCAGCAATAAACATTTCTAAGCTGCCGATTTCGATGCCGCATTTTTTCTTGGTCAGCACACAATGTGCTTCGCATTGACGTTCATGGGGACATACTCTGCCGCAGATTGCGGGTAGATTACTGCGTTCAGAAATAATTTCATATGCCATACCGATATTACCTTCGCTGAGAGCACGGATAAAACCGGGAATGTTATTTTCGATAGGACAACCTGTGCGGCAGGTTGGACGAGCACAGTTCAGACAGCGTCTTGCTTCTTGAATAGCTTCTACAGTAGTCATTGTTCTGCTCATAATTGTACCTCTTTTAGCCTTTGTCTTGGGTAATTTTAATATCGGAAATTAGTGTTTCTAATTTTTGAAGACGATTCTTAATTTCTTCATTAATAGTAACAATAAAATATTTTATTAAAACTTGTTAAGGAGCTTTATTTATATATTGCTATCTTGATAAGTAGCAGGAATAGGAAAACTCCTCGTTTAATATTTTATCACAAGAAGGTGATACTATCTATATATTTTAGCATAACCATTATTTAGAGGTAAATAAAAATTTTACCTGCTTAGTGACTGTTAATTACAAGAGTTTTAATAGTTTGACAATTTTTGCGTGTGTGCTATAATAATTACGTTATACTAAAATATCTCAATATATGTCCATATAGGATGGAATTAGATAGAGGAGGTCCGTGTAGTATGGATAAAGAGTTGCTTAAACAAAAAGTGTGTGCAACAATCGACGCTTATGCCGATAAAATTGAAGAAATTTCCAATAGCATTGGTGATGAACCGGAATTAGGCTTTAAGGAAGTCAAGACTGCTGCCAAGGTAGCTGATTTTATGCGTGATTTAGGCTTAGACCCGCAAACAGGTTTGGCTATTAATGGTGTTAAGGCTCGTGCTCATGGCGGTAAGCCAGGACCTACTGCTGCTGTTTTAGGCGAGCTTGATGCTGTAGGCTGTCCTGAAAGCTGCAAAGCAGATCCTTTAACAGGTGCTGCTCATGCTTGTGGTCATAATCTGCAAATTGCTACGATGTTGGGTGCGGCTTGTGGCATCATGAAATCCGGCGTTCTTAGCGAATTAGCAGGTGATGTTGTATTCTTTGGTGTTCCTGCGGAAGAATACATTGAAATTGCTTATCGTAAAAAATTGGTTGAATCCGGTAAATTACATTTCTTGAGTGGTAAGGGTCAATTGATTTATGAAGGTGCCTTCGACGATATCGACATGGCTATGCAAATGCATGCTGATAAAAATATGCCGCGTCCTACAGTTTCTGTTGGCAGCTCCAGTAATGGCTTTGTAGGAAAGACTGTCCGCTATGTAGGTAAAGTTGCTCATGCAGCAGATGCTCCCCATGAAGGTGTAAATGCTCTGAATGCTGCTATGCTTGGTTTAATGGGTATTAATGCACTGCGCGAAACCTTCCGTGAAGATGATGTTGTACGTGTACATCCTATTATTACTAAAGGTGGCGATTTCGTAAACTCTGTTCCTGCAGATGTACGTATGGAATTATATGTACGTGCTAAAACTATGGAGGCAATCGACAGAACTCATAAACGTGTTGATGTTGCTTTAAAGGCCGGTGGCGATGCTGTAGGTGCGAAAACTATTATTGAAACTTTGCCAGGTATGTTCCCTTTGAAATGCAATCAACGTATGAATGAATTGATGATAGAAAATTCCCGTCTGGCTTATCCTGAAGTTGATATTAAGGATGCAGGTCATTTCAGTGCTTCTACTGATATGGGTGATGTTTCTCATCTGATGCCTGTTATTCATCCGTTCATCGGTGGTACTGACGGGTTACTGCATTCCGGAGAATTCCATGTTGTAGACTTTAAGGCTGCTGTATTACTGCCTGCAAAAGCTTTTGCTATGACACTCATTGATTTGTTATATGATGATGCTGCAGAAGCTAAAGGTATTTTGGCAGACTTTAAGCCTGTCCTGACTAAGGAAGAATATATTGCAAAATTGGAAAGCTATTTTGAGCGATAAAATTTTTTGAGGAGTGAATTTTGTGAAGAATATCAAATTACACGTTACCATTCTCGCTTTGATTATTGTAGCGGAGCTTATCGGAACCCATACTGTTAGCATCGGTATCGGAACCATTGTATTACTGCCCATGTTGTACGCTTTGTTATTGGGTATTTTAACTACGCCTAAGTTTTTGAATTTATCCAATCAAAAAGATATGATTGATGCTAGCAGTCTGATTGGTGTTACTTTGATGCTGCTTATGGCACGTTACGGTACTTTAGTTGGTCCTACTCTGCCGAAAATCGTAGCTGCTTCTCCTGCTTTGATTCTGCAAGAGTTCGGTAACCTGGGTACTGTACTGCTTGGTGTACCTATCGCTGTATACCTGGGCTTAAAACGCGAAACTATTGGTGCTGCCCATTCTATTGCTCGTGAACCGAACGTTGCTTTAATCGGTGAGAAATTTGGCCTGGATTCTAGCGAAGGTCGTGGCGTTATGGGCGTATATATCGCTGGTACTGTATTTGGTACTATCTTCTTTGGTATTATGGCTAGCGTAGCTGCTTCTACTCTGCCTATTCACCCATATGCTTTAGCTATGGCTTCCGGTGTAGGTTCTGCCAGTATGATGACTGCTGCAGTAGGCTCTTTGAGTGCTATGTATCCGGATATGACCGACCAGTTGGCGGCTTTCGGTGCAGCTTCTAATATGCTGTCCGGCTTAGATGGTCTGTATATGTCTGTATGGTTGGGTCTGCCTATGACCGAATGGCTGTATAAAAAATTCTACAAACTTAAATACGGCGTTCTGCCTGAAGAAGAGAAAGGAGAATAAGCACAATGAATTTAAAAGATACTATTATTGTTTTGGCCATTGTTACCTTCATGAGCCTTTTCTCTAATGTTTTAGGCACTAAAGCCGGTATTGTTGAATCTATTCCCGGTCTGTTGATTTTGGCTGTTATAGCTTTGGTCGGCATTATGCTGTCCAAATATATGCCCGGTGGTATTCCTGCTGCTGCATATGTTGTTACTATCGGCTGCATCATGACTATCCCCGGTGTTCCCGGTAGTGATGTAGTTAATGCTTATGTAAAAAATGTCGGTTTCGTAGCTCTGTGTACTCCTATTTTGGCGTATGCAGGCGTATCCATTGGTAAAGACCTGGATGCTTTTGCTAAGACAGGTTGGCGTATCTGCGTGCTGGCAGTGGTAGTATTTATTGGTACTTATATTGCTAGTGCTTTTATTGCTCAATGCATTTTAAAATCTTTAGGCCAAATTTAAAATAATAAATTATAATCTCGGCGTTTTTTAACGTCGGGATTATTTTTTTGCAAACTGTATTTCGTGATTTTACATTGAAATAATCTACAATCTAGAGTAAAATAGTACTATAAACTAAGAGGAGGGATTACTATGTCTGAAATTTTAGCGGAGGCAACTTTTCCTAGTGTGATTCATAATAACGAAGTTTGCGAAGAAATCGTAAAATGGGGTAACAAAAACGGTTTCCCTTTGACTAAAGCAAAATTATATAATCAAATGGAAGGTTATGTTGGCTTTTCTCCTGATAACTATTTTATTAAAGCAACCCGTCTGCCGCCTGTTCCTGGTGGTTGGAAAGTTGTTGTTGAGAAATACGAAGCAGAAACCCGTATTATTCCTTTAAATGTTAATCCGACTACTCATGAAGTTAACCGTTTCGTTCTAAAAATGGTTGATGAATATGTAAAAGAAGGTTTGAAAATGGAAATGGCAGAAAAACCGTATGAATCTTATGGTACCTTACTGCTGGATCTGAAGGTTACAGGTCATCCTGTTCTGATTAATACCTTCGAAGATTTCATCGAAAATATGCGTTAATTATGTCCGATGTACTGATAAAACATTTAGTACTGACGCTTGATAAACGCTTGGCTGTATTTACTGCAAAGGCTTCGTCTTCAGATTTTTTAAATGATGAAACCTCCTTGCGTACAGCGGCCTACATGATTAGTGAAATTATTATGCCTTGCTGTTGTATGCTTTGCAATAAAGCCAAATTAACGGAGATTTTAAAGCAGACCAAGCTTTGTCATGGCCAGCCGATATTAACGAAAATTATAGTTGATTTGGTGTATAATGACCTTGCGAGATGCAATGGTCTGGGCTAAGTAAAAAAATAAAAAAAATTAAAAAGTTTTAAAAAAAGTGTTGACAAAAGTTTGGTAATGTCTTATAATCATAATCGTTCCTGACGCGGAACACCACAATGAATGCGGAAATAGCTCAGTGGTAGAGCACCTCCTTGCCAAGGAGGGGGTCGCGAGTTCGAATCTCGTTTTCCGCTCCACTTAAAAGATTGCCCGACAGATACACTCTGTCGGGTTTTTTAGTATTGTCAAGAAGCATAGCTTGTGATATGATATTATGAGCGATTTGTGTCAGGTAGTTTCAAATAGTTTTAAACATTTAGGAAAGCTGGCACCTTAATCCGATTATATTATATTTACCCACATAAATTTAAGGGAGGATTTTATTAATGAACGTTACTGTTGAAAGAGTAGAAAATGTTGCAACCCTGAAAATCACCGCTCCTGCTGCTGATGTAAATGCAGGTTTCAAAAAAGCTGTACAAAAAATTGCTAACAATGTAAACATCCCTGGCTTCCGTAAAGGTAAAGCTCCTCGTGCTATCATTGAAATGCACTACGGCAAAGAAGCTGTAAAACAAGAAGCATTCGAATTGGTTGCTAACAAAGCATACAGCGATGCTCTGGAACAAGAAAAATTAATTCCTGTTGAAGATCCTAAAGTAGAAAGCTCTATCTTTGAAGAAGGCAAAGACATGGAACTGGTTATCAAAGTTACTCTGAAACCGGAACCTGAACTGGGAGAATACAAAGGCTTACATGTAGATAAAGAAGAAGTTGTTGTAACTGACGAAGACGTAGAAGCTCAAATGAACGAACTGCGTAACCGCAATGCTAAAATGGTAGTAGCTGAAGAAGGCCATGTAATTGAAAAAGGCGACTTCGCTATCATCGACTTTGCAGGTACTGTTGGCGGCGAACCCTTCAACGGCGGCGAAGGCAAAGGCTATCCTCTGGAAGTTGGTTCCAACTCCTTCATCCCTGGCTTTGAAGATCAACTGGTTGGCTTGTCCAAAGGCGATGTTACTGACGTAGAAGTAACCTTCCCGGAAGAATACTTCGTTCCTGAACTGGCTGGTAAAGAAGCAGTATTCAAAGTTAATATTCAAGACGTTAAAGTTAAAGAACTGCCTGAACTGACCGACGAATATGTTGCTGCAAACAGCGAATTCAAAACTGTTGAAGAAATGCGTGCTAACTTCAAAGAACGTATGCAAAAAGCTGCTGAAGAAAACGCAAAAGTTAACTACGAAAATGCTCTGATTGATGCTGCTGTAGCTAACGCTAAATTTGAAGTTCCTGAAATCATGGTTGAAGACCGCATCAGCCAAATGGTTGAAGAAATGAAAATGAGCCTGGAAAGCCGCAAAATGTCCCTGGATATGTACATGCAATATACCGGCATGGACATGGAAAAAATCCGCGAAAACCAACGTCCTGTTGCTGTTAAAAACGTTAACACCGACCTGGTTCTGGATGCTATTGCTAAAGCTGAAAACATCCAAGTTGACATGGCTGATGTTGATGCAGAAATCGCAGCTATCTCCGCTCAACACGGTGCTTCCGTTGACGAAGTTAAGAAAATCATTAAATCCAATGGCACCATGGGCCTGTTGCTGGCTAATATTTTACGCCGCAAAGCTGCTCATGTTGTAATTGACAGTGCAAAATAATCTAATCGTATTTTTACGGTAAAGGAGTGTGACAAAATGAATTATGTGCCTATCGTTGTTGAACAATCCAGTCGTGGAGAACGTTCCTATGATATTTACTCCCGCCTTTTAAGAGATAGAATCGTTTTCGTAACTGGTCCGATTGATGACAATATGGCAAATGTTGTCATTGCTCAGTTATTGTTTTTAGAATCCGAGGATCCTGATAAAGATATCCATTTGTACATTAATAGCCCTGGTGGCAGCGTAAGTGCCGGCATGGCTATCTATGATACAATGCAATATATTAAACCTGATGTTTCCACTATCTGCATGGGTATGGCTGCAAGCATGGCTTCCGTCCTCTTGGCAGCAGGCACTCACGGCAAACGTTTTGCTCTGCCGTATTCCCGTGTTATGATTCATCAGCCATTAGGTGGTGCACAGGGTCAGGCTACTGAAATCGAAATCCATGCTCGTGAAATTCTGCGTATTCGTCAGGAAATGAACGAAGTCTTGGCTAAACATACCGGCCAAACTGTGGAAAAAATCGCTGCTGACACTGAGCGTGACCATTATTTGACTAGTAAAGAAGCTCAAGAATATGGTTTGATTGATGAAGTTGTAACTCGTAGCAAATCTGCTAAATAAGATATACCTAAGGAGATTTAAATAATGGGTTTTAACGATGAACAGAGTAGTGGGTTGAAATGCTCCTTCTGCGGCAAACGCGAAGAGCAGGTACGCCGACTGATTGCTGGTCGTGGTGTTTATATCTGCAACGAGTGTATCGAGTTTTGCAAAGATATGCTTGATGAGGATACCTTCAACGAAAAAGCAAATAGTTTGCCTGCAGTAGGTGAACTGCCTAAACCGCAAGAGATTAAGGCAATTTTAGATGAGTATGTAATCGGTCAGGATGAAGCTAAGAAAACTTTAGCCGTAGCTGTTTACAATCATTATAAAAGAATTAATTATGAACTGAAAAATCCTCAAGATAAGCGTGATGTAGAACTGCAGAAATCTAACGTTCTGATGCTTGGTCCGACAGGTAGTGGTAAGACTTTATTGGCACAAACTTTGGCAAAGATTTTGCAAGTACCGTTTGCTATTGCCGATGCCACCACTTTAACTGAAGCAGGCTATGTAGGTGAGGACGTAGAAAATATTCTGCTGAAGCTGATTGTTAATGCAGATTACGATATCGAAGCTGCACAGCGCGGTATTGTCTACATTGATGAAATCGATAAGATTTCCCGCAAGAGTGAAAATGTTTCTATCACCCGTGATGTTTCCGGTGAAGGTGTACAGCAAGCCCTGCTGAAAATTTTAGAGGGTACTGTAGCAAGCGTTCCGCCGAAAGGTGGTCGCAAGCATCCACAACAGGAACTGATCAATATTGATACTACTAACATTTTGTTTATCTGCGGTGGTGCTTTTGCAGGCTTAGAGCATATTATTAATGCCCGTGTCGGTAAAAAGAACTTAGGCTTCGGTGCTGATGTCCGCAAAAAAGAAGAAATCAATAACGATGAAGTCTTCGGTAAAGTTTTACCTGAGGATATCATGAAATTTGGTATTATTCCTGAATTTGCAGGTCGTCTGCCGGTTGTCGTAACTTTAAATTCTTTAGATAAAGCGGCGTTAGTGCAAATTTTGACTGAACCGCGTAATGCTTTGGTTAAGCAATATCAAAGATTTTTAGCTATGGACGGTGTAGATTTGGAATTTGAGCCGGCTGCTTTAGATGCAATTGCTGAAGAAGCACTGAAAAGAAATGCTGGTGCTCGTGGTTTGAGATCTATTATTGAGTCCATCATGCGTAATGTTATGTATGACGTTCCTTCTCGTGATGATGTAAAAAAATGTATTGTTACTGAAGATACCGTACGTAAACATTGTGATCCGCAAATGATTGTGGAATAACAGAGATTTTATCAAGGGGAAGGGTGCACCTTCCCCTTATTTTTCTATATTTACTTTTAATACAAAGGAGGGATTGGATGGAAGAAAATTTTCTTACTAATGCAATACTGCCCTTACGCGGTTTGTTGATTTTACCTGGCATGATAGCCAATGTCGATGTAGGACGAGATAAATCTTTGGCAGCTATTCGTGCAGCGTCTGCTGAGGATAATAAAATTTTACTCGTAACACAAAAAGATCCTAATGTTGCAGAAATCACTAAAGAGGATTTATACGATTGGGGTGTTTTAGCTGAAATTAAGCAGCAGCTGCAGCTGCCTAACGGTGCTATTCGTCTATTAGTCGAAGGCTTGCAACGTGTACAGCTTACTGAAGTAAATGATGTTCAGCAAGAGGATGATAGTGATTATTTTGTCGGTCACGGCAAAGCAGTATTAAGCATTGCCGAAAACAGTGCTGAATGTGATGCTGTCATGCGTCTGTTGTTGGAAGAGTTTGAAAGCTGGTCTGTAGTAAGTAAAAAAGTTAATCCTGAAGTCGTGCAGTCTTTTAAAGCTGAACCTGACTATGGTCGTGCTGCTGATATGATGGCAGGTTATTTACCGCTATCTTTAGAAGAAAAAGAAACCCTGCTGGAAACTGTAGAGGTTAAAGCACGTTTGCGCAGCTTATATGAATTACTGACTAGAGAACGTGAGATTGCTGGTATTGCTAAGGATATTTCTCAAGAAGTACACAAACAAGTCGAAAAGAATCAAAAAGAATATTATCTGCGTGAACAGATTAAGGCTATCAGCAAGGAATTAGGCGAGTCTGAAGACCTGCAAAGTGAGATTGCCGAATATAAGCAGAAAATTGCTTCTATGGATATGCCGGAAGATGTTGCTGAGAAACTTAATAAAGAATTAAGCCGTTTAGCTAAAATGCCGCCGATGACACCGGAGGGTGCTGTTATCCGCAGTTATGTAGATGCTTTGGTAGCGTTACCTTGGGGTAAGTTTACCGAGGATAATTTCGATTTGCAACGTGCTCAAGAAATTTTGGACAGAGATCACTATGGCTTGAAAAAGGTTAAAGAGCGTATTCTAGAATATTTGGCTGTACGTGCCTTGACTAAAAGTAATCGCGGTCCTGTATTGTGCTTGGTAGGTCCTCCTGGTGTAGGTAAAACTTCTTTAGCCAGCAGTATTGCTGAAGCGATTTCCCGTAAGTTTACCCGTATTTCTTTGGGCGGTGTACATGATGAGGGCGAAATCCGTGGCCATCGTCGCACCTATATCGGTTCTATGCCTGGTCGCATCATTCATGGTATGCAAAACTGTGGTTGTATGAACCCTGTTTTCTTGCTGGATGAGGTTGATAAAATGGCATCTGATTTCCGTGGTGACCCTGCTTCGGCATTATTAGAGGTTTTAGATCCGGAACAGAATAATACTTTTAGTGACCATTTTATTGAGTTCCCCTTTGATTTATCTAATGTGTTCTGGATTGTAACTGCTAATACTGTGGAAACTATTCCTCCTGCTCTGTTAGACCGTATGGAAATCATTCAGTTAAGTAGCTATACTGACGAGGAAAAGGTGAAAATTGCTCAACTGCATTTATTGCCTAAAGAATTAAAATTAAACGGTTTGGAACAATACAAAGTAAGTGTCAGTGAAAATGCTCTCCGTCGTGTTATTCATGATTATACTCGTGAAGCAGGTGTGCGTAATTTAGAGCGTAAGCTAGCAGGTATTTGTCGTAAAGTAGCTTTCAAGATTGTAGAAGGTAAGGGCAAATCTGCTCAAGTTACAGAAAAGAATTTGGAAAAATATCTGGGACCTGTAATTTATTTAGATGATGATTTGAGTTTAGAGCCTGCAGTAGGTATCTGTAATGGTTTAGCATGGACCAGCGTCGGTGGTGAACTCTTAAAGGTAGAAGTTCTTGCTGTTAAGGGTAAGGGTAATCTTACCTTGACCGGTCAACTAGGCGATGTAATGAAGGAATCTGCTCAAGCTGGTTATACTTATATCCGTAGTCGTGCTAAAGAGTTTAGCTTAGCTAAAAATATTTGTGCTGAAACAGATTTACATATTCATCTGCCTGAAGGTGCTGTACCTAAGGATGGTCCCTCTGCCGGTGTAACTATGGTTACTGCTATGCTTAGTGCTTTGAGCGGTAGACGTGTCAAGGGTAAGCTGGCGATGACTGGTGAGATTTCTTTATCAGGTAAGGTATGGCCTGTGGGCGGTATTAAAGAAAAAATGCTGGCTGCACATCGTTATGGTGTAAAAACAGTCCTTTTGCCGCAGCGTAATATGCAGGATTTAGATGAATTACCCGATAATATCCGTAAAGACATGGAGTTTATTCCTGTAAAACATTTAGATGACGTGTTAAAGATTGCTTTGGAGGATTAATATGAGCAAAGGAACCTGGGACATTATTCGTTCAAAATACGTGGCTTCTGCCGTACGTGCTGACCAATATCCTAAAGCTACCATGATTGAAGCCGCTTTTATCGGCCGCAGTAATGTTGGCAAATCTTCTTTGATTAATTCCCTGTGCCGTCGTAATGGTCTGGCCCGTGTCAGCGCAACTCCCGGTAAAACTCAGACTATTAACTTTTATGAGCTGGAAGCAAAACGCAATAGTGAAGGTTTGGATGAGCGTGCTAAATTTTATTTAGTCGATCTGCCAGGCTATGGTTTTGCCCGTACCAATCATAATAACAAAGAGCAATGGTCCGGTTTTATCAGCAAATACTTGTCTGAAAGCGATAATTTAGGCTTAGTCTGCCAATTGATTGATATTCGTCACAAACCGATGGAGAGTGATCTGGAATGCTATCACTGGCTGAAGGGCTGTGGATTGAATGTGCAGATTGTTTTAACTAAGTCTGATAAATTGTCTAAGAGTGCAGCTATGGCTCAAAAAGCGCTATTCCAACGCGAGATGCAGCTGTTACCGAACGAGATTATTACTTATTCTTCTACCCAGCATACTACACGTAGTGAGTTAATCGGCCGTATTATGGATACTTTGGCCGGGAATGGCGTAGAAGTAGAGGATTAAGACAAATATATAGAGTATTTATTTTGTGATAGAGTCTTTGTTTTTAAAGGCTCTATCTTTTTCTTTACTACGAAAAAGATTATTAGAAATACAAAAGAAATAAAATATATTATAAAAAGAGTTGACAAAGTAAATAGTAATTAGTATAATTAGTACAACAAGTTGATATTGCGATTATAGGTGTGCAAGCTTAATAGAGAAGCCGGTGTAAGTCCGGCACGGTCCCGCCGCTGTAACGTGGAGTTCATTTTAAAAAGCCACTGGATAACTCTGGGAAGGAGAAATGAATGATGAAGCGAAGCCAGAAGAACTGCCTATAAGATACATCGTCGTTAGACCTGCGAGAGACGGGGAGAGATGTCGGTAAGGTTTAAGTGTATACTTTTGCTTTATGATATTTCACCGTTTTTCAATAGTCCCGCTCGTGATAGGAGTATTGGGATTTTTTGAAAAACGGTTTTCTGGTTCTATATATCCTCAGGGTCGCGTGATGGCTGTGGCTCTGGGAGGAAAGGTCTTAGCCATCGATGTCCGTTAAATACTTCTTGTTCACGGTAGTTGGACGCACCGTGTATTCAAATCCCATTCTCAAATTTTCCTTTTAGCTATAAAGCATTTCCTTTCTCCTCTCAAGTATGGTAGTGTAGGGGTGCACTGCCGTACTGAAAAACTCAGCCATCACATTTTTGTGGTGGCTTTTATTTTTGCTCAAAAAGGAGGTAAGCAAATGAAAGAGTTATATTTAGCTGGTGCTAAAAATTTATTGCAAGAATTATTTGTACAAATCAAAGGTGTAGAAAGCGTAGAAACAGGTCGTGCAACATCTGTTGAGGGTGAAAAGATTAGCGGTGTTAAAATCGTCTATAATCCTAAGAAACAAGATATCTCCGGTTTATTGAAAGAGTATGTTGCTGTTATCGATCCGTTCGCTCAGGCAGAAATACCCGAGGAACAACCTGCGATTTTCTATACTTCCAACGAAGATGTTTTTCAGCTGGAGTATTATGCACGCTTCTTACAAAGCCGTGGTCATGAACCAGGTGCTGCTTTGGGCAATTTAATCGTTAACGACTCTATCACCCCAGGTCAAGAGATTCGCCCGTTAAAGATGCGTTTCGGTCGTTTGGCTGAGTTTACTGCCGACTGAACCCTTAATTAGTTATATACGGCCTGGACAACCGTGACCGTGTATATAAATGCTGTTTGCTTTTTAATCTTCCAAGCAATTAACGTAAGGCTGTCAGATACGACTGGGTGAGAGCAGTCAGACAGCTAAAACAGCGACAGATGAAAGTAAACGGAGGTGATAGGTCCTAGTACCCGCTGCCTGAAATTTTCCTAAGGCAATTTTTTAAAGATTTTTTAAAGGAGGATATTTATATGGCTGATGAAAAACAAAAATCAACAGCTTCTGTTATTGCTGACAAACCTCTAACAGATAAAGAACTGGAAGAAATTTTGCATAAGTCAGAAAAAGTTACTGATTTCCCTGAGGTTACTTTTGATGAATTTACAGCACCTAACTGGGATGAATGGGTTGAAGCATGTAATGCTCTGTTGAAAGGCAAACCTTTCGACAAAATCATGTACACTAAAAACTATGAAGGTATTACCTTTGATCCTATCTACACCCGTAAAGGCACCGATGAAGTCCTGCCGACAGATGATTATCCCGGCATGGGCGATTTCCTGCGTGGTGCAACTGTAAACGGCTATGTACACGAACCCTGGGGCATTGCTCAAGCTTGTGACGAAACTTTGCCTGCTGAGAATAATGAACTGCTGAAAGAAGAAATTGATAAAGGTTCTACTGTTTACCATATCAAACTTGATACTGCAACATTGGAAGGCGTTGACGTTAAAGATGCTGAAAAACCCGGTGATGTTGGTGTTAACATTACTACTGCAGAAGATATGAGCGTATTGCTCAATGGTTTGAAACTGGACAAATATCCTTTAATGATATATGCAGGCTCCGGCGCTAAAGGTATGCTAGCATTGACTGCTTCTGCTCTGAAAGCAAGCGGTCATGACCTGAAAGGCCTGAAAGGCGTAATCGGTGCTGACCCGTTGGGAGAACTGATTAAAAAAGGTAAAACTAATACCTCTTTGTCCGCTCTGTACGATGAAATGGCTGAAACCATTAAATATGCACGTAAAAATGCACCTGAACTGCGTACCGTATTCGTTCGCAGTGACTGCTTCACCGATGGTGGTGCTGAAGCTGTCCAAGAGGTTGCTTATACTTTTGCTAATGCAGTTGAATATATCCGCGAAATGCAAAAACGAGGCCTGGATCTGAAAGATATTGCAGCTTCCCTGTATTTTGCTTTCAACCAAGGTGCAAACTTCTTTATGGAAATTGCTAAACTGCGTGCTTTGCGTGAAGTATGGGCTGCTATTATGGAAGCATTCGGTGCTGAAGAAGCTGATCGTGCTATCAAAGTACATGGCCGTTCTTCTCGCTTTACTAAATCCGTAATCGATCCGTATGTAAATATGCTGCGTAATACTACTCAAACCTTCTCTAGCGTTGTTGGCGGCGTAAACACTTACGAAAATCCTCCGTTTGATGAATTAATCCGCAAAGGTGACGTATTCTCTCGTCGTATTGCACGTAACCTTCACGTTATGTTGCAAGAAGAATTCGGTATGCTTTGCCCGATTGATGCTGCCGGCGGTTCTTGGGCTGTTGAAACCCTGACTAAACAAATCGCTGAAAAGATTTGGGCTGAATTCCAAAAAATCGAAGAAATGGGCGGCATGACTAAAGCTTTGGAAGCAGGTTATCCGCAAAAAACCATTGCTGAAGTTCTGGAAAAACGCTTCAAAGCTTTGGAAATGCGCAGTGACCGTGCTGTTGGCGTAAATATGTATCCTAACATGACTGAAGAACCTCTGGAACGTCGTGAAGAAGATACTCCGAAACTGAAAAAACAACGTGAAGCTGCTGTAGCTGCTTATGTTGCTGATATTGATACTAATTATCTGGCAGGTAAATTGGCAAATGTAGAAACTGTTGAAGGCGCTATCGAAGCATTCTCCAATGGTGCGACTATTGGTCAAGTTGCTGCTGCAGGCTGCAAAGCTGAGCAAGTAGAAAGTGTAGAAGCAATCGCTGCTCATCACTGGACTGAACGTTATGAAGCACTGCGCTTCGATACCGAAGATTATGTTGCTAAAACCGGTAAAAATGTTGAAATCTTCTTGGCTAACATGGGACCGATTCCGCAACATAAAGCTAGAGCTGATTTCTCCACCAGCTTCCTGCAAGTTGGCGAATTCAACGTTCATCTGAACAATGGTTTCCAAGATGACGAAGGTAAACCTGGTTCTCGTTATGAAAAATGCGTAGAAGCATTGAAAGCCGGCATTGATGATAAAGGTACTCCGTACGATGTAGCTGTTATCTGCTCCACCGACGCAACTTATCCGGAAGATGTTCCTGCTCTGGCTCCGATGCTGAAAGCAGCTAACCCGAACATGACCTTGTTCTTGGCAGGTGCTGCTCCTAAAGATATGGAAGCTATCTACCGCGAAGCCGGTGTAGATGATTTCATCAGTGTCAAAGCTAACTGCTTTGCTACTTTGAAAATGCTGCAAAAGAAGAAGGGAATGATTGAATAATGAGCATTAATCCTGATTTCACTAAAGTTACCCTTCCTAATCACCCATCCTGTTCTTATGACGAATGGAAGAAAAATCTGGAAGCTAAAATGGGCGAAAACTATGACGCCCTCTATGATACAACTCTGGAGCGTATTCCTAAAGCTCCTTTATATACCAAAGACGTATATGACCAATGCAACCATCTGGACTTTATGAGCGGTATTCCTCCGTTCCTGCGTGGACCTTACTCCACCATGTATGTATTCCGTCCGTGGACTGTACGTCAATATGCAGGTTTCTCCACCGCTGAAGAATCTAATGCATTCTATCGTCGTAACTTGGCAGCAGGTCAGAAAGGTCTGTCCATTGCGTTCGACTTACCTACTCACCGTGGTTATGATGCTGATAACCCGCGTGTTGTCGGCGACGTTGGTAAAGCCGGTGTATCTGTTTGTTCCATGCTTGATATGAACATTCTGTTCTCTGGTATTCCTCTGGATCAAATGTCCGTATCTATGACTATGAATGGCGCAGTACTGCCGATTTTGGCATTCTTCATCGTATCCGGTGAAGAACAAGGCGTAGATAAATCTATTATGGCCGGTACTATTCAGAACGATATTCTGAAAGAGTTCATGGTTCGTAACACCTACATTTATCCGCCTGCTATGTCCATGCGTATCATCGGTGATATTTTCGAATACACCACTAAATACATGCCGAAATTCAACAGTATTTCCATTTCCGGTTACCACATTCAAGAATGCGGTGCTACTTGCGATTTGGAATTGGCTTATACTCTGGCCGATGGTATGGAATATATCCGTACTGGTGAAGCTGCAGGCCTGCCTGTTGATGCTTTCGCAAAACGTCTGTCCTTCTTCTGGGATATGGGCAAAAATTACTTCATGGAAGTTGCAAAAATGCGTGCAGCTCGTGTTCTGTGGGCTAAAATTCTTAAAGGCTTCGGCGCTAAGAATCCTAAATCCATGGCACTGCGTACTCACAGCCAGACTTCCGGCTGGTCTTTGACCGAACAGGATCCGTTCAACAACATTGCTCGTACTGCTATGGAAGCTATGTCTGCTGCTCTGGGTCATACCCAATCCTTGCATACTAACGCACTTGACGAAGCAATTGCATTGCCGACCGACTTCTCTGCACGTCTGGCTCGTAACACTCAATTGTATATTCAAGATGAAACTAAAGTCTGCAAGATTATCGATCCGTGGGGCGGTTCCTACTATCTGGAATATCTTACTAATGAAATTATCCGCCGTGCTTGGGCTCATATCCAAGAAGTTGAAGCTTTGGGCGGTATGGCTAAAGCTATTGCAACTGGTTTGCCGAAAATGCGTATCGAAGAATGCGCTGCTCGCCGTCAAGCTAACATCGATAGCGGTAAAGAAACCATTGTTGGTCTGAACAAATATCGTCTGGCTAAAGAAGATCCGCTGAACGTATTGTCCATCGATAACACCGCTGTACGTAATGCACAAATTAAACGTCTGGAAAAACTGAGAGCTGAACGTGATAACGACAAAGTACAACGCGACTTGGCTGCTATTACTCAAGCTGCAGAATCCCGTGACAACGGCAACTTGCTGGAAATGGCTGTACAAGCAGCACGCGACCGTGCTTCTTTGGGTGAAATTTCCGATGCAGTTGAAAAAGTATCCGGTCGTTTCAATGCTGTAATCCACACTGTATCCGGTGTATATTCCAGCGAATTCAGCGGCAGTGATGATCTGCAAGTAGCTACTAACCTGGCTAACGAATTTGAAAAATTAGAAGGCCGTCGTCCTCGTATCTTCTTGGCTAAGATGGGTCAAGATGGTCATGACCGTGGTCAAAAAGTATTGGCAACTTCCTTCGCAGATATGGGCTGGACCGTCGACGTTGGTCCTCTGTTCCAAACTCCGGAAGAAACTGCTCAAGACGCTGTAGATAACGACGTTGATATGGTTGGCTTCTCCTCCTTGGCAGCAGGCCACAAAACCTTGTTACCGGCACTGGTTGAAGAACTCAAAAAACTCGGCCGTGAAGATATCATGGTTTGCATCGGCGGCGTAATCCCGGCACAAGATTATGATTATCTGTATGAACATGGTGCTGCTGGCATCTTTGGCCCTGGTACCAATATTCCTAAATGCTGCACTCAACTGTTGCAAATGCTGGTTGATCGTGCAAAAGCCGAACGTGCTGAAGACTGAGGTGAGTTAAATGCCTGAAACTGGTGAAAAAGACCCGCGTCCAAGTTGGGTACCCCTGAAAAAAGACCCAAATTTCGCTTGTACCGTAATGCACGGAATTGATAGTTCCGTAAATGCTGTATCAGAGGAGAAATATACCCCTGCAGCCATGGAAAGACGCTTTCCTCTAAGAAAACGCTTGTCTGCAGAGGAATTGGTGAAGGGAGTCAGTGCAGGCGATCGCAAGATCCTTTCTCAAGCAATTACTTTGATTGAAAGTAATGCTCCACGTGATTTTGATAAAGCACAACGTGTATTGCAGGCACTCTTACCGTATACAGGTAAAGCACTGCGTATCGGTATCAGTGGTGTTCCTGGTGCAGGTAAAAGTACTTTTATTGAAGCCTTCGGACAAATGCTGTGCCATCAAGGCTGCAAGGTTGCAGTACTGGCAGTCGACCCGACAAGCTCCATTACCGGTGGCTCTATTCTGGGCGATAAAACACGTATGCAGTTGCTTTCACGTGAACCTAACTGCTTTATCCGTCCTTCTCCTGCCAAAGGTACTTTGGGCGGTGTAGCACGTAAGAGTCGTGAAACTATGCTTCTTTGTGAAGCTGCAGGCTGTGACGTAATACTTGTAGAAACCGTTGGTGTAGGTCAATCTGAAATTACAGTCCGTTCAATGGTCGATTTCTTCATGTTGGTTGTACTTACAGGTGCCGGCGATGACTTGCAGGGCATCAAGAAGGGCATCATGGAAGTAGCAGACGCTATTGTGGTTAACAAAGCCGATGGTGATAATCTGCCCAAGGCTATTGTCACCCAAGGCGAGTATGAACGCATGATAGAGTTTATCAGACCAGCAACTGAAGGCTGGAAGACTCATGCTTATCGTTGCTCTGCTTTGAAAAAAGAGGGCTTGATGGAGCTGTGGGCTGTTATGAAACATTTTGAAAAGGTTACTAAAGAGAGTGGCGCGTTCGACAAACGTCGTAAATCCCAGACCTTGTCCTGGGTTAACAGCATGATTGACGAACATCTGCATAATCTCTTCTTTGAGGACCCGATGATTAAAGGCCGTCTGCCGGCAGTTATGGAAGCTGCTGTCAATGGCGTAGTTTCTCCTAGCCAAGCTGTTACAGAGCTCATTAGAGCTTTTGATATGGATAGGGCAGCTGTGCGACATTACAACGAGAATCAAAGTAAATAAAAGCTGAAAAGCGGGAGCTGATAAGGCTCCCGCTTTTTTTATAATAAATCTATAAAAGTCTTATTGATATCTATTACTGCATAAAATATTTTGAGATTTTTTTATTTAAAGTGTTGACATTCTTAATGAGAATATGTATAATTAAATCATCAAATCAATATTTCGTATATTGCTTTAACTGGTGCAAATCCACACGGTCCCGCCACTGTAACAGGTTTACCTGGAGTCAGCAAAAAGCATTATACAAGCATTGCTTGACCTGCGAGCGACAGGAGAGATGTTAACAGATAAGGTGCTGTTTATGTGAGAGTGGCAGTTCCCTTAGATGAGTGCATTTAACCGTCTTTGCTTGCAAAGACGGTTTTCTTATCTGTAAAAGCAGGGCGAAATATTGATTTCCAAAATCTACTGGAACATGAGCAAACCGGACATTTGCTTTTGCATATTATCATATGCCGTTCTATTCTTAGGACTATTCTCCTTAACCATCTCCTCTATTTAACGTTAGCTGGTTGCATACAGGGTGCAGTCAAGCGTAAAAGAGCCGCCTAAACAGGCGGTTTTTTTATTGCTTTAATTCTACTCTAACATTGCATAATTGACAAAAAAGTAAAATGGTTCTTTGTCAAATATTGGGGTCTAGATATCATAAGTAAAAATGACATCAAAG